>Ga0247825_10000079_pt1 | contig 51222 bp, 48 predicted proteins | sample 13C_Vanillin_Day_FD_194413 | JGI IMG/M metagenome (GOLD analysis project Ga0247825, IMG submission 194413) | Soil microbial communities from agricultural site in Penn Yan, New York, United States - 13C_Vanillin_Day48 | ecosystem: Environmental > Terrestrial > Soil > Agricultural land | place...
CGGAAGAAGCAGGCAGTCGGCCGCGGCATAGAGCGGCCTCGCGTCCTCTCGCGTTCCGAGGAAGACGACCTTGCCCGAGGAGCCGCCGCGTTGGTCCGTTACGGCGGCAAGCCAGAACGACTCGTTGCGCGCCGCGCGAAGCGCTTCGATGGCCGGCTCGATTGCCGGGCCCATGGAAAGAAACAGCGTGTCGCGCGGCTGGCAGCCGATTTCAGCGCGCGCCGCCCCGCGCAGTCGCTCGCGCTCGCGCGGGTGGAGCTGCTCCAGATCGACGCCGCCATAGACGACGTGCAGCTTCTCGGGCGCCACGCGGAAGCCGCGGCGCAGCACGTCGAGCTCTCGCTTCGAGCGACAAAGCACCGCTCGCAGGCGCGGATGCTCGAGGGTCTCCTTCAGTACGGCCGGGTGGAAATCGCCCTCGGGCCGGTAGACATGACAGCCCGGAATGGCCTCGTGCGACTGCACGAAATCGAAGCCTTCGCGCAGCCACGCCGCGCGCGCCGCGCGCGCAAACGACGCTTCGCTCCAGCGCCTGCCGACATGGAACGGGTCCACGCGCAGCAGGCGTCGCGCGCCCCAGCCTTGCGCCTCGCGCGCGATGAGCGTCACCTCCGCGCCCGCGCGCTCGAGCGCCGGCAGCGTGCGCGCCACGAAGCGCTCGGCGCTGCCGGACGGATCGTAGCGCTGGCGGACGATGGCGAGCTTCACTGGATGGTAATCAGCTGCCCGGGCGAAAAAACCTTCAACTTTTCTAAGATCTTCGGCACGAGCGGCCGCAACGTCTGCAGCCGATTGTTGGTGGCGACTAGGACTATAACGGCAATCGACAACGTGCCCAGGTTCTGCTGATACTGCAGATTCCGATCTCCGGTCAGCAAGACGTCGAAAGCGGGGCTGGCGACCCGCAACAGCTCGCCGTTGGAAAATCCGGACCAGCCGCGCTTCTGGACTGTTTCTACCTCGTGCCCAATGAGCTCAAGGGCCAGCTTTCGAGGAAGGGACTCATCAAGGAGTATGCGCATCCGGCGCGATCACTTCTCTGGCGAGCTCCAACGCCGCAACCGCCTGCACGCGGGTTACCGAAGGAAACTCGTCCAGGAAGGTCTCGAGGCTATCGCCAGCCTCGAGATAGTCGAAAAGGATTCTGACCGGCACCCGAGTACCTGCAAAAACAGGTGTGCCACCCAGAACCCTGGGGTCTCTCTGCACTACGTCTGTCCGTTGCCCTGTCGCCATGTCCGGTCCAGACCCAATGATACCCCTCACCGCAGCACGATCTCGGCGATCAGGCTGAGCGCCCGCCCGGGAAGCGGGTACACATCGAAGCGGTCGGGCACGAACTGGCTGCGCACGGCGTAGGTGTAGTAATCCTCGTCGAAGACGTTGTTGAGCACCGCAGCCACGCGGCCCCACGACGTCGTGCGCGCAAGCTTCAGGTCGACGACGTAGTAGGAAGGAATGCGGTGCGCCAGCGTATTCGGCTCGTCGTTGTCGAGCACCTGCTCGCTTGCGCCGGTGAGCGCCGCGGATAGCGTGGTTCCCGGCACGAGGTCCCAATGCGCGCCCAGGCTGAGCTTGTGCCGCGGTACCAGCGGCACCCGCTTTCCTGCGAGCGGAATGTTGCTGCCGATGACGAACGGCCCGCCCGCCAGCACGCCTTCCAGGAACTCGGCGTCGGTGTAGGTGTAGCCCGCGGTAAGGCGCAGCTGGGGCAATGCCTGCCACCGGCCATCGACTTCCACGCCCTGGCGTCGCGAGGGCGGCAGATTGGTGTTGCCCACGCCCGCGGTGAACGGGTCGAGATGGATCTCGTTGCGGATGTCCGAGCGGAAGATCGCCGCGCGCGCGGCATGCGCGCCCTCCCGCCACTCCAGGCCGACCTCGTTCGTGCGCGCGGTTTGCGGCTCGAGCAGCTGGAACTGGTTGTCGCCCGTGGCATCGAATTCGTAGACTTCCTCGGCGTTCACGAAGCGGAAGCTGCGTCCGGTGCGCGCAAAGCCGGTCCAGCGTGCGCCGATGGCGTGCCGCAGCCCGATCTCCCAGGCGCGCTCCTTCTGCGTATCGCTGAAGGGCGCGGCCTGGCAGGTGGCCGTGAAGCAGATGAAGCCGGGCGCGCCGGGATCGAGACGGTCTTCGCCCGAGTACTTCGCCTTTTCCCGGCGATAGCCGAGGGTAAGCGTGGTGCTCGAGGCCACGGCGATCAGGTCCTGCACGTACCACCCCGTGGTGTCCTGCGAGACGTTCACGCGGTTGATCGGCCGTCCGATGTTTTCCGGCCGGTTGGTGCGGCGCGAGTCATAGCGCCACGCGTTGCGGTCGACGCCGGCGACGAGCCGGTGCGCGAATCCGCCCGTGGCGAACCGGTATCGAAGGCGCGGCGTGATGGAGGTGTAGTCCACGTCATCCGCCCGGTACACCGGGAAGCCGCTTTGGTCGAAGAACGAGCGCTGGTCCTTGTTTCGGTAATCCGCGCCGATCGACAGCTCGAGGTCACCGAAGTGCTGCACGATACTGGCGCCGGCGCGCTCGCCGTCACGGCTCGCGTAGTCGAGCGGCGTGCGCGCGCCGTCCCGGTCGGTCACGTACTCGTTCAAGCCCGCCGAAGGCTGCGTACGGCGCCCGCCGGGAAGCTCGACGTCCTGCCGATCGGTGCCGAAGCGCAGGTCGAGCGCACCCTCGCCGAGCGCCCAGCGCAGGTTGAGCGTGCTGTTCTCCTGCTCGTTGCGGTTGTGGTCGCGATAGCCATCGGACCGGTAGCCATACACGGAGCCGTTGATGCCCAGCCCGCCGCGGGCGGTGCTTCCGTACACCTGGCCTTCGATGGTGTGGAAGCTGCCTGCGCGCCCCAGAAGCTCGAGCGTGCTGCCCTGCTTGAGCGGCGAGCGCGTGACGATGTTCACCACGCCGGCTGAAGCGCCGTCGCCGTAAAGCACCGCCCCCGTGCCGCGCAGGATCTCGATGCGCTCGATGGCGGCGAGGGGAATGGACGACCACTGCACGCCCGAGAGGTCGAAGTCGTTGAGCCGCCGGCCGTCGACCAGGATGAGGGTGTTCTGCGCCGCCGTGGCCCCATAGCCGCGCATGTCGATGGCGGTGATGGCGGCGTTGTTGCCATAAAGGTCCCGCATGGCGAGCCCCACCTCGGCGCCGAGGAGCTCCGGCAGGGTGCGCGCCGCGCTGCGGGCGAGATCGGCTTCCGTCAGCACCGTCACGCTGGCCGGCAGGCGGCGCGAATCCTCCGGGAACCGCGGGGCCGTGATGACGACCGCATCGTCCTGGCCCCATGACAGAGATACGAAGCCGGCGAGCAGCCCCGCCGCCCATGCCCGATGCATGAAACCTCCCTGGCGTCATCCCCGACGCCCGTAAGTGGTTGAAGAGGCTTCCAGGCCGGTCTCCGGACTCGCGAGGCATGGCATTCCGCCTTCCGGCCAAGAGCGGCTGCGGCCGTGGCATGAGGGAATGCTTCTCTCGCTTACCGTTGCGGGGGCAGTAGAGGCTTCGCACCTCTTTCCCGAGCACCTGGCAGCGGGCGCTATCATAGCTGGGGCTGCGGGGGCCGGGGCATGAAGGTCATGAACTACATGCAGAACCGCCCCTTACTGCTTGACGCAGCGTGGATTTTGAAACATAGTCGGGCCCGTGGACGCGGACTTCAACTCGCTGGAAGCGAAGGTTGCGCAGTTCGTGGCGCTGTGCGAGCGCCTGCGCGCCGAGAACACCGAATTGAAGCAGCAGCTGGCCGCGGCGCGCGTCGACGCCAAGCGTCTGAACGAGAAGATCGACGTGGCGAAGACGCGCCTGGAAGGCCTTCTTTCGAAGATCCCGGGCTGATGGCCGAAAGCGCCAAGACCGTCGAAGTCAACCTGCTGGGCCGCACCTATCGCGTCGCCTGCGAGGACGACGAGCGCGAATCGCTGATGCAGGCGGTCGCTTACCTCGACGGCAAGATGAACGAGATTCACAAGGCCGGGAAAGTCATGGGCGCCGAACGCATCGCCGTGATGGCGGCGCTCAACGTGGCGCATGAATTGCTTGGCTTGCGCCTCGGCAACGGCTTCGATCTCGGACAGGCAAAACGTCGCATTTCCGCGCTCGAGTCCAAGCTCGACGAGGCGATTGCAAAGCAGGAGAACTTGTTTTAAAAAGGTCCTGTTCCCTGCGGTGCGCGACAGGGCTTTATTTTTCCGAACCGATAGCTTCCCCAGGTTGCGGCCCAGTTGTCACTGTTGTGATCGTCCCCCGCCTTGGGCGGGCAGGACGAACCTGAGGTGACCGGTAAGCGACCACCCTGTTTAGCCAGGGTTCGGGAGCAAGCCCACCGCCACGGCGGGGAACGCTTCCCTCCCCGAAGAAAGGAAACTCTGAAGAAGCGGCGAATGGTCGTTCCCGCGCCGGCGGGAACCCATGTTTCTCAAAGAGAAAACTAGGCCCCCGCCTTCGCGGGGGAACGTCACCCCCGAGGGATCTTGTCGGGGGCGACTTCTTCAGACCTCCCGAAGAATCCAGTGAAGTTCTGGCTGATGAAATCGGAGCCCGACGAGTGCTCCATCGAGGATGTCCTGCGCGCGCCGGGACGCATCACGCCGTGGAGCGGCGTGCGCAACTACCAGGCGCGCAACTACATGCGCGACCACATGCAGGTCGGCGACGGCGTGCTGTTCTACCACTCGAGCTGCCCGGAGCCGGGCATCGCGGGCCTCGCCGAAGTGGCAACGAAGCCCTATCCCGACGTCACGCAGTTCGATCCGAAGAGCGACTATTACGACTCCGCGTCGAAGAAGGATGCGCCGCGCTGGGTCAACGTCGATGTGCGGGCCGTGAAGAAGACTCGCCTCGTGTCTCTGGCGGAATTGAGAAAGCACAAGGTGCTGTCCAGGATGATCGTGCTGCGACCGGGCAACCGGCTGTCCATCACGCCGGTCACGGCGGCAGAATGGAAGTACATCACCGGGAAGCTGGCCTGAAGAACGACACGCTGCTGCGCGCGCTGTTGCGCGAGCCGACCGAGTACACGCCGGTGTGGCTGATGCGCCAGGCGGGCCGCTATCTGCCCGAATACCAGGCCACGCGCGCACGCGCGGGCAGCTTCCTCGCGCTGGCGAAGACGCCGGAGCTTTGCGCCGAGGTGGCGCTGCAGCCGCTCGAGCGATTTCCGCTCGACGCCGCGATCCTGTTCTCCGACATCCTCACTATTCCCGACGCCATGGGGCTTGGGCTGGCGTTCGGCGAGGGCGAAGGCCCTCGCTTCGAGCGGCCGCTGCGCGACGAAGCGGCCATCCGCGCGCTCGCTGCGCCGGATCCCACAATCGAGCTGCGCTACGTGCTCGATGCGGTGCGCGCGACGCGCGCGGCGCTCGCCGGCCGCGTGCCGCTAATCGGCTTCTCCGGCAGCCCCTTCACGCTCGCCTGCTACATGGTGGAGGGCGGGGGAAGCGACGATTGGCGGCATCTCAAGGCGCTGCTGCTCGCACGGCCGGAGCTCCTGCACCACATCCTGGAAGTGAACGCCCGCGCTGTGGCCGATTACCTGAACGCGCAGATCGAGGCCGGCGCGCAGGCGGTCATGATTTTCGATACCTGGGGCGGCACGCTGGCGCACCAGGACTTCGAGCCTTTCTCGCTCGACTACTCGAAGCAGGTATTGAGGAAACTGAGAACGCACAACAACGGGCGCCGCGTGCCCTCCATCCTCTTCACCAAGGGCGGCAGTCCCTGGCTGGCGCCCTTGATGGCCAGCGGAAGCGACGCCATCGGCCTGGACTGGACGAGCGACCCGCGCGAAGCGCGCAGAATCGCGGCCGGACGCGTCGCATTGCAGGGCAATCTGGATCCGGCCGCGCTATTTGCGGCGCCGGAAGCGGTGCGCGCCGCGGCGCGCCGCGTGGTCGACGCTTTCGGCCGCACCCCGGGCCACGTCTTCAACCTGGGGCACGGCGTCCTGCAGAAGACTCCGCTGGACTCGGTCTCCGCGCTTGTAGACGAAGTGCTCACTTACAGCAGAAACCGCGCTTGACTTATGCACACTTTGGCGATCCTGTCGGGGGTTTCCCGTCGGCTCATCCCACGCCGGGCAGCATGGCAATAAGGTACTGAATATACAAGCTAAAAAACATAGGCGGCGAGCCGGTGCCGCGGGGAAAGTGCTTTCGGGAAGCCACGTTACGCGGGTATGACGGCCTTACCCACAAATTTATCCACAGACCCTAAGTCCTTATCCTGTCGCGGGATTTCATGCGTGAGGGTCGCGCTCGACGTGCCGCTCGCAAGGCTCTTCGACTATGCGCAGGCAGGCGGGGCGCCGGCGCAGATCGGCGATCGAGTCGTGGTTCCGTTCGGCGCACGGCAGCAACTCGGCGTGGTGATCGAAGCGCAAGCCGACAGCGACGTTCCTGTAAGTCGGATGAAAGCTATCACCGCGATCCGCGACGATGCGCCTCGCCTTCCAAAGGATTGGCTCGAGCTGATGCGTTTCCTTTCGGGCTACTACCAGCGTCCGCTCGGCGAGACGCTCATCAGCTCGCTGCCGCCGCGTTTGCGATCGCTGAAGCCGCTGCCGCGCAAAGCGCTGGCGAGCGGGGCGCAACCTTCGTCCGCGCGCTTCGTTGCCATCTACACGCTCACGGATAAGCAGCGCGAGGCCTTCGAGGCGATCAACGAGGCGTTCGGCCGCTTCCGCGCTTTCCTGCTTCACGGAGTCACTGGAAGCGGCAAGACGGAGGTTTACCTGCACCTCATCGCGCGCGTGCTGGAGCGCGGCGCCCAGGCGCTGGTGCTGGTGCCGGAGATCAGCCTCACGCCGCAGCTCGAAGCGCGCTTCCGCCACGCGTTCCCTGAAGCTTGCATTGCCGTGATGCACAGCGGGCTCGAGGACATCGCCCGGACCACGGGCTGGCTGCAAGCCGCCCGCGGCGAAGCGGGCATCGTGCTCGGCACCCGCCTGGGCGTGCTCGCCCCGTTGCCGCGGCTCTCGCTCATCGTGGTGGACGAAGAGCACGATCCCTCTTTCAAGCAGCAGGAAGGCTTGCGCTATTCGGCGCGGGATGCAGCGGTCTACCGTGCCAAAGCCATGGGCTGCCCGGTGGTGCTCGGCACCGCCACGCCGTCGCTCGAGAGCTGGCACAACGCCCGGCTGGGCCGCTATGCGGTGGTGGAGCTTCCGGAGCGCGCGGCACCGGGAGCGAAGCTGCCTGGCGTGAAAACCATAGACCTGCGCAATGCGCACATCGACGCGGGCCTAAGCGGGCCGCTTTGGTCCGCTATCGGCGAGCGGCTCGCGCGCGGCGAGCAAAGCCTCATTTTCATCAACCGGCGCGGCTATGCCCCGGTTCTCGCCTGCGAGGCATGCGGCTGGGCGGCTGCCTGCGGCCGCTGCACTGCGCGCATGGTGCTGCACTCTGTCGACCGGCGCCTGCGCTGCCACCATTGCGGCGCCGAAGGCGCGATTCCGCGCGCCTGCCCGACCTGCGGCAACGTGGACCTGAAGCCGCTCGGCAGGGGGACGCAGCGGCTTGAGGAAACGCTGCAGGAGCGGTTTCCGGCGGCGCGGGTGGTACGCATCGATCGCGATAGCGCGCGCCGGCGTGCGGACCTCGTGCGCACGCTGGAGGGCATCCGGCGCGGCGAAGGCGACATCCTCGTGGGTACCCAGCTCCTCGCCAAGGGGCACGACTTCCCCGGCCTCACGCTGGTGGGCGTCGTCAACGCCGACACGGCGCTCCTCTCGACCGACTACCGCGCGGCCGAGCGGCTGTTCGCGGTGCTGGAGCAGGTCGCCGGCCGCGCCGGGCGCCGCGAGCGCCCCGGCGAGGTGCTGATCCAGACTCGCTATCCAGGCCACCCGCTGTTCCAGTCGCTTGCGCGCCACGACTTCGCGGGCTTCGCCGAGTCGCAGCTTGCCGAGCGGCGCGCGGCGGGATTCCCGCCCTTCGTGTTCGAAGCCGCGCTGCGCGCCGAGGCGGCGAAGCTCGACATCGCGATCGATTTCCTGGAGCAGGCGGCCTCGGCCGTGCCGCATCCGGACGATGTCGCTGTCTACGACCCGGTGCCGAACGTGCTTACACGGCGCGCCGGCCTCGAGCGCGCGCAGCTCCTCGTGCAATCGCGCTCCCGTCCCGCGCTGCAAAGCTTCCTCGCTGGGCTGAGCGAGCACCTCTTCGCCAACGTCCCACGCAACGTGCGCTGGCACCTCGACGTCGACCCCCTCGAGTTCGACTAAAATCGGTGCCCCTTCATGGCATCGGATCCCAAAGTGGCAATCGAGCAGGCGCTTCGCGCGGCGCTTGCCCGGGAAGCGCCGCAGTTCGTCGATACGCCAATCCTGCTCGAGCGCCCCAAGCAGGCAGAGCACGGTGATTTCTCGTCGAACATCGCCCTGCAGCTCGCCAAGGCGCTCAGGAAAAACCCCCGGGAGCTCGCGCAGGCGCTCGTCGCCAGCCTGCAGAGCGATTGTTTCGAGAAACCGGAGGTCGCCGGACCCGGCTTCATCAACTTTCGCCTGAAGGCCTCCGCGAAGACCGAGGTCATCCACACCATCCTGAAGGAAGGCAGCGACTACGGCCGGGTGAACGAAGCGAAGGCCGAGAAGGTGCAGGTCGAGTTCGTTTCGGCGAATCCGACCGGGCCGCTGCACGTCGGCCACGGACGCCAGGCGGCGCTGGGCGATGCGATCGCGGCGCTGCTCGAGTCGCAGGGCTACGCGGTGACGCGCGAGTTCTACTACAACGACGCCGGCGCGCAGATCGAGAAGCTGGCGCTGTCCGTGCAGGCACGCGCCCGCGGGCTCAAGCCCGGCGGCGCCGGCTGGCCCGAGGAGGCCTACAACGGCGAATACATCGAGGACATCGCGCGCGAAGTTTCGGACAAGGACAACCTGGACGCCATCCGCAGGCACGCGGTCGCCTACCTGCGCAAAGAGCAGGATACCGACCTGCAGGCCTTCGGCGTCCGGTTCGACGTGTACTACCTGGAGTCGAGCCTTTACAGCGAAGGCAAGGTGGACGCCGTCGTGCAGCGCTGGAGCACGAACGGCAAGACCTACGAATCCGAGGGCGCGCTGTGGCTGCGCACCACCGAGTACGGCGACGACAAGGACCGCGTGGTGCGCAAGTCCGACGGCACCTATACCTATTTCGTCCCGGACGCCGCCTACCACGTCACCAAGTGGCAGCGCGGCTTTCGCAAGGTGATCAACGTGCAGGGCACGGACCACCACAGCACGGTGACCCGCGTGCGCGCCGGGCTCCAGGCGCTCGAGCTCGGCATACCCAAGGGCTACCCCGACTACGTGCTACACAGCCTGGTGAAGGTGATGCGCGGGGGCGCCGAGGTGAAGATCTCCAAGCGGGCCGGCTCCTACGTCACCGTGCGCGACCTCATCGACTGGGTCGGCCGGGACGCGGTGCGCTTCTTCCTCGTGTCGCGCAAGGCGGATTCGGAGTTCGTTTTCGACGTCGACCTGGCGCTGGAGAAAAGCGAGGAGAACCCGGTGTACTACGTGCAATACGCCCATGCGCGCGTGTGCAGTGTATTTACGCAGTGGGGCGGGAGCGTGGCATCGGTTCGGGATACCGACCTTACCCCCCTGGCGGGCGAGCGGGAGCTGAAGCTGGCCCAGCGACTGGCCGAGTACCCGGAAGTGATCGCCAGCGCCGCCCGGGAGCTGGCGCCGCACGCCGTGGCCTTCTATGTGCGCGAACTCGCAGGGGAATTCCACAGCTACTATAATGCCGAGCGCATCCTCGTCGAGGACGGGGCGCTGCGCGCGGCGCGACTCGCGCTGTGCGCGGCGGTGCGCCAAACGCTCGCGAACGGCCTGTCGCTACTCGGCGTCAGTGCCCCGGAGAAGATGTAGAACGAAATGAGCCGACCGAGGAACATCCCCGCCACCCGCAAGCGCTCCTCCGGCGGCTTCCTGCTCGGCATGTTCGTCGGCCTGTTCATCGGGCTGACGGTTTCGTTGATGGTGGCGTTCTACCTCAACAAGACGCCCATCCCGTTCGTCACCGCCAAGAAGCCGGTCGAGAAGAACGGGCCGGCCGCGAAGCCGGCGGCCATAGCGGGATTGCCGGCGGGCGCGGCGCCGGCGGCGCCGGAGAAACCGAAATTCGACTTCTACAAGATCCTGCCCGGCCAGGAGGAGACCGTCTCCGACAAGGAGCTGAAGGAACGAATGCGCACGGCGCGCAGTCAACAGGAAACCGTCAAGGACGTTTATTTCATCCAGGCGGGCTCGTTCCAGAACCCCGCGGAAGCCGACAACCAGAAGGCGCGGCTCGCGATCCTGGGATTCGAGTCCAGCGTCGAGCCGGCCAACCTTCCGGAGAAGGGAACGTGGTACCGGGTGCGGCTGGGGCCGTACAACAAGCTCGACGAGATCAACCGCATCCGCCAGGCGCTGGCGCAGAACAACATTGACGCCAGCCTGGTGAAGATCAAGGAGCCGCAGTCACGATGAGAAAGCTGTTCCCCCTCCTCGCCGCCGCGCTGCTCGCCCTGCCGCTCGGCGCGGCTGCGCCGCAGCGGCAGGTCATCGAGGTGAAGCCGCCGGTGCCGGTGGAAGGCACGAACAAGATCGAGGTGATCGAGTTCTTCTGGTACGGGTGCATCCACTGCTACAACCTCGAGCCGGCGCTCGAGAGCTGGCTCAAGACCCTGCCGAACGACGTGGAGTTCCGGCGCGTGCCGGCGGTGTTCAACGAGCGCTGGGGCCTCGACGCGTCGATCTACTACGCGATGGAAGCCCTGGGCCTGGTCGACAAGCTCCACCGGCCCCTTTTCGACGCCATCCACAAGAACCGCCTGCGCACCGACAACCAGCAGGCGTTCAGCGAGTGGCTGACGCAGCAGGGCGTGGACGCGAAGAAGTTCATCGAAACCGTGCAGTCGTTCGGCGTGCGCAGCAAGACCCGCCGCGCCGTGCAGCTCACCGTCGCCTACAAGGTCGATGGCACGCCCGCCATGGCGGTCCATGGCCGCTACACCGTCCCGGCCCAGGCCAACGTGTTCCAGGTGGTCGACAGCCTGGTCGACCGCGTGCGCAAGGAGAAGTAGGAAATCGGTGCGAGTCGTCATCACCGGTGCTTCCTCGGGCATCGGTGAGGCGCTGGCGCGGCATTACGCCGGTCCGCGCACCGAGCTTGGCCTGATCTCGCGGCGGCCGCCGGCCGCTGCTTTTCCGGGAAAGACGGTCCATTACCCGGTGGATGTCACCGACGCTGCAGCGCTCGCGCGCGCCGCGGCCGATTTCGGCATCCCGGATCTGGTTATCGCGAACGCCGGTGTCGGCGTCGGAACGCACGGCGACGACCTGGCGGACGTAGACAAGCTGCGCCGGGTGCTGGAAGTCAACGTCACCGGCCTCGCCGCCACGCTCGCCGCATTCGCGCCGTCCATGCGGCGGGCCGGCCGCGGCACGCTCGCGGGGATCGCCAGCGTGGCCGGCTTTCGGGGGCTCGCCGGCAACGGCGCCTATTGCGCCTCCAAGTCCGCCGTCATCACCTGGATGGAAAGCCTGCGCGCCGAGCTCTACGGAACCGGGGTATCGGTGGTGTGCGTATGCCCCGGGTACATCGACACGCCGATGACGCGCGTCAACCGCTACCGCATGCCGTTCCTGCTGCCGGCCGATGAAGCCGCGCGCCGCATCGCCCGGGTAATCGCCGCCAAGCGCCGCCTCGCGGTCGTCCCGTGGCAGATGGCCGCGGTATCGACACTGCTGCGGCTTACCCCGGGCTGGCTATTCGATCGGCTGGCTCGCGCGCGCCGCGCAAGCCGCGCAACCTCCAGGTCTGAAATAGGGACAGACCCCATTTCAGGATTCTCTGAAATGGGGTCTGTCCCTATTTCAGGTCGACTACGCCTTTTCGGCTTTTCGCGAGTGGCCTAAGCGCAGCATGGCGTAGCTGCCCGGCGCGTCCTCGAGCGCTTTGCCAGGGGAGCGTGCAGGCACCTTCTCGGTGTCGGCGTTCTGGGCGTCGATCCAGCGCTGCCAGTCCTCCCACCAGGACCCCGGCTGCTGGCTTGCGCCCGCAAACCACTCGTCCGGCGTTTCGGGAAGCTGGTCGTTGGTCCAATAGTGGTACTTCTTCGCCGCCGGCGGATTGACGATGCCGGCGATGTGGCCGGAGCCGCCCAGCACGAAGCGCACCGGCCCGCCGAGGTAGCGCGCTCCCTTGTAGGTCGTCTTCCACGGGGCGATGTGGTCTTCCACCGTGGAGATGAAATAGGCCGGGAGCTTCACCATCGAGAGGTCGATCGGCACCCCGGCAAGGGTGATTCCCCCGGGCACGCCGAGCAGGTTCCGGATGTACATGTTGCGCAGGTAGAAGCTGTGCATGCGTGCCGGCATGCGCGTCGAGTCCGCGTTCCAGTACAGCAGGTCGAACGGGAACGGATCCTTGCCGAGGAGATAGTTGTTGACGACGAACGACCAGACGAGGTCGTTGGCGCGCAGCAGGTTGAAGGTGCCCGCCATTTCGGAGCCCTCCAGGTAGCCGCGCTCGTTCATCTTCTTCTCGAGGTTGGCGACCTGCTCCTCGTCGATGAACACGCCGAGCTCGCCGGGCTGCGAGAAATCGAGCAGGCTGACGAAGAAGGTCGCGCACTTCACGCGCTGCTGCTTGCTCGCCGCGAGGTAGGCGAGCGTAGCGCCGAGGAGCGTCCCGCCGAGGCAGTAGCCGATGAAGTTCACCTCGCGCTCGCCGGTCGCCTGCTCCACCGCGTCCAGCGCCGCGAGCGGGCCCTCGCGCATGTAGTCGTCGAAGCCCTTCTGCGCCAGGCGCGCATCCGGATTGACCCAGGAGACCACGAACACCGTGTGGCCCTGCTCCACCGCCCAGCGGATGAAGGAATTCTTCTCGCGCAGGTCGAGGATGTAGTACTTGTTGATCCAGGGCGGCACGATCACGAGCGGCCGCTTGTAGACCGTGGCGCTGCCCGGCTGGTACTGGATCAGCTGCATCAGGTCGTTCTGGAACACGACCTTGCCGGGCGTCGTGGCGATGTTCTTGCCCAGCTTGAAGGCGCTCTCGTCGGTCATCGAGATGCGCAGCTCGCCCTGCCCCTTTTCCAGGTCGTTCAGCAGGTTGTTCAGTCCCCGCACCAGGTTCTGGCCGCCGCTCTTGACCGTCTCGCGCAGCACCTGGGGGTTGGTCATCAGGAAGTTGGAGGGCGCGAGCGCGTCCACTGCCTGGCGCGTAAAGAACGCCACCTTCTTTTCGGACTCGGGCGACAGGTCGTCCACCTGGGCCACCGCGTGCTGGATGTGGCGCGCGGCGATGAGGTAGGACTGCTTGATGTAGTCGAACACGAAGTTCGACGACCAGTCTTCGTCCTTGAAGCGCGCATCGCCCTTGGCCGGCTCGGCCACGGCCGGCGCCTGCACGCCGAGCATCTTCATCCAGCTCGACTGCCACAGGCGCGCATAGTCGATCCAGAGGTTTACCGAGGTCGCCGCGAGGAGCGCCGGGTCGGACGCCATGCGCGCGTAAAGGTCCATGAAGGCGCGCGCGATGCCCATCTCGTCGCGCACCGCCGCGGACAGGCCCTCGGCCTGCCTGTGCGCGAAGTCGCCGAGGATTTTCGAGGAGCGCTCGGCGACGTCCTTGCAGATCTGGATTTCTTCCGGCTTGTTCATGTCTTAGCGTAACGTATCACGCCGTCGCCGCCGGCCACCCGGCGCGCTTTTCCGGCGTAATGCAGATAGTGCAGGTGGGCTATCGCTTCGCCCATGGCGAAGAACATCTGGTGCGCATCGAGCGGCCGGCGGAAAAGCACCTGCAAAACTTCCCCCGCGCTTTTCGGCTCGCCGAGCACCCGCAGCAGGTCGGCGAAGCGTGCCTGGTGATGCTCCTCGAGCTGCGCCACGCGCAGGTGCGCGCCGCGGAACGGCTTGCCGTGCGAAGGTAGCACCAGCATGTCTTCCGGCAAGTCGCGGTAGCGGGCCACGGACTCGAGAAACAGGCGCAGCGGGTCGCCCTCGGGGTCGATCGACCAGACGCTGACGTTGGTGGAAATCGTCGACAGGAGCATGTCGCCCGCGATCACGGTGTTGAGCTCTTCTGAAAAGAGAGACAAGTGCTCCGGCGCATGCCCATGGCCGACGATCGCGCGCCATTCGCGGCCGCCGATGCGCAGCACGTCGCCCTCGAGGATGCGCCGATACGAATGCGGAAAATCCGGCACCAGCTCGGCATAGCGGTTGTTGCCGCGCATCTTTGCCATCAGCGCGCTGTGCTGCGCGTCGAGGCCGTTCCTGTTGAATACCGACAGCACCGCGTCGCTCGTGTAGCCGGCGCCCGAGGAGCGCACCGCGTGCGCCGTGAGGTATTCGCCCTGCGTGGTCCACATGTCGACGCCGAAGCGCTTGCACAGCCAGCCGGCGTTGCCTGCGTGGTCCGGGTGATAGTGCGTGAGAATCACCCGGTTCACGTTCCCCGCTTGCGACAGTATCTGCTCCCACAGGGAGCGCGTGCGGGCGTCGCCTATGCCGGTATCGACGATGGTCCACCCGCCGTCGTCCTCCAGCATCCACAGGTTGATGTGGTCGAGCTGGAACGGCAGCGGCATGGAAAGCCAGCGCACGCCGGGCGCGACCTCGAGCGTCGTGCCAGGGGCAGGAGTGTCCGGCCACGGGTACTGGAGCGAGGAGAGGGTGGGAAGTGAAGCCATTCAGATAGAATCAACGCGTAAACCCTACCATGGAAACGGAGCGCGCCGAGTTCTCGATCAGCGACCTGGCGCGCGAGTTCGACATCACGCCGCGCGCCATCCGTTTTTACGAGGACCAGGGGTTGCTCGCGCCGCGCCGCGAGGGTCAGCGCCGCATCTACACGCCGCGCGACCGCACGCGCCTCAAGCTCACGCTGCGCGGCAAGCGGCTCGGTTTGGCGCTGTCCGAAATTCGCGAGCTCATCGACATGTACGAGCCCGGCCGCGACGAGCGGGCGCAGCTCGAGCGCTTCCTCGCGGTGCTGGAGTCGCACAAGGCGAGCCTGCTGCAGCAGCGCGCCGACCTCGAGGCGCAGCTTACCGAGCTGCAGGCCTTTGAAAAGAAGGTGAAAAAGCGCCTGAAGGGCAGTTGACGTTTACGTAAACGTAAAGTAGCCTGCCATCCATGAACGCGCCGGCCGATCCGCGCTTCGAGCAACGCTGCCGGGAGAGCTTTTCCCGCCAGAAAGCGATGACGCTCATCGGCGCCGCGCTCACCGTGGTGGAACCGGGCTACGTCGAGGTGCGACTGCCGTTTCGCGACGACCTGACGCAGCAGAAGGGCTATGTGCACGGCGGTATCCTCGGCATGATCGCGGACACGGCCTGCGGCTACAGCGCCTTCTCGCTCATGCCCGCCCACTGCTCGCTCGTCACCGTGGAGTACAAGATCAACATCCTGTCGCCCGCGCGCGGCTCGCTCGTCGCCAAGGGGCAGGTGGTCAAGCCCGGCCGCACGCTGACCATTGCGCGCGCGGAGGTGTACTCTGACGAGGGCAAGCACGTCGCCTCGATGCAGCAGACCCTCATGATGCTGGCAAACACCCCGGATACGCCCGAGTGAACTTCCTGCGCTTCGACCATGGCGAAGCCATCGGCATGCTGCGCGACAGCGTGCGGCAATTCGCCACCCGGGAAATCGCGCCACGCGCGGCGAAGATCGACGAGACCAACCAGTTTCCGCCCGACCTGTGGCGCAAGCTCGGTGGCCTCGGCCTCCTCGGCATTACCGTGGAGGAGGAGTACGGCGGCACTGCGATGGGCTACCTGGCGCACATCGTGGCCATGGAGGAGATTTCGCGCGCCTCGGCCTCGATCGGCCTCTCCTACGGCGCCCATTCCAACCTGTGCGTGAACCAGGTCCGGCGCAACGGCAGCGAGGCGCAGAAGCGCAAGTACCTTCCCCGGCTCATTTCCGGCGAGCACGTCGGCGCGCTCGCCATGTCGGAGCCGGGTGCCGGCTCCGACGTGGTGGGGATGAAGCTAAGGGCCGAAAGGCGTGGGGAGCGGTACGTATTGAACGGCAACAAGATGTGGATCACCAACGGGCCGGATGCCGACGTCGTGGTGGTCTACGGCAAGACGGGCGACCAGGGCATCACCGCGTTCCTCGTGGAGAAGGGCATGACGGGCTTCTCGACGGCGCAGAAGCTCGACAAGCTCGGCATGCGCGGCTCGAATACCTGCGAGCTCGTGTTCCGCGACTGCGCTGTTCCTCTGGAAAATGTCCTCGGCAGAGAGGGCGAAGGCGTCAAGGTCCTCATGTCCGGCCTCGACTACGAGCGCGCGGTGCTGGCGGGCGGGCCGCTCGGCATCATGGCCGCGTGCCTGGATGTCGTGGTCCCCTACGTGCACGAGCGCAAGCAGTTCGGCCAGCCGATCGGCGAGTTCCAGCTCATGCAGGGCAAGCTCGCCGACATGTACACCACCTTCTCGGCCTGCCGGGCGTACGTCTACGCGGTAGGCCAGGCCCTGGACAGAAACGAAACCACCCGCAAGGATGCGGCCGGCGCCATCCTCTACGCCGCCGAAAAGGCCACGTGGATGGCCGGCGAGGCGATCCAGGCGCTGGGCGGCATGGGCTATATCAACGAGACGCCCACCGGCCGGCTGTGGCGCGACGCCAAGCTCTACGAGATCGGCGCCGGCACTTCGGAAATCCGCCGCTGGCTCATCGGCCGCGAGCTTTTCTCGGAAACCCAATGACTCCCCTCGCAAGAAAACTCGGTATTCGCCTGCCCCTCATCGCCGCGCCCATGGCCGGCGGGCCGAGCACGCAGGACCTGGTGGCCGCGTGCTCGGCGGCCGGCGCGCTCGGTTCCTTCGGCTTCGCCTATACGCAGCCCGCCGAGATGCGGCGCCAGGCCGCCTGGGTGCGTGAGCGCACGCGCGAGCCGTTCGGCATCAACCTCTTCGTGTCTGCGCAGCCGCAGGCCATTCCGCCCGCCGCGCAGCGCGCCGTGCTCGATGCGGTGGCCGGGTACTACAGGGAGCTCGGCCTGCCCCCGCCCGAGCCAGTGGCGGCGCCGTACGCGCCGAACCTGGACGAGCAGCTGGCGGCCGTGGAAGAAATCCAGCCGAAAGTTTTTACCGTGCACCTGGGCTCGCTCGCCCGCGAGCAGGTCAAACGGCTCCAAAGCAAAGGCATCATCGTCGGCGGGAGCGCCAACTGCGTCGCGGAAGCGAAGGGGCTAGAAGCGACCGGCTTCGATTTCGTCATCGCGCAGGGCGGCGAGGCCGGCGGCCACCGCGGTAGCTACCTGCGCGATCCGTACCAATCGCTTACCGGAACCCTCGCGCTCACGCGCATGATCGTGCGCGCGGTAAAGCTGCCGGTGGTCGCCGCTGGGGGCATCATGGACGGTGCCGGCATTGCGGCGGTATTGGCGCTTGGCGCTCAGGCGGCGCAGCTGGGCACGGCGTTCATCCCTTGCCTGGAAAGTGGCGCGGCGCAGGTGCACAAGGACCTGCTCACTCGAGCAACCGAGGACGAAACGCGCATCACGGAGAAATTCTCCGGCAAGCCGGCGCGCGGGCTTGCCAACCGCTTCATGCGCGAGATGGAGAGCAAGCCGCAGCTTCCTTTCCCGGCGCAGAACAGCGTCACCGGCAAGCTGCGCCAGGCCTCGGCGAAGGCCGGCAAGCCGGACTTCATCGCCTTGTGGGCCGGCCAGGCGGCGGCGCTTTCCCGCGTGCTGCCTGCGGCAGATCTCGTGGGCAAGCTCGAAGCGGAGCTGCGCGCCGCCCTCAACGACCTGAAAGGACTGCAATGAAAACCGACCCGGTAGTCATCGTTTCCGCCGCAAGGACGCCCATGGGCGGCTTCCAGGGCGAGCTGAAAAGCTTCGCCGCGCCGCAGCTCGGCGCCGTCGCGATCCGCGCCGCCGTGGAACGGGCCGGGCTGCGGCCCGAAGACGTGCAGGAGGCCATCATGGGCTGCGTGCTGCCGGCGGGCCAGGGCCAGGCGCCGGCGCGCCAGGCGGCGCTCGGCGCCGGCCTGCCGCTCGCCACCGGCTGCACCACCGTGAACAAGATGTGTGGCTCGGGCATGAAGGCGGCCATGTTCGCCCATGATCAGCTCCTGTCCGAGTCGGCCGACATCATCGTCGCCGGGGGCATGGAATCCATGACGAATGCGCCGTACCTGCTGCCCAAGGCGCGCGCCGGGCTGCGCATGGGCCACGCCCAGGTCATCGACCACATGTTCTACGACGGGCTGGAGGATGCTTACGACAAGGGCCGCTTGATGGGTACGTTCGCCGAGGACTGCGCCGCCAAGTATTCCTTCAGCCGGGAAGCGCAAGATGCTTTTGCGTTGACCTCTCTCCATAGGGCCCAAAAAGCGAACAAGGAGGGCTGGTTCGCCTGGGAAACCACGCCGATCGCCATCAAGGCGGGCAAGGAGGAGCGCTTCGTCGAGACCGACGAGCAGCCGTTCAAGGCCAACCTCGAGAAGATCCCGACGCTGAAACCCGCCTTCCGCAAGGACGGCACCGTCACCGCGGCGAACTCCAGCTCCATCTCCGACGGCGCGGCGGCGCTCGTGCTGATGCGTCGCTCGACGGCGGCGAAGCGCGGCCTCGTACCGCTCGCCACTATCGTGGGCCATTCGACGCATGCGCAGGAACCCGGCTGGTTCACCACCGCGCCGGTCGGTGCCCTACGAAAGCTTTTCGAGAAGACGAATTGGACCGCGGGTCAGGTCGACCTCTACGAGATCAACGAGGCCTTTGCGGTGGTCACCCTGGCCGCGATGAAGGAGCACGGCCTGCCGCACGAGAAGGTGAACGTGCACGGCGGCGCCTGCGCGCTAGGCCATCCCATCGGCGCCTCCGGCGCCCGCATCGTGGTGACCTTGATCGGGGCGCTGCGCAAGTACGGCCTGAAGCGCGGCGTGGCGAGCCTGTGCATCGGCGGCGGCGAGGCGACCGCCCTCGCCGTGGAGCTCGTTTGAAGAAGGCGCTGCAGCGGCTGCTGGACACCGCGCGGTTCCTGCGTCCCTACGAGTTTCGCGTCGTCTCGGTGAGCCGCGACCGGTGCATGCTCGAGCTACCGCACAAGGCGGACCTCGAGCGGCCGGGCGGCATCATCAACGGCCCCGCGCTCATGGCGGCGGCCGACTGCGCCATGTGGCTCGCCATCAAGGCGCGCCTCGGCCTGAACGGCGATGCGCTGACCTCCGAGCTCAACACGGCTTTTCTCGCCCCCGCGAAGGGCGAGCACGTCTACTGCACCGCCCGCATCCTCAAGATGGGCAAGCGCCGCATCTACGGCGTGGCGGAATGCCACGGCAAGAAGGGCAACCTCTTCAGCCATCACACGGTCACTTATGTCCGCCCCGCTTGAAGAGATACGGGAAACCGTGCGGCGCTTCGCCACCGAGCAGCTCGCGCCGCACGCGGCGCGCTGGGACCGCGACAAGGAGTTCCCGCGCGAGGCGTTGAAGGGCCTCGCCGCCATGGGACTCTACGCAGTGGCCGTGCCCGAGGAATGGAGCGGCGCGGGCCTCGGCTACAGCGCGCTCGCCATCGCCTGCGAGGAGATCTCCGCCGGCGATTGCGCCACCGCCACCATCGTGTCCGTGAACAATCTCGTGGCAGGCATATTGGCGGGCTACGGCAACGAGGCCCAGAAGCGCCAGTATCTTGTTCCACTCGGGAGGGGGGAAACCCTGGGCGCCTTCGCCCTTACCGAGCCGCACGTCGGCTCGGACGCAAGCGCCATCACCACCCGCGCCGAGCGCCAGGGGAGCGACTACGTCCTCAACGGCGTGAAGCAGTTCATCACCTCGGGAAAGAATGCAGACATTGCCGTGGTTTTTGCGGTGACGTCGAAGGACGCCGGCAAGCGCGGCATCAGCGCGTTCGTGGTACCGACGAAGACCCCCGGCTATGTCGTGGCGCGCATCGAGGAGAAGACCGGCCAGCGCGCCTCGGACACCGCGCAGATCGTGCTGGAGAACTGCAAGGTGCCGGCGGAAAACCTGCTCGCGCAGGAAGGCATCGGCTACCGCATCGCCCTTGCCAACCTGGAGTCCGGCCGCATCAACGTGGCGGCGCAGGCGACAGGCGTCGCCCGCGCGGCCTTCGAGGCCGCGCTTTCCTATGCGCGCGAGCGCAAGAGCATGGGCAAGCGCCTCATCGAGCACCAGGCGGTGAGCTTCCGCCTGGCCGACATGGCGACCGGCATCGAGGCCGCCCGCCAGCTCTACCTGCACGCCGCGGCACTGCGCGACGCCGGCAAGCCGTGCATCAAGGAGGCCTCTATGGCCAAGCTCTTCGCCTCCGAGATGGCCGAGCGCGTCTGTTCGGATGCCATCCAGATCCACGGCGGCTACGGCTACATGGCCGACTTCCCGGTCGAGCGCCTGTGGCGCGACGTGCGGGTGACGCAGATCTACGAGGGCGCGAGCGACATCCAGCGCCTGGTGATCGGCCGGGCGCTGGAGGGCGCTTGATCCTCAGGAGCGAGGTCCAGCCGCGCTCGGCGGAGTTTCGCGCGAACGCCGAGCGCATGCAGTCGCTGGTCCGGGACCTGAAAGAAAAGGCCGCTGCCGTATCGCTGGGCGGCGACGAAAAAGCCCGCACCAAGCACCTCGAGCGCGGCAAGCTGCTTCCCCGCGAGCGCGTCCGCCGATTGCTCGACCCGGGATCGCCGTTTCTCGAGGTCGGCCAGCTCGCCGCCTGGGGCATGTACAGCGGCGACGTGCATTCCGCCTCCATCATCTGCGGCATCGGCCGCGTGTCCGGGCGCGAATGCGCGATCGTGGCGAACGACGCCACCATCAAGGGCGGCACCTACTACCCGATGACGGTCAAGAAGCACCTGCGGGCGCAGGAAATCGCGGCGCAAAACCGGTTGCCGTGCATCTACCTGGTCGACTCGGGCGGCGGCTACCTGCCCGAGCAGGACAACGTGTTCCCCGACCGCGAGCACTTCGGCCGCATCTTCTTCAACATCGCCAACCTGTCGGCCGCCGGCATACCGCAGATCGCCTGCGTGATGGGGTCGTGCACCGCCGGAGGGGCCTATGTCCCGGCCATGTCCGACGAGACCATCATCGTGCGAGGCCAGGGCACCATCTTCCTCGGCGGGCCGCCGCTGGTGAAGGCGGCCATCGGCGAGGTGGTCACGCCCGAGGAGCTCGGCGGCGCGGAAGTCCATACGCGCATCTCCGGCGTCGCCGACCACTACGCGCTCGACGACACCCACGCGCTCGCCATCGTCCGGCGCATCGTTTCGAATCTGAACTACCGGAAAATGGTCTCGCTGGAAACGCGCGAGCCCCGGGACCCGCTTTACCCGACGGAGGATCTGTACGGCATCATCCCGGCGGATGCACGCAAGCCGTACGACGTGCGCGAAGTCATCGCCCGCCTGGTCGACGGCTCGGAGCTCGACGAGTTCAAGCAGAACTACGGCACCACGCTGGTCACCGGCTTCGCCCACCTGCACGGCTACCCGGTAGCGATCCTGGCCAACAACGGCATCCTCTTTTCCGAATCGTCGCTGAAGGCTGCGCATTTCATCGAGCTCGCGGCGCAGCGCGGCATCCCGCTCCTGTTCCTGCAGAACATCACCGGCTACATGGTCGGCAAGAAATACGAGGCGGGCGGCATCGCCAAAGACGGCGCGAAGATGGTGACTGCGGTGGCGACCGCCCGGGTGCCGAAGCTCACCTTGATCCTCGGGGGCTCCTTCGGCGCGGGGAACTACGGCATGTGCGGCCGGGCGTATTCGCCGCGCTTCCTGTGGATGTGGCCGAATGCGCGCATCTCCATCATGGGCGGCGAGCAGGCAGCGAGCGTGCTGGCGACGGTCAAGGGCTCGTTCCCCTCGCCCGAGGCGGAGGAAACCTTCAAGAAGCCGATCCGGGAGCAGTACGAGCGGCAGGGCCACCCGTACTACTCGAGCGCGCGGCTCTGGGACGACGGCGTGGTGGACCCGGCCGACTCGCGCCGCCTGCTCGGCCTCGCCATCTCCGCCTCGCTCAACGCGCCGATCGAGGAAACGAAATTCGGCGTATTCCGGATGTAACCATGTCAGAGCCATGTTGACCGTACAGAAACAGGATGGCGTGGCGCGCGTGACGCTCGACCGCCCGCAGCTTAGGAATGCGTTCGACGATGCCCTCATCGAGTCTCTGACGAAAGCTTTCCTGGAGATCGAGAACGACAAAACCCTCCGCGTCATGGTGCTCGCCGGCAACGGCCCGGCCTTCTGCGCGGGGGCCGACCTCAACTGGATGAAGCGCATGGCGCGCTACGGCTACGACGAGAACCTGGCCGACGCGCAGGCGCTCGCGCGGATGCTCGCCACGCTGGACCGGCTGCCCAAGCCCACGATCGCGCGCGTGCACGGGCCGGTGTTTGCCGGCGGCACCGGGCTGGTGGCTGCCTGCGACATCGCGGTCGGGACGCCGGAGGCGAAGTTCTGCCTTTCGGAGGCGAAGCTCGGCCTGTCGCCCGCCACCATCAGCCCCTACGTGATACGCGCGATGGGCGAGCGCCTTGCGCGGCGCTACTTCCTGACGGCGGAAGTCTTCGACGCCGCCGAGGCCTACCGCATCGGCATGCTTTCGGCGTTGGTCCCGGCCTCGGAGCTCGACAGCACCATCGAAGGCCTTGTAAGCCATCTGCTCGCCGGCGGACCCGAGGCGCACGCCAGGATCAAGGATCTCATCCGCGCGGTGGGCCGCCGGGCGGTGGACGACGCCCTTATCGCCGACACGGCGAAGCGGATCGCCGAGATCCGCGTGTCGCCGGAAGGCCGGGAAGGCATCGCCTCGTTCCTCGAGAAGCGCAAGGCAGCCTGGTGTTCGGGAAAATCCTGATCGCCAACCGCGGCGAGATCGCGTGCCGCGTGGCGCGGACCGCGCGGCGCATGGGCATCGGCACGGTCGCCGTGTATGCGGATTCCGACGCTCATGGCCTTCACGTCGGGACTGCGGACGAAGCGCGGCGCATCGAAAGCTATCTCGACATCGAGGCGATCGTCGCCGCGGCGCGCGATGCGGGCGCGCAGGCGATTCACCCCGGATACGGCTTTCTGGCGGAGAACGAGCACTTCGCCGCGGCCTGCCGCAAGGCCGGCATGGTCTTCATTGGCCCGTCGCCGGAGGCGATCGCCGCGATGGGCGATAAGGCGGCGGCCAAGCGGCTGATGGAGAAGGCGCGCGTGCCGCTGGTGCCGGGGTATCACGGCGAAGGCCAGGAGCCATCGCTCCTCGAGAAGGAGGCGTCGCGGGTAGGTTTCCCGGTCCTCATCAAGCCGTCCGCCGGCGGCGGGGGCAAGGGGATGCGCGTGGTTCGCGAGAAGGCCGAGTTCAGGAGCGCCCTGGAAGCGGCAAGGCGGGAAGCGAAATCCGCCTTTGGCGACGACCACGTTCTGGTGGAGCGCTACCTCGAGCGCCCGCGGCACATCGAGGTGCAGGTATTCGGCGATGCGAAGGGCAACGTAGTGCACCTTTTCGAGCGCGACTGCTCGGTGCAGCGCCGCCACCAGAAGGTGGTGGAGGAGGCGCCTGCTCCAGGAATGACACCCGAAGGTCGGCAGGAGATGGGTGAAGCCGCCACGGCCGCCGCCAGGGCCATCGGCTACCAGGGCGCAGGCACCGTGGAGTTCATCGCGGAGACAGACGGGGAGCGCGCAGGAGCGCTTGGGGGGCGGTTCTATTTCATGGAGATGAACACCCGCCTGCAAGTCGAGCACGCGGTCACCGAGATGATCACCGGCCTCGACCTCGTGGAGTTGCAGATCCGCGTAGCAGCGGGCGAGCCGCTTCCCTTTACCCAGAAGGATCTGAAGTTCGCCGGCCATGCCATCGAGGCGCGGATCTACGCGGAAGACCCGGCGCGCGACTTCCTGCCCGCCACGGGCAAGCTCGTGCATCTCGCCTTCCCGGAGACGACCGACGAGGTGCGGGTCGATACCGGCGTGGAAGCGGGCGGCGAGATTACGCCCTGGTACGACCCGATGGTCGCCAAGCTGATCGCGTGGGGACGCGATCGGAATGCCGCGCTCGCGCGCCTCGCCCAGGCGCTGCGTGAGGTCGAGGTGGCGGGGGTCACGACGAACGTCGCGTTCCTGCAGCGGCTCGCCGCCTCGCATGATTTCCGGGAAGCGAGGCTCGATACCGGGCTGATCGAGCGCAACAGGAATGAGCTGCTCTCTTCCAAGCCCTCCCTCCGCGCGGAACTGCTCGCCGCGGCCGCCTATGCCGAGCTCGCGGAAGAAGAGCGCGGCGCACGCGAGCGGGCGCGCAGCTCCGGCGATCCGTACTCTCCCTGGAACAGCGTCGACGGCTGGCGCCTCAACGAGGAGTCGCACCACGACTTCATGTTCCTCGACCAGGGCGAAGCGCACGCGGTGCGGGTGATCTTTCGCGACGGCGGATTGCGCGTGCGCACCGCGACGGCAGACGCCGCGCTGTCCGGCGAGCCGCTTCCCGGCGGCCGGCTGCTCCTGCGTCTCGACGGACGCGCATTCAAGGCCCGCGCGGTGCGTTCGGGAAGCGATTGGCACATTTTCTGCGACGGGGAATACCGGCGGCTCGCCCTCCAGCAGCCGCTGCACGGCATCGACGAGGATGCCGCCCGCACCGGCTCGCTCGCCGCGCCGATGCCCGGGCGCATCGTGCAGGTGCTCGCCAGGCCGGGGGCCGCCGTAAAGCGAGGCGAGCCGCTGCTCGTGCTGGAGGCAATGAAAATGGAGCATACGATTACCGCCCCGGCGGACGGAGTCGTGGAGGCCGTCCATTACCAGGCCGGCGAGCAGGTTCTCGAAGGCGCCGAACTGATCACCCTGAAATCAGGGACGGACCCGGTTTTCCAGGCATGACGGCAAATCTTTCGACGCAGCGTTCAGGGAAAACGTGGTCTGTCCCTGATTTCGTCCGGATCGTGGAAGTCGGGCCGCGGGACGGCCTGCAGAACGAGCCGGGCGAGGTGCCGACCGCGGTGAAGGTCGAGCTGATCGAGCGGCTGGCGGACGCCGGGCTGCGCTCGGTCGAAGCCACGGCATTCGTGTCGCCCAAGTGGGTGCCGCAGATGGCCGACCACACCGAGGTGCTGGAGCGCATCCGGCGCAAGCCGGGCGTCTCCTATCCGGTGCTCACACCAAACCTGAAGGGCTTCGAGGCCGCACGCGCTGCCGGCGCCTCCGAGGTCGCGATCTTCGGCGCGGCCTCCGAGGCTTTTTCACGCAAGAACATCAATTGCTCTATTGCCGAGTCCCTCGAGCGCTTTCGCCCTGTGGTGTCCACTGCAAAAAATTCGAATGTAAAAGTCAGAGGCTATATCTCGTGCGTTCTGGGCTGTCCCTACGAGGGCGACATCGATCCTCAGCGCGTCGCGGAAGTCGCGGCGGCGCTCTACGACATGGGCTGCTACGAGATTTCGCTGGGCGACACCATCGGCGTGGGCACGCCGGCGAAGGCGAAGGCGATGATCGAAGCGTGCGGCAAGCGCGTGCCGGTCGAGCGGCTCGCCGGCCACTACCATGACACCTACGGCCAGGCGCTAGCGAATATCTATGCCTCGCTCGAGATGGGCGTTGGCACCTTCGACGCATCCATTGCAGGGCTCGGCGGCTGTCCTTATGCCAAGGGCGCCACCGGTAACGTGGCCACCGAGGACGTGGTGTACCTGCTGCACGGCATGGGCATCAAAACCGGCGTCGACCTCGACCGCCTGGTGGACATAGGCCAGTGGATCTGCCGGGTGCTCGGCAAAGAGCCCGCCTCGCGCGCCGGCCGCGCGATAGCCGCCAAGAAGCGGGCTTGAAAAGTCCCTGCGTCAAGGTATGCGTGCTCGACCCGGCGCGCGGCGTGTGCCGCGGCTGCGGTCGCACGCTGGACGAGATCGCGCGCTGGAGCAGCATGAGCGATGCGGAGAGAGATGACATTATGGACAAGCTCACCCGGCAGTCGGTCGACTGGTATTTCGATTTCGTTTCGCCTTTCTCCCATATCTGCCTCCACCGCCTGGACGAAGTTCCGGCGCCCGTCGTGTTCAAGCCGGTGCTGTTCGCAGGCCTGCTCAACCACTGGGGCCAGAAGGGTCCGGCCGAGATCCCGGCGAAGCGGCAATGGACGTACCGCTGGTGCACCTGGTGGGCGCGCGAGCACGGCATTGCGTTCCGCTTCCCGAAGGCCCACCCGTTCAATCCGCTGCATTACCTGCGCCTGTCGATTGCCTGCGGCAACCGCCCGGACGCCGTGCGGCGCATCTTCGACTTCATCTGGACTACCGGCGAGGACGCCGCTGATCCGGGACGCTTCTCGAAGCTCTGCGAGGAACTGGGCGTCGAGCAGGATCGCTTGGCCGAATCCAAGGACATGCTTCGGAGAAACACCGAAGAAGCGGCGCAGCGGGGCGTGTTCGGTGTACCGACGTTCGTCGCCGACGGAGAAGCGTTCTGGGGCGCCGACTGCCTCGACTTCCTGAAAGCCTTCCTTGCGGATCGCAGCGTCGTGCGCAACGACGAGATGCGGCGCGTCGACGCCCTGCCCGTTGCCGCTGCCCGTAAATCGTAAATAGGGACAGACCCCATTTCAGCTGAAATGGGGTCTGTCCCTATTTCAGGTGTATCTGCGCTTGTCTTCGATCACCTTACCGTCGTTGGGCAGGCTGCCCGGGTCGACGAGCTGCGCTTCGCCGCGCAGCTTGGTCACGTCCCGCAGCGACGTGACGACGCTGTCCACCAGGCCGTCCAACCGCTCACGGACCTCGCACAGCAGCGTCATGCGGTCGTTGCCGTCCTCGCCTTCCACCACCAGGCGGGCGCGCAGCACTTCGCGGTGGCGCTTCACAACCTCGGCCACCTGGCCGGGGGTGACGAACATGGCGCGCACCTTGGTGCTCTGGTCGGCGCGGCCCATCCAGCCCTTGATGCGCACGTTGGTGCGGCCGCAGGGACTCGTGCCGGAAAGCACCGCGGAGAGGTCGCCGGTGCCGAAGCGGATCAGCGGATAGTCCCGGTTGAAGGAGGTGATCACCACCTCGCCGACCTCGCCTGCCTTGACCGGATCGCCGGTGCCCGGTCGCACAATCTCCAGCAGCAGGCCTTCCTCGAGGATCATGCCTTCGTTGAGCGCGCCGTCCGGCATCAGCGATTCGTAGGCGATCAGGCCGAGGTCCGCGCTCGCGTACATTTGCGTCACGGCGATGCCGCGCTCCTGCATCGCTTTGCGCAGCGCGGGCGGCAGGTATTCCGCGCCGACTTGCGCCTTCTTCAGGGAGGAAATGTCGATCTTCAGCTCGTCGGCTTTCTCGACAATCATCTTCAGGAAGGACGGCGTGCCGATGTAGCCGGTGATGCCGAGCCCCTGGATCGCCGCTGCCTGCATTTCCGTCTGCCCCACGCCGGTCGGCACCACGGTGCAGCCGAGCGCCAGCGCGCCCGATTCGGCCATGGAGCCCGCCGGCGTGAAGTGGTAGGCGAAGCTGTTCATCACGCAGTCGCCGGCGCGGAAGCCGCCGGCAAAAAGACCGCGCGCCGTGCGCCACCAGTTCTTGCCGCGCCCCTCGGGGTCGTAGATGGGTCCGGGCGAGATGAAAAGCTTCGCCAGCCTCTCTAGCGGCGCCGCGTTCAGGCCGCCAAGCGGCGGACGTTCCTTCTGCAGCCTGCCGAGATCGCTTTTGCGTGTCACCGGCAGCTTCGAGAGCGCTTCGCGGGACTTAACTTTGACTGGGCTGACGTCTTTGAGAATTTTCGCAAAGCCTGGGGCCCGCTTCTTCGCGTGCAGGATGAGGCCGGGAAGCGCAGCCATCAGGGCGTTCTCGCGCGCCCTAGGAGCCCGCGTCTCCAGCTTGTCGAAGTACTTCACAACCAGCGCTTGCGCCGCCGGTACGACTTCACGTCGCGGAAGCTCCTGCGGCCACCGGAGGAGAAGCCGAGGTAGAACTCCTTCACGTCCTCGTTCTCGGCGAGCGCCTTGCCCTCGCCGTCCATCACCACGCGGCCGTTCTCCAGGATGTAGCCATAGTCGGCGTAGCGCAGCGCGATGTTGGTGTTCTGCTCCGCGAGCAGGAAGCTCACGCCCTCCTTGCGGTTCAGCTCCTGCACGATCTCGAAAATCTCCTCCACGAGCTGCGGGGCGAGGCCCATCGACGGTTCGTCGAGCAGGATCATGCGCGGCCGCGCCATCAGCGCCCGGCCGATGGCGGTCATCTGCTGCTCGCCGCCGGAGGTGTAGCCCGACTGCGAGTTGCGCCGCTCCTTCAGGCGCGGAAAGTAGCTGTACACCTTCTCCAGCTCCTCCTTCACGCCCGAGCCCAGATAGCCGCGCGTGTATGCGCCCGTGAGCAGGTTTTCCTCCACCGTGAGGTGCTGAAAGCAGTGGCGGCCTTCCATGACCTGGCAGATGCCCCGCTTCACCAGCGCCGACGGGTTGAGCTGGTCGATGCGCTCGCCGCGGTAGAGGATGCGCCCCTTGGTGACATCGCCGCGCTCCGCGCGCAGCAGGTTGGAAATGGCCTTGAGCGTGGTGGTCTTGCCGGCGCCGTTGGCGCCGAGCAGGGCCACGATCTGCCCGTCGAGCACCTGGAGCGATACCCCTCTCAGCACCAGGATGACGTGGTCATAGATCACCTCGATGTTGACCACCGAGAGGATCGGATCGGTTTTCGGAACGGCAGACATAAAAAGGGAGGGGCCTCGGCCCCTCCCTATCCCCTCCTCCTGGTTACTTCTCCTTCGAGCAGTCGCGCGGCGTGATTCCCTTTTCCTTCGCGTACTGCGCCGCGGAGGCCTCGATCATGGGCCGCACGAGCGACTGGTCGGACTCGATCCAGTCGGTGATCACGTTCCACTTGCGGCCGTCCCACTGCAGGAACTTCACCGCGCCGCCGCCCTCATGGTCCATGCACGAAACCTTCAGCGGCTGCATCAGACCGACCGCGCCGAGCTCCTTCAGGCGCTTATCGTCGATGTTCAGGTGCTCGATGCCCCAGCGCATCTGCTCGCCGGTGATCGGCTTGCCCTTGCCGAAGCGCCCCTGCGCAGTGCGGATCGCCTCGGCGGTGATGATGCCGGCCACGATGCCGCGCGTGTGGTAGATCGAGCCGACCCGCGAGTTGTCCTCCAGGTCGCCCTTGCCCTTCTTGTAGACGTGCTTGAGCACTTCCTGCATCACCGGGAAGCTGGTGCCGGGCAGGTTGAAGGCCGCAGCGATGTAGCCCTTGGCCGCGTCGCCTGCCGGGATTACATCCTCCTCGGCGCCCGCCCACCACACGCCGACGATCTTGTTGCGCGGGAAGCCGGCCCTCGCCGCTGCGCGCAGCGCCGTCGGGTTCATCACGCCCCAGCCGCGCAGGATCACCCAGTCGGGCCGAATCTGGCGCACTTGCAGCCACTGCGACTGCTGCTCGTTGCCCGGGTGCGGCACGGCGATGTGCGTGATCTGGAAGCCATACTTCTTCGCCTGCTGGTCGAGGACCGGGATGGTTTCCTTGCCGTAGGCCGAGTCGTGGTAGATGTTCACGATCTTCTTGCCCTTCAGCTTGTCCATGCCGCCTTCCTTCTGGCCGATGAACTTGATCTTGGCGGTGTTCTGCGACCAGTAGGTCGTGATGAGGGGAAAGATGTACGGGAACACGCGGCCATCGGCGGCGTCGGTCCGACCGTAGCCCAGCGAGATGATCGGAATGTGGTCGGCGGTGGCCTTCTCGATGAGCGAGTAGGTGATGCCGGTGGAGAGCGGATGGATGACCGTGGCCCCGGTCGGCCCCTTCTTCTTGGAACGCTCGTAGCACTCGACGCCGCGGTCGTTGCGGTACTCGGTCTCGCACTTCTCCCACGTCAGCTTGACGCCGTTGATGCCGCCGTCGCGCTCGTTCAGCATGGTGAAGTAGTCGATCATGCCGCCGCCGAAGCCCGAGCCGCCCGGCGCGTACGGGCCGACCCAGTAGAAGTTCGCCGGAATGAACTGCTCGTTCTGCGCGGCCGCAGTTGCGGTCGCGGCGGCCAGCGCCAGGGCGGCGGCCGCAAGGGTGGTGCGCTTCATCGTGTACATCCTCCTATTGGTTTACTTTTGCCTAGAGCAATCCGGCGAGGACGAATTGCTCTCTAGCCTGGGCCGCCGCGCCGGCCGGAAGGGCCAAAGCGCATGCTGCAACCGCAAAAACCATCCGGTTCATGAAGGCCTCCTCCTCAGGAAGCTGCGGCCAGTATAGCCCCGTCAGTGCGGGAAGGGCCACAGGCGGAGCTTCTCCTTCGTGATCTGCCACAGCCGGGCAAGGCCGTTCGGCTCGACGATCAGGAAGAAGATGATCAGGCCGCCGAAAATGATCAGCTCGAGGTTGGATATCACGGCATGCGAGATCTCGATGCCGAAGCCGTGCGAAACCCACCCGGAGGCCACGTTGAGGAAGATGGGAAACAAGGTAATGAACGCGGCGCCCAGGAACGAGCCCAGGATGGACCCTACCCCCCCGATGATGATCATGAAGAGGATGCGGAAGGACAGGTCCAGGGTATAGGCCTCGGGCTCCACCGTGCCCAGGTAGCAGAAGGCGTGCAGGGCGCCGGCCACGCCGCAGTAGAACGAGCTGATGGCGAAGGCGAGCAGCTTGGTCTTCATCATCGGGATGCCGATCACCGAGGCGGCCACGTCCATGTCGCGCACCGCCATGAAGGCGCGCCCGGTTTCGCTGCGCATCAGGTTCTTGGCGGCGAGCGCCATCACCGCCACCACCGCGAGCGTGAACAGGTACTTGCGCTCCGGCGTGTCGAACGGAAACCCGAGGATCACGATCTGCTGCGCGGTGATCACGCCCGAGGCGCTATGGTTGGTGAACCAGCCGAAGCGCTGCAGCGCCCAGAGCACGAAGAACTGGCAGGCGAGCGTCGCCACCGCGAGATAGAAGCCCTTGATGCGCAGGCTGGGCAAGCCGAACACTACCCCCACCGCCGCCGCGCACAGGCCAGCGAGGATCATGCTCGGCACGATGCCGAGCCAGGGCATGCGCAGCACGAAGTTGTAGGTCATGAACGCACCCACCGCCATGAAGGCCGCGGTGCCGAGAGAAAGCTGCCCGGCGTAGCCGGTGAGGATGTTCAGGCCGAGCGCGGCAAGCGCGAAGATGAGAAACGGCGTGATGAGCGCCCCGAGCCAGTACTGGTTGCCGATGAGCGGCACCACGACGAAAGCGAACACCAGCAGCAGCCCCACCGCGATCCGGTCCTGCCGGATCGGAAAGATCTGCTGATCCTCGGCGTAGGTGGACTTGAACTGGCCTGCCTCTCGATAAAGCATGCGCTAGACCCTGTCGATGTGCTTCTCGCCGAAGAGGCCTTCGGGCCGCACCAGCAGGAAAAGCAGCGCCACCACGTAGGCGAACCAGGACTCGATGCCGCCGCCGAACATCGGGCCCACGTATACCTCGGCGACCTTCTCGGTTGCGCCGATGATCAGGCCGCCGATGATCGCCCCGGGAATGGACTCGAAGCCGCCGATGAGCAGCACCGGCAGCGCCTTCAGCGCGACGAAGGTCAGCGCGAACTGCACGCCGTTCCTTACGCCCCAGATCAGGCCCGCGACCAGCGCCACGAAGCCGGCCACGGCCCAGACGATCGCCCAGATGTGCTGCAGCGGGATGCCGACCGCCAGCGCCGCCTGGTGGTCGTCGGCGACCGCGCGCAGCGCGCGGCCGATGCGCGTTTTCTGGAAGAACACCGCGAGCACCGCTACCAGCGCCCCCGCCACGAGCGCGGCGAAGATGTCGAACTGGCTGATGTTCAGGTTGAGCTCACGCGACAGCCACTCGATCGGCACGTCGGCGATGCCGAGGTCCAGGCCGTGCGGCTGCGAGCCCCATACGAGCTGCGACAGCCCCTCGAGCACGAAGGTGAGGCCGATGGTGGCCATGAACAGCGTGATCGGCGCCTGGTTGATGAGCGGGCGCAGCACCACCCGCTCGGTAACCAGGCTGAGCAGCACCATCACGGCGAGGGTGACGAGGAACGCGAGCCAGAAGCTCCACTGCATCTCGAGCAGCGACACGAAAGTGAGCGCAGCGAAGAACACCATGGCGCCCTGCGCGAAATTGAACACCCCCGAGGCCTTGTAGATCAGCACGAAGCCGAGCGCCACCAGCGCGTACATCACCCCGGCGAGCAGGCCGCCGATCAGCACTTCGAGGAAAAAGACGACTTCGATCGGCATCAGTGCGTGACTCCGAGGTAAGCGTCGATGACCTTTTGATCGCGCCTCACCTCGTCGGGCGTGCCGTCGGCGATCTTGCGGCCGTAGTCGAGCACCACCACGCGGTCGGAGATGTCCATGACCACGCCCATGTCGTGCTCGATGAGCACGATGGTGGTGCCGAACTGGGCGTTCACGTCGAGCACGAAGCGGCACATGTCCTGCTTTTCCTCGAGGTTCATGCCGGCCATCGGCTCATCGAGCAGCAGCAGCGCCGGCTCCGCGGCGAGCGCGCGGCCGAGCTCTACGCGCTTCTGCAGGCCGTAGGGCAGGCGGCCGACCGGCGTCTTGCGGATGTGCTGGATTTCCAGGAAGTCGATGATCTGCTCCGCCGCCCGGCGATGCTCCAGCTCTTCGCGCTTCGCCGGCCCCAGCCACAGCGCCTGCTGCAGGACGCTGCAGCGCATGCGCAAATTGCGGCCCGTCATGATGTTGTCGAGCACGCTCATGCCCTTGAAGAGGGCGATGTTCTGGAAGGTGCGCGCTATCCCCATAACCGCCGCCTCGTGCGGATCCATGTCCTCGAACACCTTGTCCCTGAACTTGATGCGGCCTTCCTGGGGATGGTAGACCCCATTCAGCACGTTCAGCATCGAGCTCTTGCCGGCGCCGTTGGGGCCGATGATGGCGCGGATCTCGTGTTCCTTGACGTCGAAGGACACCTCCTGCAGCGCGCGCACGCCGCCGAACGCCAGCGACACGCTCTCCACCGTGAGGATCATGCGGCTCCCGCGCCGCTCATGCGGCGCGTCTCAGCTCCGCTGCAGTTGGCGCGAAGGTCTTCGCGTCGCGGATCTTCAGGTCCGCGGCGTAGGTCCCGGTGCGCCCGTCCTCGTAGCGCACCTGGGCGCTCACATGCACCGTCGAAGCATTGCTGTACAGGGCGTCCAGGAGCGGCTGGTACTTCTCCGCGATGAAGCCGCGCCGCACCTTGCGAGTGCGCGTGAGCTCACCGTCGTCGGCCTCGAGCTCCTTGTGCAGGATCAGGAAGCGGTGGATCTGCGAGTTCGCGATCTCTGGCTCGCCGGCAAGGTCGGCGTTGACCTGCTCGACGCAGCCGCGCACGAGGTCGTACACCTCGTCGCGCGACGCGAGGTCGGTGTAGCCCGAGTACGGCATGTTTCGCTTCTCGGCCCAGTTGCCCAGCGCGTCAGCATCGATATTGATGAACGCGCAGACCTTCTCGCGCCCATGGCCGAAGCACACGGCTTCCTTGACGTACGGGAAGAACTTGAGCTTGTTCTCGAGATACTTGGGCGCGAAGAGGGTGCCGTCCGCGAGCTTGCCGACGTCCTTCACGCGGTCGATGATCTTGACGTGGCCGTCGGCGTCGAAGAACCCGGCATCCCCGGTATGGAACCAGCCCTCGGCGTCCTTCGCCGTGCGCGTGGCATCCGGGTTCTTGTAGTACTCGCGGAACAGGCCCTCCGAGCGGATCAGCAGCTCGCGCTCCGCGCTGAACTTGAGCTCCACCCCGGGCACCGCCGGGCCCACGGTATCCGAGCGCACCTGGCCGTTGGGCTGGATGCACACGAACACGGCGGTCTCGGTCGAGCCGTAGAGCTGCTTCAGGTTGATGCCGATGGAGCGGTAGAACCTGAAGAGGTCAGGGCCGATGGCTTCGCCGGCGGTGTAGCCCACGCGCACGCGGCTCATGCCGAGCACGTTGCGCAGCGGTCCGTAGACCAGCGCATCGCCAATCCAGTACAAGATCCTGTCCAAGGGCCCCACGGGTTTGCCGTCGATCAGCGCGCCGCCCACGCGGTTTGCCACGCCCATGAACTTGCGATACATCCAGCGCTTGAGCGCGCTCGCGTCGTCCATGCGGATCGACACCTGCGTCAGCAGCGCCTCGAGCACGCGCGGCGGCGCGAAATAGTAGGTAGGCCCGATCTCGCGCATGTCGGTCATCACCGTTTCGGGCGATTCAGGGCAGCAGATGCAGTAGCCGGTGACGAAGGCCTGCGCGCAGGAAAAGATGTTCTGGCCGATCCATGCCGGGGGCAGGTAGGCGAGGATCACGTCGCTGTCGCCGAGGTTCTCCATCTCGGCGGCGACGCGCGCCGGAGCGAGCAGGCTCGAGTGGGTATGCACCACGCCTTTCGGCGCGGCGGTGGTGCCCGAGGTGAAGAACATGCCGGCGACGTCGGCGCCGGTGCCGCGCGCGATCTCCTCGTCGACGCTCTTCGGGTCCGCGCCGCGCCCGGCTGCGATCAAGTCGTCGTAGGCGAGGAGTTGCGGCTGCTTGTAGTGGCGCAGGCCGCGCGCATCGTCGTAGTAGATGCGACGCAGCGTCGGGCAGCGCGGCAGGATCTCCAGCAGCTTGTCGACCTGCTCCTGGTCCTCGGCGAAAGCCAGCTCGATTTCCGCATTCTGGATGGGGAAGACCATTTCTTCGGCGACGGCGTCCTGGTAGAGCGGCACCGGCACGCCGCCCATGCATTGCACCGCGCACATCGCGGCATAAAGGCGCGGCCGGTTGTCGCTCACCAGCGCGACGTGGCCGCCGCGCCGCAGCCCCTGCGCCGCGAGCGCGCAGGCGAGCGCGCGCACTTCATCGGCAAACTCGCGCCAGGTCCAGGTCTGCCAGATCCCCAGGTCTTTCTCCCGGATGGCCGGCCGATCCCCGCGCACGCGCGCGTGATGCATCAGCAGCTTCGGGAACGTGTCGAGCGTCCCGTTTGCTTCCGCCATGCAAATCCCTCCTCCTAGAGGCAGTCGATTCTTGCACAAAAAGATATCCGTATGACAGAGTAGCCGCCCCAACTGACCCGGGGACTTCGATGCAAGGCAAGGAACACTGGACCCGCAAGGGCGACGTCAAGCTATTCCTGTGGGAGAAAAGCTCCATCGCCGGCGCCGGGAAGGGCACCATCCTCTTCGTGCACGGCTCGTCGATGGGCTCGCAGCCGACCTTCGACCTGCAGGTGCCCGGACGGCCGCATTCGTCGGTGATGGAGTGGTTCGCCGAGCGCGGCTTCGACACCTGGTGCATGGACAACGAGGGCTACGGCCGCTCGGACAAGTCGCGCCCGATCAACTGCGACATCCCGAACGGTGCGGATGATCTGGAAGTGGGGTCCCAATACATTCTCAACGCTACCAAGGCCAAGAAGCTCCTGGTCTACGGAATCTCCTCCGGGGCGTTGAAGGCGGCGCTGTTCGCGCAGCGACATCCCGAGCGGGTGGCGCGCCTGGCGCTAGACGCCTTCGTCTGGACCGGCGAAGGCAGCCCGACGCTCGCCGAGCGCCGCAAGCGCCTGCCCGAGTTCCAATCGAGGAACCGCCGGCCGATCGACCGCGCCTTCGTGCGCAGCATCTTCAATCGCGACCATCCAGGCACCGCCGATGAGGCAACCATCGAGGCGTTCGCCACGGCCATCCTGGAGCTGGACGATTCGGTGCCGACCGGCACCTACGTCGACATGTGCTCGAAGCTGCCGCTGGTCGACCCGGACAAGATCAACGTGCCGACCCTCATCCTGCGTGGCGAGTACGACGGCATTGCGGGCATCGAGGATTTGCTCAAGTTCTACGCGAAGCTACCGCATCCCTTCAAGCAGTTCTCCGTCATGGAAGGCATCTCGCACGCGAGCTTCCAGCAGAAGAACTACCTGATGGTCTATCACATCCTGCACGCCTTCTTCACTCAACCCGAGCCGGTGTACCGCGGCTAAGGAGCTTGTCCAAGTGGCGTAGTCGTGCCGCGTTGCGCATCCATCTGCGGTGCGCTTCAGCGGGATAGACGCCGGTATAGGTGCCCGGCTCGGTGATCGACTTGGCGATCAGCGTCCCGCCCGAGATGACGACGTGGTCGCAGATCGACACATGGTCCGAGATCATCGCCGCCCCCCCGATGGTGCAATGCCGGCCGATTGTGCTGCTGCCGGCGATGCCGACGCAGCCGGCGATGGCGGTATGCGCGCCGATGCGGCAGTTGTGGGCCACCTGGATCTGGTTATCCAGCTTGACCCCGTCTTCGATCACCGTGTCGTCGAGCGTGCCGCGGTCGACCGTAGTGTTGGCACCGACCTCCACACCGTTGCCGATGACCACGCGGCCGATCTGCGGAACCCGGGTCCATCGTCCCGACTCCTTGGCGAGCCCAAATCCCTCTGAGCCGATCACCGCGCCGGAATGAATCACCACGTGCTCGCCGAGAACGCACCCTCCATGCACCACGGCCCGTACGGCGAGCCGGCTCTCGCGGCCGATGCGCGCTCCCGGACCGACATGCGAGCCGGACGAAAGCACCGCTTGCGACTCGATGATCGCGCCGGCGCCGACGAAGCAATGCGCGCCGACGCTCGCATCCGCGGCCACCGACGCGCCGCCCTCCACGACCGCCGTTGGGTGAATGCCCGGAAGCGCGCGCGGCTCGGGGTTGAGCAGCCTCACGACTTTCGCGAAATAGAGCTGAGGCTCACGGCAGACGATCCTCGGCAAGTCGGTCGCATCCCGGTCTCGCGGGGCGACGATCACCGCGGAGGCGCGCGTCGCTTCCAGCTCTGCGCGGAAACGGCGTTGTGAAAGGAACGCAATGTCTCCGGGGGCTGCAGACTTGAGGCTGGCGACGCGCCTCACCATCGTGCCGGGATCGCCGACGGCTTCGCCGCCGAAGCGGTCAACGATCTCGGCGAGACGGAACTGCAAGGAACCCTGCGCGGAGAGGTCCACCGCGTCCGGCCTTCCCGTTTCAACCCGCCACTGAGCGCTCATCGGATTACCTCGATCTTGATGCAACACGGCGTAGCAAGCTTAGTGCCCGGGCCGAGTGATCTGCAAGCCTACATGCTCCTGCGGTACTGCCCGCCCACCTCGAAGAGCGCGTGGGTGATCTGGCCGAGCGAGCAGACGCGCACCGCGTCCATGAGGACAGCGAACACGTTCTCGTCGCGGATGACTGCCTGCTGCAGCCGCTGCAGCATCGGGCCACTCTCCTTCTCGTTGCGTCTCTGGAACTCGCGCAGCCGCTCGAGCTGCGACTGCTTTTCCTGCTCGGTGGAGCGGATCAGCTCCAGCTTCTGCGGCACGGGATCGCCCGCCTTGTCGACTGCGGGGTTACGGAAGGTGTTGACGCCGATGATCGGGTACGAGCCGTCGTGCTTCCTGTGCTCGTAGTAGAGCGACTCCTCCTGGATCTTGCCGCGCTGGTAGCCGGTTTCCATGGCGCCCAGCACGCCGCCGCGGCTCGATAGCGCCTCGAACTCCTTGAGCACCGCCTCCTCGACCAGGTCGGTCAGCTCGTCGAGCAGGAACGATCCCTGGTTGGGGTTCTCGTTCTTCGCCACGCCCCACTCCTTGTTGATGATGAGCTGGATCGCCATGGCGCGGCGCACCGACTCCTCGGTCGGCGTGGTGATGGCTTCGTCGAACGCGTTGGTATGCAGCGAGTTGGTGTTGTCGTAGGTGGAGATGAGCGCCTGCAGCGTGGTGCGGATGTCGTTGAAGGCGATCTCCTGCGCGTGCAGCGAGCGCCCGGAGGTCTGGGAGTGGAACTTGAGCTTCTGCGAGCGCTCGTTGGCGCCGTAGCGGCTGCGCATCGCCACCGCCCAGATGCGCCGCGCCACGCGGCCGAGCACCGCGTACTCCGGGTCCATGCCGTAGGAGAAGAAAAACGACAGGTTGGGCGCGAAGTCGTCGATCCGCATGCCGCGCGCAAGGTATGCCTCGACGAAGGTAAAGCCGTTGGCGAGGGTGAAGGCGAGCTGCGAAATCGGGTTGGCCCCGGCCTCGGCGATGTGATAGCCCGAGATCGACACCGAGTAGAAGTTCCGCACCTGGTTCTCGATGAAGTACTCCTGGATGTCGCCCATCACCTTGAGCGAGAACTCGGTGGAAAAGATGCAGGTGTTCTGCCCCTGGTCTTCCTTCAGGATGTCCGCCTGCACGGTCCCGCGCACCGTCGAGAGGGTTTGCGCCTTTATCTTCTCGAATTCCTCCTTCGTCGGCCTGCGGCCGAGCTTCTCGACCTGCTGATCGATCGCCGTGTTGAAGAACATGGCAAGGATGGTGGGCGCCGGGCCGTTGATGGTCATGGACACCGAGGTCGCCGGGTCGCACAGGTCGAAGCCGGAGTACAGGACCTTCATGTCCTCCAGCGTGGCGATGGATACGCCGGAGTTGCCCACCTTGCCGTAGATGTCGGGGCGCTCGTCCGGGTCGAAGCCGTAGAGCGTCACCGAGTCGAACGCCGTCGACAGGCGCTTCGCCGCCATGTGCTTGGACAGCAGGTGGAAGCGCCGGTTGGTGCGGAACGGATCGCCCTCGCCCGCGAACATGCGCGTCGGGTCCTCGTTCTCGCGCTTGAAGTGGAACACGCCGCCGGTGTATGGAAACTCGCCCGGCAGGTTTTCGCGCATGCGCCAGCGCAGCAGCTCGCCGTGGTCGTCGAACCTGGGCAGCGCCACCTTCGGCACCCTGGTGCCCGAAAGCGACGTGTGATTCAGCCGCGTGCGCACCTCTCGCTCTCGCACGCGCACCACCTGCTCGTCGCCGGAATAGGACTTGAGCATGTCGGGCCAGGCATCGAGAAGCCCTTGCGCCTCGGCATCCAGGCGCTTTTCCTGAAGGAGCTTGTCCAATGCAGAGGGCGCCGCCTCGCCCAATGCTTCCTTCGCAAAAAGCAGGTGCTGCCGTTCGCGGGCCATGCGGGACTGGGCCGCAACACGCGCGTGGTAGCCGCGCACCGCCTCGGCGATGTCGGCGAGGTAGCGGCTACGCTGGGGCGGCACGATGGCATGGGTGCCGGAAGAAACCTTCGTCGCAGGCTTCGGCAGCCGGCCTGGCGAGAGCTTGAGCCCCTTCTCCGCGAGCCGGGCCGACACCGCGTGGTAGAGCGCGGTTACGCCGTCGTCGTTGAAGCGCGCGGCGATGGTGCCGAACACCGGCATGTCCTCGGCCCTCGCACCGAACGCCTCGCGGTTGCGCTGCACCTGCTTGCGCACGTCGCGCAACGCATCCTCGGCGCCCTTGCGGTCGAACTTGTTGATGGCGACGAAGTCGGCGAAGTCGAGCATGTCGATCTTCTCGAGCTGGCTCGCCGCGCCGAACTCCGGGGTCATGACGTAGAGCGAGGCGTCGACGTGCGGCACGATCGCCGCGTCGCCCTGGCCGATGCCCGCGGTTTCCACGATCACCAGGCCATAGTCCGCCGCGCGGCAGGCGGCGATGGCATCGCCGATGGCGGCGGAGAGCTCGCTGCCGGTGTCGCGCGTCGCAAGCGAGCGCATGAAGACATGGGACCCATGGATCGCGTTCATGCGGATGCGGTCGCCCAGCAGCGCGCCGCCCGTCTTGCGGCGCGTCGGGTCGACCGACAGCACCGCGATCTTCAGCGCTTCCGCCTGGTCGAGCCGGAAGCGGCGCACCAGCTCGTCGGTAAGCGAGCTTTTCCCTGCCCCGCCGGTGCCGGTGACGCCCAGGACCGGGGCGGGGTTTTGCTTTGCCTTTTCAAGAATTTTCTCCTTGTCGGCAAAAACCCCCAATTCCAGCGCCGTGATCACCTGCGCCAATGAACGCGCATCGCCCGCCCGGAGCGCCTTCGGCGCGTACCGCGCGAGGTCGAAGTCGCACTTCGCCAGCATGTCGTTGATCATGCCCTGCAGGCCCATGCGCTGGCCGTCCTCGGGCGAGTAGATGCGCGCCACGCCGTAGCGCTGCAGCTCCTCGATCTCGGCGGGCACGATCACGCCGCCGCCACCGCCGAACACCTGGATGTGCGTGCCGCCGCGCTCGCGCAGCAGGTCGAGCATGTACTTGAAGTATTCGATGTGCCCGCCCTGGTAGGAGGACACGGCGACGCCCTGCACGTCCTCCTGCAGCGCCGCGTTCACCACCTCGTCGACCGAGCGGTTGTGGCCGAGATGGATGACCTCCGCACCCGAAGCCTGCAGGATGCGCCGCATGATGTTGATCGCGGCATCGTGGCCGTCGAACAGGCTCGCCGCGGTGACGAGGCGGATCTTGTGCTTCGCCTTGTAGACCAGCTTCCCGGAGTCGGACAGATCGGTCATAGGGGGCTGGGGAAGCCTAGTTGACGTTTACGTCAACGTCAATTGCGGTAGGACGGGTCGATGCGGTCGACCTTGCGCTGCAGCGCGGCGAACACGTCCTCGCAGGTACGCTTCTCGGCCGGCCCGGACTCGCGCACCGTCTGCGGGAACACCTCGTCGCTGATGGGATGGATGGCGCCGGCCTTGCTGGCCGCGATCTGCACGTCGCAGGCGCGCTGCACGGTCCACAGCCACATGAACGCTTCCGGCACGCTTGCCCCCCAGGCAAGCAACCCGTGGTTGCGCAGAAGCATCACCGGCTTGTCGCCGAGGTCGCGCACGAGCCGCTCTTTCTCGCCGGGGTCAACGGTGATGCCCTCGAACGCGTGGTAGGCCACCTTTCCGTGGAGCATCGCGCCGTAGAAATTGTGGTGCGACAACCCTTCCTCCAGGCACGCGACGGCCAGGCCCGTCGTGGTGTGCGTATGCATTACGCAGTGCGCATGCTCGACGGCCCCGTGGATCGCCGAGTGAATCACGAAGCCCGCGCGGTTCACCGGCCACTTGGTCTCGCGCACCGGGTTGCCGTCGATGTCGATGAGCACGAGGCTGGACGCGGTCACCTCGCTGTAGTGCAACCCGAACGGGTTGATCAGGAACCGCACCTCGGATCCGGGCACGCGCACCGTGATGTGGTTGAAGATCATCTCCGTCCAGCCGAGCATGTCGAAGATCCGGTAGCACGCGGCGAGCTCCACGCGCGCATTACGCTCCGCTTCGGTCATCGGCAAGTCCTGGACCGGACGGGCCGCAGTCTGCATGTAGATGGTCATGCGCTCAGTTTACCGCCAGCAGGCCTGCCACAGTGGAAGGGCATGAGAAGCTCCCGCGCATGACTCATTCTCTACCTATCGCGTATGCACTGGTGTCGGCAGCGCTGTTCGGCGCGAGCACGCCGCTCGCCAAGGTGCTGCTGGGCGAGCTGCCACCGTTGGTGCTGGCGGGATTGCTCTACCTCGGCAGCGGCGTCGGCCTGGCCGCCTGGATCGCCGCTCGCCGACCCAGGAAAGCTTTCGTCCCACGGCCCGACTGGCCCTGGCTCGCGGGTGCGATAGCCGCAGGGGGCGTCGCCGCGCCGGCGCTGCTCATGTATGGGCTCGCTTACACCGACGCCGGCTCTGCTTCGCTGCTACTCAATCTGGAGGCAGTGCTCACCGCAATGATCGCCTGGCTCGTGTTCCGCGAGAACGTGGACCGCCGCGTCTTCCTCGGGATGGCCGCAATCGTTGCCGGCGGCGTTGCGCTGTCGTGGGAACAAGCGCCGCGCGCCGGCAGCGTCGCCGGGCCCGCGCTCATCACCGCTGCTTGCCTTGCGTGGGCCATCGACAACAACCTGACGCGGCGCGTGTCCGGCGGCGACGCCGCGTCCATCGCGTGCTTGAAGGGCCTGGTGGCAGGAGCGGTCAATCTCGGCGTCGCCTTTGCCGCAGGCGCCTCTGTACCTGGGCCGTTTTTGGTCGCCGCCGCCAGCGTCCTCGGGCTGGCCGGCTATGGGGTGAGCCTCATGCTGTTCATCGTAGCGCTGCGCCATCTCGGCACGGCGCGCACCGGCGCCTATTTCTCGGTCGCGCCGTTCTTCGGCGCCGCGATCGCGATCGGGCTATTGCGGGAGGAGCCGACTCCAGCCTTCTGGATCGCCGCCGCGCTCATGGCCCTGGGCGTCTGGCTCCACCTGACCGAACGGCATCTGCACCCGCACGTCCACGACCCGATGGAACACACGCACGAGCATGTCCACGATGTGCACCACCAGCATGAGCACGACGCGGACTGGAACGGCCGCGAGCCGCACGCCCATGCGCACTACCATGCGCCGCTGGTGCACAGCCATCCGCACTACCCGGACCTCCACCACCGGCACCGGCACCGGCACTAAGAGCTGAAGGCGAAGCGCAGCGAGATCCTGCTCAAGTCGCTCTAATTCGTTCTTGACATCCTGCCGCCGTCTCAGCACTATTCAACTGTTGGGTTGAGTAGTTGAGGAGCATGGAACTGCTGGCGATCGAACCGGTGCTGCGCCTTTCCGCTTTCCTGGCGGTGCTGGTGGCCATGGCCGCTTGGGAGGCGCTTGCCCCACGCCGGGCACGTAAGCTGCCGCGGCGCTCGCGCTGGCCCGCCAATCTCGGCATCGTGGTCCTCAACACGGTCATCGTCCGGCTGCTTTTCCCGGTGGCCGCGGTCGGCGTGGCGCTCGCTGCCGAAGCCCGGGGCTGGGGACTGCTCCATCAGCCCGGCATTCCAGCCTGGGCTGCCTTTGCCGCGGGCGTCGTGCTGCTCGATCTCGCCATCTATCTTCAGCACGTGACGTTCCATGCCGTGCCGGCGCTCTGGCGCCTGCACCGCATTCACCACGCCGATCTGGACATTGATTTCACCACCGGCGCGCGCTTTCATCCCGTGGAGATCGTGCTCTCCATGCTGATCAAGTTCGCGGTGATCGCAGCCCTCGGCGTGCCGGCCGCCGCCGTGGTGCTGTTCGAGGTTCTGCTCAACGCCACCTCCATGTTCAACCACGCGAACGTGCGCATCCCGGCCGGTATCGAAGGGGCGCTGCGCTGGCTGGTAGTCACGCCCGACATGCACCGGGTTCATCACTCCAGCGAGCGGGACGAGACCAACAGCAACTTCGGCTTCAACCTGTCGCTGTGGGATCGCCTCTTCGGCACCTACCGCGCGCAACCGCGCGCCGGCCACGATTGGATGAGCATCGGCATCCCGGATTTCCGCGAGGCCGCCGACTGCGCCAGCGTCATCGGAATGCTGGCGATGCCTTTCCATAACGGCAAGAACGCAGCCCGCCGGCCGCTGGAACCCCACCATGAAGTCCGCTAGGTACTTCCGCGCGTCGGGCTCACGCTGCTTGCGTCCGCCACTGCCGTCGCCCGGCGCCGCGGCGTACACCTATATCGGCTATGCCGGGCGCGAGGCGCTCGCCGGCTCCGACGCGTTGATACAACACGGGCTCGTAGCCCTGGCGCTGATCGCGGCCCTGCTGCTCACTCGGCCGCGCGTCCCGCCGCTGGAGGAGCCCGTACTGGCAACCGGGACGGCGCGGCCTTTCGCCGCGATTGCACGTCGGCCCGCATACCTCGTCGCGCTCTTCTGTGCCGCCACCGGGTACGGCGTCACGATCCTCGCCATGACGGCCACGCCGCTCGCCATGTTGCAGCACCATCATGGCCTCGCGGAGGCGGCGTCGGTGATCCAGCTCCACGTGCTCGGGATGTTCCTGCCTTCGTTCTTCACTGGCGCCCTCATCAGCCGGTTCGGGACGCTAAACGTCATGGTCGCCGGAATCGCGGTGCTTGCCTTGCATGTGCTGACGACGCTCACCGGCACGGGCTTCGGGTCCTTCGCCGGCGCCCTGCTGCTCGTCCTGCTGCCGTGGCTGGCCGCTGCTTTCGTCGCCATCCTCGCCCTGGGGTTCCTCGGACGGGTGTCCGCTAGAATCAAGGCATGAAGACGCAGGTCTACCAGCAGATCGCGCGCGTCGCCCAGGCGCTCGCCAGCGACGCCCGGCTGCAGATCCTGGAGCTCGTCGCGCAGGGCGAGCGCAGCGTGGAGAGCCTCGCCTCGATGACCGGACTTTCGATGGCCAACTGCTCCAAGCACCTGCAGGCCCTGCGCCAAGCGGGGCTGGTGATCGCGCGCAAGGAAGGCCTGCGCGTGTACTACTCGCTCTCCGGCGACGACATCTCGCGGCTACTCAGCGCACTTCGCAGCGTCGCCGAACAGCGCGTGGCCGAGGTCGAGCGCCTGCTGCGCACCTGGCTCGCGCACCGCGATGAAATGGAGCCGATACCCGGCGCCGAGCTGCTCGAGCGCGCAAGGAAAGGGCTGGTCACCGTGCTCGACGTGCGCCCGCCCGAGGAGTACGCCGCCGGCCATCTGCCCGGCGCCATCAACGTGCCCGTCGACAAGCTCGAGAGCTACCTGTCGAAGCTTCCCAAGCGCAAGGAAGTGGTCGCCTACTGCCGCGGGCCGTACTGCCTGATGTCCTTCGACGCAGTGGAGACGTTGCGCAAGCGCGGCTGGAAGGCGCGCCGGTTGCGGGACGGCTTCCCCGAGTGGCGCGCGGCCGGGCTTCCGGTCGAGCGCTAGACATAGCCCCGGCCCGCGCGGACGGCGGGCGTCGACACCACCAGGTGGTCCTCCAGCCGCTCGACTCCCGGCGTCGCCTCGGCTGCCGCATGCGCCGCCCGGCGCTGCACCTCTGCGTCGATCCAACCCCATAGCTGCGCCACGCCGTTGTTCACCGTGACGTTCACTTGGTGCATCGGCAGGCCGGCCTCCTTGAGCGCCTTGTTGAGCGCATCGCGGATCTGGCGGTCCTCACGCAGCATCGGCCAAGTGGGCTCGCTGAGGGCAAAGCCCTGCAGCAAGTTGGCGCGGCTGACGATGCCCACGAGCTTGCCGTCGCGCAGCACCGGGACCCGCTTGACGTGGTGCTTCTCCAGCAGCGCAGCGATTTCGGGCAGCGGTGCGTCCTCCGAGGTCGCAACCACGTCGCGGCTCATGACGTCCTCCGCGTGCTGGCCGTGCGAGCGCAGGTACTCGCGCGACTGCTCCTCAGGACCGTTCAGCATTTCAAGCCACCACGAGCGGCGGTGGCGCGTGCCGGCATCGGCGCGGTTGATGAGGTCGCCTTCACTCACGATGCCGCGCACATGACCCTCCTCGTCGACCACCGGCACGGCGCTGATGCGGCACTCGAGCAGCAGCGCGACTATGTCCTGCACCGCGGTACCCGGCGTCACCGCGAGCACCGGCGTCGTCATCACGTCTCTTGCTAGCATGTCCCGGCTCCTTTCCGCGCGCACTGCCGCAAGAATGGGGCCCATGCACCGGCGGACATTGTAGTGACGCGAGCCGGGCGGTATAAGAGCCTGGTAGCGCCACATGCCGAGCCGTCGAGCCGTCCTCAAGTCCCTGCTCGCGTCCCCGATCGCCCTAAGCGGGTTGCGGCCGGTTGCCGCGCGAGCCCAAACGGCGCTGCTCGACCTGCGCCGCCAGCCGCAATTCGTCAATCGCCTGCCGCGTCCGGAGCGCGCAGTGCCGGCGCCCGGCACGCGACATTATGAGATTGCCGCACGGCAGTTTCGCGGCTGGGTCGGGCTGGTGGATCCGCGCAGCCGCCGCCCGCTCGAGACTACGCTCTGGGGCTACGACGGCCGCTATCCCGGGCCCACTTTCGACGTGCGCAGCGGCGAGCCGGTGACCCTGCGCTGGACCAACGCGCTCGCCGCCGAAGCACGGGCGCTGCCGCACCTGCTGCCGGTCGATCGCACGCTCCACATGGCGCACGCGACCGGCGGCGTGCCGATCGTCACGCACCTGCACGGCGGCCGCGTGGAGTCGGAGAGCGACGGCGAACCGGAAGCCTGGTTCACGCCCGGGTTCGCCCAACGCGGGCCGGCGTTCGCGAAGGAGGTCTACCGGTACGACAACGATCAGGAAGCTGGCACCCTCTGGTACCACGACCACGCGCTCGGGCTGACTCGGCTGAACGTGGGCGCCGGCCTCGCGGGCTTCTATCTGGTGCGCGACGGGAACGAGGACCGGCTTAGGCTCCCGGCCGGCGCGGCCGAGATCCCGCTGCTCATCCAGGACCGCACCTTCACGGCGACAGGCGAATTTTTCGTCGCCTCGCACCCCGCGCGGCCCGGCGCGCCCGCGCCGAGCGTTCAGCCCGAGGAATTCGGCGCTGGAATCCTGGTCAACGGCATGCTCTGGCCCTACGAGGCCGTCGAGCCGCGACGCTATCGGCTGCGCTTGCTGAACGGTTCGGACTCGCGCTTCTATTCGCTCTCGTTCGAGCCGCGGATCCCGTTCGTCATGATCGGTACCGATGCCGGCTTCCTCGAGGCGCCCGTGGTCCTCGAACGGCTGGTCCTCGCCCCTGCCGAGCGCGCGGACGTGATCGTCGATTTTTCACATGCGGCCGTGCGCGGCCGGACGGCGATGCTCGTCAACACCGCGCCCACCCCATTCCCCAACGGCGGCCCTCCCGATCCGCGTACCACCGGCCGCGTGATGGCCTTTCGCGTCGGCGCGAGCGCGGCGAAGGATGAAAGCCGCATTCCGGACCGGCTGCGGCGCGAGCCGCCGCCCGAGCTGCGGCCCACTACGGCTATCCGCGAGCTCGCGCTGTTCGAAGGCAAAGATGAGCACGGGCGGTTGAAGACGCTGCTCGGCACGCTGCGCGAAGGGCCGAAGACCTGGCACGATCCGGTGACCGAGACCCCGCTACTCAATGCCGTGGAGGCATGGGACATCTACAACACGACCGGCGACACGCACCCCATCCATGTGCACCTCGTGCACTTTCGCGTCGTCGGCCATCGGCGCTTCGACGCGGATGCCGAGGAAGACCGCGCGCGCGGAGCGATCCGGTGGCTGGGAGAGGACCGGCCGCCCGGCGCCGACGAGCGCGGCCCCAAGGACACGGTCCGCATCCCACCCGGCACGCGCACGCGCATCGTCGCGCGCTTCGACCGCCCCGGGCGGTTTGTCTGGCACTGCCACATCCTTTCGCACGAGGACCACGAGATGATGCGGCCGTTCGTCGTGAGAGAGGTCTAGCGGTTGCGAGTGATCTCGGCGCGCGCCTTGAGCAGCTCGGGGTTCGTCCAGTGGCTCTCGATGTACGCCAGCACGGCGCGGATCTCGGCATCGGACAGGAGGCTGCCGAACGCCGGCATGTCGCTCGCGTAGCCCGGCGGCGCGTAGGGCGGCACCAGACCGTGCTTCGTGATGCCGAAAAGGACCACGTCGGGGTGGTGCCAGGTGTGGCCGGTCTCGTCGTGCGGCGGCGCGGGCAGCTTGCCGTTGGGCAGGCGCTTCTGCCAGTTGGGCTGCCCCTCGAGCTTCGCGCCATGGCAGGAAGCGCAGTGCTGCGCGTAGAGCTTTTCGCCGAGCGCGAGTTGGCCGGGGTCGGGCCTGGGCTCGCTGCATCCCGCCAACAGCGCGAGAAGCAAGACCCTCTTCATGCCACTCGAACCACCGCCATCATTCCCGTGACCTGATGCTCCAGCACGTGGCAATGGAGCATCCAGTTGCCGGGATTGTCGGCCACGACCGCGATCTCCGCGCGGCTGTCCGGATCGAGGAGCACCGTGTCGGCCCACTGTTGCGGCAGCACGGGTTTGCCGTTTCTCGTCAGCACCCGGAACACGTGGCCGTGCAGGTGGATGGGGTGATGCCACGACGTGTCGTTGACCAGCTCGACGACGACGGAAGAACCCAACCCGAAGCTCATCAAGGGAGAATGCGCGTGGGTGCCCTCCGGCACCGGCCTGCCGTTCACCGTCCAGAACAGCCCCCGGTGCTCGCGCTGGCTCGGCATCGCACCCATCATGCCGCCGCCGAACACGATGCGATGGCGCGCGGCCCTCTCGAGGTTCGGCTCGGCAACCGGGTTCGGCGCGAGGCGCGGCGCGGGGGCGAACCCCTCGCGCAGCGGCTTTTCGCCCGAGTACTCGATGTCGAGCAGCCGGTAGGCGCGCCGGGCGTAGAAGTCGTCGATGATGCGGTGCCGGCTGCCCGGGGCGGCGGTGCAGTCGAGCACCACGTCGGCGCGCATGCCGGGGCCAAGCACCACGCGTGCGTCCCAGTGGGGCGCCACCGGATGGCCGTCGAGCGCCACGACCCATGGCTCGTGTCCTTCGAAGTTGAGACCGTAGATGCGCGCGTTCGAGGCGTTGATGAGGCGCAAACGGATGCGCTCGCCAGCGCGCACGCCGAACCTCTCGCGGATCGCGCCGTTCACCGTAACCGTGTTGCCGATGCGGCCGGCGTGGCTCGAGTCCATGAAGTTGCGAAAGTCTTCGATGCTCTTCGCCTGGCGGTCCAGCCGCCAATCGGAGAGCACCCAGACGACATCGCGGTCGACCGCCGGCGGATCGCGCTCTTCGACGATCAGCGCGCCATACAACCCGCGCCCCACCTGCTCCGGGCTGCCCAGATGCGGGTGGTACCAGTACGTGCCCGCGTCGGGCAGCTCGAACTCGTAGAGAAAGCGCCCGCCCTTCGCCGCGATCGGCGGCTGCGTAAGGTGCGGCACGCCATCCATCGCGTTCGGCAGGCGGATGCCGTGCCAGTGCACCGTGGTCGGCACCTCGAGCCCGTTGTCGACCGCGATGGCGAGGCGCTGCCCCTGCTTGAAGCGCAGCTCCGGGCCGGGCACGGCCCCGTTGTAAGCCCAGACGTCGGTTGTCGGATTCTCGCTTCCGACGAGGGATTGGCGCGCCGGCGCCAGGCGCAGCTTTTTCGTTCCTCCGAACGAATACCCCGGTAGAAGGGTCAGGCCCGCGGTCGCCGCCAGGAATTCCCTGCGGTTCATAGCCTCACCGGCGCGTCGGGCAGCTCGTTGCGGTCGCCCGGGCGCGGTGGATAGTGCCGCGCAAGGAGGCGCGAGGCTTCTTCGATGCCCGTGACGACGGCTTTCTCGTACCCGCCACGCCTTAGCTCCTCTTCCATGCGCCGGCAAATCCTTTCCCAGTCCTGCTGTGTCACGCGGGCATCGATGCCGCGATCCGCGACGATCTCAATGTCGTGGTCGGCGAGCAGCAGGTAGATCAGCACGCCGTTGTTCTCCTCGGTATCCCATACGCGCAATTCGGAGAACACTTCGATGGCGCGCGCGCGGGCCGACTCTCCGGCGAGCAGCTCCGGGCCGTCCAGCGCATCTTCGGCGGCGAAACGGATCTCGCCGCGGTGCGTGGCCTCGCCGCGCTTGATCGCCTGCTCGATCGCCGGCATCGCTTCCTTCGGAAACTTCCTGGGAAAGAACAGGTGCCGGGCCAGGCGCTTGAAGTCCATGCCTACCAGCGCCCGGTCGCCCCGCCACCGCCGAACGTGCCGCCGCCCCCGCCGCGAAAGCCGCCGCCGAATCCTCCGCCAAACCCGCCGCCGCGGCCTCCGCGGTGGAATCCGCCCGGAAAGCCGCCGTAGTAACCACGCCGCCCTCCGCCGCCGGCGAGGGTGAAGATGAACGCCAGCACGCCGGCAAGTATCGCGATGCCAAGCGCGCCGACGAGCAGCCACGCCAGCGCGCCCACCACGCCGCCTGCGGCCATGGAGCCGAACACGCGCCCTAGCACGCGGCGCAGCACCCCGCCCACGACGAGCGCAAGCATGAGCAGGATGGGCAGCGATTGCCCGATACCCCCGCCCACCTGCGGCTGCGGCGCCTCGGGCGCCGGCAACGGCTCGCCGTCGATCACCCGCATCATGCGGTCGACGCCGGCATTGATACCGCCGTAGAAATCGCCCTCCCGGAAGCGCGGCAGGATCGCCTCGCGGATGATGCGGTTCGCCGTGGCGTCGTTCAGCGCCCCTTCGAGCCCGTAGCCGACCTCGATGCGCACGGCGCGATCGTTCTTTGCAACCACGAGAACGACGCCGTCGTCCACGTTCTTGCGCCCGGTCTTCCACTGCTCTCCGACGCGTATCGCGTACTGCTCGATCTCCTCGGGCTGCGTCGTGGGCACGAGCAAGACCGCGATCTGGCTGCCCTTGCGCGCCTCGTACTCCTGCAGCATGCGCGACAGCGCCGCCTGCTGCTCCCGCGTGAGCGTGCCAGTGAGGTCGACGACCGGCGCGCTGTACGGCGGCACGGCGACCTGCGCCCACGCCGCGAATACGACGAGGAAGCCGAGTAACGCCTTGATCACTTCTTGCCGGTACCGAAATCGACCTTCGGCGCGGTGGAGATCTCACGCTCGTTCTCGACGGTGAAGCTCGGCTTGGGCTGGAAGCCGAACGCCATCGCGGTCAGGTTCGACGGGAACTGGCGCACGGTGGTGTTGAACTGCTGCACCGCCTTGATGTAGCGGTTGCGCGCCACCGCGATGCGGTTCTCGGTGCCCTCGAGCTGCGCCTGCAGGTCGCGGAAGTTGGCGTCCGACTTGAGCTGCGGATAGTTCTCCGCCACCACCAGCAGCCTGGAGAGCGCGCCGGTCAGCTCGCCCTGCGCCTGCTGGAAGCGGGCGAATGCATCGGGGTTATTCACCAGCTCGGGCGTGGCCTGGATCGATCCCACGCGGGAGCGCGCCTCCGTGACCTGGGTGAACACCTCCTGCTCCTGCTTGGCGAAAGCCTTGACGGTCTCCACCAGGTTCGGCACCAGGTCGGCGCGCCGCTGGTACTGGTTGACCACCTCGGACCAGGAGGCCTTTACCTGCTCGTCTTCGCTTTGCAGGGTGTTGTAGCCGCAACCTGACAGCAGCAGCGTGGCGGCCGCGGCAAGCGCCAGCCAGGCTCGGGACAGCGTCGAAGTGCGCGGGTCCATGGTTGTTTCTCCTTCTCCTTTGGGCTCGGTCGCGATCATAGACAACCGCAGGGCCGAATCATTCCCGTGGCAGCTGGTGCCGCGCGAAAACCCGGCTGCCCGATTCGTCGAAAGCGAGGGTGGAATAAGGCTGCGGTGGCCCCTGCTCCATGCCGGGCGAGCCGACCGGCATGCCGGGCACCGCCAGCCCCCGCGTCCGGGTCCGCTCGCGCAGCAGCCGCTTGACGTCGCCCGCCGGCACGTGGCCTTCGAGCACATAGCCGTCGACAGTCGCTGTATGGCACGACTGCAGCGCGTCGGGCACGCCGAGCTTGCGCTTCATGGGAATCACGTCGGCCACGCTATGGCTCTCCACGCGGAAGCCGGCCGCACGCATGTGCTTCTCCCACTCGCGACAGCAGCCACAGCCCGCGTTCTTATAGACGACGACCGTCGGCACCGCCCGCTGTGCGAACGCCTTGGGCAGTAGAGCGAGCGCTGCTGTGCCGGCGCCCGCGGCAAGGAACATTCGCCGCTTCATTTCACTTGCCCCGCATACTTGGCGAGGATCTCGCCGACCCGCTGCATGATCTCGGCGTGCATCTGCAGCTGCAGCTTCTCGTTTCCTGGCGGCAGCTGCGGCATGGCATGGCCGCCGCGCGCCCCCATCATGCGCTCGCACTGCTGCATCATGCCCATCATCC
>Ga0247825_10000080_pt1 | contig 51090 bp, 38 predicted proteins | sample 13C_Vanillin_Day_FD_194413 | JGI IMG/M metagenome (GOLD analysis project Ga0247825, IMG submission 194413) | Soil microbial communities from agricultural site in Penn Yan, New York, United States - 13C_Vanillin_Day48 | ecosystem: Environmental > Terrestrial > Soil > Agricultural land | place...
TCAAGGCGCTTCGCGAGGCTGCGGGCTTCACGCAGGAGGAACTCGCAACGATTGCGGGCCTGTCCGTCCATGCGGTGAGCTCGTTGGAGCGCGGGGAACGACGGCGGCCCCATGTCGAAACCGTGCGAGCGCTGTCCGCGGCGCTCGATCTGACTGGTGTGACTCGTGACGCGCTCTTTGCGAGCGCTCGGGCACCTGCTCGCAACGCCGTGGTCGACGAGCTGAGCGGCGTCTCGCTGCCCCCGGCTCTTACCGCTCTTCTCGGCCGCGATGCTGACGTGCAGACGCTTCGTCACTGGCTGGCCGATCGCGCCGCACGCCTCATCACGCTCGTTGGACCGGGAGGAGTCGGAAAGACCCGTCTGGCGCTCGAGATCGCACGTGCGACGGCGGAACATGACTCAACCCGCGTGGTGTTCGTGGCGCTGGCGGCCATTCGGGATCCCACCTTCGTTGCGTCGGCAATCGCCGAAGCTGTCGGGCTGCCGGACGTCACGGCACTCGATCTGCCGCGGCGCGTGCGCATTGCGTGCGCTGAGCACCCGATGTTGCTGGTGCTCGACAATTTCGAGCACGTGATGGACGCGGCATCTCTGGTCGCGGATCTCCTGACTTCGATCGCACAACTGAGCGTACTGGCTACCAGCCGCTCCCCGCTCCACGTGAGAGGAGAGCGGGAGTATGCGGTCGGACCTCTTGCGTTGGAGGTGGATTCGGATGCCGTCCCCGATCTGGCCCGTTCTCCAGCGGTGCAGCTCTTTGTTGAACGGGTTCGGAACGTGCAGCCTGACTTTCGCCTCACCTCGGTGAACGGCCCCACGGTGACGGCGATTTGTCGACGGCTCGATGCCCTGCCGCTCGCCCTCGAACTGGCGGCTCCGTGGATGAAAGTGCTGACCGCCGAGGATCTCCTCCAACGACTCACGCACGATCCCCTGCGCTCGACCATGGGCCCGCGCGATCTCCCCGAACGTCAGCAGACGATGAATGCGACGGTTGCGTGGAGTTATCAGCTACTGGCTCCGAACGAGCAGTGCGTGTTCCGCCGTCTCGGCGTACTGCCGGGCCGGTTTCCGATCGAGGCCGCCGCGGCGGTTCTGGCCGGTCGTGAGGAAGTCTCGGCCAGCGGTGACGACGCGCTTGGCGCGGTGGCCGGCTTGATCGACAGAAGCCTGCTGGTGCGAGTGGAGGCCTCTCTGACGCCGCGTCCGCTCTATCAGATGCTCGAAACCGTGCGGGCGTTCGCCGCTCTCGAGCTCACTGCGGCGGGCGAGCGCGACGACGCACTGGAGGGATTGGCGCGCTACTGCACCGCGGAAGCGACTCTCGCCGCAGAGGGGCTGGTCGGCCCTGCACAGGCCGAATGGTTGGATCGCGTGCGTGACGATCTCGAGAACTACCGCAGCGCGCTAACGAGGCTGATCGAATGTGGCCGTCCCGCCGAAGCATCCGACATCGCCTGGGGGCTGATGTTCTTTTGGTTGATTCGGGGGCACTCGGCCGAAGGTCTCCGATGGTACGAACAGATTCTGAATCTGCCGTCTCTTCCGCCCGCTGGCGAGTCGAGAACCCTCGTCGGAGCGGCTCTGATGTGGTACACGCAGGGAGATCTCGGGCGTGCGCGCACCGGGCTCAACCGCGCCTTGGTACTCGCCCACGGTGCCGGAGACCTGCAAGTGGTCGCGCACGCCGAGAATCTGTTCGGGTACATCGAACACGCCGAAGGCAACGACCACGTGGCCCGCGACCGGTTTACGCTCAGCATTGAAAGATACCGAGCGCTTGCGATCCGATGGGGCACCGGGAGCGCCCTGAATGGAATGGCCGGTGTGGCCTTGACGACAGGCGACGTCGACCAGGTAGAACGCTTGCTCGAGGAAGCCACATCAGTGCTTCGGCACGCCGGTCCATACTTCCTGACGTCAACGCTGCTTGTTCGCGCGATCCGTGCGGTGTGGCGCAAGAACGCGGACGAAGCGATCGCGCTGGTGCGTGAAAGCCTCACATGCATCCTAAAGATCAATGACAAGTTCGCGTTCGTGTACGCGCTCGTCCCACTCGCCGCCGCGGCCGTACTCAAGCGCGACGACGCATGGGCGGCGCGGATCCTGGGCGCTCGCGACGCCGTTACGGAACGCACGGGGGCCACAGTGGTTGATAAATCGCTGAACGACCTCGGAGAACGCGCCGAAGCGGAGGCGCGCGCACGCCTCGGCCCGGATCAGTGGGCGCGGGCGTACGCGGCAGGGCGTGCGATCTCCGTCGATTCCTTGATCAAGGACATCAACACGGCCTTGTGACGCCCGCGTGCACGCTCAAAACACCCGTGCTTCGCGCGCATCGCATGCGAGTATGCCGATCGCAGTCTTCAGTGCGATTGCAATCGAGCCGTCCGCCACGATCGCGTACGTATCCAGCATCCTGCCGTCAAGCGAGACGGTAATCGACGCGTCACGCACCACGCGCGCCGACATGACCGACAGCGTGTCCGCCAGCGATGTCCATGCGTGTGTCGCGCGCGCGGAGGCGTTGATCAAGGCGACCGGCTTGTCGATCAGCTCACCGCTGCCAACCACCCAGTCCAGCGCGTTCTTCAGGACCCCGGGTACTCCGTGGGCGTACTCCGGACTCGATATCAGGACCGCGTCGCACGCCTGCAGACGAGCTCGAAACCGGGTGACTGCCGCAGGCGCATTGTCTCCATCGAGATCCGGATTAAAGGGTGGAAGCTCCTCGAGTTCTCGGTAAACCGATACTTCCACGGTGTCTGGAGCGAGGCGTGCGACAGCTCCGACGAGCGCGCTGTTCGAAGATGCCAGCCGAAGGCTCCCTGAAATTGCAAGTATGCGAACGTTGTCCTCCTTGTTGTTCACAAGGGCGTAAACCCGGTGAGCCTTCGAAATAGTCCAACGCACATCCCTCAGGTCCTGACTCGTTCTGATCATCCGGGAATATCCGAGGGTGTCCGGAGATTAGGTGAATGTGTTTGATGTTGAACGGAGAATGCGATGTGGTTACGCGGCCGATGGCTGTCGTACGTCGGCGTAATGCTTGTGGTACCGCTATGTTGCGAGGCGCAGGGGCGCCCACGGCCCGGTGGCCGCGACTCGATCCTGGATGGCGCTGCGATCGGCTTCGCAGCGGGTGCAGGCTTCGGGATCGCGTACGTTTCTGTGGTCCGCGATTCTGATCTAGATGCCGGCGACTACACGTCCAGTGCGCTGATCTTCGGTGGTCTTGGGGCCGCCGTGGGGTTGGGTATCGACGCGCTCTGCGACCGCCATTCGAGCGCGGTTGGGCCGCGACGTGTGGCGCTCAGACCCAGGCTGTCACGGAAGGCCGCCGCAATTCGCGTCATCATGCGATGGTAATCGTGTCGCAATTCTTTCCTTTCCTACTCGGCAAGGAATATCCCACGACGTTTGTCGGTTAGGTGATGTGTGAACGCTCAGCGGAAGAGCGGCCAGCGGACATGTCACTGACATGGCGGCCGCTCGCTTCATCTGCGCGAGTGTCGGAGGATCCGCCCGTCCTCGAGGGCCAGCTACTTCAGTTCGTCGACAGTCCCAATCGCTTTGGATTACCGGCGTTCTACGAGCTCCACGTGTGGGCGTGGCGCGACAACCCCAACGGCGCATTTGTCGATTGGAACCCCCGTGTTCTCCTGTGAAGGGCAGTGAGGGTCATGTCATCAATTGCTGAGGCCATCGAGCTGGCTGCCCGGTCATTCACGGGACAGCTGCTCCAGCCCGCCGACGCGGGCTACGACGAATGGCGCCGGGTGCACAACGGTTTGATCGACAAGCATCCTGCCGCGATCGCTCGCTGTCACGGTATCGCCGACGTTGTCGCTGCGGTGCAGCTTGCACGAACGCTTGACCTCAACGTTGCCGTCCGTGGCGGCGGCCACAACGTGGCCGGACATGCGACTCGACGTGCTGAAGTTCTTCCGCGATACGTGTGCGCACCTCCCGGACGAGATGATGCTGGTCGCGGGGCTTCAGACTGCGCCCGATGGATCGAATGCGAAGCTCGTCGCTGTGGTGGCGGCGCACTCCGGGCCGCGCAGCGACGGTGAGGCCGCGCTTGGGCCACTCAAGGCGTTCGGTCCGCCCGTGATGGACGCGCTCGGTCCGATCCCGTACTGCGCTTTGAACAACATGCTGGACCCTGCCTTTCCGAAGGGGGCGCTGAACTACTGGAAGGCACAGTTTCTGACCGATCTGAGCGATGAGGCCATTCGTACGCTCGTGACGTCCTTCGAGGCGTGCCCGTCGCCGATGAGCCACATCATCATCGAGCACCTTCACGGCGCGGCGAGCAGGGTTCCCGTCGCGAACACGGCGTGCACGCTGCGCACGACCGGCTTCAACGTCGTCATCATCTCGCAGTGGACGAGCGCTGATGAAACAGCGGGAGGGGTCGCCTGGGCGCGAGACACGTTCTCGGCGCTCACGCCGTATCTTGCGCCAACGCGCTATGTGAATTATCTCGAGGACGATGCCGTCGATCCCGCCGCTGTGGCTTACGGACCAAACCTCCGCCGGCTGCGAGAGCTCAAGACAAAGTGGGATCCGGACAACTTCTTCCGACAGAACGTGAATATTCTGCCGCAGTAAAGGACTGGCGACCTGATGTCGGATACCAAGTTTGTTCGCGCAGTCACGCTCGATCGGTTCGTTGATGTCGTCAACGACATCAAGGGCGTGGACGTGCGTCATCTCCCGCCGTTCACCACCCTGCTCGTCCGGACTATGAACTCGCTCTACCGCGTGGTGATCACCCAGCAGCCGGAAGTCATCGTTCAAGGGGGAGTTTTCTTTCCCGATCCGACGTCGGCCTACCTCGATGGAGCCAGCATCGGGGGGAGTTCCCTCAAAGTCGGCTGGATAGGCGTCGGCCTGCTGATGCAGATTCGTTGGGGAGACCGGCTCACTATCACCTCCCCCGTCTGCGCGATCACCACCGAGCAGGCGTCGGGATTGGTCGTGCATTAGCGCGTTTTCGAATGTTCGTAGCGGCGGCTTACCGGGCGGTCTGGGATCGGCTCCCGGTTCGACGGCGTGGAAAATCGGGTCTTTCGGCGAGTGTGCTGACGATGACGCCGTCGCCGTGGATGATTCGAAGGACGGGGAGGAATCGTTTCGGTCACGAGCTAGCCCGTGCGCCCGTGGCGAATCCCCAGCGACGGCGCTTGCCGCACCTCCAGACCCGATTTACCCTCTTCGCTCCTCACGCCGCGAACAGGTCGCCGACCGCAGGCCCGCCCGGTGCGCCGCCGCACTGTCTGTGACGACGGTGTGGGCTGGGGCGGAGCGACTGGTCGCGCCGCGACACGCGACAGCGGGCAAAACGACTCGGGAGCGGTCCGATCGGCGGTGGCGGTGATTCGCCAGTAACGCACCGCGCACCTGGTTATCGACACGATTGTGCACGGTCGCGCGGATCAAATCAGCCGCCGCCGTCATCGATCAGCACGCGCGCGGACGAGCCGTTTTTCCGCGGCGACGAACCGGAGCGAAGTCCTAGCCCACACCGTCGTCGCTTCGCCAAGGTGCGCCTCTGAAAACAACGTTACAGACGTTAAAGACGCTCTAGCCCGCTCATGTTTCGCATGGCCGCCGTGAGATCTCCTCGTTCACTTCTGTCTCGGCGCGCGACGGGCCGCATCAAGATCGCTCCACCCGCCCCAGGCTTGTGTCCACTGTTTGGTCTTCGTCCGCCACACCAGGTGGACGGCCACCGCGAGTCCGATCGCGGCGAGGAGCCACCACCAGAAGTGCGGGTCACGCCAGAGATACCAGCCGACGCCGATCGCGATGGCCCACTTCAGCACGCGAAACCAGATCGGTTGCGCCTTCCGGGAAAAGGCGACACGTGCCTCCAGCATCAGCGCATCTCGCACGGACATTTCCGCTTTTACCTCCAGGCCTTATTCCGGGACGCAGCGGAGACGCCCAGGAGTACCTGCCTGCCCGCTCCCGCAACCGCTGCGCCGAAGATCACACCCGATGCGACAAACAGGGAGGCGCGCGACACGATCTGACCAACGAGGCCGGTCACGATGGACAGCACGAACAGGGCGGGCACAAACGTCGGTCCGCTGGCCGTCCTCCACCATGCGAGGCTGAGTAGCACCCATCCGATGGCAACCGACAGGGCCGCGGTGGGATACAGGTCAAGGCCAGGCACGGTTTGACTTGACCTCACCAAGAGGATACCGACGACGGTCGTCAGAAAGCCGGCCGCACCCCAGCGGCCCACGGCCTCGTGATTCTGCGCATACGCGGCGAACACCCCGAGGAGGAGAAGCAGATCGACGATGAAGTAGAGGGCCTGACGTTCGATCTCGCTACCCCCGGAGGCAAACGAACTCGCCACCCGCAACACGCCTGCGAGCATGGCGGCCGCGCCGCCGACGCGCAGGAGAGTGCTCAGGCACATGTCGTAATCGGGGTGAACTTGGGCGTCATCGCAAAGGCCAAAACGAAGAGGACGCCAAGGAGCAAATCGGGCCCAGCCGCCGTCGCGTCCGCTACCGAGAGCCGCCCCTGGCCGTACAGCACGGCCACACCCGTGACGTGACCGAACTTCTCGACGATGCTTGGGATCATCAGCGGCCGGAAGCGGGCGGGGCTCGAACCGATCACGAGAAAGGCGATCTGCCAGGCCATCGCCACTGACAGAAAGCCATAGAAGAACTGGGGATAGTCCGCCGGCGCGGCGTATTGTCGTCCCGTCAGGTCGACAAGAAAGTAGAGCGGTGTCAGTACGACGATGCCCCACACGCCGGCGATGAGAAACGCCACTCTCGCGAATTTCATGCTCGTCTCCCGGGCGAGGATGAATAGCCCGCCTCGTGAAACAGAACTCGCTCCGCGACGTCTCTATTCCTGTCACCTTCAAGCGCGTGCGCGATCGATGTCCTTCAGCAACACATCGATGGAGCTCTTGCGGCCCGCCGCGTACGCCTGAGCCCACCGCTCCGGGCCGAGGCGTGCACGCGCCTCCCGTTCCACCCTTTCCTGCAGTTCGGTGGCTGACGCGTCGACGACCCTCGCGCCGGTCGTTTCTGTGAGAGCGTTCTGCGCGCCCAGGATTCTCGCCGACCACGCGTCGTCGCCTTTGAGTGCCGACGCTGCCGCGAGCGGGACCAGCACATAGACGAACGCGAACTTGTCATGAAGTTGCCGGATATGAGTGAGGCTTTCGCGAACCCACGCGATTGCCTCATCCGGGTGCCCGCGCCGGACTGCGACGAGGGCACGAAGATACCGCATCAACGACAGGAACCACGGACCAGCATGTCGAAGCTCCGATGTAGCCTCATTGAGCAAGCCTTCCGCCTGGCCGATGTCGCCACTCTCGAGTGCGACCCAGGCCATCGCGGTCAGTGTATGTCCGGTTCCCCACGGGATCCCTAATGCCCGGAACCCGTCGTTGCTGCGGGCGAAACAGTCACGAGCCGCTTGCATGTGACCGGCCGCGTGTTCGACGTGACCGAGAATGTTTTCGGTGTGCGCGACGATCTCCATGTCGCCAGTGCCAACGGCGCGCGCGCGCCTGAGTCGGCTGCGGGCACGGTCCAGGTCTCCTTGCGTGTACCACAGCATGCCGGCCCCAAGCAGTGCCTTCGCTTCCGCCCCTGGCGGCAGCGACGGCAGGGTCAACGCCTGTTCATACCACCGGAGGCCTTCGGCTACGTGTCCGCGGATCACCCAGAACCAGATTAGCCCCCACGCAATGTCGACCGCCTCGTCAGGACGGCCACGCTCGATGAGCCATGCCACGGCAGCGCGGTAGCTCTCGAGATCTTCACGCACACGGTCCAGCCATTCGACCTGCGCGGGTCCGACCAGACCCAACGTGGCGAGCGAGGCTTCCTCCGTGCAATATCGCACCAGTCCCTCCAGGGCGTCGTCGCGCTCACCAGAGGCGGCCAGCTCGAGAGCCGCGAACGAACGCACGGTTTCGAGCATTTGGTACAGCGGACACGTCGCTACCGCGGAGGTCTCGGCTCGTGCGAGAAGGCTCTTGTCGATCAGGCCGGCCACTGCGCGGAGCGGTTCATCCCCGGCCGACGCACTCTCCCGGCCGGCAAGGACGGCTGCGGCCGCGTCGAGCGGAAAAGGACCCGGAAGCGCGCCGAAGCGTCGGAAGGCGCGCTGCTCGCTCTCGTCGAGGAGCTGATAGCTCCAGGCGACCGTCGCATTCATCGTCTGTTGCCGTTCGGGGAGATCGCGCGGGGCGGTGGTAGAGGGCAGGACGTCGCGTCCGAGTCTGCCGAGCAGGTCGTCGGCTGACAGCACCTTCATCCACGGGGCTGCCAACTCGAGGGCGAGCGGCAACGCATCGAGCCGCCGGCATAACGCCGCCACTGTGTGACCGTTCGCCGTGGTGAGGCGGAACTCCGGCTGCACATCCCGCACTCGTTCCAGAAAGAGGCGGATCGCCGGAGAGGCGGCGAGATCTGCGGGCGACATCGCTTCCGGGTCCACGTCCAGCGAGAGCGGTCCGAGACTGTACTCGCGCTCCCCGCGCACGTGGAGCGCGCCGCGACTCGTGGCCAGCAGCCGGAGCGAGGCGACCGCTGACAGGAGATCGGCGACGAGCGGTGACGCATCCAGCACTTGCTCGAAATTGTCGAGCACTAGCCACGTCGGACGATCGGCGCACGCGATGCGAAGGCGCTTCGGCAGGTCCAACGGGGTGATATCGCCGAGTCCGAGCGCCTCACCGATCGCCGGCGCGACGAACTTCGGCTCCCGAATTGCAGCCAGCGGTACGAACACCACGCGGGTGACAGCTTCAGTAGCGATGCCCCGTGCGATCTCGAGCCCGAGGCGGGTCTTCCCGACGCCTCCTGGCCCGGTGAGCGTGATCAGGCGCACAGCGGGATCGGCGATCCATTGCCGCAATGTGTGCAGGTCAGACTCGCGGCCGAGCAGGGCGCTTAGGGGGAGGGGCAGCGAGACGCTACCGATGCCGTCGACCGGTGCGCTATCGGCGGGCGTCCTCGCGACGTCGACAAACGCGTCACGGGCCGCACCCGTCAGATCGAGTGCAGCAGACAGCGCGCGCACGGTCTCGACATGGGGCCGGCGCCGCTCCCCGCGCTCGAGCGCGCTCACCGCATGAACCGAAAGGCCCGCAATCGTTGCGAGCTCTTCCTGCGTGTAGCCGGCAACCTCGCGCAGTGCCTTCAGTTGCGCACCAAAGGACGCGGGAGCGCCGCGTTTCGTGGGCGTGCCCATTGGCTTCGTCAACCGCGAGCGCGATCGATGTCGTTCAGCAACATATCGATGGAGCTTTTGCGGCCCGCCGCGTACGCCTGAGTCCACCGCTCCGGGCCCAGGCGTACACGCGCGCGTTCCGCCTGGTCCCGCAGATCCTGCACTGACTTGTCGACCACCGTGACACCTGTGCGTTCGGTCACAGCATCGCGGGCGCCCACGATGCGCGCGGCCCATGCGTCGTCGCCCTTGAGTACGGCCGCGGCGCCGAGAGGTACCAGCGCGTACACGAACGCGAACTTGTCATGGAGTTGCCGGATGCGTGTGAGGCTCTTGCGCATCAACGCGATCGCCTCATCGGGGTCCGCGCGCCGCACCGCCAGGATGGCGCGAACATAGAGCGCCCACGTCAGGAACCACGGACCAGCGTGTCGGAGTACAGACGTGGCCTCGTCGAGCAGGTGTTCGGCTTCCCCCGCGTCGCCGGTCGCAAGTGCCAGCACCGCCATCCCACTCAACGCAGTTCCGGTGCCCGACGGGATCGACAGCGTCCGAAACCGCTCGATACTATGGGCAAACATCTCGCGCGCTGCGTCGAGGTTGCCAACGGCGTGTTCGACGTGCCCGAACAGATGCTCGGCATGCGCGACCGTTTCCACGTCGCGAGCGCCGTGGGCGAGTGCGAGGACGCGGTTGAGTCCGATGCGTGCGCGCCCGAGTTCTCCTTGCGTCCACCACATCCCAGCCGCTCCGAGGAGCGCTCTCGATTCGGCAGCGGCCGGGAGGGATGGCAGGTTCAGAATCTGTTCATACCACTGTAAGCCTTCGGCCGCATGCCCCCGGATCAGCCAGAAATACTTCAGGCCCCACGCGATGTCGGAGGCTTCGCCGGCACGGCCCCGTTCGATGAGCCAGGCCAGGGCGGCGCGGTAGCTCTCGAGATCGTCACGCACGCGATCCAACCATTCGACTTGGGCAGGTCCCATCAGCCCCTTCGCGGCGCGGGAGGCTTCGCTGGTGCAGTAGCGTGCCAGCCCCTCCAGTGCGTCGTTCCGCTCACCCGCCGCAGTGAGCTCGAGAGCCGCGTAGGCTCGTACGGTTTCGAGCATCTGGTAGAGCGGACGAGTGGCCACCGACGTCTCAGCTCGCAGCAGGAGGCTCTTGTCGATCAAGCCCGCCGCCGCGGCCAGTGCGTCGTCGCTGCTGGCCGGGGATTTCTCGCGACCGGCAAGGACTGCCGCGGCTGCCTCGATCGGAAAACGACCCGGCAGCGCGCCGAGACTTCGGAACGCACGCTGTTCGTTCGAGTCCAGTAGGTGATAGCTCCAGGCGACCGTCGCGTTGATCGTCTGTTGCCGTTCGGGGACATCGCGCAGGGCGACAATCGAGGGCAACACATCGTGCGCCAGCCGGCGGAGCAGATCCTCAGGGGTCAGCACTTTCATCCACGGCGCCGCGAGCTCGAGAGCGAGTGGCAGTGCATCGAGTCGCCGACAGATTGCCGTCACGGTGGGTCCGTTCGCGGCGGTGAGTCGAAAGTCAGGTCGCACGTCCCGAACCCGTTCCACGAACAGCCGCACCGCGGGAGAGCGGGCCACATCGGCAGTCGCATCCGAATCCACCTGCAACGCAAGAGGTCCGATCGCACACTCCCGCTCACCCCGCACACGGAGCGGGGCACGACTGGTAGCGAGCACTTGGAGCGACGCAACCGAGATCAGGAGATCCGAGACGAGCGGCGCCGCGTCCAGCAGGTGCTCGAAGTTGTCGAGCACCAGCAACGTCGGGCGATCGGCGCAGACGACACGTGCGATCTTCGGCAGGTCTGACGCCGTCACGTCTGAGAGTCCGAACGCCTCGGCGATCGCCGAAGCGACGAATGCCAATTTCGGCGTGGCGGCCAACGATACGAACGCCACCCGGGTCGTGCCCTGGGCAGAGATCGCGCGCGCGATTTCCAGTGCCAGGCGAGTCTTCCCGACTCCTCCCGGGCCGACGAGCGTGATCAGTCGCGTGGTGGGATCACCGAGCCACTGCAGCAGCGTCTGCACCTCGCCATCGCGCCCCAGGAGGGCCGTCAGCGCCAGGGGCAGCCCAACGTCACTCAGTTCGTCCACAGCAGTGTGACCCGCGTCGCGAGCGCTCTCGACAAACGCGCCGCGCCTGGCACCAGTCAGGTCAAGCGCTGCAGACAGCGCGCGCAGGGTTTCGACGTGAGGCCTGCGTCGCTGCCCACGCTCCAGTGCGCTCACCGCATGGACTGACAGGCCCGCAATCGTCGCGAGCTCTTCCTGTGTGTAACCGGCAGCTTCGCGGAGTGCCTTGAGATGCGCGCCAAATGGCGCCGAAGCGCCAGCTTTCATGACGTGCTCATCTTACCGCCGCGCGTACGAGTGTCGTACGGGCAATGTGCGGGCGCTGTGGGTGGTCGCCCGGGCGCCTGCGCTCCACACTGCCTACATGACAGGCCACGCGAGGGCGTCCACCCTCCTCAAGAAAGCGGCAGGAGTCACCGGCGCGCTGCTGCTGACGATTCCCTTTGTCGGCGCTCAGGCGCCCGTACCGGCTGATCCGACCCGTTACATCGACGTCAAGCTGTCGCGCTACGCGTTCTCGCCCGAGCGCATCGAGGTCCGGCTCGGCGAGCACGTGTGGCTCAACGTCGTCTCGGTCGACGGCGCGCACGGATTCCAGGTGAAGGAGCTCGGGATGAACGCGCTCACCCCTGCTCGCGGGAGAACGGTGAGGGTCGAGCTGACGCCGAAGGCGGTCGGCACGTTCCAGATCACCTGCTCCGAGTACTGCGGCAGTGGTCACAGCCGCATGAAGGCCTGGTTGATTGTGACGCCGGGCACGTAAACGCAGATTAGTGGAGAGCTACCGCTCATGTTTGCCATCACCTATCGCTCGATTGTGTTCTCAGCGGCCGCGCTGCTCACCGTGTTGACGTCGGCCGCCGCACAGGAGGCGCAGCCACCTGCGGGCACGTCGCACAACGAACCGACCAGTCAGTCAGACGTTGCGCCCGCGGATGACGACGATTCGGTACCGGTGCTGGCGGAGCCGGATTTCCGGGTGCTGAACCTGCCGTCCACGTTGAGGCTCCCGCGTTACGGATCGAACTTCCAGCTCACGCACCGGTTCAACGGCAACCTTCGACGCGGCAGCCTCGGCGGGAACGTCGGCAATCTCTTCGGGCTCGATCAGGGAGCGGCGGTCGGGTTCGAGTACCGGTTCGGCATCGCGCGGCATCTGCAAGCCGCCGTCTACCGTACGGCGGTCGACAAGGTCTTCCAGTTCTACACCAAGTACGACGCCGTGCGTCAGGGCGATTCGCTCCCGGTGTCGCTCTCGGCTCTCGTCTCGGTGGAAGGTTCGGACAATTTCCAGGAACGGTATTCGCCCGCGTTGGGCCTGGTCGTTTCACGAATGGCCGGCGACAGGCTTGCTGTGTACGCCACGCCGGTCTGGGTTCACAACACGGCGGCGCTGCTGAACATCGATCGCGACACGTTCTTCGTGGGCATCGGCGGCCGCGTGCGAGTGAGCTCCACCGTGTACGTCGTGGCAGAAGTGGCTCCCCGAGCGAGCGGCTACAGCCCCGATAAGCCTGCCTACGGGTTCGGCGTCGAGAAGCGCGCTGGCGGGCACCTGTTTCAAATCAACTTCAACAACGGCCAGGGGACGACATTCGGACAGCTCGCGCGCGGCGGCTTCCCGAACAGTCTTTATCTCGGCTTCAACCTCGCTCGGAAATTCTTCTGAGCGATTCCAGGAGACAGAACAGCATGTATCGAATTTCAGCAGCTCTCATTGTCGGTCTCAGCATCTTCGCAGTAGGGTGCTCGGACTCAGGTCCGTCAGCACCGTCGTCACCGTCGTCACCAGGGACCAGCACCACGACGTTCACGGTGCCTCTTTCGCCCGCCAACGAGGTGCCCGCCATCACCAATGCCGATGCGAGCGGCTCTGGTACGGCAACCATTGCCCTGACAGTGACGAAGGATGGCGGCGGCACCATCACGTCGGCGACGGCGAACGTCCAGATCAGCGTCTCGGGATTTCCAGCGGGGACCGCGGTGACCGACGCTCACATCCACAACGGGGCAGCGGGAACCAATGCCGGAATCTACGTCAGTGCCGGGATCGCAGCGGGTGAGCTGACGCTCACCAACGGGAGCGGATCGTTGACGAAGAACGGGATCAACGTGCCGTCAGACAGGGCCGCCGCGATCCTCAGCAACCCCGCGGGACACTACTTCAACGTCCACACGGCGCTCAATCCAGGCGGGTCGATACGAGGTCAGCTTGCAGGGGGCGGCGCGACCGTCAATTCAGGCACGGCGGCGGATCCGTATTAGTGCGGCCGTACTTCTCGTCACGAGGGCAACTGTAACTCTGTTGCCGGGACCAAGGGGCGCGGACGAATCGTCCGAGGCCCTTGGTCAGATCTCGACCGAGCTATAGCGAGATCCCGACGCCTTCCGCCCTAGGCTTTAGCGCCGTGCGCGGATCAGACGACCTTCCGTTTGCTCTGCTGGTAAAAGGCGAGCAAGTCCTCCCGGTTAACCACGTTCTGGGACAGAGCGGCGGAATCCGGCTCACAAGCGCGATAGAATCATAGGCATTCAGAGTCGGGGCGTAGCGCAGCCTGGTAGCGCACCTGCCTTGGGCGCAGGGGGTCGCTGGTTCGAATCCAGTCGCCCCGACCACTTTTCGAGTTCCGGGGTGACACCCCCGCCGTTTCAGTTCTCTCGCCTCACTGACGGACCATTCTTCACAACGCTTCCGTCGTCGGCAGGTGCGGCCGCCGGTCTCGCCGACCTCGGGGCTCCGCGCTCCTTCACTGGATCGTCCGATGCTTTCCAGGATGCCCGCGTGACCAACTGCTTGGCGTTGGCAGATTGCCATTGATCACCACGACCGTGACCAGAGAGGGGGCCTCCGGGTTCGTCAGTCCGTGAAGTGCTGGCTCGATCTGCCACAGGTAGTTTTCTGGTGTACCCACAGGCATCGCCTTCGAGCTCATGTCGAGAATGCCGAGAATTGAGAGTCGCGCCCCGTCCGCAGCCGCGCACTGCGTCGGCTGGCCCATGTACTTGGCCGCCCGTTCTTGTGTGACAGCTACCTGCTTTTCCACCTTGAGTTCTGCGGTGATTCCGTCATGCCGAACGCCGAGATATCCCAAGGCAAGGGGCTGATTCCGCTCCACGCGACCTCCTAGCTCCGGGTCCTTGAGAAGGCGTTCGTGAAGGTCATCATGGAAGTCGCGCTCCCGTACTCGTTGACCTCGCATGTATCGTTTCTCCCAGGTCATCGACAGGCCGGCGCGACAAACTGCGGTCAGGAGCCTGCAGAACGCTTGAACCTGATCCTCGTCACCCGAGCCGACTCAGGGACTGGTCGACGCTATAGCGCCAGCGCGGACTCTGACTGGCGCATCTTGCTCTTCGTACGTCACAAACCCGACGACGGCCGCGGGTTCACGTCTCCATATCTGTTCCTCGGGCGTGTGCGCTACGTCTCGCACGAATCCGAGAAGCCGATGCGAATCACGTGGAAGTTGGACGCCGAGATGCCGCTCGACTTTTTCTCTGAAGTGAAGATTGCCGCCGGGTGAGCACCCGCGTCCTTCACACCGTAGTTAGCGCTGTCGTTCACACGAATTGCAGCGGGCGCTGGCGATACTCAAAGCTCTCTTTCAGCAAGGCGGCGGAACTCGTCGGGGACGGAACGCGCGACTCGCGATGCCGACCCATAATCCACCGCTGTTCCTCCGAAGCGCTTGCGGATCGCATCGACGGCGCGGTCTGCGCACGATCGCGCCAGGCCTTTCTTCGTGCCAGGGCGGCGTCCTTCGTCGGCAAGCCCAAGCGGCAGCTCCAGTTGCACGATCGCATGCGCTTCGAGATGTGAGACGGAGATTGCCAGCAGCGAGATCGTCCTTTCGTCACGGTGATCCGCAAGGACGTCGCGCACCAAGTCCTCGGCGATCTCAGCGAGAGCCCTCGTTGCAGAAATCGGCGCTGACAGCGTGAGCGAGCGCGTGACCGAGCGCAAATCGGCGAAGCGCACGCGGACCGTGATCGTGCGGCCGGCCAGCGATTTCGCGCGAAGTCGCGCGCCGATGCGGTCGGCGAGATGATGGAGCGTCGGTTTGAAGACACGCTCGATGGCCGGCCGTCGTCCGAGCGCCGATTGTGCGCCGGCAGAGCGCGCGCGCCGGCGCGTCTGGATTTGGCGCGGATCGCGGTTCCACGCGAGTGCGGTCAACTTTCTTCCCACCGCGTGCCCCAGCAATCGCTCCACGGACGCAGGAGAGCTCTCAGCCAATTGACCGATGGTGGTGACGCCGATCTTGGCGAGTCGCGCCTTTGTGGCGGGGCCCACGCCCCACATCAGTCCGACGGGCAATTTGTGAAGGAACTCGAGTTCAGTCTCTGGATCGACGACGACCAATCCATCCGGCTTCGCGACCTGCGATGCGATCTTCGCCAGGTGCTTGGTACGCGCCACGCCGATTGAGATCGGCAAGCCAAGTTCGGCGCGCACGCGAGCCCGAACCGTCCTTGCGATCTCTGCCGGCGAACCGAAGAGATGCGTGCACCCTGCAACGTCGGCGAAGGCCTCGTCGATGGAGATGCGCTCTATGGAAGGCGTGAAATTGCTCAGTACTCCAATGGCGGCGTCGCCGAGCCGTTGGTATTCGTCGAAATGTCCGCCGACAAAAATGAGGTCGGGACAGAGTTGCCGCGCGCGCCGTCCAGGCATGCCGCTTCGTACGCCGAAGGCCCGCGCTTCGTAAGAGGCCGCGAGGACGACGCCGCCGCCGACCGCAATCGGCTTGCCGCGCAGGCGAGGGTCAAGCAGCTGTTCGACCGACGCATAAAAGGCGTCGAGGTCCGCATGGAGAATGGTGGCTGTGGAACCCATCTCGTTGCCTCTTCGCCCTGGACCCTCACACCCACCACAGCGCAGACGCAAGTCGCGACTCATCGAGTGCCGGTCCGACGCCCAGGCGCAGCGACACTGGAGCGCCAGCTGCAATCAAGCGCTTCAGCTCCGTCGTCAATACCCGTAGGCGATCGAAGGATGCGAGGGTGAAGACCTCACGACGTGCAGCTACTGGACGGCGATAGCCCGGTGGAATCGGTGGCGGTGCGTTTGCGTCCACTGCCGCGCTCAACGATACGTCGCCCTCCTCGATCACGATGACCCGTCCACAACTGTCACCGGGCTCGCGCCACACCACGCTCGAATCGAACAGCCGCGTCAACCAGATCGCGCGGCGTCGGCCGAGCGCCGCCCGTAACGCGAGCCACTCGAGCGACACTTGCACGAACTCCGGGGTCCAGACCGTCAATCCACGACCCGTTTCGTTGGAGTCGTCTTCATCAACATCGCGGTCTCGCCGACCTTCTCTCCATAGGCGTGTTCCGAGTTGCAGGAATCTGTCTGGCGCGCCGAGGTCTTGGCGCGAAAGCTCAGGGTGCACCGTGCAGAGCCTCGCGTAACCTGCTTCGAAAGTGACCGTGTCGGGACGCCAGCGACTGGAGCCGAGCGCGCGACTCTCAGCGGCGGCGAGCGCACCAAATTCATCGAGCATTCCCGCCGAAGGAAACGGTCCGAGCGGACACTGTGACGACGGTTGCGCGCTGCGCGTGGTGAGATTCGGTGGCGCGAACCATAACGCGCGGTTCTCGATGGTGAGCGCGACGTTGTACGGCGGTCGATGCTGCTTGATTTCGTCAGGCTCGATGAGAGCCGCCTCGAGGGCGCTTGGCGCGACATCGAAAGAGATCCCACGCGCCTGCGACAGCATCTCGAGCGTCCGCTCGGGCACGCCTGTCTGCTTCCGAAAATAGCTGTTGATGCGACGGTGGAGCGAGGCGGCCTTCCCGACGTACAGGACGTCGCCACTCGTCCGAAGCATGCGATAGACGCCCGGCGCATCGGGCAATGAGAGCCGCAGATTCCGCGGCATTGGCCATACGCGCCGCCTGCGCTGCCTCGGAGCGCGATTCTCGCCGAGCCATTCCTGAAGCAGGCTCCAGGTGGAAATTCCTTCGTCGCGAAGCAGGCGCACCAACTCTCGCCAGACGAATGCTGTGGCCTCTACGTGATCGGCACTGCGACGCAGAGTACCCACCCCGCGACCGAAGTATCCGGTGAGTGCACGCACGCTGCAGCGGGGCAGATCGGGTAAGAGGCGCCGGGCAATGTCATGCGTGCAGAGGATGTCGAGGGGAAGCGCCCCGCCGGCCAAGGCGCGGAGAAACGGCTGCTCGAATCGAGCGAAGTGAATGACCGTTGGCGCCGGCTGACGGGCGAGTGTCGCGGCTTCGTTGGACAGCTCCCGCCAGGCCACGTGTGCATCGACGCCGTCCTGCGACATCCGTTCTGAAATGCCCGTAAGGCGCATCACGGCGTCTGGAATGTGCTCACCGTGTGGAAGCGCGATGAGCCTCGCGTCCGCGCGCGTTGTCATCGTGCCGGCGCGCGCCCACCCCATTTCGAGGAGATGTCCATGCGGAGCTGCGGCGGTGGCCTGGCAGTCGACGACCAGCACTTCGAGCTGGGAGAGCGACTCTGAAACCGTGGACATCACCCTTCGCTCCGGACGACCTCAGACGGAGTGGTTAGCCCAATAGCTGCTTCAGTCTGCGCTTCTTCAGCGTCTCGTCGGGGCTGGTCGCAATCCCATCGCACCACCGATGAATCTGGTGGACTGTGATGCGGTGGCACGTGGGCGGTTCTCTGACTTGAATCTCAAGTTCGGTTCCCAACGCCACGGCGTCGGCCCAGCCGCTCTTCCGGAGAGCCGACACTCCCAACGCAGCCGCTTCGTAAACGGATTCGGCGGTCACATCGACTGAATGGCGGATACCCGGACGGACCGCTGAAGCTAACGGTGCACGTCCGAAGCGCCACAGCAGCCGAGCGTAGCACATTCGCCTTATCTTCGCCTACGCGGCTGGTCAGCGACGGTGCTGGGTCGCCACGGCTGGTGCTCGTGCGCGAGCCAGACCAGCTCAGGGTCGAGCGCGCGCACCCGCATCTGGCCTTCGGTGTGCGGCTCGTCGAGCTCGCCAAACCAAACCGCCACGTCGCCGCCCACGACGACCGGGCGATCGCCAGTCTCGACGACGACGACCTGCATGCCGCGTGTGTGGCCCGGCGCCGGGACGAGCCGGAGCCCGGGAAGCAGCTCGAGTTCGCTGTCGACCGGCACGTACCGCACGCCGGGCGCCTCGACCCACTCGCGAATGGTGTAGTCGTCCTCGTTGCGCGCGTCGTCGAGCTCCCGACGCTGGACATAGATCGGCCTGCCGGCGAAGAGGTGGTTGCCGCCGCAGTGGTCGAAGTGCAAGTGTGTGTTGACGACGATGTCGATGCCGGCGAGGTCGAAGTTCTGCGTGTTCAGTGGACGGAGGCGGGGATCGAGGTCGGCCGCCGCCGGGTGCACCTCCGTCATCCCTGTATCGACCAGCACGCGCGCATCGGGATGGTTGATAACGTGCACGTAGACCGGCATCCGCTCGCCCTCGGCGAGCAGGTCGGCAACGAGGACTGGCGTGATGGTGATTGAGGCGGGGGCGGTCATTTTTCCTCCGTCAACAGATAGACGGTTTCATGACCGTCCCACGCTCGCGCCCAGGGTGACGAGAAGGTCGTCCAGTTGCTCGAACGTCTCGCTAACTCCACCTGTTTCCTGCGGGCTGTAGGCAGTACTCCCGGAGGCGATGGCACCGTCGAGCGCTTCCTTCGAGGGGTAGAGGTCGTGCATGACGACCAGGGTCTCGGCACCTCGTTCTTCAAAGGTCACCGTGGTGACGGCCCCATCTTCGCCACCTTCGTCATTCGTCCAGACGAGGCGGGAGTGCGGCATCACTTCGTTGTACCGACCGAAGAACGCCATGGGCTCCGGAGAGGCAGGGTGGCTGAACACCAAACGGTACGTGCCCCCGACGCGAACATCCATTTCGCAGGAAAGCAGGGACAGGCCAAACGACTTCGGTACCCACCACCGCTTGAACAGCTCGGGTTTGGTCCAGGCTTCGAACACGATGCGTGCCGGCCCGTTGAAGGTTCGCGTCACGACCAGCTCACGATCGGACTTCCGTTCCACCGTCGTGCGGTTCTTCATGGCTGTGGTCTCACTTTCTCTTTTTGCGTCCATCAACCTTCTCCTTCCGTTTCAGTTCCTCGACAACCTTGTCCAGCTCGTCGAAGCGTGCGTCCCAGAGCTGACGGTACCTCTCGATCCATGCCGCCTCTTCCTCGAGTCGGGACAGCCCGAGCCTGCAGGTCCGTACGCGCCCGACCTTCTCAGTGATGACGAGCCCCGCCTGCTCCAAGACGCCGACGTGCTTCTTCATGCCGGTGAGGGTCATGTGGAACTCCTCGGCAAGGTCCGTGATCGAAGCGTCTGCATGCCCGAGCTGCTCGAGCACGCCGCGTCGGGTGGCGTCCGAGAGCGCGGCGAACGAGGCATCAAAGCGGGTTCGTGAATACTGAACCATCTGGTTCAGTATTTAACCACACGGATTGGCGGCATGCAAGAGGAGGCCGAGCGCGGCTGAGTTGCCGGCCGCTTGGCTGAGAGGAGATCGACATCCCGTCCTCTTCCAAGGCCGGCGACCGAGGTGATGATCGTTGGATGCTCAACCGACCGTCGTTGTGATCCTGCCTCTCGCGCAGGGCGTTCTAGTCGAAGAATGGCGCTGAGGTCCCCGTTTTGAAAGCGTGGGTTACGTGGGGGTTACCGCTTGCGCAAGAAGGACACGATTTGTATAGCGGTCTCCTGAACCGCTGCCTAAAAGCGTTTTCTAGCTCATCGATCGACTCTGGCGAATCAGGACGACCCCGACGACAAGGAACCAGATCAACGGTGGGAAGTTGGCGATGATCGCGGGACCCCAGCCTCCCGGGTTGTAGAACCCCGATGCGTCTGCTGGGCCCGCGAACATTGCCGGAATGGACAGCGCGCACAGCACGGCACTGATCCAGGCGATCCATCCCGTCCAACGAGGGAGGACGCCGCTGTCCAGCGTGGCCCAGCCCGCTGCGGCCATGAACAAGCCTGTAATCGCAAACGCGATTGACCCGTTGTAGATCAGCAGCGTCCCGAATACGAGCGGGAGCGCGGCTGAAACGTCGGACGCGCCCTGCAGCGTGGCCAGAACAGCGCCGCCCATCAGTCCGTCGGCTGCCAGCGTCACAGCCAACCAGACCGCGGCGGACACGAGCGCCAGGAGACCGAGCCAGTCACTCTCAGGTCGCGCGCGTCGCACCAAATGGCGAAAGCCGGCCGCGAAGATCATCATGCTGAAGTAGATCCCTTGGTCCATCAGGATGCGAATGAACGCCGTTGTCCGGATGTCATACAGGTGCCGCGCCAACGCCTCGTTGTCGTAGAAGGGCGGGGCGCCGCCGATGACCCACAGAGGGAACTGAGCCCATGAGAGCAGAACGCAGGCCACGCCGAACATGCCGGTGATGCGGGCGATCGACGAATCGGTCATGGCTGCGATCTCCGCGAGTTTGCGAGGGTTCGGGCCTCGTCTTGGTGTGGCCGGGCCGGGAATCGAACCCGGACGAGCCTTTCAGGTCAGCGACTCTTAGATTTTTACAGGTTACCGGTTCTCCGAACCGCCGCAGAAGTTGATCTGCTGTCGCGCAAAGCCCAAGAAAAGGGCAGAACGTGGCATTCAGCGACCATCCGCACATCACGCCGCCTGTTACTTTTCGCCCGAGCCGACTCGCGGTGAGCGGCACAGGGAGGAGAGTGTCTATGAGTGCATCAGCAGCCGCGTCGGTTTCCGTCGTGCTCGTTCACGGTGGGTTCGTGGACGGTTCAGGTTGGCAAGGCGTGTACAACACCCTGCAACAGCATGGGTACCGCGTCGGCATCGTACAGAATCCAACGATCTCGCTCGATGACGACGTCGCCGTCACCAAGCGGGTGATCGCGGCGCAACCTGGCCCGGTAGTCCTTGTGGGTCACTCGTATGGCGGTGTCGTGATCACGCAGGCCGGCAACGATCCGAAGGTGGCTGGACTTGTCTACATCGCGGCCTTTGCGCCCGACAAGGGCGAATCGGTCGCCACCCTCATCGCCAATCCGGCACCCGGTGCGCCGGTGCCTCCGATTCTTCCCCCGCAAGATGGGTTCCTTCTGCTCGACAGGGAAAAGTTCGCCGCGTCGTTCGCGGCCGACGTTCCCGCTGACTTGGCCGACTTCATGGCCAATTCCCAAGTCCCGTGGGGCGTCCAGGCACTCGAGGGCAAGGTCAGCGAGGCTTCGTGGAAGTCGAAGCCCAGTTGGTATCTGGTGGCAACCGATGATCGGATGATCCCGCCGCCCGCGCAGCAGTTCATGTCGAAGCGTGCGGGCTCGACGGTGGTCGAATCCAAGGGCAGTCACTCCGTCTACGTCTCGCAGCCGGGAGCCGTGGCCGCGCTCGTCGAAACGGCTGCGCAGGCACTGCAGGTCTCGGGCGCCGCTGTGAAGTAGGGGGTAGAGGTCACGCGGATCCTACGGCCATGCCGCGTGACCTCGCTGCACCGGCGATCGTCATTGCCCATGGCGCCTGGGCCGACGCGACGAACTGGCGTGAGGTCATAGCACTACTGCAGGCCAAGGGCTTGCCGGTCGTCGCAGTGCAGAGTCCGCTGACCGCACTCGCGGACGATGTCGCCGCCGTGACGCGGGCGCTCAATCATCAGGCACATCCTGTCGTCCTCGTCGGCCATGACTATGGAGGCACGGTCATTACGCAGGCCGGACGACACCAGACGGTTGCGGCCCTCGTCTACATCGCGGCGTGCGCGCCGGAGATTGGCGAGTCGACGGCTGATGCACAAGGGGACCGCGGAGCGCGCGCTGTCACAGGCAGCTTCACTGTAGACGCGGCCGGGTTTCTCTACCTTGCGCCGAACGCAGTATTGGAGTTTCTGGCGCATGACTTGACGGCGACCGAGGCTGCGGTCCTCGCTGCAGCGCAAAAGCCCATTCGGGCCAGCGCACTTCTCGATCGCGTCACAGATGCCGCCTGGTATACGAGGCCCTGCTGGTATGGCGTTGCCGACGAGGATCGTCTGTTTGCGCCGGCCTTGCAGCGCGAGACCGCCCAACGGATCAATGCGAGCGTCGTCAGCCTCCGCGCCGGCCATCTCCCATTTCTCTCGAAACCGAACGAGACGGCAGCTGTGATCCTCGCGGCTGTGGAGTGTGTTCGCGGCCGGCAGCCACGCTGATGAGTTCATCGCCGCGCCATGCCATCGGGAGTAGGCTACTGTTTCCCGGCGAGGGAACACAGCGTGGCACCTGCAGCGCCCTCATCAATCGTACGGCTGTCGACGCGTGACGTGGCGCCGGCAGACCGTCTCAGCTACGCGAGCTGGATTCTCAGTTCATCTCTCGCGCCTTCTGCGCTAACGACCGCAACGCCCTCGGAATACGAACTGGAAGTGACAGCGCTGGAGCTGCCGTCGATCGCCATCGTCGCGCAGAGTGGTTCGCCCCAGCGCTCGATTCGTGCGCGACCGGAAATCCGTCGCACTGCTCAGCGCTATTGCTTCCTGGTCCTGGTAGTCAGCGGCTCTTGGCACGTCGCGAGCCTGACGCGCACTCGATTCGGTGCCGGCGACCTGATCTTCTACGATTCGCGCGACCCGCTCGATTGTGATTTGCTGCACAACTGGAACGACTTGAACCTGCAGCTGTCGGAACAGTTCGTGCGCACGTGGGTTCCCCGTCCTGCTGTTCTCACTGGGAGGAACATCTGCCGCGAATCGCAGTGAGGGCGCCTGCTCGCCAGCTACGTCGCCCAGTTGGCGCCTGAGTTCGTCGTGCATGCCCCGCTGCCGCAAGCGGTACTGATCGATCAACTCGGCGCGCTCCTCGCCTTGACCGCGGCTGAATTGAGCGGGAGCAACGTCGTCTCGACACCAGTCGAGCGCTCTGTGCGTGATCAGGTACACGATCACATCGAACAGCGCTGTTCTGAAACCTCCCTACGGGCGGAGGATGTGGCGAGTTCGCTCAACGTGTCCACGCGAACCCTGCATCGTGTGCTGGCGGCATGCGGTGAGACGTTCGGAGCGATGCTGATCCAAGCCCGCGTCGATCTGGCTGTGCGCATGCTTCAATCACCGCTCTTCGATCGTCTGACCACGGCCGAGATTGGACGACGCGCCGGATTCTCGGACGCCTCCCACTTCGTTAAGGTTCTCCGAAGGCGGGCAGGCCAGACGCCGTTGCGCATTCGCCGAGGCGCCCGATAGCGTCGTGCCCGCGCCTTGTTCGCGAGGCGTGGTGCCGTACGGCGGTCTCCTGAACCGCTGCCTCAGAGCGCGTGGCTGTTCTGACGGAAGCGTACGGCGGAGGGGCCCCGCTCGCGTGACCCATTCGGAACGGCCTGGGCGCCGCAGCTATGCTTTCCTCAGTAGCAACCGCCACCCCACCGCCAGGACACCGAGCAAGATGGCGACAGCTACATGCATACCCGCGGGGTGCTCGACCCTGAACATCTGGGCTGCGGCGGGGATGTAAAGGATCAGCAAGAGGCTGACGGCGCTGGCGGCCCAGACCGTCCAGAAGACGAGCGTCCGCGGAATCCTTTCAACGGCGAGCGCGGGCAGCGCCAAGCGTTCCGCGAAGACGAGCGTCTGGTAGCCGGCGATCAGCACGATCAGGGAGAGGGCGCGCGCCTGTGCCTCGCCGAGCGTGGGCCAGAGCCACCAGTAGATCGCGAAGCTTGCCACCGCCAGCATGGCCCCGGAGACCGCCGACCGTATCACCGCCGCACGTGGCAACAGGGGCGCCGCCGGATCACGCGGCGGACGGTTCATGATGTCCGCTGACGCAGGCTCCGCTTGAAACACGATCGCCGATACCGGATGCACGATGAGCTCCAGCCAGACCAGATGAATCGGCAGAAGCACCAACGGCACACCAATCAGGGGTGCCGAAATCGCCAGCACGACGATCGGAATGTGAAACGCGATCAGGTAGAGGAACGCGCGTTGAATGTTCTGGAAGATGTGGCGGCCTTCGCGAACCGTGGCCACAATCGACGCGAAGTTGTCGTCGAGCAGGACGAGGTCCGCCGTGGCGCGGGCCACGTCGGTACCCCGCTGACCCATCGCGATGCCGATGTCGGCCCGGTGCAAGGCGGGCGCGTCGTTGACGCCGTCACCCGTCATCGCGACGATGGCGCCATCGCTCTTCAGCGCGTCGACGATGAGGAACTTCTGTTCGGGACTGATCCGCGCGAATATGGTCGTCCGTCTAATCCGCTCGACGCGCTCGGATTCCGTGAGCGCGGTCAACTCGTCGGCCGTGGCGATCAGATCGTCCTCGTGCAGGATACCGGCGGCCTCCGCCACGGCGTGCGCCGTCAACGCATGGTCGCCCGTGATCATCGTGATCCGGATGCCGGCGTGCTGGCACTCGGCGACGGCGCCCGGCACTTCAGGCCGCAGCGGATCCTGAAAGCCGAGCAGCCCATACAGCGTCAGATCGCGCTCGTCCGCGTCCCGATCGGCGCCGAGTTGGTCCATGCGCTTGACCGCGAGCGCGAGCACTCGCAGGCCCTGCGCAGCGAGCCGGCGGTTCGCTTCGACGGCTGCGCGGCGTGCGCTGTCGTCGATTTGGCTATGCGCCAGGATCCCTTCGAGGGCGCCCTTCGCCGCCACCATGTAGCCGTCATGATCCAGGGCCTGCCACACGTGCGACATGTGCTTGCCGACCGAATCGAAGTCGTAGTCCCGGACGAGCGTCCAGCGGGCGTCCAGATTGGCCGGTAAGACGCCGCGGGCGGCTGCGTACGCACCAATCGCGCGCTCCATCGCGTCGGTCGGATGGCGTTCGCACGCGAGCACGGAGGCCTCCAGGACATCCTGCTCCGACACCGCCGGCGCCAACGCGAGATGCCGGGTCATCTGGAACTCGCCGCGCGTCAGCGTTCCTGTCTTGTCCGTGCAGATCACGGTGGTCGACCCGAGGGTCTCCACGCTGGCGAGCCGCCGCACGAGCATGCCGCGTGACGCTAACCGCCACGCTCCTGCGGACAGAAAGAGGGTCAGGACGATGGGAAACTCTTCGGGGATCGCGGCCATCGCCAGGCTGACGGCGCCGAGCAACGCCCGGGTCCAGGGCTCACCGCGTGCGAGGCTCAGCCCGAACAGCGCGATCGCCACGATGACGGCGACGACACCGAGGCGCCGAACAAGGACGCCCGCCTTCTGCTGCAGCGGACTGGCTGAAGAGGCGCTTTGCGCCACGAGAGCAGCGATGCCACCGTACTGAGTGGCCGCACCCGTGGTGGTCACGACACCGAATCCATGCCCCGCCACCGCCTGCGATCCGGCGAAGAACCTCGCATCCGGCGGCGCTTCATCCGGAGCGGATGGCCACTCGCGTTTGGGCTGCGGCTCGGATTCGCCTGTCAGGGAGGATTCGTCGATCGCCAGGTTTGCGACCCAACGGACGACGCCGTCAGCTGCGATGACGTGCCCTTCACGCAGGACGAGGAGGTCTCCCGGCACAACCTCCTCGAGTGGGACGGACACGACCTGCCGGTCGCGGACGACATCCGCCGACGGCGCGGCAGCGCGGGCCAACTTTTCGAGCGCCGCGCGCGACCGGGCTTCGAGGAGGACATCAACACCAAGAACCGGTATCAGGGCGAGCGCGAGCACGACGGCGTCCCGCGTCTCGCCCAGCAGGAAGTAGACGACGGCCGCGATGATCAACATGACGGCCATCGGGTCGAGGAGAAGACGGACGACCTCTCGAACCCGTGCGAACCGGTCCTGCTTCACCCACCGATTCGGGCCGACCTCCCCCAGGAGGCGGCGCGCATCCATGGAAGACAGGCCGTTGAGCCCTGCCTGGATCTCGCTTCCCTTGTCGTGCACCGCTTGCTCCGCCACGTCGGCCACCACCTTCTCCGCGCTGGATCGCGACCGGCGCGACCACGAAACGGGCACTCAGAGAGTCGTCGGACTACAGCAGTCCCCAGACGGGCGGAAAGGTCCCCAGCACACCCAGCGCGATCAGGATCAGGGTCACGGCACCAACGCGGCCAGTTGCGATCTCGCGTGCTTTCCAGCGATTGTGCAGCACGACCCACGCCACCAGCCACACGATCGTCGCCAACGTCGTTCGGCCGGACACGCCACCGGCCGGGGCATACAGCGCAGGCGCGGCAAAGATGCCGGCCTCATTGAGCAGTACCACCGCGCCCATCGCAAATGCACCGATGCCCCCACCCAGAAACGCCGCCATCGCGCTGCCGTTCACCTCACCCGATGTTGTCGAACGAGAAGTCGTATCCATTGTCATCTCCGATCACCTAGTCGAGGGGAGCCACCTTGTTGACGAACATACCCATCAGCGACACGAAGGCGACCAGCGCGAACGAGATCGCCAGCAGCGTCATCGACAAAGTCCGCAACGATGAGTTCAAAAGCACCCTCGACCGGTAACGAACGGCGACGAATGTCACCGCCGTGGTCAGCATCGCGGCGATCCAAGGCATATGCTCCTTGCTCTCCATTGCAAACGCGTGCAGCCACGCCGTACTCGGGTTCGCCAGTACGAGCGCGCGAGGGAATTCGCTCAGGTCGGCCACTCCGGCCGGAGGCGTGGCGCGGTACGGCGGGAAGATGACGTAGGTACCCACGATCACGGTGAGCCAGAGCAGCGCGGCGCTGAGCACCGTTGCACCAGCCAGCGCCCCCGATCCGGGCGGGGCGGCTGCGCCGTCGGACGAACGCGCGGCATAGAGGTAGAACAACGCGGCAGCGAGACCTATGAGGGCGCCTCCGCCCAACCCGATCCCGTGGACCATCGTCCAGATACTGCGTTCCGAGAACAACATGGAACCTCCTGTCTCATGGGTCCGGCGCGCTCATCCCACAACACGCGGTAGAGCAATCGTGACCTGTAGTCCAATGTTCGTAGCCGGCGTGTCGAGCCGGATCGTGCCTCGATGTAGGTCGAGGATCCGCTGCACGATCGACAGCCCAAGGCCGCTCCCCGGTGCCTGCGTGCCAGGCGCTCGATAGAAACGACGACCGACGTTCGCGCGCTGCTCGGCCGGGACGCCGCGGCCTGCATCTCTGACCGTCACGCGCACATCGGAGGCAGTTATCTCCATGCCCACGTCGACCTTCGTGCCCGCAGCGCTGTACCGGATGGCGTTATCGATCACGTTTCTGAAGAGAATCGCGAGAAGCCCTGCGTCGCCGGAGACGAATCCGCCACGGCCGTCGTTGAGCTCGATGTCCATGTGCTTCGCGAGGGCGAACGGTGCGAGCTCGCCGATCGTCGCCTTGAGCACGGCCCCGAGTTCGACCGCCGTCGGCTGAAACGAGACGGCCTCCGGAGCCAGCCGTGCGAGCGTCAACATCTGCTCGACGGCGTGGGTCGCACGATCGCAGCCGGCCATCATGCCATCCAAGGCGCGGGCCCGCTCAGCGTCATCGGTCGCTCCCCGCGCGACCTGTGCCTGCGCGCGGATGCCCGCGAGGGGTGTCCGCAGCTCGTGTGCCGCATCGGCGGTGAAGCGGCGCTCCTGTTCAATCAGTCCTTGAACGCGCCCGAACAACTGATTGAGGTTCGTCACCAGTGCCCCGATTTCTGACGGGGCATCTGCGACATCGAGCGGCGTGAGATTGTCTGCGGCTCTCGATGCCACCTGCTGGTTGACGTGCGTCAGCGATTCCGTCGCCCGGCCGACGGCCGCCCAGATCATCAATCCGAGAATGGGCAGAGTGATGGCGAGCGGCACGAGGAAGTTGCGCGCGACCGCGGTCGCGAGCTCATCGCGCTCGTAGTTCTGCTCGGCCACCTGCACGAGAACGCGATTTTGGGCGTCCCATGTACTGAAGACACGCCAGCCGGCGCCACCGATTGTCGTGTCGCTGAATCCATCCCTCACCCTCGAGAGCGGCGTGTCCGGTGCATGCTGCGAGTGCAGGCCGAGCGTCATCCCGTTCTTCCACACCTGGAACATCACGCGCCGGCTGTAGCGGTGAAGTACCGGCGCGTGCTCAGTGTCGACTTCGTCGTCGTCATCGTCGCCATCCCGTTGCACGCTAATCAACGATGCCGTCTGCGCGAGATGCGCATCGAGCACCTCCGCAACGTCATGTCGAGCATCCCGAAAACTGACTGTCGCCGCAGCAATCCAGGCAACTGACACGGCCGTCAGGAGGAGGACGAGCAGCTGACGCCGAACAGAGCGTTGATGCGGTCTAGCCATGTTCGCCTCGCGGCATCACGTATCCCACGCCTCGAATGGTCTTCACGATATCCGCCCCGAGCTTGCGCCGCAGGTGGTGGACATGCACTTCGACGGCATTGCTCTCGACTTCCTCGCCCCAGCGATACATGCGCTCCTCGAGCTGTTCGCGCGACAGCACGCGGCCAGCGTTGAGCATCAGCTCCTGGAGCAGCGTGAACTCTCTCGGTTGCAGGTCGATCGCCTGACCATCGCGCGTGACACTTCTCGCGGCCGCATCCAGCGTCAGCTGTCCGACTCTCAAGAGCGGAGCGGGCGCGCCCTTGGAGCGTCTCACAAGCGCGCGCAATCTCGCCGCGAGTTCATCGAGGTCCGTCGGTTTGACCACGTAATCGTCGGCGCCGCCATCCAGACCCTTGATACGGTCCTGCACGGCATCGCGCGCGGTGAGAATCAGCACCGGGACCTTGTTGCCTCGCGCGCGCTCGTGTCGCAGGAGCTCGAGGCCGCCGAGACCAGGGAGACCGAGGTCGAGGACGATCGCCGCGAATGGCTCGACGCCGATCGCCGTCTGTGCCTCGCGGCCATCCTGCACCCAGTCCGGTTCGAACCCCCGCTGCTTCAGTCCAGCCACAAGGGCGTCACCAAGCAGCGGGTCGTCCTCGACAATCAGCACACGCATGGGGCTCCTTGGTCAGGCGGCAACGCGCTCGATTGTCCACTGCCCATAGGCGTTGATGAAGTGCGCGCCGTGGCTGCGGAGAATCTGCACGATGGACTCGCGATTGCCGCTCCCATGAACGCGTACATCGACGACGTGGTGTCCGCTGGCGAGTTCCGCTTCGTACCGTCGAAGGTGGTCGCCTTCGACCGACAGGTGTTGCAGCGCCCGCAATAAGTGTTTCACGCCCCCGCTATGAACGCCTTCGGAGTCGATCTGGCGGATGCCCTCGACTCCCGAGAGATCGGCGAGTTCCCGTTCTTCGATGCCGGCCCGTTCGAGTGTCTCAACGGCTGCCTGCGCATTCCCGGCATCGTCAATGACGGCCATCACCCGGTTGGTCAGGTTCCGCAGGGCGTGTCCGTTCTGGTTCGTCTTCATATGGCCTCCGAGGATCAACCTCGATTGCCAGTGTAAGAACCGAACCTTATACCGCTCTTAACGACGTGGCGGGTGGAATCTGGGCACCATCAGGGCCGGCGAGCACGGCACGAACGCGCTCGGCAGCGAGGACCCTGAAGAACGTGAGGAACGTCACGACGGATGCGGTCGTCACGTACACGACGTTCGCCCACACGGTCGTGCGTTCGGTGCCGAGCAGCAGTCCATGCCCAAACGCCAGCCAGAACGCCACGAAGCTCGCATAGTGCAGGCGGCGCCAGACACGGCCACCGATATGCCGACGGACGTGAAAGCTGGCAATGAGCAACAGCGAAAGCCACAGTGCGATCTGCCCCAAGGCCACCAGCAGCGGTTCGTAGCTCCCGCCGAACGGCAGGATGACGGCGCGCAGCGGAAAACTCACGTAGCGATCACCCATCAGCACGAGGCCGTGGAAGCAGGCGAACCCCACGCCGAGGGCACTGAGGAACTGATGTGCGTCGAGCAGTTGCGGCGGCCGCATCCAGGCCCGACCCGTTCCAGTACTGAGCAGCAGACCCCAGGTCACCGACCCCCATAGCAGGAGATACGCGACGAACCCCGTGGCGCGGTTCAAGTACCAAAACGAGGTCGTGCCTGCCGCGAGACCGGCTGCCCCGATGCCGATGACAAAGCCGCCCATCGCGAGCGTGATGCCGACGACGGCGCTCACGACCTGGCTCCCCGGTGCGATGGCGTTCGCGTCAAGCGCAGTGGCACGAGCCATAGGGCACGACCTCTTTGTGTGGCAAATTACCGACGACCATCTCGCGGCCATCGGTGGCCGTTAACAGTGCGGACAGGCCGCGTTTCAATACATAGGCGGTGCCGGCTCCGGTGCCGAGCACGAGTACGACCTTGGCAGCGACGTCCCCTGTTATCGCGTCGGGCGCGTGCACCGTTACGGCATAGAGGTCACTGTCAGCGGACGTGCCGGTTCTCGGGTCGATCACGTGATGCAGGATCCGGTCTCCGCGCTGCCACCGGCGTCCGCCGGTACTGCTCGTCGCGAGTGCACCGCAGCGCAGTCGCACAAGGGCGCGGTCGCGTTCCGGCGTGAAGGGCTCCTGCACGCCGATTGGCCATGGCTCACCATCAACAGTCCCCACGACCCGCAGATCTCCGCCGGCGTCCACAAGCACCGGACCGAGCGGAGCGAGAGCGAGCGCGACGTGATCGACAGTCCAACCTTTCGCAATGCCTCCCAGATCCAGGGCGAGATCGCCCGGCAGATCGACCGAACGCGTGGCGTCGTCCAGCCGAATACGTCGCCAGGAGTCGAATGTCGGCGCCGGCGGCGCGTTTCGCTCCTCAGGGCCAATTGGCTCGATTGCGTCGAAACTGCGGTCGTAGCCTGCGTGCTCCAGACTGCGAAGTACGGTCGGATCGTAGATGCCGCCGCTCTCGTGCGCGGCGTCAAGGGCGGCCACAAGCACGGTCCAGAGCATGGGCGAGATCACCTGCGGTCCATGCCCCGCGGCGCGGTTCAATCGGCTGAGCGCGGAGGTGCTGCGGAAGCGACTCAATTCCGCTTCTACGCCGGCAAAGACAGCCTCGGCCCACCGCATCCCAGCTCGGATCATCGACGTTCGCTCAGCGTCCGTGGACCAGACCCAGACGCCGACGCCGGTGTTCATCCCGCGGAAGTGATGTTCGTACAGCATGGTGGTCACGATCGGCGCGTACGCGTCACGGGCGCCTGAAACACCGGCTTCTGTGGCATCGCCGGCAGCATCCCAGCGCTCGGCGGGAGCGGCCTCGTTTGCTCCAGTTCGTTCATGTGGCGCGCGGGCGCGACCTGGGTCGGCCTTGGCGCCGTGTCGGGTGCGACAACTGCGCTCTCAACGGGCGGTTCGCCCGTCGAGAATGCCACCCAGCCGAGCACAGTTGCGCCGAGGCTGGTCAGCAGCACCCACGCCTTCCACCATTGGCCGCTGGCAGCCGAGCCACCGGGTCTCTGAGCCCGTGCTCCGTTTGCCGGGCCTGTCGTTGCGGCAGTCTTCATCGGACGTGATCTCCGCATGGCGTCGCTGCCTCTCTCCGATCAGTCGTCGTGTGAACGGCGTCGGTCAGATCGGCGTCCACGACGATCGTTATCGCCATCGTGCTCCCTCTCATCGTCATTGCGCGCGGAGGCGAGCTGGGGCTGCGGCGACTGCAGCGCGCGGATCTGCGCATAGGCATCGTCGAGGGCTCGATATGCCTCCTCGAGCTTCTGCCGGTAGACGCCGACCTCGTCCTGAATCGCGCCTTGTGTCGAAGGCGCGGGCGATCGCTCGATGAGTCGGGCCACCGCGTCGCGGTCGTTTCCGGTCACTGTTGGCTGCGCGCTCGCGGTCAGAGTCTCGCGGCCCGGAACATCCGCCGCAGCGGTGCGCAACCACCCGTTATGGAGCGCCACGGCCAGAGTCCCACCACTCAGCACGAGCAGCGTGAGCAGGCCGGAAATGATGACGACGGATCGACTGGCAGGAAGTGGCATGAGCAATCTCCTTGTGCTGAAAGCATTGAGGAGAGTCTGACGGGCCAACCTTATGGCTGCCTTAAGGTCCCGTATCCGGCGGCTACAATCGGCACGAGCGAGGTGCGGCATGCCACACGGGGAGCGTCATCGGAGCGAGCGGATTGGATGGCTGCGCGCGGCGGTACTCGGCGCGAACGACGGCATCGTATCCACGGCAAGCCTCGTCGTCGGCGTCGCCGCGGCGGCATCTGCGCGACAGGATGTGCTGATCGCGGGTGTGGCGGGCCTTGTCGCGGGCGCGCTCTCAATGGCGGCTGGCGAATATGTCTCGGTCAGCTCTCAAGCGGACACGGAACAGGCGGACCTGAAGCGCGAGCGGCACGAGCTGGCGACGGAGCCCCAAGCGGAGGAAGACGAGCTCACGAGCATCTACGTTCGTCGAGGCTTGGAGCCGGAGCTCGCTCGCACCGTTGCGCGCCAGTTGATGGCGAAAGGCGCCCTGGCGGCACACGCACGCGACGAACTCGGCCTGACCGAGGAACTCGCGGCCCGTCCCCTGCAAGCTGCCCTCGCGTCGGCGGCCACCTTCGCCGTAGGAGCGGCGGTACCGATACTCGCGATACTGGTGGCCCCGATCAGCGCGCTGACAGCGACCGTGGCCGCGGCGTCACTGGTGTGCCTCGTCATCCTCGGCGCAACGGCCGCGTTCGTCGGCGGCGCACCAATTCTCGTCGGCGCCGCGAGAGTGACGGTCTGGGGTCTTGTGGCAATGCTCGCGACGGCAGCCGTCGGAAGGCTCTTCGGAACGGTTGTTGGATGAACGGCCGGTCGGAGGATTCGCGTTGAACGCTGTCCGTTCTACAGCGGCCGGAGGTGAGGCCATGAAGGTGTTAACGGTGTTCGCACATCCGGGGTCAAGGTCGTTCTGCCACGCCGTCCTCGAGCGCTTCGACGCGGGGCTGAGGGAGGCGGGCCAAACGAACGAGATCGTGGACCTCTACGCCATCGGATTCGATCCCATCCTGCGCGAACGAGACACCCCGAGCTGGCTGACCGAAACGATTCCGGACGACATGCTCGACCGCATGCGTTTGCGCGAGAATCTCCTGAGTGAAGCGGGTGGTCCCCTCAAACGCTTCGCGCTGAAGCGCCTGATCGGAGATCGGGATGCGCGCGGCATCATCCGGCTGCTGCGCGAGCGCTATCAGCCCAAGGACGTTCTCGCGCAGCAGCAAAAGGTTGCGCGGGCTGACGCATTGGCGTTCATCGCGCCCGTGCACTTCTTGAGCTTTCCCGCCATCCTGAAAGGGTGGCTCGATCGCGTGTGGACCCCAGGATTTGCGTACGACCTCACCGAGGCAGCCTGGCGCGGCGACATCAACGGCCGACAGCCGAAGCTCACGCACAGGAAGGCGTTGATCATCCAGACGACGATCTTCGACAAGCGCGCGTATGACGCGGGCCTTCGTGAGGGCATGCGCATGGTGATCGACGAGTTCACGCTGACGTACCCGGGAATCAAGAACGTCGAGCATGAATACTTCTACGCCGTGCATGGGGCGGACGACGCGACGAGACGAGGCTACTTGGACACGGCGTATGCGCTGGGTCGCCAGTTCTGAACGCGGCGATCAGGTGAAAATACTGTCCCTAAAATTGTCCCTGCGAGCTCCAAAAAACAGCCGTCCAGAGCCAACAGCAGCCAAGTCGGTCGATCGAGGAAGTGATTGAGACGCGAGGATTTGCGAGGAAAAACGCCGATGGCCGAAATGCTGATCGGCGTTTAGCAAACCATCGCCTTCAGCCACTCGGCCACCTCACCGCGGCGAGAAAGCTAAGTATAAACGAGATCGCGACTTACACGCCTGCCCAGTGTCCCCACGATTGTCCCTGAAATTGTCCCTGTCGGTCCTCAGAACCGGTCGTGAACGGCGCCGCATACGCGACCTGGAATGCTGATCGGAAGGCAGCGGTTCTTTTCGCCGACAATGATGCCGGTAACTGATTGACGCTTCTCGCCTTACTCACATGAGCCGGCGTCGACATATCTGGTCGGTCATGCATCGGAGCGACGCGAAGCACGCGCAGATCTGACGCGTGAAAGGTCCGACGGCAGCCTACCGCTACTTCAGCGAGTACTGCACGACGATCCAGAGATCGTCGATCGCGTCCGCCTTCAACCGGACCTTCGCGGTGCCTGGGATCGGCTCGATCAGGGAAGGCGCGATCCCGGCCACGCTCGTTTCCGGAATCTCCAGCCGCATCGTGCTGACCACCCCGGGCTTGATGTCGAAGGCGAGCGGAAACGAGCCGATCGGCGTGCCGGCGGTCAGGTTGTCGATGCTGTTCAGGTTCCTCACGATCGCCGGCGTCGTAACAGTGCCGGCCCGATGCGAGAGCGTGCCGGCAATCGCCGCAGGACCGCTGCGATAAACGGCATTGTTGTTGCGGTTCTGGAAATTCAGATAGATGTCGACGTCGGACACCGCGATGGTTCGCTCCTTGAAGAGGGTCCCGATGCTCTCGCAGGTCAGTTCGATCTCGAGCGTCTGCCCGGTGCCGGTCGCCTCCGGGTGAAGGAAGCGATGCCAGCCGTCGCGTGACTCGAAGCTCGCGGTGAACATGCGCCGTTGGGGAAGTCCGGCCGGATCCTTGAGGGCTTTCTCGCGCGCCTGCCAGGCCGCCGCTCGCAGGCGTTCGCCGCCCGGTTGCGACGTGTAGGGCAGGTGCAGCAGCAGGTCGGTCATTGAGTTGCGGTCGATGGCATTCGTCTCGATCGGCAAATCGACGCTCCAGCGGCTGACCACGCCGGCGCCGCGGAAGGGCAGATACCGGCCGTCCCTGCTCTCACTGTCAAACAGCCCGTTGTCGTTCTGCGCATGACTGGTCGCGATCGACTGCGTCGACGCGGCAAAGGTCGTGACGAAGCGCGGATCCCGCTGGGTCAGGTCTTCCTCGTAGGCCGGACCGGGCTCGCTACTGATGCGGGTCTTGTTCTTGAGCAGCGTCAGCACGCAATTGACGCTTGTGTAACGGCCGGTCACGCACGGGATCGTGACGCTGGCGGTGCGCAGGCGCCGCATGAACTGGCCCGGATAGTCGCCGTCGAAAAACGTTTCCGGGATCTCGAACTCGCAGTGGCCGGTCTGCCGCAGGTTGATGAACGCGACCGGATCGAGCGTCGCGAGCGAGACGTCGCGCTTGATTTCGTACTCGCGCTTGTCGGCGTCGAGATAGACGCGCTCAAGCTGCTTCAGGGCGAGATGGAGATGCTCGCCGGCGAGCAGCCCCTTGCGCGCGTTGTTCCAGTAGCCGAACTGGATAATGTGCAGATTGGGCAGGCCGAACCGGAACCGGCAGCACGCTTCGGCCTGGCGGGCGTACTGATACGCGAGCTGGAACAGGGCGAAGTAATCGGGATAGAGGTCCTCGGCGACGGCGCTGTACTGATCCGGCGTGAAGAAGCGGCGGCGATAGGCCTCCAGCACCGCTTCGGTGTTGGCGGTGGTCTTGTCGTGGTTGTCCATGCGCAGCGTTGCGATGTTCTCCTGGATGCGCGCGGCGAGCAGCTCGACGTCGATCTTCTTGAGATCGTGCGAGGCCAGCTCGCGCTGAAGGCTCCATTCGTCGCGCCGGCGTTCCCACTGCGCATTGAGCGCGGCGATGGTCGAGTCGTGGGTGGACTGGGCGCTCTGCATGTGGAACATGCCGCCGAAGGCGCGCGCGGCCAGACCGAGCTGCGGGCCGCCGAACGAGGTCCCCGAGGCGGCGCCCTGCGCGTGGGCTTCCGGGATCATGCTGACGACGTTGGCCTGGACCTCCGAGCCCTGGGCCATGACCTCGAAGGCGCGCGCGTGCTGCAGCGCAGTGCGCTGCTGTTTCTCGTCCTCGATCAGCCCTCGATTGAGCTGCTCGCTGTAGAAATCGAACCGGGCCTGGGTCGCGAGGCGGGACTTTTCGACCGCCTCGCGCTGCGTAGCCTGCAACTGAATCGTCTGGGCCAGCTCGCGCCGCAGGTAGTCCTTGAGCCACTCCGCCTCCTGCTCGACCCGCATCTGGGCCAGGCTTTCGGCTTCGTTCTTTTCGATCAGCGTCTCGAAGCGCTGCGCGAAGGACCGGACGTCCTCAGTCATGCGCAGCGCCTTTTCGAACAGGACCGAGAACTCATGGTGCGGCAGGGGCGCCCGGAAGTCGTCGAACACGCTGGAAATGTCCAGCCCTCTCGCCCGCGCCTCGACCAGCAGCCGCGCGTCGAGCGCCTCGGGGAACAGCGGCAGCTCCTGGACGATCCCGTCGATGTTCATGCAGTGCCGGATCTTGAACAGGCGATCGGCGACCGTGTCCCAGATGCGTGCCCACTCGTCGTTGGCCGGCAGGCAGAAGTACATGGTCTGGATCGAGCTCGCCGATCCAATCGTGCCGGGCAGCGTCGGGACGCTGTGGGTGAAGGGCAGTTCCGTCTCGAGATCGCCCAGGGCAAGCGAGAACTGCGAGAACGGGCTGAGGTGCCCCTTCGTCTTCAGCGTGTGAAACGTTTCGGTCGCCGTCTTGCCCGGGGCCCGCACCGGCGCGGGGCGGTTCGCGCCCACGATCTTGATGACGACAATCAGGTACTGCAGCGCGCGCGGGATCGATTCCATCGTGTAGCGGGCGAACTCGAAATCGGCTGCCGCGAGGTAGTGCCGGCAGCAATCCATCAATACCGCCTGCATGTAGGCCGAGACGCGGCGGCGCGCGATCAGGTGCGGGTTGAACGGGTCGCGCAACCAATCCTGGATGGTGGCCTGCACCTTGGCTTTGTCCGCGAGCAGCGTCGCGTTGGTGCCGGTGTAGAGGAGCAGGCCGAGCGTCTCCGCGATGCGCAGCTTGTCCGCCGTTTGAAACGGCGCGAACTGCCAGACGCGTTCGGCCAGCGACTTGCTGGAGTCGCGCGAGGTGATGTCGGCAACCGACTTGAGGAACGCCTCGCCTTCGGCAAACTGCCAGGTCTTCAGAAGCTCGGACCACGTGCGCATCGGCGCGTAGAGAAAAAGCTCCCAGCGGTACTGCGCGTAGGCCTCGCCCCACTCGAACGACGTAGGGACGCCCTCGTCCGGGTAGGCGGTCGACACGTACGCGGTTGGCGCATATTCGGTTTTGAAGTAGACCGGCGTGGGATCTTTGATCTGCTGTGTCTCGGTAGCCAGCAAGGCGAACAGCCCATCGTGATTCAGGCGGTGGATGAACTCGCACACCTGGGGATCGGAGTGGAGCTGGAACATGAATTCCGGCCCGACCGCGTACTTGCCGCCGGTCGCCGCGTCGAGCACGGACTCCTTGCCGATTGGGACGACCGGGCCCGCGACCGGAGCGGCCTTCTTCGAGCTCGTCGGCTTGGTCGCCTTCGTCGCCCCGCGCATCGGCGTGACGAGGTAGACGCGGTTGCGATCCTGGAAGAAGAACGGACGGCGATGCTGAAAGCCGCTGACGCCCTCGTGGCCGTGCACGCGATAGGACAGCTCGGTGCGATCGAGCAGCGTCTTTTCGACCCACTCGACGGCGAAGTACTTCTTCGCCAGCGGATTGGGCCGGAGGCAGTCCTGGAAGCTGTTGTACGAGCCGGCCGGCGTGAGGAAGCCGTAGTAGTTCTCCGGCGAGCCGCCCGAGAACGACTCGACATCCCGCACCTTGCACCGTCCGAGCATGAACACGCCGAGCTGGTTGTAACGGCGAATGTCCGATGCCAACGCGGTCTCCACCGGGTCTCTGGTGCGGTCGCGGAACGTCAACCGATCGCCCTGCTTCAGCGTCAGCGACACGCGCGTCTTGTCGATCTGTTTGCCCGACGCGCGCGCGACGTAGCGCACCGTCGGTCTGATCAGCAGCCGCCCGTCGACTTCAGCCGTGGTGAAAAAGTGCACCTCCGGCTCGGGCAGATAGGAGACGACGGCCTGGGTCGTCGTCTCGGTCGTTAATGTCGCGTAGTCGTCCTTGCCGATGTCGATACCCGCGCCTTCCACCAGCTCGTTGCTCAGGTGCCCGGGCGTCCACACCGTGTAGGGTTCGTCGTGGCCGGCCACTTCTTCGCCGAACACTTCGAAGTCCGTGACATGCGTCCAATACACCGTGGCCGTCGGCAGGATGTACTTGGTAGTGGACGCGGCAGGCTTCGCCGGCGACTGCCAGACATACGGGGGCGAGGCGATCGTCGACGTTGACACCTGCTTGGGGCTCCAGCTGCCGTTCCACAGCTCGCTCCAGGCGAGTTTGATCTCCCAGCGGTTGACGCGGTCGAACCCCGGCGGAATCGTCTTGTTCAAGGTCTCGTCCGGCACGCTGCGGAATTGCGGCCAGATCAGATACAGGCGGCGGTTCCACATCAGCGGCATCAGGTGCACGCCGCCATGGTTGTTGTCGCTGAAAAAGTGCTCGCCTGCGCTGCCGTTGTCTTCGATGCTGTCGACGTCGATCGGGAGCCGCTCCCACGCCGTCCATACACCCGTCTGCCGCGCGATGCCACGGAATTGATCGGCACGGCGGTAGTAGAACCGGTGCGGCGCGTTCTGCGTCCGCCCGAACACGTGCAGCACGTGCTCCTGCTGGTCGAAGTACTGTCCGCAGATCTGGAGCTTCGACACCTCGTCGACCTTCTCGAGAAAGTTCATGAACGCCGTTTCCGCCCAGCGGCCGCGCGGCACAGCCGGATCGTCGACCTGGGTGAGGTCCTGCTTGCGGATGTCGCGCTCGAACTGGCGATAGGCCTCGCTCTTGCGATCGAGCAGGTCCCAGCGGATGTACTTCTCGGTGTGGATCAGGATCTCGCGGCTTGGATGCCAGAGGGCATAGGACTGCATGCGCTCGTAGAGCTGACGGTCAATTGACGAGGCCTTCACCGGCGGCGTGTCGGCCTCCATCAGTCCCATCAGGCCGCGCTGCAGGAACAACTGGATCGTCGCGATCCCCTGCTGGATTCGCGACGTCTCCATGCACGGATCCATCTTCACGTCGATCAGGAAGTACTCGAACAGCTCGTCGGCCGTCTGGCACGGCACGTCGAGAATCGCCGGCATGCCCAGCACGTAGCCGATCAGGGCGTCGCGGTCGCGCGTCCGCAGCGCGTCGTTGATCGTGCGGGCGACGGCCCGCCACGCCGCTTCCTCGTATTTCGCCTTGACCAGCCGCTTGAGATCCTGCCCGATCGCCTCGGCGCGCAGCTGCGCCGCAGGCGTCAGCGACATCGCGTACCAGTTGGTCACGGGCGGCGCCGGTGCGGTGCGGGTAACGTCCTTCACCGTGCTCCATTCGACGACCTGCGCCGCCGAGCACCCCACCCGTGCCATCGCGAGGCAGCTCTCGCGAAGCCGCGACCACCACCCCGGGTCGAGGATGTCCGGGCGCACCTCTCCATAGGTCAGCGTCGTCGTGTTGAACGGATGGCGCGTCGAGGCGTCGGTGAACTGCTGGACGTCGGAGCGCGAGGCGCCGGTCACGTTGGCAAACCGATCCAGCGCCTCGTCAAGCGTGGCCGCACTCAGCATCGCGGCGAACCGCCCTTCCTTGCGCGACACCTGATCGCGCACCGCGGCGAATTGCAGCAGCGCCTTCCAGCGAACGAAGAGCGTGACGACCGCGGCCGGCGTTGCAGGCTCGGCGACCGGCACGTCGTTCCAGGTGAAGTAGCCCAGCCTGTTGACCGCGCCGACGTCCACGGCGGCTAGACGGAAGCCTTTCACCAGGAGGGCGATCTTCTCGAGCCGAACCAGCGGTGCGACGAACGTCTGCAGCCTGTCTTCGGTGTAGAGCGCGTCCGCCGGAACGACGGACAAATCCAACGACGGGCTCCGCCACGACAGCCGGAACAGGAGTGGGCCGGAGAGGTTCGCGTGCTCGATCCGCAGCGCGTTCAGACTGCCTTTGCGCAGCTTGGTCTCGATCAGGAACTCGGTCTCGGGCTGGGCCTTCCACGCGTCCAGCACCAGCACCTCGTTCAGCCAGACGCGGACGGCGTCGCGCACCCGAAGCACGAATGTGAAGTCTTCGGTCAGCGGCGAGTAGAGGTAGCCGGTCCAGCGGACGCTGAATGGTCCCGGACCGACACCGGCGGGCAACGCGGTCGTGGCGCCGAGGTTCAGCTCCGCGTCCACGCGTTGACCGGCGGGCGCGGATGCCAGCGTCGGGTTGGCGAAGTACGCCGCGTGCACGCCGCCGCCGGGCATGGCAAGGAAGTCTTCGATCGCCGGGCTGGCGCCTCCCAGGTTCATGTCGACCAGAACGTCGGCGTTCTGCAGCAGCGTGGTGACCGCGGGTCCGTCGAGCCGGAACGTGTCGCTGAGCGTGCGCTTGATCAGACTCAGGCTGAGGAAGTGACGCACCTGCGCGAGAACCGCGGCCACTTTCACGGCCACCGCCGGCCTGTCGATCGTGCCGTCGACGGCAAGTGATGACGTGCCGCGCAGGAGCGCGATGAGGGCGCCTGCGTCCATCAGATCGAACAGCATGCGGTCGACGAACGCTTCGGGCATGTCGAACAGCTGTTTCACGGCCGTGGTGAACGGCGCACGAATCGTCGCCGGCAGCGTGTTGACGAAGACGAGCGCCGTCAAAGCCCCGAGCTCGGTGGCGATCATCACGCCGGCGAAGCGGAGCTCCTGCCGATCGGCGTCGTAACGCAATTTGTTGGCTACGGCGGCTGGGAAGGCAACGCCCTCGGGGAAGTCCGGCAGCCGCTGGGAATAAATGAAGCTGCCGTAGATGGTCCGAGCGAGCGTTTCCGAAACCGCGGGTTGGACGACGGCGCCGAGCTGCCGGACGAGCGTGTCGCCATCCGGGTCGTCGGTGACGCCGTACTCGCGCTGGATGTCGCCGAGACCAGCGTGAATCGTCCCGATGACGTCGCGCTGCTGGCTCGCTGTGAGGAGGTCGCCCGCCTCGCCGCCGCGCCGATGGCGGAGCAGATAGTCGAGGCGCGGAACGGTGAAACCTGACGCCTGCAGGGCGCGGGCGATGCGCACGAACCCGGTCGCGGCCGACTCGATTTGCCCGATCGGCGTGACCAGAGCATCGATCCCGCTGAGCTCTTGCAGCACCAGAAGATCGGCCGGCGACAGGTCGAGCGCCCTGGCGAGCACGACCTGTCTATACAGTGCCGAGATGTTACGCAGGGTCAGGTTTGCGTCGGGGAGCGTCGGCAGCAGCAGAGCCAATTCCGCGGCGCTGATGCGGAATGCCGCGAGCAGCAGCGGCGCATGGTCCTTCAGCAGCGGCGGGGTGCCGGGATTCTTGACGAACTCGTCGATCTCGCGGCGGAAGTCGTCGAGCGCGAACGAAGGATCGAGGGATTGCGCGGTCTTGCTGCGGAACAGCCGCTCGAACAACGATCGCTCGTCCCACGTGTCGATCGGCGCCCACAGCGCGAGCAGTTGCTCGACCGGAATGTTCATATCCCACAGCAGCGCCGTCATGTCGGCCAGCCGCAGAATCAGCGTCAGCGGGTCGCTCAAGGGAAACAGCGAGACGGCGAGGTCCGCTTCGTGCAGCGTCCAGCCCAGTTTCTTCCACAGCCGGATCCACTGCTGCAGTCGCAGGAGCTCCTCTTTCGTCAGCAGCGAGCCGTCGATGTGGCGAATCGTCGTCTGATCGACGTCACACAGCGCGTTCGGTGGGCTGTCGAGCACCAGCACCGAGTGGAACTCGGCCAGCTTCTTCATGAAGACGTTGGTCGCGATGCCGGCGGCGGTCACCTTGGCCTGCATTGCCGGGGGGAGGGTCGCCAGCCCGGACTGCACGAAGGCCATGATCTCTTCGGGCGTGATGCCGATCTTCGAAAAGTACACCCGCTCGTTGAACTGCGGGTTGAACGTCTTCGAGGTCACCAGCCCGACGAGATCGTCGTACGAGATGCCGGTCTGGCGCAGGAACATCGGCACGTGCGACATGAGCACGGAGAGCGGCCGGTGGCCTTCGGCGTCGAGCGCGCCCCAGAACGCCGCGTCGGTACCGCCCGCGGCGGGCAAGGCATGATCGGTGCGAAAGGCCTGAACGGCGTTCAGCGTCGGGACCATCAATGGCGGCGCGCTGAAATCGCCGTCGACAGGGATCGCCGCCCGGATCGCGGGAGTGAGGCCGGGTGATGTGGAGATGTTCTTGAGAAAGTTCTGCAGCGCCTTGAGCGAGGCGCTGCGCCGGTCCTTGACGACGAACTCCGGCGAAACGTGATTGGCCGGCGCGGTGCCCGCAGCGGCGGTCTCGACGAAGCCGTAGAGGCTTTCCAGTGTCGGTGCCAGCGTGGAGCTGGCCCCGGTGAACTTGGCGGCGGTGACCACCTCGAACTCCTGCGGCGAGAGATGCAGCGTCTCCGCGGCGATCGCCATTTCGGTGTCGAGATCGTTGTCGATCTGAAACCGGCGCATCAGCGACTCGCGCGTGATGTCGAAATGCCCGAGAAACAGGCGGGTGACATCGAGCCAGTGGTGGTAGGGCAGGTTGAACGGGAACACCGCGCCCTGGAGTTTCTTGTAGGCCAGCCTGGCGGCGTCCGCCGCCGCATCGGTCAGTGAAATCGGGTTGACGCGCAGCTCGTCGGCGGAGCCGCTGACGACCCCATCCTTGGGATCGTTGTAGGCGAACGGCAGCTCGTGCGCCACGTAGCTGGCGAGGATCTCGTTGACCAGATCGACGTAGGGAATCCGGGTGTTGGTGTTGTCGCAGGTCAGTTGAATGTGGGCCAGATCTGGACGCCGATCGAGCAGGATCGTCAGGTGGGTCGGCGGCGTTCCCGGCCCGGGCACGTCGCAGAACTGCAGGAGGTCGACGAAGTAGGCCGCGGGGCTGAGTACCGAGAGGCATGACGCGCAGGTGCACAGATCCTCGCCGCCGAACAGATCGTCGAGGTTGGGCGGCCGCGCCGCAGCGGCCAGCGTGTGCATCTCACGCGGCACCTCGATGTTCGGCTCCCTGGCCGGATACATCTTGCGCGTGTCGAGATACAGATTGAGCAGAGTGCCGTGGATGTAGCGGGCCTTGGCGTGGACGGCGGCGGTCGCCTCCTCGCCGCCAAGGCGGTCGCCATACTGCTGCACGAAGTGCTCGTGCGACCAGCGTACGATGTGGTACGCCGACTCCAGCCGCTCCTCGAAGAGCCGCGGCATCTGCTCGGGCGTGTCGCTGAGTTGAAAGACGCGCTGGACACGCTTCAACTGCGACGAGAAGTGCGTGCGCTCCGCCGCTGTGGCGTGGGCGAAGAGGCGATCGCCGTGATCGCGCAGGTAGCCGGTCGCCGGCGTAGTCGCGAGGTCGAACGCGGGCACGCCCTGCGGCAGACTACTTGTCTGCGAGAGCACGCCGTGCAGCCAGTCGCCGGCCTTCCGAATGTCGGGGTCGCCGACCTCGCGTAAGACTCGCGCTACGTAAACGGCTGGATAGAGCTCGCGCAGCTGACTCTGGATGTCGTCGACGTACTCCGATTGGCGGCCTTCCGCCGTCTCGCCCGGCGTATCGGCCGGCGCCCCGACGCGGGCGACGAGATCCTCCAGCTTCCGGCGGTCCCATCCGGCCAGCATGCGCGCGCTGGGCGACTCCTCCGTTTCGAACAGGCGCGACACAAGCGGTTTGTAGGACGAGGCGAGGTCGGACAACTCGATGACGCACTGCACCTCGCGGATCTCCGCCGGCGTCCACTTCAGGCGATCCGCCACCTGCGTCCAGAGATCGGCGGCGAGCCCGTCGTGTCCAGTCAGCAGCGCGGCAAAGGCGTCGTGCCGATCGGTCGGAACACCTGCGTGCAGCAGCAACTCGCCCAGCGTCAGGCGCTCCTCATTCGAACGCAGGTGCAGGGCAGCCTGCGTGCGTCGATGCTTCAACTGTTCCAACCATGTGGGCAGACGCGCGTGCATCGCCGCGGGGATCAGCCGCAGCTCGAACGCCTCCGCCAGCTTCGCCTCCCATGGGCGCGGTCCAAAGGCGAGGAGCGCCGCCAGATCCGGCGGCATCGGCTGCACCGTCGTCGGCGGTCCGTGGCGCAGCAGGCCGTAGAACAGTTCAGGCGCGAGCTGCGTGGCTTTGCCCAGCGCCCACGCCTGCGACACGGTTTCGATCAGCGCGCGGTCCTCCCGCGTTTCGCGAGCGGCAAAGGTCAGATCCCGATGCCGCGGCTCGTCGAACTGATCCGGCGTCGTCCGGCCGATGAGCAGAGGCTGGAGCGCGGCCAGCACACGTTCGTACTCGGACGGAAGCGCGTCACCTTTGCGGCGGATGACGAGACGGACCGTTTCGACGGGCGAAGCGTGGAAGCCGACGATCAGGTCGGTGATCGGGCGCTCTTCCACACGCCATGGCGGTCCGTTCTGGCGGTAGACCGCGACCAATTCGACGATCTCGCTGCGGTTCTCGTGCGCAACGTCGAACACCAGGTCGGCGGTCGGACCGGCTCTGCCTTCGCCGCGGGAGTAGGCAGTCGCCGGGTAGCGGACCTCGGGAAAGATGCCTCCAGCGTTGGTCGGATGTTCCGCGTCGCCGCCGAGCTCCTGCCTGAATGCCCCGATATCGCGGTCGTGTACGGTGACGCGAATCCCTTCGGCAGGTGTGCCGTCTTCATATTCGACGCGGCCGCGCACCACGCACGGCTCGGCCGCCTTGACGACTTCTTCACCGATGACCTGCGCCGTGGCAGGATCGACCGCTCCCCACACGCCGGACCACCGGACCTGAGCGGTGCCGTCGAGCGATCCGGCGACGACCTCCTGCATGCGCGTGCGGTGCGCTTCCTGGAACGCCGTCACGGCGTGCTGCGTGCCTTCGCCGAAACTGCGGTGTCCCGCGTGGTCGACGTCCCGCTGTACGAACTGCCGGTAGGCCTCTCCGAGCTGCGACAACGCTTCGTGCAGGCGGGTGACGTCCGCGCCGACGAGCGCGGGTTGAGTGAGCGAAAGCACGCGACCATCGAGATTCATTGAACGGTTGCTCCTTCAATATCCGGTCGACGTTCGGTCACGTGTATCAAGACCTGACCGCACGTCGTTGTGTCGCCATTCGCGCCTCAACGAAACCATCCAAACATCATCCCCATCGCGACCGACGTTGGGCTCGCACCGGAATTCGCGGCGTTCCAGAGTTTGGCGGGACTGATTCCGGTTGATCCCAGTTGGGCTGCTTCCCTCAACGCGGTGCCGTACCCCGGCGCACCGGCCAGGGTTCCGACCGCGTTGAGGATGCCCTCTCCGGTGGAGCCGACCGCAAGGCCTTCTTCCGGACCCGCAGGCACCTTCGACTTGGCGTTCACTCCTGCCTTGTAATCCAGATACGCAAAGATGACAGTGGCGACTCGAAGTCCCTTGGAAGCGACGCCGCCGACACCACCGGCCCGCGCTAACAAACCTGCCTCGCTTCGAGCGACATTCGCGCCAGCCTTGACCTCAGCAGATGCGACTGCATTGATCTCGGACTTGGCAAGCGCCTGACTTTCGGAAGTTGCGGCTTTTACTCCGGGACTCGAAGGACTTACGGCAGGCGCCGGCGCAGTAGGGGCGGCCTTCGCGGCACGATGCGCCTTGACAGCTGCGCTCTTCTCGATAGCAGCCGCTTCGTCAAAGAGTCCGCTCTGCCGCTTGATCTCGACCTCTCGCTGGTCGAAGCCTGTGCCTTCGGTTCGCCATTTGACTTCTGCCGCGGCGTCCAACTGCCCTTGTGGTGTCAATTTGCCGCCAGTGGCATTCCGCGAGCGTTCGACGGCATCGTCCAACAAGGTGTAGTCCTGAGCGGTGTGACGGGTCCGAACTCGCGCGACGCCGTTCTGGTCGGTAACCGTGACATCGAGGCCCTGATTTCTGCGGCTATGAAGTTGCTGCATCTCCTGGGTGTCCCAATCCGCTTGGCTGATCCCCGACTCCGCGACGTGACGCGCTGCCGCGGTATGGCCCGCCTGAACCGTTGCACCCTGGTTCATGCCGGTTGCGGCACGAAAACCAGCAGCCTGCTTATTGCCATAAATCCTCGCGGCCGGACCAGTCATCGGAGTCGCACTTGGTTGCGCCTGCGGTCTCAAGTCGACAACCGCTGTCTGGCCGTTCTTCGCCGGGTCCAACCCGAGCTGCTGATTGAGGTCCAGTATCCAATCGGGCGTGGACTGACGACCGGTCGGATCGCTGAATCGTGTCGGGTTCGCTCGCGCGTACACATATAGACTTACGCCGTCGACCATTCCCGCAGGATCACAGCTGGCCCACCTCGCTAACCAGGGCGCGTAATACCGCGCTCCGTGATACGAGAATCCGCTCTCCTCATCCCGTTCCTTGCCCGTGAACCGATAGCGTTTCGCGGCCGCCTTGATGCTCTGATCGACCGCCTGATACGACGTGCTCCCGTAGGGCAGGTACTCCTCATACGAGATAACCTTCGCGGCATCATCCAGCTCCAGGCTCGACGAGCCGAGGTGATTGCCGAACTGGTAGCGAATCAGTTGCGCGGGCGAACCGTCGGCGCCCTGCGTGCGCGTTTCGACCAGGGCGATCCGCTGCGTGTCGTCCATCACGTGCAGCGTCTCCCGCTCGATGCCGGTCGCGCCGCCGACGCGCTTGCGGTAGACCTCGAACGCGCCGAGATAAATGCGATCCTCGATCGTCGCGCCGAGGCGCTCGATCACCTTGCGTACCCGCTGTCCTGTGGAGTCGTAGACGTAGTAGGCCGTTCCGCCACCGAGCAGATCCACCTGCGACAATTGGTCGGCGAAGTCCCACGTCATCAGCGGCAGATGGGGCATCGCAATCATGTTTCCGTGCAGGTCGTGCGCGTACGGCTCCGTCGACGTGCTGCTGCCCCCCACCTTCGAGTTGCTCAACCGGTTGTTGTGCTTCGCCGGCTCGATCAAGCTCGTCTCGTTGTAGGCGTAGGTGCGCGTCCAGCCGGCGAGCCCCACGTCGGTGCGATCGTGCGTCACCGTCTTGAAGTTGCCGGCCTCGTCGTAGACGAACGTCTCGACGTAGGTACCCATCGCGTTGCCGTCGCCCGGGTGCGCGCGGTTGACGTGGAAGCCGTTGAACGGATCCGGCGCCGTCGGTGCCGCGGCCTGGCCCAGATGCTCCCGCCCGCGCGCCTCGATCAGGCGATAGATGGCGTCGTAGATGTACTCGTTGCTCGGCTCGACTCGCTTGTTGTCGAAGAAGATAGCCTGCTGCGCCTCGTCTTCGATGTGCGTGATGTTGCCGGTCGGGTCGAAGGTGTAGCGCAGATCCTGCAGCGTTCGCCTAACGGCGTCCGCGTGACTGGGCCGCTCGGTCAGCAACCGCGTCAGTCGAGACGTCTCGCGCTCGTACGCGTACGTCGTCTCCACCGGCGCCCCCGCGCGGTTGTAATCAATCCGCGTGCGCTGACCCTTCGCGTTGTAGTCGATGTTGCGCACGAAGGGGGTGGCCGCCGCCGCGCCGCCCAACCGCACGTCGACTGCCTCGAGCAGGTTCGCGTCGTTGTATCGCTGCGTCGTCACCGAGCCGTCTGGAGCGACCGACTCGATCACACGGCCGAGTGCATCGAACCGGCTACTGCTGGTGAATACGTCGGGCGTGGGTACACCGAGCGTCCAGTTGACGCGGGTCCTGTACTCGGTCCGCAGATCCCGGCGGCCGGCGAGCAGGCCGCCCTTGAAGTCGTAGGCGACGCTCGTGACGATCCCGGCATCGTCGCGCACCTGCCATATTCGGCCGCGGTGGTTGGTGACGACGGCAGACGGCGTGGCTTCGCCGTAAATCGTCTGATGCGCCAGCCGCTCGCCGGCGAGTTCGGTGACGAACAGGCCCGTCGGCCGGCGCATCGCGTCGTAGGTCATGCGCCGCACGAAGCCGCGATCGTCCCAGGCGCGAATGGGGTTGCCGGCAACGTCGTTCAGCATCAGGCGTCCGCCGGCCTCCATGCTCGACTGCTCGATCCGCGAGCCGGCCATGTCGTACTCGTAGCGCATCACGATGCGCCCGAGTGTGTCGGTGACGCTGCGTTGGTTGCCTTCGATATCGGAGGCAACGCGTGTCTCGTACTTGCCCGCGACTCCGTTGTCGGCGATCGAGAGGAACGGACGGCCGAGCGAGTCGACGTGACTGATCGCGGCGGTCCCGCCGTGCGGTTTGGTGCGCAGCGCCGCGTTCAGTTCGTCCAGGTCGGCGCTGGCGCTCATGCGCTGGAACCACGTCGGCAGGTACTCGGCGTCGGGCAGCCGCGTGAAGAAGCCGCGCACGTCCGGATCGGTCTTGGGGTTCAGCGTGACGGTGTCGTTGACGTCCCACGTGGCCTGTTGCCAGGGATCGAACAACACCTTCCCATAGGTGTGATTGGGATGCAGAGTCGAGACGACGCGGCCGACGGGATCGTAGAAGAGCACCGGGCTGACGCCAATCACCCGCGCGAACTCGAAATGGTGCGTCGCACTGAAGAACGGCTCGTACTGGCGGACCGGCTGGCCTTTGTTGTTGCTGATGGTCCATGCGCTGCCAACCCAACGCGGACTGACGACCGCTCCGCCGGCCACGAGTGGGCCGGCTTCGGCCTGGACCTTCTTCTGTAGTTCGCGGCCGAACCCATCGGAGCTCGACACGCTGATCTGGATCTTGAGACCCTGCGGCGGCAGCGGATCGGCGCTGTGCGTTTCACGCGCCAGCGTGGCGCCGAGCGCCGGCTCCCATTTGGTCGGATCCGTTGGATTCAGCAGTTGTGTCCGGCTGAAGCGGTCCACGTCGTAGACGATGCGCATGGATGCGGATTTGAGGAGCGCCGGCGCCGGCAGGTGCGGATCGAGCGCGTCGAAAAAGCCGAGCGTCTGCACGGCGGTTAGATCTGCCTCGAATCCCGCGAGGGTGTCGCCGAGGCTCTCGGTTGATTTCCCCATGACGGCCGTGCCGGCGAGCAGTCCGAGGGTGTCGAACGCCGCGGCGGCGCGGTTGCCGTTCGGATCGGTCAGCAGCACCGGCTGCAGCACGCGGTAATCACTCTGCCCGGTCACGGTGTTGCCGACGGCATCGCGCGTCTGCGCGATGAGCAGGTCATGGCCGTCGTAGGTCACGAGCGTTTCCGTGCTGAGCGCAGCGCTGTGAAACGGATCGCGGTAGCGGCACGGCAGGAAGAAGTGCAGGCGTGCGTACGCGAGCTCCTGCGCCGCGGTGTCGCCGGCGCCGGGTGAATGAAACACGCGGCCGGACGGGATCCACCAGTTCAGGTCGCCCTCGCTGTGCACGTAGCCGGCGTCCCCGGCCAGCATGGCGGACGTGACGCGCCCACCGAAGACCGGCGTGAGCAGTCCAGGGGTCAACGCGAGCGTGTAGCTCTCGTACGGCATTGCGCGCGATTCGACCTGGCCGAGTGCCAGCGGTGCGGACAGATCGTCCTTGCGATACACCGTTCTGGCGTGCTCGATGAGGCGCATCGTGGAGACGCCAGGTCCTCCCGGCTGGAGCGTGGAGTTCCAAGTCTTCCGCCAGTCCCAGTTCTCGTAGGGCGTCAATTGCGTCGCGGCTGGCGCGTCCTGCGTCGAGGGAAACAGCGACTGCAGAAGCGCCTTGACCGCATCGAACGTGAGTCGCGCGCCGGCGCCGGGTGTCGTCTGGATCGGCTTGACGACTTCGAACGTCCGCGTCTCCACAGGCAGTCCGGCGCGATACCAGTCCGGGTCGAGGGCGCGGTTCACGACGCGCGCGACGGTGGCGGTGATGTGCGTCTGCGCCTGCTCGCGAAACGAGGCGGGCGGGTTTCTGCGCGGATAACCGACCGTCACTGTCCGCGTGACGTTGCCGAAGCCGTCGACTTCGAGCACCAGTTCGTGGCCGACACGCGGATCGGCGGCGTTGCGCTCGAGATGCTCACTGACGGTTTCGCGCGGATGTGTGAAGAACACCGCGTGACGATTCGGACCGGCCGGCTGCACGCGTTCGATCGCGTAGCTGCGCTCCGACACGGTGTAGGGAACGCCCTGCAGACCCGATCCGTCCTGCGCGTAGACCTCCTGGCGGAGGATGGATCCCTTCATCGCCCGGCATGCTTCCCGCTGGTCGCCGATGGCGAGTCCGGGCGGCAGCACGGTATCGGGCAGGAGTGTGTCGATGAACGCCGCGAGCGCGAGCTCATAGTTCGCGGCGCCCACCGCCGGCGCACCGAAGTAGCCACGCGCGAAATGGCGGCTGATCTGCTCCCCTTCTAGAAAGGCGCCGGTATGGAACCACGTGCTGGTGCGAACGGGCGGCACGTGAGACGTGCCGCCAATGTTGTCGGCGCCGGGGAGATCGCCCTTTGCCGTCAGTGCGGAAAACTCTTCGGTGTCGAACTGTTCGACCATGCCGAACCCGCAGAACTCGCGCTCGTGGCCGTCGAAGTAGCCGTCGTGGTAGGCGTAGCGCGTGACGAAGCGGCTCCGGCTGATCCAGTCGTAGGTCTCGACGCGCTCGACGACGTGCACGGGAAACGGGATGCGCGTCACCCAGGGACGGCCTGCCTGCTGATCGGTTAGATAGAACCTGGTGGACGGCGTGTACAGCACGCGTGTTTCCGCGCCGAGGTTGTTCTTCATGCCCGTCAGCAGGTGAGGCTTGCGCGCCATCAGCTCGACATATCGCAGTGGCGAGGTCACGTGCGCCGGGAGGGGAGAGGACCAGACCAGGCACGCCGTTCCGTTGCCGAGGAGATCGGCCATCGTGACCGACGACACGTTGTCGATCTCCGGCAGCTGCGGGAGCACCGTCGGGGCCGACCAGCGGTTGCCTGACTGGTTGAAGAACAGCCGCGGGCCGGCCGCCGCCAGGTACACGATGTCGGCGACTCCGGACCCGTCGATGTCGGCGACGCGCACCTGCGTGGCGAGAAAACATTCCGGGCTGTCGAACCGCGGCGCGCCGTCCATCGTGACCTTCGCGCCAAATCGCCCGTAGGCCTCACGCGTGAATTAGCTTGCCACGAACAGAGGAAACGTGATCTAACCCCTGTACGGTGCGGCGCGATATAGATCTCGAAGCTACGCTCGTCGCCAAGTATGTGGTCATGGGGCCGCTACTC
>Ga0247825_10000081_pt1 | contig 50759 bp, 30 predicted proteins | sample 13C_Vanillin_Day_FD_194413 | JGI IMG/M metagenome (GOLD analysis project Ga0247825, IMG submission 194413) | Soil microbial communities from agricultural site in Penn Yan, New York, United States - 13C_Vanillin_Day48 | ecosystem: Environmental > Terrestrial > Soil > Agricultural land | place...
GTGGGCAGGCCCGTGCCGGGCACAGCGGGTGGGCGTACGGGCGCCCAAGCGTAGGTCTCAGGCGCCTCTTGAGTTTCAGGCGCCTTTTGTGAAGTGGCGCACCCAGCTATGCCTACGGCAGCGGCAACGGCTTGGAGGAGTGCGCTGCAAGTCCGGAAGTTCATTCCACGTCCTTTCACCGAAGAGGGGGCGGTGCGGATCAAGGCTGGGCCAGTTCCCCTCGGGAGTCTGCCAGCATGCGCTGACAGCTTGAGCCGGGGGCGCGCGGATCTGACAGATCCAACTTGGGCCGGGGCACGCGCCAGGACGGCAGCCATCGTCGCCGCGTCCAACTCGGCCCCGCTGGTGCGCGTGCACGTCGGACCGCTCCAGCTCGGCCCGGTGGTGCTCACGTCGGACCGCTCCAACTCGGCCCGGTGGCGTGCGCGTCGGACGGCTCCAGCTCGGCAGCCATCGTTGCCGCGTCCAGCTCGGCCCTGTTGCGCGCACGCCGGACAGCCCCAGCCGGACAGCTCCAGCTCGGCCCCGGTGGCGCGCGCCAGGACGGCAGCCATCGCCACGAGTGGTGTTCATCGAAGACGACTATGGTGCCGCGCTCCGTCTGGCGCGCGAGAAGCGCAAGCCGCTCTTCGTGGAGGGGGGGCGCGCCCTGGTGTCTGGCCTGCCGCTCCATGCGCGCAACGGTCTTCAAGGCTTCTGAGCTGAACGCCTACGCGGACCGCTTTCAGTGGGTGGCGGTGGACATCAGCAACCCCAAGAATGAGGACTTCCTTCAGCGTCTCCCGATCGAGAGCCTCCCCATGGTGGTCGTGCTCGATCCAGAGCGCGAGACCCTCCTGGCGCGCTCGATCGGTGCGATGCCTGTCACGCAGCTCGTTGAGTTCCTCGCGCAAGCGGAGCGAGCCTTCCACCAAGGGCTTCGGGAAACAGAGGGGCGCATCGCCAGAGCCCCGGCGCTCGCAAGCGCGGGAGCCCATGTGAAGGCCGTGGAGGCCTACCAGCAGGTGCTCTCACAGCTTACCCCGGATGACCCGCTGCGTGCGGGCCTCGTGGTGTCACTGATCAAGTCTCTCGTGACAACGAACAGGAAGGGAGAGTGCATGAGGCTTGCGGCCCGCGAGCTGCCCCAGCTCTCGCGCATGAGCGACCGGGCCCAGGTCCTGTACACGGGGGTGGCTGTGCGCTGGACATCGCCTGGAGAAGGAGACCGCACGCGCCATCCAGGCGCCGACGGAGGCGCTGCTCCCCAAATGGTTCGCCCTCCTCGAGGTGAGCGCGGAGCATGCGAGGAGTGCCGAGGAAAGGGCCGCGCTCGATTCCCACCGGATGATCGTGGCCATGATTCTCGGTAGCAGAAGGTTCTTCAGATGGCCCTGAAGTTCGTGCAGGCGAGCGGCGGGTGAAGGCGCCACATACCGGCTGAGCAGCCAGGCTTCTTCCTGGAGTGAGGGCTCGGGACCGGGCTCGGTGAAGGGGGACGGCGGGGACTCTGAAGAGGAGCTACAATGGCGGGACACGGAGGTCTTCATGCGTGTTCGTGCCTCGCTTGCCCTGCTGCTCACCGTGACGGGCTGTACCACCACTCACACCATCCCGAAGGCGGAGCTGGCGCGCCTGGATGGCTGGGTGGGTCAGGAGACGACGCTCCTCCAGGACATTGGAAGTACCCTGCGCAATGAGCGCAAGGACATTCGGCGCCTGCGCGACGTCGAGGGAGACGAGCACCCCTTCACCGTGGACACGACCCTGGTGCTCTTCCGCCATCAAGGCGAGGAGATCGCCGGAAAGTACGTCGAGGTGCACGTGGACGGGCAGCGCTTCCGCGGGGTGCCCCGGGAGGCGCTCCGCGGGGATATCGAAGTGCCGATGGACGGGATCCAGTCCGCGGGCGTGCGCAAGTTCAGCCTGGGCAAGACTGTGCTGTTGGGCTCTGGCATCCTCGTCGGCCTCGCTGCGTCGCTCATCACGCTGGGGCTAACGGTTGAAGGCGGAGGCGGTGGCGGTGGCGACGACGACGATTGATTGATGGCGCCAGGAGCGCATGGAGCTTCATCGCGGGAATGATGGTCGCCGCCCGTGCCATGTGCGCACCGCTCAAGGAGGACGCATGAAGGGCTCGCGGAAGAGGAGCTGGCCAGGCCTGATGGCCCTGGGGCTGGGAGTGCTGCTGGCGCTCGCCGTGGTGGGGGCGCTGGTGGACGGGTGGAGGGCGTTCGGCCGCCGGGCGGACGGTGAGCGGCGCGCGCGGATGGAGAAGTCTCCTCAGTGGAGCGACGGCCACTTCACGAACCCGCAGCCGATGATCAACGACGTGTGGGGCTCGGTGACGGGGGCGTTCAAGGCCAGCCAGCATGCGAGCCCCGCGAGCCCGGTGTCCACGGTGCGCGGCGGCCCCGAGCGCTTCGCCACGCCTCCACCCACCGGGCTGCGCGTCACCTGGCTCGGGCACTCCACCTTGCTGGTGGAGGTGGACGGCTACCGCATCCTCACCGACCCGGTATGGGGCGAGCGAGCGTCGCCGCTGAGCGCGGTGGGGCCGAAGCGCTGGTATGCGCCGCTCCTGGCACTCGGCGAGCTGCCCAAGCTGGACGCCGTCGTCATCTCCCACGACCACTATGACCACCTGGACGAGCCCACCCTCTCCGCCATGAAGGACTGGGACACCACCTTCATCGTGCCGCTCGGTGTGGGCGCGCACCTGGTGTACTGGGGCGTGCCCGCCTCGCGCATCATCGAGCTGGACTGGTGGGAGCGCACGAAGGTGAAGGAGCTGGAGATCGTCTCCACGCCTTCGCGCCACGCCTCCGGGCGGTTCATCGTCGACACCAATGCGACGCTCTGGGCCAGCTATGCGTTCATCGGTCCCAGGCACCGCGTCTGGTTCTCTGGGGATACTGGCCTGTTCCCCGCCCTGCGGGACATTGGCGAGCGGCTGGGACCCTTTGACCTGACCCTGATCGAGTCGGGCGCCTACGGGAGCGCCTGGCCCGACTGGCACCTGGGCCCCGAGCAGGCCGTCACCGCCCACCAGATGGTGCGCGGCCGGGTGATGCTGCCGGTGCACTGGGGGCTGTTCAACCTTGCCTTCCATGGGTGGACGGAGCCGGCGGAGCGGGTGCTCGCGGCAGCGCGGCGGACGGGCGTGACGGCGGTGATCCCCAAGCCCGGCCAGAGCGTCGAGCCGGAGGCGCTGCCGCCCTTCGAGCGCTGGTGGCCGGACCTGCCCTGGCAGACGATGGAGCAGAACCCCATCGTCGCGTCGCAGATGAACTGACGTCCGTTCGAATCTTGGGACGCCGCCAGCAGGCGCGAAATCGCAGGTAGAGTTTGCGATCAGTTTCTGCAACCTTAGGGGCGCCAGAGCGCCATTGCCCAGCGCTGGCTCGCGGCGTGAAGGAGCTTAGCCGATGGACCTGCAGCATCGCCTCGTCCCCATCATTCCCTGCAATGATCTTGATGAGAGCCAGGCCTTCTATGAGCGCCTCGGCTTCGAGGCGGAATCCATCTACCCTGCACAGGGTTACCGGATCCTGCGGGACTCGCATGGCGCGAGCGTCCACCTGACCGGCACAGCCCCGGGCTGGGTCGTTCCCGAGCGCAACCCCTACGGCGTCTATTTCTACGCCGAGAACGTCGACGTGCTTGCCGCCCGCTTCGGTCGCGAAGCGCAGGACAAACCATGGGGCCTCCGGGAGTTCGCAATCTCGGATCCGAGTGGCACGCTCGTGAGAATCGGCTGGCCGCGCTAGCCGCGTCACACCATTCCCTGCCGGCCCAGAGCCTCCAGGCTGAGCCGCAGCTCGTAGAGCGCCTCCATGCGCTCGCCGTACAAGGCCTCCGAGCGCTTCAGATAGTCCACCGCCTCGGCGGGGCAGCCCAGTTGCCGCAGCAGCGGCGCGAGCCTGACCGCGAGATCCTCCGTGTCCCTGAGGGGATAGTCATTGCGCCAGACCTGCTCGAAGGCGAGCAGGAACTCCTTGCGCAGCAAGGGAGGGACGGAGCGAAGCAGCGCCGGGAGCTGCGCTCCGAGACGGAAGATCAACTCCGGCTCCCACTCACTCAGGCGCAGCAGGGTGAGGAGCTGCTCGGGCCCGTGTGACTCGATGGAGCCGCTGAGGATGTTGACCAGGGCATGCCGCTCCATGGGAGGCAGCGCGCGGATGGCCTCGTGGAAGGCCAGGCGCGTGGTGGGCACCGCCTCCGGGGGAAAACCCAGCATCCACGCCGCCACGTTGAGCCGGGAGGCCGTCTCGGTGCCGCGGAGCCAGAACCCCCCACGCCCTTCCACCCAGGCTCCCATCGCGTGGAAGTTGAGCATGAAGGAGACACATCCCTCGTGCCATGCGATCCGAGGGCGCCGCTCGGTCCGCAGCTCCTCCTCGCTGAAGTAGCCCTTGTCCGCGGCCAGCACCAGCCACCTTCCCTGGGCCAACTGGGAGAGCGCCTCCATGCAGCGGAACGCGCCGATGGGGAATGGGAACGTCGCCCCCTCCAGCCGCTGCCGGTAGCCCTCCAGCAGGCGGTTCCACTCCGGCTCCTCGTAGGCCTCTCCCTGCAGGGGGCGGAAGCCCACGGTCATGGAGTTCCTCAGCAGGAAGGTGAGCGCCTCGACGTCCTCGCCACCCTCGGGAGTAGGCTGGAGACGCCCTTCCTGGAGCACGCCTCCCTCCACGCGGAAGAAGTCGTGCTCGAGGCTGTCGAAGAGGTAGTTGCCGAGCACCACCAGCGGGTTGCGGAGGGTGCCCGGCTCGAGCCGCTCCCCCGAGGCGAGGAGCTCCAGCGGACCGCTCGCCCCTGCGTCCCGGAGCGCGAAGTCGATCCGGCCCGAGGCAATGAGCGGCCGCAGCACCGGGTGGGCCATGGAGGCGCGGAGGTTGCTCTCGGCCACGTCGGTCAGGATGTAGCGCACGGAGGGGCCGCCCGTGGGGGCGAGCTGCTCCAGCGCCTCCAGCTTCCTGAGCAGCTTCCAGGCCAGCCGTGCCGAGCCGGCCCCGAGTTCGACGACGTACAGGGGGGCGCTCGGATCTCCTTGGCGGAGGCAGTCCTGTTGCAGGCCGCGGATGATGCGTGCGTACGCCGCCGCAATGGCCGCGCTCGTGGTGATGTGCGAGGGCACGGCCCCCGAGAAGAAGGCGGACGTACCTTGTTCCTCGTAGAACTGCTGCTGCCGGCGCCACAGCGAGGAGCGGGAGAGCCGAGGGGAATCGTCCTTGGGTTCCGTCATGGCATCTTTCTACTCCTCTCAGCGCTCTGCGGGCACGTCCGCGCTCCAGTCTCGTAGGTGAGATGTCTCGGGCGTTCTCAGCTAAGTTCGTGTGCTCATGCGACCTTCGATTTGTTGGTTCTTTGGCTTGTTGCTCCTGGTCGTGCAGCTCGCCTGCAAAGGGAACGGCTCGACGGCGCCGGATGGCGGTCCCTCCGGCGAGCCCTCGATGGATGCGTCCGTACCTGACGCGGGCGGTGGAATGGATGGTGGGTCCTTTGTCTTCGAGGGTGACTGCACCCCACTGGGAGGCGAGTTCTGCAGCGTGAACCCCACTCCCTTTCCGGCCAGCGTCTTCGACGTGGATGCCGTCGCCGCGAACGACGCGTGGTTCGTCGGCGATGGGGCGCTGCTGGCGCACTGGGATGGGATGGGCATGCACGTCTACGCCGCCGGGGACGCAGAGGGCCATCGCTTCGACAGCGTGGACGCCGTCAGCTCTGACTGCGCCTGGGCTGCCGGCCATCGCTCGGTGGTGCGGTGGAATGGCCAGACGTGGACGCCCGTCGCAGACCCGCCCGAGGACGTCATGCAGGTGGTCGCCCCCACCTGTGATGCACCGCTCGTCCGCGCGATGAACGCCGTCTACAGATGGGATGGCGCTGCGTGGCAGAAGCTCGTGGATGGCAGCGCCCTGAGCCCTCCGGCCGCGCGGCTGTCCGCACTGGCCGCCAGGGCGACCGAGATCTGGCTGGGGGGCTCCGCCGAGAACATCTACCTCTACCAATCCATCGATGGGGGAGAGTTCACGGGCGTCTCCACCCCCGGCGCTCGCGTCGTCATCCCTGCGCGCATTGTGCTGCATCCCAATGGGGACGTGACGCTGTTCGGCGAGGACGAGAGGTCGGCCATCGTGCGAGAGGGCGGGCAGTGGAAGGACCTACCCGACTTCCCATACGTCGTTCGAATGCTCGCCGTGGATGCACAGGGGACACGCTGGATCATGAGCTCGAACCTGGTGGACGACCACACCAAGGTCTCCCGGCTCGACGGCACTGCGTGGACGGAGGTGACGCGGCTGTACCGGCCGGTGCTTGGCGGGAACCTGCAGCTGTGGACGATGGCGCCGGACGGGGCTCGTGGCCTCTGGCTCGCGGGCGCAAACGGCGCGGTGGTCCACTTCGACGGAACGAGCTGGAACACGCTCGCACAGGGCGCGCTCTGGCAGCGGACAGGCGGCGCGCGAGTCGGTGATCGCGTGTGGACCATCGGTGTGCAAGGCCTCATCGAGGTGGGCCCGAATACCGTTACGCCCCGTGACATGACGCCGCCGGGGAGCGCCATCACCCAGCACGCGCTCCTCGTGCGCTCGCCGAGCGACGTGTGGGTGGCTGGCTACGAGTACAGGGCGAGTGCGCCCATCACCCACTGGAACGGCACGTCCTTCTCGTCCGAGAGGCTGCCGCCCCCGGGTATTCCCAGGATCCAGGCGCTCTTCGAGGTGAGCGGGGAGCTGTGGGCTGTGAACAACAACGTGCTTGTCCCCACCTCGAGCGCCATCGTGCGGCGCGATGCATCCGGTGCGTGGACTCAGGAGCGTGGCTTCGCGAGGATGGCAGCGGTCCAGACGGGCTGGAGCGACGGAAGCACGGTTATCGCGGCGGGAGCGAACGACTCGGGAGAGCGGCTCGTCTACCGGTACGCGAATGGCCAGTGGGACGCGGATGCCACGGGTCCGATCGAGCTCTTCCGCCTGGCCGGACCGGATCTCGACCACCTCTACGCCGTGGGGAAGCGAACGCTGCACCGCTACGACGGAGGCGCGTGGACGGTCCTCAAGACGTTCGACGAGTCTGTCATTGAGCTCAATGACCTCGTCGTCCGCGGCACAGACGTGTGGGTAGTAGGCACGCGCTCGTACCGCTCTGACGGCGTCTTCGGAGCGCCGGGCGGGGCCATCCTGGTGCACTACGACGGCCAGCACATCGAGGAGACCCTCATCCCCGGGTTACCCGTCGCGAGCAGCCTGTTCTTCGTCGGGGATGAGCCGTGGGTGGTGGGACCCTATGGCGCCATCGTGCGGAAGGTGACCCGATGAGACGTGCAGCGCTCGTTGCGTGCATCCTGGGGATGCACGCGTTCATCGCCTACGGCTCTTCGGCGCTCAGAAGGCCGTGTCCGGGGAGTCACCAACGATTGCGGGAGGCGGAGCGTTGGTGCTCTCGGCGGTGGTGACGAGTGCGGCGGTGGCCACCTTCTGCGGATCGGCCTGGGAGGAGACTCGGACCTGGGCAGTATCGGAGCTCCATGCGGCCGCGTTCTCGGGCACTGCGACCGTGACTTCGAGGGAGCTGCTCTCGCCCGCGGCCAGGGGACCTACCGTGCTCCGCGTCCAGACGCGCCAGGCTGAGTCCACCGAGATCTGGAACGAGTCCGGCACGGTCCCCTGGTTGGTGATGCTCAGTGTGTAGGTGATGAGCCTTGCTTGCAGACCGCTCGCGCCCGAGGTGCCCGGCGTCACGCCCACGTTGCGGGTGGGCTGCTGGACGGTGAAGAAGATCGCGGTGGGAGGACCCCAGGCTCCCGAGGCATCCCGGCTCTCCACGAAGAGCGTGTGGCGGCCCGGTGCCAGCCCGCTGGTATTCACGCTGGCCACGATGGGCTCCACCGTCGAGTTGAAGGTGCCGTCCGCTGCCGTCATGGAGAAAGTCGGCGTTCCCGCCACCCACGAGGGCACATCCACCGAGTAGCGTGCAGCGGTGATGGGCTGCGCAGCCTCGGCTCCGCCCACCGTGCCGAAGCGGGTGTCATCCGCCACGGCTTGCAGCGTGGCGGGCAGGCCCTGGCTGACGGTGGAGGGCGACACCGTGACCGTTAGCGAGTCCGGGCCATGCGCGAGCTGGTACGGACGGCGCGTCACCTTGAAGGCATACAGCAGGGCAGGGAGGTTCTCGGGATACACGGCTGCCTCGAAGGCGCTGCAGCTCTCGAAGAAGGTGTTTCCCATCTCGATGGTGTAGGAGGCCACGCCCAGCTCGCCATAGGTGAAGTCATCCGTGGCGCCAGCAGTCTCGTAAAGGCAGACGGCTGACTGACAGGCCTCGTAGTTGTTGAAGTAGCTCATTCGCTTGCCCAGGGCTCGCAGCCCCGCCAGGTTGGGCACTGGCGCCGTGCTGTCGCCCCAGGGGTACAGCACCTGCTCGCCGTAGCTGTGCAGCGTGATCATCACTCCGTCCGTGTCGTCCGGCGCCGCGTCCGCGCGGTTGGGGCCCCGCCGGTCCGGGTAGAGCGAGCGGATGTAGTTCTCGAGCGCGCTCGTCTCCGGCTCACTGGCCGCGGCCACGCCTCGGTAGGTCAGGTTGCAGGGCGAGGTGCTGGCGCCGGCTCCACCCCAGCCGAAGGTGCTGTTGCGGTTGAGGTCTACCCCGTACTGGCTGCCCGCCGTGGGCGGGTTGGAGCAGGGCTGGTTGCTGCTGTGGGTGTTGCGGTTCTTGCGCTGGGTGTAGCCATGCTCGGCGATCAAGCGCCCATCCGGGTTGGATTGAACGACGATGTGAATCTCGGAGTGATCGAGCATCCAAGTGATGTCCGGATCTGTGCCGTAGCCGTTCGCCAGATGCTCGGCGAAGCGGGTGGCCATCTCCGCGGTGGTGTACTCACGCGCGTGGATGGCCGCCATGAGGAAGAAGCGGGGCTTGGGACCGGGGATGGAGCGATTCGTCAGCACCAGCGCGAACAAGTCATAGCCAGGAGGGCCCAACCGGGTCACTTTGTCCCAGCTGTTCCCAATATCCACCCACTGGGCGATGTGAGACTTCGCGGCAGCCATCTGCGCCATGGACGCATACGACTCCTCCACCGTGCGGTAGCACGAGAAGGATGGAATCCCCTGGGGCTGTTCCTCTCGCCGGGCGCGAGGGGCGTTGATGGACGCGCTGATGGCGTCGTCGATCTCGAGCCGGTAGCCGCGCTCTTGCAGCTTCATGGCTTCCTCCGCCGTGAGCAGGAGCGCCACGAAGCCCTTCTGGCGATCCACCTTCTCCAGGGCGTCGTACTCGGTGGCGAGCGTGTTGAGGTCCGCTCGATCCCGGTAGTACACGTTCGCCACCCACGCCTGCGGGCGATCGTCGGCGCCGAGCGAGCGGGTGAGCAGAGCCAGCGGAGCGGCAGGCTCAGCTGTCTCCGAGCAGGAGCTCCCCAGCAACAGCAGTGCAAGTCCTGCCAGTCCGGCGCGGGCTCGCCGCGAGGTGAGGTGAGAGGTCCAGGGGATCATGAGGTCTCCTGCCCGGGTCCACGCCCGGCGCTGCGGAGCCCAGGCGACGCGAAGCCGTTGATGATAGTACACTCGAGGGCTCCTGACGCTGCGTGATCACTTCGATCGCGCCCCTTGAGCGATCATCAGGGAGCCTGTTCATGCTGGATATCCCAGGCTACAGAGTTCTTGGAACGATCCGAGCCACAGGCTCCAACGTGCTCTTCCACGCGGTCCGCGAGGCCGACGGGCTGCCGGTCATCCTCAAGACGCCGATGGCATCCTCTCCGGGACCGCGCGAGCGCGAGCGCTACCGCCGGGAGGCCAGCATCCTGCAGCGGCTGAAGGACGTGCGTGGCGTGGCCCGGCCCTATGCCTGTGAGCAGATCCGCGAGCGGCCGGTGCTGCTGCTGGAGAAGGTGCAGGGTGAGGCCCTCTCCGAGGCCACGGGCAAGCCGCTGGAGATCTCCCGCCTCCTCGAGCTGGCCCTCTCCCTGGCGTCGACGCTGGCGGAGATCCACAGCCGCAACGTCATCCACAAGGACATCAAGCCCTCCAACATCATCCTCGAGCCCTCGGGAGAGACACGCATCATCGACTTCGGCATCGCCACGCTCCAGAGGATCGAGCACCTGGATGCGGCGCCCACCCACCTGGTGGAAGGGACGCTGGCGTATATGTCGCCCGAGCAGACCGGGCGGATGAACCGGGCGGTGGACTACCGGACGGATTTCTATTCGCTGGGCGTGACGCTCTATGAGCTTCTGACGGGGAAGCAGCCCTTCCAGGGGCGTGACGCGCTGGAGTGGTTCCACGCGCACATGGCGCAGCAGCCAGTGCCGCCGCACGAGCTCAACCCCCAGGTGCCGCTGGCCGTGTCGGCCATCGTGCTCAAGCTGCTCGCGAAGGTGGCCGAGGAGCGCTACCAGAGCGCCGAGGGATTGAAGGCGGACCTCGAGCAGTGCCGTGAGGGGCTGCGGCAGCACACCCTGGAGAAGTTCACGTTGGGCGAGCACGATGCGCCCCATCGGTTCCAGATCCCCCAGCGGCTCTATGGGCGAGACGAGCAGGTCTCCGCCCTGCTCCAAGGCTTCGAGCGCGTCGTCGCCAATGGAAGGCCCGAGCTCTTCCTGATCAGAGGCTACTCCGGCATTGGCAAGTCCGCGGTGGTGCACGAGCTGTACAAGCCGGTGGTGCAGCGGCGCAGCGTCTTCCTCACGGGCAAGTTCGACCAGTTTCAGCGAGACATCCCCTACGCCACCATCGCCCAGGCCATTCATGGGCTGGTGCAGCAGCTCTTGGCGGGGAGCGATGAGGAGCTCGCGGCCTGGCGCGAGCGGCTGAATCAGGCGTGGGAGGGCCAGGGTCAGGCGCTGGTGGACCTGGTGCCGCAGCTGGAGGTGGTGGCCGGCAAGCAGCCGCCGCTCCAATGGCTCTCACCCGGCGAGACGCAGCATCGGCTCCACCGGGTGATCCGTCAGTTCCTGTCGGTGTTCGCCACCGCCGAGCACCCGGTGGTGGTGTTCCTGGACGATCTGCAGTGGGCGGATCTGGCCAGCCTTCAGCTCCTGCGGCACATGCTGTCCCAACCAGAGTCGGCGCCGGTGCTGTGGATCGGCGCCTACCGCGATAACGAGGTGAGCGCCTCGCACCCGCTGGTGCCAGTGCTGGAGGAGGTGCGCAAGACGGGCGTGCGGGTGACCGACATCCGGCTGGAGCCCTTGAGCCTGAAGCAGGTCGAGCTGCTCGTGGCGGATTCGCTCCCAGGCGCGGGCGCGGAGGTGGTCGTCCCCCTGGCGGCGCTGTTGCACGAGAAGACGGGCGGCAACCCCTTCTTCCTCCTCCAGTTCCTGGTGACGCTGAGCCAGGACGGCCTGCTGGAGCGCGCCCCCGGAGGCGTGTGGAGGTGGGATCCGGAGGGGGCGCGGTCGCGGGGCTACTCGGACAACGTCGTCGACTTCATGGTGGGCAAGCTGCGCCAGCTCCCCTCCGAGACGCAGAGCCTGCTCTGGCTGGCGGCGTGTGTGGGCAATGCCTTCTCCCTCGAGCTGCTGGGCACGGTCTCCGGGCGTGGAGAGGCCGAGGCAGTGGAGCAGGGGCTCGAGCCGGCCCTTCAGGAGGGCCTGCTGGTGCGCGCGGGCCCGGAGCAGTACCGCTTCCTCCACGACCGCATCCATCAGGCGGCCTACTCCCTCATCTCCGAGGCGGAGCGCAAGGCCACCCATCTGAGGATAGGCCGCCTGATGCTCCAGAGCCTGTCCCCGCAGGAGGTGCGCGAGTCGATCTTCGATGTGGTGAGCCAGCTCAACGCAGGCGTGGACCTGATTGACGCTCCCGACGAGCGCCACCGCGTCGCGCGGCTCAACGCCGAAGCAGGGAACAAGGCCGAGGCGGCGGTCGCGCACCGCCCCGCCATCACCTACTTCACGCTGGCCTTCGAGCTGATTCCCGGGGACCCCTGGGAGACGGACTACGAGCTGGCGTTCAAGGCGCGCCTGGCCCGCGCACGGTGTGAGTACGCCAGTGGCAACCTCGCTGGAGCGCGTCAGCTGGCGGAGGAGGCCCGCTCGCACGCGCGCAACCCCGAGGACACCACGGCAGCCTACTGCCTGAAGGGCGACATCCTCCTCGCCGGTGGAGAGGTGCAGGCGTCCGTCACCGCCGTGCTGGACTGTCTGGCGTTGCTGGGCATGCCCATCTCGCCGCACCCCACCTGGGAGGAGGCCGCCGCCGCCCATGAGGAGGTGTGGAGGTTGCTGGGGGATCGTCCCATCCCCAGCCTCATCGATCTGCCGCCCATGACCGACCCGAAGCGGAAGGTGTTGATGGGCGCCCTGGCCACGCTCTTCACGAAGGCCTTCGTCACCGACAACCACCTGCTCATCGTGGGGCTGAGCCGGATGGTCTCCCTGACGCTCCGTCACGGCTTCACGGACACGGCGGTGATGGGGTACGGGTGGTTCGGGGTGCTGACCGGCACCTTCTTCAAGCGCTACCAGGAAGGCCATGCCTGGAGCACGCTCGCGTGCACGTGCGTCGACAAATACAACCTGGCGGCTCTCCGGTCCTTCGCGATGCTCAGCCTGCAGTGCATCAGCTCCTGGACCCGGCCCTTCCCTGTCGTGCAGGAGATCGTCCGCAACAGCTTCCAGCACGGGCTTCAGTCGGGCGACTTCTACTCCGCCAGCTACTGCTGCACCGCCATGGTCTCCAACAGCATCGCCATGGGGCACGACCTGGAGGACATCTCCCTGGAGTCGCTGACGGTCACTGAGTTCGTGCGGAAGGCGGGGCTGTCCGATCCCAGCGACATGATCCTCCTCTGTCAGAGCTTCGTGCAGCAGCTGCGCGGGAGCTCGTACGCCTTCAGCACGATGAGCTGGGAGGGCTTCGATGAGCAGGCCTTCGAAGCCAGGATGACGCCCGAGCGCATGAGCGCCATGCGGGCCTGGTACTGGATCTTCAAGCTCCAGTCCCGCTTCCTGTGCGGCTCGCACCAGGAGGCGTACGAGGCAGCCGGGAAGGCCGCCGAGCTTGTCTGGGCCATGATTGGCAGCATCACGCTGATCGAGTTCCACTTCTATCGTCCCCTCGCCCTGGCCGGCTGCTTCGAGGAGGTCAGGCCGGAGGAGCAGCGGCAGCTCCTCGAGGCCATTCATCGCCACCAGCAGCAGCTCGCGGAGTGGGCAGAGCAGTGTCCCGAGAACTTCCGCGCGCGCGAGCGGATCGTGGCGGCCGAGCTGGCCCGGCTCACCGGGCGGGCCGTCGAGGCGAATCAAGCCTATGAGGAGGCGATTCGCGCGGCTCGCCAGAGCGGCGCGCCCCAGCTCGTGGGCATGGCCAGCGAGCTGGCGGCGAACTTCTGGCGCACGCGGGAGTCACCCATCGTGGCCCATGCCTTCGCGCGAGAGGCAAGGGCCGCGTACCGTCAGTGGGGCGCGCTGGGCAAGGTCCAGCACCTGGATGCGCTGTGGCCCAACCTGGCGACGACTGCGGCCAGCCTGGGCAACGAGACCACCAGTACGGACACGAGCCGGATTGATGCCATCACGGTCGTCAAGGCCCAGCAGGCCATCTCCGGTGAGATCCAGCTGGAGCGGCTGGTGACCACGCTGATGCGGGCAGCCATCGAGAACGCCGGCGCCCAGCGTGGAGCCCTGCTGCTGCTGGACGGAGACACGCTCAGCGTCGCGGCCACCTCCAGCATCTCGGACGGGCAGCTCACCGTCCTCCCCAGCGAGGGTTCTTCCCAAGAGCTTCCCTGGGCGATCCTCTCCTACGTCCGGCGCACCCGCGAGCATGTGCTCATCGGCGATGCCTCCAAGCCTCACCCGTTCCTGTCTGACGAGTACCTGGTGCGCAGCGGGGCTCGCTCGGTGCTGTGCCTGCCGCTGGTGCGCCAGGAGCAGTTCTCTGGAGCGCTGTACCTGGAGAACAACCTGACCACCGAAGCCTTCAACCCCTCGCGCCTGGCCCTGCTGGGGCACATTGCCTCGCAGGCGGCCATCTCCATTGAGAACGCGCGGCTCTATGCGGATGTGCAGCGGGCCCAGGCGGAGCTGCGCCGGGCCAATGATGAGCTCGAGCAGCGGGTCGACGATCGCACGCGCGAGCTCAAGCAGGCTCAGGCCCGGCTGTTGGACACGGCACGCGAGGTGGGCATGGCCGAGGTCGCCTCGAACGTGCTGCACAACGTGGGCAACGTGCTCACCAGCGCTGTCATCAACCTGGAGACGATGCAGCGGGCGGTGGGGAGCATGCGCCTGAGCCGGTTCAAGCAGGCCACGAACCTGCTCCTGGCCCGGCGTGAGATGCTGGCGGAGTTCCTGGCCCCTGGGGCGCGCGGCGGTCACCTGCCGGATTACCTGGCGGCGCTCGCTGACGAGCTGATGGCCGCGCAGACCCGGCTGCTGGATGACATGGACGCGATGGGGCGGCACATCGAGCACATCCGCGCCATCGTCCAGGTACAGCAGACCTACGCCAAGAGTTCGCTGCTGACGGAGGAGTGCGATCTGGCCCTCCTCATTGACGATGCCCTGCGCATCCAGATCGTGGCGCTCCAGCGCCACAACGTGGCGGTCCGGCGCGACTTCTCTCCCGTTCGCAGGCTGAAGCTGGACAAGCACAAGGTGCTGCAGATCCTCATCAACTTGATCAGCAATGCGAGGTACGCGCTGGATGAGACCCCCGAGGAGCAGCGCCAGCTGAACGTGCGGCTGAAGGTGGAGGGGGATCGGGTGCGCATCCAGGTGATCGACAATGGGAAGGGCATCTCGCCAGAGGATCGGGACAAGCTCTTCACGCACGGCTTCTCCACGCGCAAGGGCGGACACGGCTTTGGCCTGCACTCCAGCGCGCTGGCGGCGCAGCTGCTGGGGGGGCGGCTCACGCTGGAGAGCGAGGGGCCGGGACGCGGGGCCGTGGCGACGCTGGATCTCCCCCTCACCTCGCCGGAGAGCCCAGAGGGCAAATCCACCGCGTGAGGAGCCATGGGAGGAGGTGTGTGCTCTCCCACGCTGGTGGGTGGCCAGGCGCGCACGCCTCAGCGGCCCAGCACGCCGGCTCCGAGCACAGCGTCGAGCGCCTTCTGCATGGCGGTGCTCATGCCCAACCCCTCGGCCTGCGCAGGCGTGCACCAGCGCAGCTCGTGGAAGGCGGGCGCGCGAGAGGGGCGGTGGCGGCCGGATACCCGCAGCAGGCGCAAGGTGAGCGCGCGGTGGGTGAGCTGGCGCTGAACCGTCCCCAGCGCGGCCTTCGCGGTGACGGATACGCCTAGCGCCTCCGAGAGCCGAAGGGCCGCCGCTGTGTCCGGAGCGTCCAGCTCCACCTCCGCGGCGGGCAGCTCCCACAGCCCGCCGAAGAGGCCCTTCTCCGCACGGCGGGCGAAGAGCAGTGTGTCCTCGTGAGGCCACACGGCGAGCGCCAACGTCAGGCGCTTGGGCGCCGCTCGCACCCTGGCCGGAGGCAGCTCGTCCACGCGGCCGTGCTGGAAGGCCAGGCATCCTGCGCGCACGGGGCACAGCAGGCACAGCGGGCTCTCGGGCCTGCACACGGTGGCGCCGTGCTCCATCAGGGCCTGATTGAGATCTCCCGGCCGCTCGCCCTTCACGAGCGCTCGGGCCAGCTCCCACAGGCGTGCCTCGCGGACGCGATCTCCCGGTGGCCCCTCGACCTCGAAGAGCCGCGAGAGGACACGCGCCACATTGCCGTCCACCAGCGGAGCTTCCTCCCCGAAGGCGATGGAGGCCACCGCGCCCGCGGTGTAGCGGCCGAAGCCGGGCAGGGTGAGCAGTGCCTCCGCGGAGGAGGGGAGCCGGCCGCCGAAGCGCGCCACCACCTCCTGGGCGGCACGGTGCAGGTTGCGCGCACGCGAGTAGTAGCCCAGCCCCCGCCACGCGGCGAGCACGTCGTCCAGCGGGGCCTTCGCCAGCGCCTCCACCGTGGGGAAGCGCGCGAGGAACCGCTCCCAGTAGGGGATGACGGTGGCCACCTGGGTCTGCTGGAGCATCACCTCGCTCAGCCAGATGGCGTAGGGATCCTTCGTGCGGCGCCAGGGCAGATCCCTCCGCTCGCGGTCGTACCAGCCCAGCAGGGGCGCGCGGATCGAGGTGAGCCGCCCTGCATCGGGTACCTCGGGGGCTGGTGGATGGGTGGCTCGCTTCTTCATGGCTGGGACTTCTTCATGCGAGAGCGCACCATACCTGCCTGGTAGGCCGTGGCGAAGCCTATCCTCGGGCGGGATGCTACATGGGGCGTGCCGGAAGGGGCGGGCTCCTCCTCGGGCGCCGCGCGCAGGCCCAGCCATGCCATCGGAATGGCCAGCAGGAGGACGGCCAGGATGACCCCCATCGACTTGGGCACGGACACTGTGTACCCCGGTGCGGGGGGCCAAGCCGCCCACTTACGGACGCTTGGCTGGCTTTGACTTGCCCTTGGACTTCGCGTGCTGCGCCAGCCAGGCGTCCACCTCTTCCACCGCCGGGTGCTTCACGCTGGCGAACGCCTCGCGGGCCTTCCGGGCGGCGTCGAGCGCCTCCGCGTCCTTGCCCTTCATCTGAGCCAGGGACAAGGCGAGGCCGAAGTACGCATCGCCTCGGTAGGACTGCTCAGTCTTGTTGATCTCCAGGGCGCGGTAGTAGAGCGGCAGGGCGCGCTCGGGCTGTCCCATCGCCTGGTAGGCGTTGGCAGCCCCCACCGCCGTGAAGATCACGTTCCGGTGGTTCTTGCCCAGCACCTTCTCTTTGAGGGCCAGGGCCTTCAAGAGGTACTCGAGCGCCTCTTTGGGCTTTTGCGCATCGTTGAGGGCAACGCCCACCAAGTCATAGGCATCGCCCACCTCGGGGTGCTCGGGGCCAAAGGTGGCCAGGCGGATATCGAGCGCACGCTGGGCGTGGAGCTTCGCCTTCTCAGGATCCTTCGTGATGATCAGCACCTGGGCGATAGCGTAGTGCAGCGAGCCGATGTGAGGATGAGTCGGGCCGTTCGCCTTCTCGCGGATGGCGATCGCCTCGTTGAACACCTTGAGCGCATCGTCGTAGCGCCCCAACTTCCTATAGACGATGCCCAGCGTCATCATCGTCCCGGCGCGGCGGACGTGGTCCTTGCCGAGCGCTTTGTCGGTGAGCTGGAGCGAGCGCTCCAGGTGCGTGAGCGCCTCCTCGGGCTTGTCCGCCCGCGAGTAGAGGTTGCCCAGAAAGGCCTCCAGGTCGCCCTCGAGCTCGTCGCTGCCGCCCAGCCGGGTGATGGAGGCCTTCGCCAGCTCGCTCCACTGGATCGCATCATCGAAGCGGCTGGGATTCGCGCTGATCGCGAAGACCTTCAGGGAGGAGGCACGGGCCACCACCTCGTCACTGCGCGAGGCCTGGGCGGTCCATGTGGCCTGGGCCAGATGGCGCTCCGCCTGGACATAGTCCGCGGAGCGGGCCTCGAACGAACCCCGTGCCAGCAGCGCCTCGGCCTGCAGGGGCCGGTACCCGGTGGCGAGCGCGGCCTTCAACGCCTGGTCCGCCACCTCCTTGGCCTGGGTGTACCTGCCAGCGTTCGTCAGCGCCGAGAGCTCCGCCAGCTGGCCGGAGATGCGAGCAATCTCCTCGCGGGCCTTGGGCGCCTCTGGCAGCGACTCCACCTGGGTCAGGGAGGTCACATCCGCACACGCGCGCAAGGAGGGCAGCAGGAAGGCAGTGTCCACGGCCTTGGGCACCAGCGCCGTGTCCGCGGCGGCGAGCACCCCGGTGACAGCCTTCAGGTCTTGCAGGCGCCGCTCCAGGCACACCACGCGCAAGGAGAGGAGCTGCTCGGTCTGCTCACCGCGCAGCCGGGTGGCGCTGCACGCCTCGGTGCTCGCCTCCACCCAGGCCTTGGCATAGCCGTCCAGCACGCCCGTCACGCGCTGGGCCACGTCCGCCGCCTCCGGCTTCCCGGTGGCCACCAGCCCCTCCTTGACGCGGTTCTTGGCGGCTTCATCCCAGATGCCCGCCAGCTTCTGCTCCGAGCCCGAGCACAGCAGGGCCCGGCTCTGCGCGGCCTGCTCCGCGGCCTGCCGCGCGTACCAGGCGGAGGTGCCGCCCAGGACCACCAATGCGGCCGCCATGGCGCCCGCTGCCCGCCTCCTCGTGCGAGGCCGGTACTCGAGCTGTGACAGCAGCGCGTCCATCGAGGGGAAGCGAGCCTTCGGGTCCGGAGCGAGCCCGCGCATGATCGCCTGGGTGATGAAGGGGGGCACCTTCGAGTCACTCGGCGGCGCGAAGGCGCCCGTGGCCGGATCCACGGTGCGATCGTCGCCCGTGCGCTGGCTCGGCCGCGAGGTGCCCTTGTGAGAGGAGGGCGGGCTGTAGTCGGGATCCCGGTTTGAGCCGCGCTGCCGATCGAAGGGCCACACCCCGAAGAGGGCCCAGTAGAGGGCCACGCAGAAGCTGAACTGGTCCGCGCGGGCATCGGGCGCTTCGCCGCGCCGCTGCTCGGGGGACATGTACATGAGCGTGCCCACCGCGAGGCCTTCCAGCGTCACTTGGACCAGCTCCGGCGCCGCGTTCTCCAGTGCGCCCTCCGGCAGCGCGGGACGAGGGGGCTCGGGGCCGTCGTCCGCCATGCGGGCCAAGCCGAAGTCGGTGACGCGCACGCGGCCGTCCCTGCCGATCAGCACGTTGTCCGGCTTGAAGTCGCGGTGCACCAGCCCTGCGGTGTGGGCGCCCGCCAGCCCGCGGCCCGCGGCCAGGAAGGTGTCGAGCATCTCCTGCCAGGGGCGCTCCTTCTCCTTCACCCACTTCTTCAGGGTGGTGCCGTCCACGAACTCCATGGCGACGAAGACGCCATCGCCCAGGGTGCCCACGTCGAACACGGGGATGACCTGCGGATGCGAGACGCGCGCCATGGCCTGCGCCTCTCGCAGCAACCGGGCCTGGCCGATGGTACGCCCCTCCGCGTGCTGCTTGTCCGTGCGCAGCAGCTTGATGGCCACGCGGCGGCCGAGATCCGGATCCCACGCCGCGTAGACGATGCCCATGCCGCCCTGGCCCACCTTCTCGAGGATGAGGTAGCGCCCCACCTGCTCTCCACGCTCGGGCATCCGCCGCTCCTTGACCCACCCTGGCGTGACAGGCTCGGGCGAGGAGGCGGACGAGTGCGAAGGAGAAGAAGAGGAGGGTGAGGAGGAGGGCCCGGAGGCAGGAGGGCTGCCCTGCATGACGAAGGCGGCCCCGGTGGCATAACTCGTCTCAGCGCCGGGAGGCACCTCGGTGACGCCTTCAGATTCCGCCGAGAGCTGCTCCGCGCACTGCCGGCACGTCGCGAGGTGCCTCTCTACAGTGCTGGCGCGCTCGGGCGAGAGCTGCCCGCGGAGGAACCGGGTGATTTCGGCTGTGTCGAGATGATCCATGGACCGATCTTCCCTACCGTGTGGGGGGGTCCTGAATTATCGCGAAATTGGAGCAAAACGCCCACAAGCCTTCAGCCCTAGCAAATTCATGGGGTTGCATCTTTTGCCGACATTTGCGCAACTTTCTGCTGATGGTAGCTGAGAATCTCCATGACCGCGTCCCTCACCTGATGATCGCGAGGCTTTGCCATGAAGATCTCCCCCAAGCCGCCCGCAGCAGCTCGTCCCGCCGAGCCCCCCGGCAAGAGCGGCAACACGGGGATCGTCCCGCCCAAGAACGGCAACACGGGGATCGTCCCGCCCAAGAACGGCAACACGGGGATCGTCCCGCCTTCGGACGGCTTCAAGCCGGCCACTCCCGCCACCGGGAAGGGCGGCACGTCGTCGGCCACGGGGACTTCCTCCGCTTCGCTGTCGGGCGCCTCGAGCACCCCCGCCGACTACACCCTGGCACCCAAGCTGGAGCAGTTCCGCCATCTGTTCGACGCGGAAGGTGAGCGGATCTCCAAGCTGCCCACTGAGCAACAGGCGGGGGAGATCGAGCTCGCCAGCACCAGGCTCTGGGAGCAGCTGAAGGAGTATGGGTCCTTGGAAGAGGTCACCAGCGGCGTCAAGGAGAGCGTCGCGTTCCGCAGCCGCGGGTCTGGCACGAACGATCCGATGACCTACATGTTAGCGGCGGACGCGGCGGCGCTCCCCTCCTTCGACAACGGTCCGGAAGAGGGCGGGGGCTTCGTCCCGCCGTTCAATCCGAGCCCGCTTCCCAAGGACGAGGGGCATCTCCCGAGCTTCGGCGGCCGGCGCGAGCAGCAGGCGGAGGAGGAGATCTCCCAGCGCTTCCGGCGCATGCGGCGCTTCTTCTAGCGTCTCCTTCACGGACAGGGCCGCTCTGACGCGGAGTCCCAGGCGAGTGGGGCTCCGCGTGCGTTATTTGCGGGCTTCCTCGCCTGCCCCCCTTCTGGCCAGGCGCGCGAGGGCATAGGATGCGCCCGCCCATGCGGCGTACCACGCTCACCAATGACTTCTCCTGGTCGAAGAGCCGCCACGAGAAGTTCTCCGACTGCCTGAAGGCCTACTACCTCTACTACTACCGCTCGTGGGGCGGGTGGGAGGCGGACGCCCCGAAGGACGTGCGTGAGCTGTACGTGCTCAAGAAGCTGAACAACCGCTACACGTGGGCGGGCAGCGTGGTGCACGAGTGCGTGCGGGACGTGCTGCTGGACTGGCGAGCGGGGCGCTCGGTGGAGCTGGCGGACGTCGAGGTGCGGGCGCGCAGGCTGATGCAGGACGACTTCCGGCACTCGCAGAAGAAGGCGTACTGGACGCAGAAGCACCGCAAGTCGTTCACCGGGCTGGTGGAGCACGAGTACGCCGAGCCGGTGCCGGATGAGCTGTGGAAGCAGAACTGGGAGACGGTGCGCCAGGCGCTCGGGTGGTTCTTCTCCTCGCGGTGGCCGGCGCTGGCGCGCTCTCTCAAGCCCGCGCAGTGGCTGGAGGTGGATGCGGGCTTCGACTTCTCCAGCTTCACCCTGGATGGGGTGAAGGTGTTCGCCATTCCGGACTTCGCGTACGTGGACGACACGGGCGCGCCCGTGGTGGTGGACTGGAAGACGGGTAAGGCGCGTGAGGGGTACGACGAGCAGGTGCTCGGCTACGCGCTCTACGTGTCCCAGCGCTACAAGTTCCCCGTGGAGAAGGTGCGCGCCTCGCTCGTGTATCTCAACGAGGGGCTCGAGCAGGAAGTACAGGTGGATGCGGCGGGCATGGAGGCCTTCAAGGGCCGCTTCGCCCAGAGCGTGGCGCGCATGCGCGAGGTGCTGGCTGATCCGGCCGCCAACACGCCGAAGGACGCGGAGGCGTTCCCCCAGACGGAGGATGTGTCCCGGTGCGTGTACTGTGCCTTCCGGCGGCCCTGCGGGCGCATGGAGGCGGCGGCGCAGCTCCAGCCGCAGCAGCAGGGGGCCACTCCGAAGGTGGCGTGATCGGGCGCCTCAGGGGCTGGGGTGTTCCGCCAGCCACTGTGAGATGCGGGCCTGCCGGGTGGACTGGCCCACCTGCTGCCAGTGATCGCGGGCCGCGGTGGCCAGCTTCAGGGCGCGTGGCCGCTCCGCCTTGCGAGCCTCCCAGAGCGTGCGGGCCAGGGAGAACTGCACCTCGGCGCGGATGCCCCCCTCTGAGGCGAGCTTCAAGGCGCGCTCCAGCAGCGGGAGGGTCTCGGCGGGCTTGCCTCGGGCCAGCAGCAGCTCTGCCTGGGCCGAGAGCACGTAGGCCAGATCGGGATGATCCTTCCCGGAGATCTTCTCCTGGAGGGCCAGCGCGCGATCGAACCGTTGCCGGGCCTCGTCATACCGCCCCAGGTTCATCAGATCGGTGCCCAGGTCGACCAGCGCCTGGGTCACGCGCGGGTGATCGGGGCCCAGGGCCTTCTCTGACAGCGCGAGGGCGCGCGCGTGGGACTGCCGGGCCTGCTCGTGGCGCTCCAGCTCCGAGAGCGCGTTGCCCAGGTTGACGAGCGGGCTGGCCAGATCCAGGTGATCGGGGCCCAGGAGCTTCTCCTTCAGGGCGAGGGCGCGCTGCGCGTACTGGCGCGCCTCTTCGAAGCGGCCCAGATCCAGCAGCACGACGCTGAGGTTGCTCAGGGCAGAGGACACATCCGGGTGCTCGGGCCCGAGGAGCTTCTCCTGGAGCACGAGGATCTGCTCGAAGCGCTGCCGCGCCTCCTCATACCGGCCCAGCTCGCGCAGCGCGATGGCCGTGGGCTTGATCGCCCGGACGACCTCGGGGTGCTCGGGCCCCAGGGCCTTCTTCTTCAGCGCCAGGGCGCGCTCGGATTTCTCCAGCGCGAGCGGGTACTTGCCCATCCACCAGGCGATGGCGCTCAGCTGCTGGAGGGAGCTGGCCACTTCCGGGTGATCGGACCCCAGGACCTTCTCTCGCAGAGCCAGGGCAAGAGTCGTCTTCTCCCAGGCCTCCAGGTACTGGCCTGTCTCCTGGTGCAGGGTGCCCAGGCCATGGAGGGCCTGGGCCCGCGTCAGCTCGTCCTGCGTGCTCTCTGCGACCGCCTCCACCACGAGCTGCAGCGGCGTGGCCTCCTGGAGGCGCTTCTGCCGCACACCGACGATGAGCATCAGCTGGGTGAGCGTCCGGGACATCAGCGCCAGATCCTTGCCTCGGGCGCTCTGGGTGAGCGCCTGGCGCAGCGCCGTCTCCGCGCCCGCGTAGTCGCCCGTGTTGCGCCGGAGGTTGCCCAGGAGGAACAGGACCTGGGCGTGGAGCGGCGCGTGACTCACCGCCTCCACCTCGCGCAGCAGCGGCTCCACGGCGGCCAGGCCCTCCTTGTACTTGCCGGCGCCCAGGAGCGCCTCCAGCCGATCCTCCTTCTCCTGCAGGGCCTCCACCTTCTCGCGGACGGAGGGATCCTCGGGAGGCGGCACGGCGGCGGTGAGCGCCTTGTCATCCGCGCAGTCCTCGAGCGGAGGGAGAGACTGGGCCGCCTGGACCGCCTTCTCCAGCAGCTCCGGATCCGCGCCTCGCGCCAGCAGCTCCGTGGTGGCGTGCAGCTGGCTGCGTCGGCGCTCCAGGCAGGACTCGCGCAGCGCCGCGAGCCGGGACAGCTGCGCGGCCTGCTCCGCCTCGCAGAGCGCCGTGCGCTGCTTCACCCACCTGCCGGCATAGCTGTCCAGGGCGGTGGAGACGCGCTGGGCGGTGTCGGTCGCGTACGGCAGGCCCGTGCCCAGCAGCGCGCCGCTCACCCGCGCCTTCACCTCCGCGTCCCAGATGCCGTCCAGCCGGCGCTCCAGCTTGCCGCACGCGGGCTCATGCGCGTGCTGGCCCACCCAGCCCCAGAGGGCGAGCGCGGACAGCAGCACCCCCGCCGAGACCACGCCCAGATTTCGACGCTGGGCCCGGCGCTTCACCTCGGGATCGCTCTGCAGGGCCGTCAGCACGGCCTCGAGGGAGGCAGGGCGCTGCTGGGGGTTCGCTTGGAGCCCCTGGAGCACCGTGCGGGCCACCCACGCGGGCACCTCGGACTGGGCGGGGGGAGGTGTGATGCGCCCCTCGCGCCGGGCCCGCGAGTACTCCACCATGCGCTCGGCGGGGAAGGGGAGCTGCCCGTAGAGCGCCTCGTAGAGGGCGACGCAGAAGGCGAAGAGATCGCTGCGGACGCCCGCCGCCTCTCCGCGCATCAGCTCCGGGGCCATGTACTTCGGCGTGCCCATCACCGTGCCGGGGACGGTGAGCTCGCTGTCCCACGAGTCCGAGGACAACGAGGTGGACGTGGTGGGCTCGGTGTGAGGCCTGGCGAGGCCGAAGTCGGTGACGCGGACGCGGCCATCCTTGCCCACCAGGACGTTGTCGGGCTTGAAGTCCCGGTGGATGAGCCCGGCGGCGTGAGCAGCGGCCAGGCCCCGGCCCGCGGCGAGGTAGGCGTCCAGCAGCTCGCGCCAGGAGCGGGGCTGCTGCTCGCGCCAGCGGCGCAGCGTCAGCCCCTCCACGTACTCCATGGCGATGAAGAGGGCGCCGTCCTCCAAGGTGCCAGCGTCGTACACGGCGACCACGTTCGGGTGGTTGAGGCGGGCCATGGCCTGCGCCTCACGCACCAGGCGGGCCCCGCCGGCGCTGGTCTGGGTGTCCTCGTCAGATCTGGAGCGCAGCAGCTTGAGGGCCACGCGCCGATCCAGCCGCTTGTCATACGCGGCCAGCACCACACCCATGCCACCCTGGCCGATCTGCTCGAAGACCATGTAGCGGCCGGCCAGGGTCTGACCGGGGGTGGGCACTGCGAGAGTTCCCGGAGCCGCTCGCATCGAGGAGGAGACCCACGTCTCCTGCTCGTTCGCGGAGACAGAGGACGAGGAGCCAATGGCGGTGGCGGTCTCCTCCATGGAGACAGGGCTCGGGGCCGCCTGAGGCTCCTTCTCGGGATCGCTCATTCGCGGCGCCAGTATCACAAAGGGTTGCCTGGGGGCACCATCCCGCCTCTGTTACCTGGGCCCCTGGGTGCAGGAAGCCCCAGCTCCCTGGAGAGCGCTGAGAGTGGCAACGGTCCGGGCGATCCGGTCGAGCTCGGAGGCCTCCAGCCCGCTGGCTCCGAGCCAGTCCCGCGCCTGCTCCAGCACGATGGCCTCGTCTAGGCTGGCGGGCAGGCGCGTCACGAGCGACGCCATCTTCGTGCTGATGCGGGCCACGGCGGGACGCAGCTGCGTCTCCAGGGAGAAAGTGGGGCTGGACGCGCTGGCTGGAGCGCGCTGCTGCACGCCCTTGGCTGTGTCCATCTGTGCCTGGAGGAAGGCGTCGAGTGGTTCATCTGGAGGGGGGCGCAGGTCCCGGGCGCACGCGGCGCTGCGTACTTCAGCTCGGAAGGAGGCGAGCACCCGGGACTCCTGGGCAGTATCCTCCACGGGCTTGCCTGCCCGCTGCTTGGCCGCGGCGACCAGGGGCATGAGCGCCAGCCGCTCGGCGGTGGCTGCCAGGAGCGCCTGCAAGGGGAGCGCGGTGGGCTCCTCGGCGCCGGGTCCGAGGTAGCGGGCACGCAGCGCGCCGAGCTCGCCACTCTGCTCCTGGCCGATGAGCCAAGCATCGAGCTGGGCCGCGAGCTGAGGATTATCCGCGTGGACGTAGAGCGCCACCACGTCTCGGGTCAGCGGCCCCAGCCGCTCGAGGCCTGTGAGGCCCTGGGCCCAGCGTGGGGCCTCGCTGTTGTTGGTCAGCGCCGCGTCCACCTGCCCGGTGGCCAGCGCCTCGCGCACCGCTGCGTTGTCCGGGATGGCCTGGACCTGGGCCTGCTGGAAGAGGCTCCGGGCCACACGCTCGAGGTGACCGCCGCGATTGACGGCGACCCGCAGCTCGGGTCGATCGATCGCGCGCAGCTCGGCGAGGGCGCTCTCCTGCGTGGTGGGTGAGCCTGTGGCGGGAGGCGGGGCCCAGCTCGGGCGGCGGAGCAGGAGCACGGCGCCGTTGCGGAGGACAGGCACGGTGAAGCGCCCGGTCACGGAGCGCTCGGCGCCCACGGTGATGCCGCTGCCGGCCAGATCGAATTTCCCGGCCTCGAGATCCTGAACCAGCTCGGGCCAGCGGAAGCGCACCCAGGAGGGTTGGAGCCTGTGCGCGGCGGCGAAGCTCTCCACCAGCGTGATGGAGAAGCCCTGGGGGTGCTGCTCCTTCCAATCGCTGAAGGGAGAGTAGTCGCCGCTGGTGCCTGCGCGCAGCTCGGCCAGCGGGGGTGTGTGGCCAGGCCCCGAGAGGCACCCGGGCACCGTCCCGAGCATCAGGGCGAGCGCCAACAGAGACAGTATTCTTGGGAGGGGACGACGGGAGTTCATGGAGCCTCAGCACGGGGCGGGGATTGCCCTTGGTGCATTCATCAGGCTACTGGCCTAGGCCGCGCTCCATCCACTCCGCTTCGCGCTTGATGGCCTCAACACGCACCTCCAGGATGCGCTTCATGTGACGTTCGAGAAAGAGGGAGTCCGCCAGTAGGCCCAGCCATCCCAGGGGAGCGCGGTGCTCCCACTCGTCCACCATGCGCGTGCCGCCTTCGACGGGTTCGAAGAGGTGGCGGTGCTTGAAGGAAGCGAAGGGACCATGGACCTGGATGTCCGTGAAGTGATGGGGGCGCTCAAACCCCGTGATGCGGCTGCGCAGCCGCCAGGTCCAGCCCAGGTGCCGAGCCCGCCACTCCACCTCCTCGCCTTGCTCGATGAGGCCCCCCCGGCGGCCTCCGACAATCTCCTCGCCGGTGTAGGCCAGGGAGCGTTGGTGGAGATCGAGATCCCTGGCGAGATCGAAGACGCGCTCGGGTGGTGCAGCAACGAAGATTTCCAGGCGAAGACGAGCCACGAGCCCAGTCTACATTGCTCACTGGCAGGTGGCTGTCTCCAGCTTCACGCGCACTGTCTGCGTCCACCATGGGGCGAGCAGGTTCGGCTTGCACTGCCAGTAGGGTCCATTCTGCACGCAGGACAGGCCGCACGGCCCGAGCGTCATGACGCCGCACAGCGGCAGGTCGTCACAGATGCGCTCCGCGAAGAGCAACGGCAGATTCAGGATTCCACCACACATCTGCGGCAGCAGGCCCTCCCAGCACACGTACACGTTGAACGCGGGCAGCAACCCATCCAGCAGCGTCGTCGACGAGAACAGATCCCCAAAGACGGTCGACTCCGCGATCGGATACTGCGGGGCATACGTCGCGTTCTGCGCGATCGCTGAGTGAGGGCCCTCCAGCAGGATCGGCACCGTCGTCCCAGAGAAGTTCAGCCGCTGGACCATGCACGCTGTCACGTACCGCCGTCCGTCCGTGTTCAGCACACTGCCCAGCCACGACGGCGCAAGCCCCCACCACCCCGTGTACGTCTCGCCCGTCACCGGATCGCTCACCGACTGATCCGGCGTGAGCGCGCACTCCACGGCGGAGCGAAGCACCTCCCGGCAGTCCTCGGAGATCTGGCTCAGCGGAAAGCTCGTGAGGAATCCACCCCCCTGATCCAGGGCCGCTGCTCCCAGCGTCCTCAAGGCCTGCTGCGAGCCGGCTGCCCAGAAGCACGAGGGACGCGTGCCATTCGCGCCGTTCGGCGGCGGGCGCTCGTCCTCAATCGCCTGGTTGACAGTTATGGGGTGAAGGCCCTGCTCGAGCTCATCCTCCGATGTCCCACAGCCCGTGAAGACAGCCCAGATGGAAGCAAGCAGCAGGACACGCCCGAGCAAAGTCATCATGTGAACCTCCGGGGGATTTCGGCACGTGGAGAACGTGACCGAACCAACATGATGATCTTCTCATTTCATTGGAAGTTTCCGCCGTCACCCTACGGTGCATGAGAGTGAGGACAACCTAACGGCGCAGGTGTTCACTCGCTTTCAAGAGGCGTCCCTTCACGAGCAAGGCCTCGGGGTTGTGTGGGTTCGTCGCGAGCGCCTCGTCCGCGCGCATCAGGCCGCTGCGAATGTCATGTTCAGGACTGCGGCCCCTCTTCGCGAGCCAGGCCGCGCGCTCCGCATGGAGCTCCGCGGCCAGTTGGGCGGGACCGGAGTCCTTGCCCGGCTGGGCAAGCAGGAGGCGCAAGTACCCGAAGGCCGCCTCGAACTGCTCCTGCCGGAGATCCCCACGCCGCGCGGCCGCGCGGATTGCTGACAGCTCGATCCTCGCCAGCAGCAGGGAGACGGGGCCCGGTGAGCTCAGCCCGCCCGCCCTCCGCGCCGCGGTCCGCGCCTTCTCCAGGGCCGGGGCCGGATCCATCCCCTCGCGCAGCGCGTGCTCGGCCTCGAGCAGGCGGCAGCGGGCCAGCTCCTTGAGCAGCCACGAGTTCTTCGGGGACTCTCCCTCGGCCGCGCGGATCACCTCGACGGCGGCCGCGAGGAAGGTGCGCGGATCGCGCCCATGGACGAACTCCTGCAAGCCGTGGAGCCGCTGCGCACGCGCCTTCCAGAAGACGGCCAGCCACGGGCTGGGGTTCGTCTGCTCGAACTGAGACACCGCGCTGGACAGCGCCTGGAGTGCCGCCTGCGCATCGCGCCCCCGCGCGAGCTCGGACTCGACTCGCACCGTGCAGGCCTCCAGCTTGCGGCCCGCTGGCAATGTGAACTTCGGGTCCAGCACCATGGCCTGCTCGTACTGCCGGATCGCGCTCTCCAGCAGCGGCCCCGCCTCCCGTCCTCGCGAGAGCTCCTTCTTGGCCTCCTCGAGGTACACGTCCCCCAGCTCGCTCACCGCCCAGGTGAAGCGCGGATCCAGGGAGAGGACTCGCTGGTACTCCTCGATCGCCCGCTGCATGGACGCGTCCCGGCCCAGATCGTACAGGAGCCTCGCGCGCAGGGAGTGCGCCCGCGCCGCCGCATAGTGGGCCATGACGTCCTGGGGGAGTGCACGCTCGCCCTTCTCGGCGGTCGCGAGCGCCTCCTCCACCACCTGGAGCGCCGCCTCCGACACGTTGCTCCCCAGGACGTGAACACTCGCCAGGAGCACCAGCGCTCGCTGCACCAGGCCTCGCCCATCCGTCGAGCTCGAGCGCACCGCGCGATCGCAGGCCGCCTTCGCCGCCTCAAACGGCGGCCCGGGCTGCAGTCCCTGCGCCGAGGCCGCCCAGCCCATCTTCTCCCAGAGCTCGCACTCCGCCCGGTGCACGTCCGGATCGCTGCTGCCCATCTCCGCCGCCACCCGGTAGGCCTCCACCGCCCGATCGAAGTAGCCCTTCATCTTCTCGTAGTCGAACGCCTGGTCATGCCGGTAGTTGCTGCCCTCCGCGTACAGCGCGTCGCCTTCGAGCTTCTTCGGCTCGTACATCCACGGCGCCTTCGCAAAGGCCGCCTTCGCCTTCTTGATCGCCTCCTCGGTCTTCCCCTCGTACAGCGCGATCAGCCCCTCCGCGTACTCCGGCACCTCGAGGCGTGCCCCCACCGCGGCCCGCAGGTGCCTCAGCGCTGGCTCGCGGAACTCCTGGTCGAGCTGCGCCTCCCGCTTCCTGCGCTCCTCCGCGTTGGTGATGCGCCGCGTGTCCTCCAGGGCTCGCCGGAAGAGCTCTCCCAACGCACGCCCCAGGGCGTACTGGAGATCCTCCGGCGAGTACCCCACCGCGAGCGCCTGCTCCAGGTGCTCACGGGCCCGCCGCGGATCTCCCAGCGCCAGGTGCCCCAGCCCGAGCGCGTAGTGCCCCGGCCCCTGGCCCGCCTTGCCCGCTGCGTCCATCCGCTGCTGGATCTCCCCGAGCCTGACGCGCACCACGTCCCGCTCGCGCTCCACGTCGTGGAGGGGCAGCCCATACGCCGCGCGCAGGAACAGCTCCGTCTCCTTCACGCTCTCGCCCAGCTCCCGCGCCAGCCGCGCCTGCTCCGCCGCCTGCCGCTGCGCCACCACCCAGACCGCTCCCAGGCCGAGCGCGCCCAGCACCAGCATCCCCACGAGCGCGGTGAGCAGCTTGTGCTTCTGCGCCTTCTTCCAGAGCACGTACCTCCAGGACGCCCGCTTCGCCTGGACCGCCTCGCCGTCCAGCCAGCGCCGCAGATCCTCCGCGAGCGCTCGCGCCGTGTCGTAGCGGCGGGCCCGGTCGCGCTCCAGGCACTTCATCACGATCGTCTCGAGCTCCCGGGGGACCTCCGGCTTCACCTGCCGGAGCGGTGGTGGATCCTCCAGCGCCATCATGATGAGGAGCTTGCCCGCATGCGACGCGACGAAGGGCGGCCGCCCCGCGATGACGTCGTACAGCGTGGCCCCCAGCGAGTACACATCCGTACGGCGGTCCAGCTCGTGCACATCCCCGTTGGCCTGCTCGGGGGACATGTACGCGGGCGTCCCGAGGACTTCGCCCGTCTGCGTCTGCCCGACGTCCTCGACCTGACGCGCCAGGCCGAAGTCCACCACGTAGGGCTTCCAGGTGCCGTCCTCCCGCTGCTCGACGAGGATGTTTCCCGGCTTCAAGTCCCGGTGGATCATCCCCAGCCGGTGCGCCTCGTGGACCGCCGAGGAGACTTCCTGGAGCAGCTTCACCTGCTGCTCCAGCGTCAACCGGCCACGCACGCGCGCCAGCGGCTCGCCGTCGATGAACTGCATCACGATGTACGGCTCGCCGTCGGCCTGCCCGGCCTCGTACACGCGGCACACGTGCTCGTGCTGGATGCGGGCCTGCGCCCGGGCCTCGGTGATGAACCGTTGCCCGAGCGACGGCGTGTTGCCCTTCAGGAGCTTCAGCGCGACGGTGCGCCCGAGCCTCGGATCCACCGCCCTGTAGACGGTCCCCCAGGCCCCCTCGCCGGCCAGCTGGAAGTCCTGGTAGCGCTCGGCCAGGGACGGAGGAATTCGCCTCTGCGGCGGCGGGGACGACGGCGACTCGGTCCCACCGCCGCTGAGCATCCCAACGGATGGGGGCTTGTCCTGGCTGTCCTCCTTCGCCATGGGGGTGGGGTACCTCCGGTTGTTACTCGGCCCAGAAGGTATCCGTCAGTACGCTGAAGCCGGACTCCGTATCGACGAAGAAAGCGACGTTGTTCCCGCTCCACGGGTCATCCGAGTGGCTGTAGTAGCAGCCCTTGAACGAGCGCCCGGCGATCCGCGCGCTGAGGTTCGCCAGCCCGGCCTGGACCACGCTGCTGGGGATCTGGTTGTTCCGGTTGGCGAAGGACACCGTGCCTGAGACCTCGGCATACACCTCGGCGGCGTTGGCCAGGTTCTGGCGGATGACCGTGCCGTTCGGGAGGTGGTCGGGATCGATGCCGAAGCACTCCATCCCATTGAGACGGTAGTAGCCCGCATTCCAGATGAGCTCGTACCGGTCAAAGTGGCGGGCCATGTTCGCGCCGTTGTTCCCGTCCGGCAGCGCGTTCACCGCGGCGATGAGCTGCTCCAGGGGCTGGCTCAGCGTGGCGGCGTTGCGCAGGTTGCGGAAGCTCACCGAGCCGATCCCCCAGGTGTTCGCGATGCCCTGCGCCGAGGTGAAGGGGCGCAGGTTGAGGAGGTTCGTCGCGCCATTCCACGCGTACGGCAGGATGTCGTGCAGCTCGGTGGAGCTGAGGCTGTTCACCAGCGCGACCATCTCGATGTTGTCATCGGCGGAGATGGCCAGATCGTCCAGGATCCCCACGCACGAGGCGCTAATGAAGCCCTCGGCACGGGCGCCGCCCTCGAGCTGCTCGAGGCGGGCCGGGCCGACCAGCCGGACCGAGTTGATGTCCGCCAGCGTGACGAAGGGCGAGACCGAGCGCCGAGCGACGAGGTTCTGGGCCACGTCGCTCGGCAGATACTCATCCAGCATCGCGAACGGCGCCGTGTTCACGAAGGTGATGATGCCCTGGCACTCCGGGGCCACATCCACGTCCGTGCCGGTGAGCGGCGCGCTCTGGCGCGTAAGGGGCTCGGAGGGGCCGGAGCCGGCCTCACCGCAACCGGCGAAGAGGCTCACGGCAAGAAGGGCTGTGCCGAGACGGAGACGCATGGGGGGACTCCTTGGGGGATCTGCGGAAAGAGGCTCCCCAGTACACCAGCACAAAGGTTGCAAACAATCCTTGACTTGCAGTTTTGGCATAGACGTCACAGGCAGACTCGGGAGTACGCTTCGGCTGTCGTTCTGGCGGGGAGCGTGACCATGACGGAGACACCCTCGGCAGCGCCAGGTGGAGTGGGGGATACGGATGCGAGCCGCCGGCGGCGAAGGCTCTGGGGCTGGTTCCTCTCTCGGATCGATTCGCTTCTGCCCGAGAAGCTGCGGCGCGCCTCGCCCTGGGAGCTGATTCGCTACCGGATGCTGGCGGCGACTGCGAGCCTGCTGGCGTTGCTCTCAGTGGTGGTCGACATCCAGGTCGTGCTCAATCCCATGCCCGAGCTGTCCGTGGCCTGGGCGCTCGCGCTGACGGCGCCCTACTTCCTCGCGCTGTTCGCGTTGCGCAAGCTGGCCGCGCCCAAGCTGGCGGGGCTGCTGATCTGCGGGACCATGGTGGCCGCGGTTCCGTACACCATCTTCGTGCGCGACAATCCGCTTGCCAGCATGCACGCCTCAGCCCTGCTGATCTCCGTGCTCGCGGTGTACCTGGCCGGGCCGAGGTGGGGGCTGGTGATCGCTGGGTTCACCAGTGTGATGGTGGGGCTTGTCCACCCCGTCTACCACGCGCTGTGGGGCCATGGGCCTCGCCTCTACGCGGACGAGTACTACTGGATGCTGCACATCCTGGCGGCCTTCAGCTTCCTGGGCGGGGCGCTGGTGGGCGTGCTGCACAACTCCGCTTACAGCGAGGCGCAGGCGGCGCTCGAGCAGACGCTGAAGACCCTCCATGACAGCGAGAGCAAGCTGACGAGCCTCATCGAGAACACGGATGACATGGCGTGCTCGCTGGATCGCGAGGGCCGTCTGGTCGTCGCCAACTTGGCCTGGAGGCGGATCATCGCGGAGCGCTTCGGGGTGCAGCCCAAGCCGGGGGATCTGATCCTTCCAGGAGATGACCCTCCGCGGGCTGCGGCCTGGAGGCAGCGACGGCTCCAGGTCCTGGAGGGGCAGCGCCTGAAGTTCGAGGAGGAGTTCGAGCTGAGCAGTGGGCGCGTGGTGCTGGAGAGCTCCATGGGCCCCATCCTGGACGCGAACGGGCGGGCGGTGGGGATGACCGTCTTCACGCGAGACATCAGCGCGCGCAAGGCGGCCGAGGAGCGGCTGAGAGAGATGCACCGCACCCTGCTGGATGTGTCCCGGCAGGCGGGCATGGCGGAGATCGCCACAGGGGTGCTGCACAACGTGGGCAACGCGCTGAACAGCGTCAATGTCTCTGCCACCCTGGTCATTGACAGTCTGCGCGCGTCACGCATCCGCGGCCTCACCCGGGTGGCCCAGCTGCTGCGCGAGCACGCCTCGGACTTCCCATCCTTCTTCCTGCACGAGCCTCAGGGCCAGAAGCTCCCGGCGTACATCCTGGCGCTGTCGGAGCAGCTCCTGCACGAGCACGACGCCGTGCTCCGCGAGATGAGCTCGCTGAGCGAGGGCGTCGACCATCTCAAGTCCATCGTCACCATGCAGCAGCGGTCCGCGCGGTCCGCGGGGACGGTGGAGGAGGTGGTGGTGCCGCAGCTCATCGACGAGGCGCTGCGGCTGCAGGCGAACTCCCTGGAGCGGCTGGGAATCCGCATCGAGCGGGACTACGCGGACGTGCCCTCCATTGTCGTGGATCGGCACAACCTCTTGCAGATCCTGATCAACCTGCTGAGCAACGCGCAGCAGGCGCTGCTGGCGGTGGAGAGAGAGGACAAGCGCCTGAGCATCCGTGTCCGGCCCTTCCCGGAGCGAGGAGAGCTGTTGATCGAGGTGGCCGACAACGGCATGGGGATCGCGCCGGAGAACATGCCGCGCATGTTCACGCAGGGGTTCACGACCAAGAAGTCGGGGCACGGCTTCGGGCTGCACATCAGCGCGCTGGCCGCCACCAAGATGAAGGGCCAGCTATCGGTCAGCAGCCCAGGCCCAGGCCAGGGCGCCACGTTCACGCTCAGGCTGCCGCTGAAGGGGTCGTGAGGAGCAGGCAGCGGCAGGTGAAGCTCCGGGATGGAAGTCGGCTGCGGCCTCATGAGAGCCTTGAGGCCGATGGAGGTCCAAGCCCCCGGTACTCGGAACCGATCTCTCCCAGGCCCGCGGGGGCTCGTCATCGCCGCGCTCTGCGTCGCGGCGCTCGTCCTTGGCACACTCTTCCTCCGCACCTCGGGGCCGGATCCGGAGCGCTGGCTCCCGGGCGAAGCCGAGCGGCGGCTCGAGGCCCGAATCACCCTCGCCGCCGCAGATCAGTACCGCCCCCTGAGCACTCGGAAGCAGGGGGCAGCTCCCGCCTCCGCGGCAACGCTGCCCCTGGCGGTGCTGGCGCAGCTCGAGCGAGCGGGGGACCACCGCCAGCTCGCGGCCGCCTACCTCGTCCGCGGGGACAGCAGCCTGGCGGAGCCCGCGCTGGCGGCCCTCGCCTCCCTGGAAGACACTCCCGAGGTCGAGACGGATCGCGCCGCCGCGCTGCTGCTCAAGGGCCTCCCGGCTCAGGCGCTCGAGAAGGTGGAGCGCGTGCTCGATCGCTCGCCGGACCTGCCCCAGGCGCACTGGAACCGGGGGATGGCGCTGCTCGCGCTCGACCTTCCCTCGCTCGCGGCCAGGAGCTTCTCCGAGGTGTCGAACCGGAAGGAGCCGGGCTGGAGCCAGGAGGCCGCTCAGCGCGCGGAAGAGCTCCAGACTCGGGAGCAGTCGCGCCAGCAGCGGTGGAAGGCGTATGACCAGGCCGCGCGGGAGCTCGTCGCGACAGGGCAGTGGCCTTCCTCGCTCCCGCTCTCGGAGGCTCCTTCAAGTCTCCGGCTCCAGTTCTATGACGCCGTCCGGATCCGCACGTCCCGCGAGGAGGTGCTGGCGCTCCTTCCGGTGGCCCGCGCGCTCGACCGGCAGATCGGGAGCCGCGTGCTGGAGCAGTACGTCCAGCGCATCGCCGCACGAGACTTCTCCCGGCGCGCGCCCCTGGCCCGCATGTACGCGCAGCTTCGGGAGTCGCGGCTCCCCGCCCCGGAGCGCGAGGGCTTCATCGCCGAGCTGCTCCGCTCGTCCGAGGAGGATCTGCTGCTGGGGGCTCTTGTCCTGGTGGGGACGGCCCGGCACCTCGACGCCTTCGAGGCCCGTGCCCAGGCCAGCCAGGATCCGTGGTTCCACCTGCTGGCGATGCAGGAGCGAGCCAAGGCCGCCCGGGCCCAGGGGGAGCTGGCGCAGGCCCGGCGCATCCTCCAGGAGGCATTGCAGCAGTGCGCGCCGCTCGAGTACCGGTGCCTGTCCATCGAGACGGCTCGAGCCGCCCTCGAGAGCCAGGGGGTGAACCTCGACGAGGCTTGGAGGCTCGCGCTGCAGGGACGGCGGCGGGCGAGGGACTCCAGCGAGTGGCTCAAGGAGACGGAGTTCCTGGGGCACCTCGCTCAGATCGCGCGGCTGCGCAATGACTTCACGCTGGCACGTGCTTACCTCGGGGAGCTCCTGGAGAAGCGGCGGGGGGACGCGGTGTTCGAGCGGTACGTGTTCCAGAACCTGGCGCACCTGGCGATCCAGGAGCTACGGCTCGGCCGGGCGCGTGCCGAGATCGATCAGGCACTCGCGACAGGTTTGCCCCTCACCTATACAGGCGCGCTTGCGCTCCCGGTGCTCTCCCGGCACTACCCATCGCCCACGGATGAGGCGGCCATGGCCCGCGCGCTCGCGGAGGCACCCTCCACCTTGACGCCCGGGCAGCAGGCCCTGCTCCGCCAGGCCCAGCACATGCTCACCCTCAGCCGGGACCGGGCGCGCGGCCGGGCTGCACTCGAGGCGCAGCTCCACGAGGTGGCCCCCGCAGGGCAGCTCCCCAAGGACGAGGATCTTCTTCGCGTCAGGACCTACGGCTTCACCGAGCTGATCTTCGACAGCGCCCAGGCTCGGGACTTTCCGGCCGTCCTGAAGCTCTTCGAGTGGGAGCTGGGTACGGAGCTGCCCGCGCGGTGTGCCCTGGCGCTGGCGGAGGACACGGAGCGCAGCCTCCTGGCCGTGCGCGGCGCCGCGGGCCAGCTCCTTGGATACTTCGAGGGAGCTCGGCGGGCCCGGCTCCCTGCCCACCTTGGCGGCTTCGTTCCGGAGGAGGCGTTGGAGGCGCTCCAGGACTGCGAGACGGTGGAGGCCTACGCAAGGCCCCCGCTGCATGGCCGTGCGGGGCTGCTGCCCGCCCGCTTCGCCTGGAGCTACCGCACCCGCCCGGGGCCTTCGGTGCAAGCACCCTCTCGCCGGGCCATCCACCTGGTGGTGAAGGACGTGGCGCTCTCTGCGGAGAGGACGTCCGAGCTGGGGCAGCTCAACCCCTGGAGGGCGGCCTTCGCGGACGGAGAGGAGCAACGGCTCCTGGAGGGCTCCGAGGCCACGCCATCCCGGGTGCTGGCGGCCATGCGAGACGCCACCGAGATCGATCTTGTCTCCCACGGCATCATCAGCCACTCCTCGGGGGAGACGTACCTGGTGCTGGCGCCCGAGGCCGGGCGCGATGAGCTGAGCGCCTCGCGCATCCTCTCCCAGCGGCTGGAGGGCGCGCCCCTGGTGGTCCTCGCGGCCTGCCACGGTGCGCAGACCGCCCCGGTGCTCCACCAGCCGCGGAGCTTCCCCAGTGCCTTCATCCAGGCGGGTGCACGCGCCGTCCTGGCCGCCACCGACGCGATCCCAGACCAGGAGGCGGGCGCGTTTTTCCAGGCTGTCCGGGAGCGAATTCAGCAGGGGACGGCCCCCGCGGCAGCGCTCCGGGACGAGCGGTTGAAGTGGCTGGAAAAAAGGGAGGTAAGGAACTGGGTCGATGGCGTTCTCCTCTTCGACTGACCTGAGGCGTCAGCTCACGCGAAAGGGATCACGATATGTCCAGCACTTCCCGCCCTCCCGAGACCATCGAGTTCGAGGCCCGGCTCCCTCCGGACGCCGATACCCAGCCGGTCGAGCCTCCTCCGGAGCCTCCTGGGAAGGGCGAGTGGTTGCGCCCTTCCAACAGAATTCCTTCGGTGGGAGGCTTTGACGAGCTCACCAAGACGGGCGTGGTGAAGGGCTGGGCGCTCGATCCGGATCTGCCGAGCGGGCGCTGCCTCGTGTACTTCTACGTGGATGGGCTTATGGCGCTGAAGACCTACGCGGGGAGGGCCTGGGCAGAGCTGGCAGGGACGCCGGGGACCCAGGGAGCAGGCCACGCGTTCTCATGGCGAATCCCGGACACCTACCGCGACGGCCGCTCCCACACGCTCTACGTGTACGCGATCGACTACTCGGGGCTCAGATGCGACAGCCCGCTGATCGGGACGCGGAGCTTCCTCCTGCAACCGCAGAACGAGGCACCGGTGGGCGTCCTCGAGATGGTCGACGGCAGCGGCAAGGTGACAGGGTGGGCGGTCGACCCGAATCAGGGCCACGAGGCGCTCGTGGTGTCCTTCTACGTGAGCTATTCCGTCATCGACGACTCCCCCAAGAGCCGCGTGTTTGCCGGGCAGGTGCGGGCCGGCCTCTCGAGGCCTGACGTGACCGAGGCCACCGGTTGCCAGGGAGGCCACGGCTTCGAGTGGACGATCCCTCTGGAGCACCGCAGCGCCGCCAAGCTCTATGCCTATGTGAATGACACGTCGACTCAGGCCAGGACCTTGCTGGAAGGGTCGCCGAAGCTCCTCTCCGTCTCCGGGGGAGATGAACTCTAGCTTTTGCCGTTCTCAGCGTTCTCACTGATCATGGCTGGGCAAAGGCCCCGCTGTGCTCAAGCCGAAGTCCATGAGCGCTGAACAGTTTCGGGGGAAATCATGGCTAAAATGGCACACGCTTGTGTGGCGGGCATCTGGATCATTGGCTGCAGATCAGCAATTGAGTCCTCGGCTGTAGAGGGAATTTATACAAGGCTCCCTCGGGAAGGCGCCCATGTGACCGGGCAGTACGAGTGCTCAGGTGTGAGGACGCGCCACTATGAGATGCCCCAGGTCGTGATGAAACCTAAAGCGCGATCTACGGCATAGGTAATCTGCTTACGCACGATGTGGATAGTATGGCCTATGTGAGTGGGCCGTGTCAGTAGCTGAAAGAAAGACAACTTAGCTAAAGGGGGATGGTATGTCACGTCTCGTTTGTATTGGATCTGTGGTGTTGCAGTGTGTGATTATGGCAACCGCTTTCTTTGGGGATGTGGCAAAGGCTGCCGCACCTACGGTTAATTCCATTACCTATACATCCAATGGTGACACGACCAGGTACTATTATCTCACGATCGATTTGAGAGATGTTTATCTCGGGCTTACGGCGGCGACGGCGAATAACCGCAATCCGGTAAATGACTCATGGTGGGAACCGCGTTGGGTGGGCGATGGCGATCACCGGCAGTATGCTCTTGATATGTATAACGGTATTTCGGCATCCAATAAGTGGGCGTTGATCAATACCGATTATTTCTGCAGGGGCGGGTGTGCCGGGAGCTTTGATGTTCCGCCTGGAAGCGGGCAGAGCCCGGCGGGAAATCCTGGGAGCCCACAGGGGCTGTTCATTCGCCGAGGAACGCTCTATCACCGCGCTCCAAGCAGCACCTCTGGGCCCCGGAATCGGGCTGCGTTGACCTTCGCGTCTGACAAGAAGGCATCAATTCGATCCTTCAACTGGTCGAGCAGCACCACCGGGATCACGACGGGGGTCGGTGGCGGTCCGATCATTCTTCAGAATGGGGCGATTACCTGCAATCCAGAGGGCAGTGATCTCGGGTATCGCTGTGGAACAGAGCTGCAAAAACGTTCAGGGGCATGTATTGATTCCACAGGCTATAAACTCTATCTCATTGTGAACTTCAACGGCTATACGACCAATTGGGGAAATCTCGCAAACTTCATGAAATTCCATCTTGGCTGTTACAATGGAATGCAATTTGATGGGGGGGGATCCCCAGCGCTGGTAGTGAGTGGGCAGGCCCTTGTTTCTGGGGACAAAATTGGTTCCGGCCTCTTTCTCCAATACGGCTATTGGTCTGCTGCCCCGACACAAGTCCAGCAGCAACCAGATGCAACCAGTCCTGTAGAATAGGAAGGCTGAACCACGTACTTAGCTCCCTGAGCCTCGTTCAAACAGGAGCAGGAGGTGCCTGCGTGGCGCCGAGCGCGGCCCGGGCGGCTGCACGCAGGCGCGCCATCTCCGTCCATGCGCTCCCCGCTGGCTTGAGAGGCTCGTGGAGGGTGAGGGTGATGTGCCCCGGGCGCAGCAGGTGCCAGCCTGGGGGGAGGATGTCTCGCGTCCCGTCGATGCGGATGGGCACCACGGGTCTCCCCGTCTCCACTGCGGCCTTGAAGGCACCCAGCCGGAAGGGGAGCAGGGCCAAGCCCGGGGCGCGCGTGCCCTCGGGGAAGTAGAGCACCGAGGTGCCCTGCCGGAGCAGCTCTGTGGCCCGGGCGGCATCCTCCACACCGTGCCGGGTGTCGAAGCGATCCACCGTGACGTGACCGGCCTGGCGGACCGCTGCGCCCACCAGCGGCCAGGAGCTCACCTCCTGCTTGGCCACGATGCGGAAGTCCACGGGGAGAGCTGCCGCGAGCAGTGCCAGTGAGTCCAGGTTGCTGACATGGTTGGCTGTCAGCACCCAGGGACCTGCCCCTCGCAGGTGCTCCGCGCCCTCGACGCGGATGCGGCACCCGGCCGCCTTGAACATCATCCTCGCGAGCCGCCGCAGCAGGGTGGCCGTGCGCGGACCCGAGGGAGTGAGCCACAGCCCCACCTTCAGCACGGGCGCGGTGGGCAGCATCAGCAGCAGGACATAGAGGCTGTACGCAGCGGCCACCCCCGTGCCCAGGAGCCGGCCCATGCGCGCCCGCGTGTGCGAGAGGCCCAGCCGTGCGTACTGGAGGAGCACGGCTCGACGTCCGTGGAACAGCTCCCCACGCAGCCACGCATCGCGTGTGGCGCCTCGGCGCAGCTTCCCGCTCGAGGTCTTCCGCACCGAGCCGGGCGGTGCGAGCACCACCTCGTCCGGTGGCAGCTCCAGCACCTCGGCGAGCCGCTCGGTGATGGCCGCCCGGAGCCGCGCCTGCGCCTCCGGAGCATGCTCTCGCGTCTCCGCGATCACGACGAGCCGCTCGGTGCCCAGCTCGGGCATGGGCAGCCCGAACGCCACCACGCACCCCTTGCGCACACCGGAGACTTCGGCCACCACCTCCTCGATCTCCGTGGGATAGAGGTTGCGTCCACCTACGATGATCAGATCCTTGCGCCGCCCGGTGACGAACAGCTCCCCATCGGCCAGGTAGCCCAGATCCCCCGAGTCCATCCACCCACCCTGGAGCACCGCGCGCGTGGCCTCCGGGTTGCGGTAGTAGCCCGGCGTCAGCGACGGCCCGCGGATCTCGATGCGCCCCACCTTGCGCTCCGCGAGCACGTGGCCGGCCTCGTTCACGATGCGCACCTCATAGCCGGGCAGGGGATTGCCACAGGAGACGAACCGGAGCGGCCAGGCGGTGCCAGGGGAGGCGGGCCGCGCCTCTCGGGCCCGCTCGAAGCTGGCGCGGTCCAGCGCGTCCACGCGGAACCTCCGCCCCACGGGTGAGAACGAGAAGGCCACCGCCACCTCCGCCAGCCCATACGCGGGCATGAACGCCTCGCGGCGGAAGCCGTAGGGCGCGAAGCGGCGCTCGAAGCGCTCCAGCGTGTCCGCGCTCACCGCCTCGGAGCCGTTGAGCGCCGCGCGCCAGGAGCTCAAGTCCAGCCCCTGGATCTCCTCGTCACGCACCTTCCGGACGCAGAGATCGTAGGCGAAGTTGGGAGCGCTCGAGAGCGTCCCCCGGTGCCGGTGCACCATCTGCAGCCAGCGGGCCGGGCGCGCGAGGAAGGCCTGTGGCGGCATGATGGCCAGGGGAATGCCGTAGTAGAGCGGGAGCAGCCACGAGCCGATGAGCCCCATGTCGTGGTACAGCGGCAGCCAGCTCACCAGCACATCCTGCGAGTGCACTCCGCCCGCCTGTCCACTGGCCCGGATGTTGGCGAGCAGGTTCTGGTGGGTGAGCAGCACGCCCTTGGGGGCTCCCGTGCTGCCCGAGGTGTACTGGATGAGCGCAGCGTCCTGAGGCTCCAGGTGCAGCGCCGGCGCGGGGGCGTCCGTCCACTCCAGCTCCGCTGGCGTCCAGGTGGCCCGGAGCGAGGGGACCTGGGCCTTGAGGAGGTTGCCCACGCGCCGGGCCTCGTCAAAGGTGATGAGCACCCGCGCCTCGGCGTTGCGGAGGATGTGCACCTGCCGCTCCACGTACTCCTCGATGCGGTCCAGCCGGAAAGGCGGGTAGAGAGGCACCGGGACTCCGCCCGCCAGCAGCACACCGAAGAAGGCGGAGAAGAACCCGAGCTCGGTGCGCAGCATGAGGGCGGCCGTCTCGCCGCGCTCCAGCCCGCCGTGCACGAGCGCCGTGGCCGTGGCCGAGGCCTTGGCCCAGAGCTCGCCGTACGAGAGGCCACGCTCCGAGCCATCCTCCTGGCGCAGGGAGAGGTGAAGGCGCTCGGGGTGGTGCTCGGCATGCCAGCGCAACACATCGGTGAGCAGGTGAACCCCTGAGGGAGCGGCGGCCCCAGGGGCCAGCGGGGCCTCGGGGGCCGGCAGCCGAGCGGTGAGGGTGGGGCTCGCAGCGGCGAGCGCCTGGACCAGATCCCTCGCATGGGCCGCGCTGGCCACGGCCTCGTCCGGCAGATCCACACCAAAGGCCTGCTCCAGCCTCAGCAGCAGCTCCACCCGCTCCAGGCTGCCCAGCCCCAGCTCTCTGTCGAGCCCCTCATCGAGCCCGATCGGCCCCGCCGCCCGAGGCAGCCCCAGCTCGGCGAGAAGTGCATGGAGGGTGTCGAGCACACCACGCTCGATGGACGCCTGCCCGTCTTCAGGAGCTCGTGGCGGCATGTTTCACCCCCTCTGATGAAGCTAGGTCCACTGGAATCCAGAGCACGAGCACGGCAGGGCAGGATGCCTCCAGACGGCCGGTACCTACGTTGTGGCTCCCCTTTCAACCCAGGAGGTTGCCATGCGGTGCGAAGAGATCATGAAGAAGGAAGTCGAGTGCCTCTCCCCAAAGAGCACGATCGAGGACGCCGCCGCGCGGATGCGCGACAAGAACGTCGGGTTCCTGCCCATCTGTGATCCCTCCAAGAAGGTGCTCGGCACCTTGACGGACCGGGACATCGCCATCCGGTGCATCGCGGGCAAGAAGCCCACGAACTCTCCCGTGGAGGCTGTGATGACTCGCGAGGTCGTCGCCTGCCGTCCCCAGGAGGACATCCAGCGCGCCGAGCAGCTGATGGCCCAGCACGCCAAGTCCCGCATCATGTGCCTCGATGACACCGGCAAGCTGGTCGGCGTCATCAGCCTCTCGGACATTGCTCAGCATGAGGACGCGACGAGGGCCGTGGAGACGCTCAGGCAGGTCAGCGAGCGCGAACTGCGCGTCTGACGCAGAGAACGGAGCAGGGGCCTCGGCTCCTGCTCCGGGCGTTGTGGGCGTCGGCCGCGTGGCGCGGCGGGGCTTGCGTGCAAGGTAGTGGACATGCTTTGCACGTAGGTCTCACCGGAGTCTTGCTCGCGCTGCAGCGCGAGTACGGCGAGCGCGCCGCGCCCATCGCCGGCAATCCAGCCTGGGTGGCGGCCTTCGGGCCGAAGTACAACCAGCAGGTCCTCTCGGATGCCGGCTGTTCCACAACTCCCGCGACATTCCGCGGAAGGTGCCAGAGGGCAGTGCGCCCACGCGGCTCAACAACAGTGTGCTCACCGCGCTGAATGGCGATGCGCACCGCCGCATCCGGCGCCTGCTCATGCCCGCCTTCAGCCGACTCGCCGTGGCCACCTACCGGGACGAGATGGTGAAGGTGGCCGAGCGCGTGCTCTCCGGCTGGAGGGTGGGGGAGGCACGCAGACTCAACTCATCCAATCAGAAAAGCTGGCGTCCCTGGCCCACCTCACTTCGGGCATCGCGCACGAGCTCAGGAACCCGCTCAACTTCATCAACAACCTTTCCGAGGCCAGCATCGAGCTCTCCCAGGAACTGGAGCGCACACTGCAGGAGAAACCCCAGGCCTCTCTGAGAGAGGTTCAGGACACCATCCGGGATCTCAAGCAGAACGCGACCGTTGTCCATCAACACGGAGGGCGGGCAGACAGCATCATCCGGAGCATGATGGAGCATGCTCGAGGCCGATCCGGGGTGTTTGAACCAACGGAGGTGCGAGCGCTCGTGGAGCAGTACCTGAAGCTGACCTACTCCGGAGAGCGTGTTCGCCGTCCGGAGCTTGAAGTGACATTCGTGAGGGAGTTCGACCCCCCAGTGGGAAGGGTGCGGGCGATGCCCCAAGAGCTGGGCCGCGTGCTTCAGAACCTCATTCACAACGCCATCTATGCGGTGTCCGTGAAGCAGCGCGAGTCCACCCACGGCTATGTTCCCACCATCACTCTGCGCACCCGCCGCGAGGGCGGCAACGTCATCCTCCAAGTGGAGGACAATGGCCACGGCATCCCGAAGGAGATTCAAGCCCGTATCTTCGAGCCGTTCTTCACCACGAAGCCACCGGGAGATGGCAATACGGGGCTGGGCCTGTCGCTGAGCTACGACATCGTCAAACTCCATGGGGGAAGTCTGACAGTCGAGAGCGAGCCGGGCCAATACGCTCGCTTCACCGTGACTCTTCCCGCGAGCGATGAACCTCAGACGTCCATGGCGGGATAGCGCGAGAGGCGCTCGGCCTCCGCCGTGGGCGAGCCTGACGGTTCAGGCCCGCCGCGTGTGGTGCTGACGCCGTGCCACGGCCCGTGCGGCGAGGGCTGCCACCAGCACCCCCGCCACAAATGCCCCGAGCCCCACGAGCACGATGGGCGCCATGGCCGTGATCGCACCCCACAGCGCGGACCGGCTGAGCTGGGACACCACCTGCGGCGCGCAGGGACCGTCCTTGCACGCGGGCACCGTCTGCCCCAGCTCGGCCGTGGCGCCTCGCACGCCCGCGGCCGCCGCGCGGTAGGCCACGCCCTCGACAGCCTGGGCCAGCTTTGGATCCGGCGGCGCGTTCAGCTGCTGTCGCAGCTCTTCCCGGAGCTGCTCCGCCATGGAGCGGGCCATGGCGCGGCCGACCTCTTCAGCGATGTCCCCCATCAGGGCAGCAAGCTCCTCCCGGCGCGAGGAGAGCCCATCCACGAGCCCTCGTCCGCTCTCCGCGAAGAGGAGGCGGCTGGTGGGCGCCATCTGCCGCAGCTCCGTGGACAGGACGGGGACCATCTCCTGGGCGAAGCCTGCCCCAGCCTGTCCGAGCCGCTCGCCTTGTCCTTCCTCGGCGAGATAGCTCTCGACGCCCTCGAGGATTCCATTGGCGGTCTCGCGGCCGAGCTCCCGGGGGCTCGGCTTCGGGTTCTCGAGCGCATCATCCACCAAGTGGTCCGCCAGCTTGCTCACCTTGCGCCGGAACTCCTCTTCCTCTCCGGGCGGCCCCAGCGCTTCGACGGCGCCCTCGGTCGCGCTCCGGGAGACCTTCCGGAGCGAGCACCCACCCACCATTCCGGCAACTGCCATCCACAGAACCGCAAGAGCGATTCGCCTCACCCGCCACCCCCGCCAGCCATGCCTTACGGGAGGATAAGGGCGTACAGCACCCATCGGTAGGTGGATGAGGGAACAGGCATGGTGTCAGGCGGACAACGGACGCCGCTGTTCACCCCCAGCGCTACTCAGGCGCTGCGTCGATGATCCGCCGGGCGATCCCGAAGGAGAAGCCGGCCCTGGCCAGCGCGGCGAGATCTCTCTGCCGATGCTCCTCCCGGTCCTGCCCGTTGCGCCGGAAGGGCCCGAGCCGCTTCTTCCGCGCCCAGATGCGGGCAGCCTCCTCCTCGGAGAGCTCCGCCGTGGCCTCCGCGAGCTTCTGCTGGACGAGCTCCGCGGGGACACCCTTCATCCGCAGCTTCTGGGCAATCATCCGGGAACTGCGCCCCGAGGCCCGCAGCGCCTGCGCCTTCATTCCGGCATAGGCGCTGTCACTGAGGAGCCCGTTGCGGATGAGCTTGTCCACCAGCGCGTCCACCCAGCCGAGCGCCTCGGTCCGGTCCCCCCCGTGGACGCGCAGGGAGCGGTCCACCCTGCGCACCAGCACGCGCTTGAGCTGGCTCACGGTCGCCGCGTACCGCTTCAGGTAGTGGAGCGCGGCGTTCTCCAGGGAGCGTGAGGACACCTTCCGGGGCCGCTTCCGCGCTCCCTGGGCCTTGCGCTCCGCTTGTCTTTGGCTCGTCTCGTCCACGGCGCGGGGTTGTAGCAGGTAGGGCTGACAGCGCTCACCTCCTCAACCCCGGGAGGCTTGTCTGCACACCATGCAGGCGACCCTCTAGGATGGGCCCGACATGGATGCTGCGCTCCAAGCTCTCTCCTCCCGGCTCCAGCAGGCCGGTATCGATCCCGTCACACCCTTAGAGTACGGGGCGGCTCCCCTCGCCGAGCACGCACGCCGGCTGGGGCAGCCCGTAGAGCCATGGCTTGCCCCACTCGCCGAGTTCGTGGAGGCGCTGCACGCCCGAGGGCTGCAGCTGTGGTCCCCGCTGAACTTCTCCATCTCCTACCTCGCGAACGTCGCGGGCGAGCGTCCTGAGCACTTCGGTCCGCTCCTCCGCGCGCTCTCCCGGCTGCTCCTCACGCTGGAGGACCGGGGCGTGGATCGCACGCGGGCCGAGCAGTACGGCGTCCGGGTTGCCGCCGAGGCGCTCGGGAAGGCCAAGGACGCCTTCCTCGCGGTGCTGAGCTCAGCCACGCGCGTGGCGGATAAGGGCCATGACCCCGGGTGGATGCTCCAGTGCACCGTCCCCCCGCTCTGGGACGCGGCCGAGCGGAAGGCCTCCACCTTCCAGGGCCTGCTCGACACGCTGGAGCAGACCGCGCTGCGGCTCGGGGAGCTCGAGGTGTCCCCCGGCTACCCGTTCTCCGTGGGCACCGCAGCCTTGTGCGCCTATGGGCCGGTGGCCCAGGCCCATTTCGGGACGTGGCTCGAGCGCGCGGTGCGGATGGCGCGCTCGATGCGAGGCACGAAGCTCAGCCCCTATCCACTCTTCGAGTATGGCTTCACCGGACTCGCGCGCCCGGACGTGCTGGAGCCGGAGCAGCTCACGCTCGCGCTGGATCTCGGCGTGGCCCTCTGCGACCGCGGCCTGGATGCCACCGGCACGCTCCAAGACGGCTTCACCTCCTTTGCAGTCCCCCCACGCATCGCGCTCGACGTGGCCGGTGAGCTGGCGCGCTCCGGCATCCAGCCGCTCTTCGTCCTCACCCACGGGCTCCCGGCCTTCCTCAACGTGGAGCAGGGGGAGGGGCTGGCGGAGGATCGCGTCCCGCGGCTGGTGGAGCTCGCGAAGTCGCTCCAGGCGGCAGGGCACGGGCTGCGGCTCACCTTCGAGGATGGGCTCCCGGCCGTGTCGATGCTGGAGGCCCACTACCCGGGATTGATGGGGCGCGCGCTCACCCTGGCCGAGGAGATGGTGGCGCGGGGGATGGACCCTGGGCTCTTCCTCTCGTACGGGCTCCCTCGCGGGCTGGGACGGGCCGAGGGCCAGCCCTGGGCGGCGGACGAGTGCCTGGAGCTGAGCCGCGAGCTCATTGCCCTGGGCGTGGACCCCGAGTCCGCGCTGGCCTACGCCGTCCCCTCGCTGTTCCTCCTGTGCGGCAGCGACTCGGGGCGGTTCAGCACCCTGCGCCGGGCGCTGAGGGAGCTCATCGCCACGCTGTGGAGCCAGGGCTTCGATCCGAAGGAGGTGCTCTTCTCCCCCGTGCGCTCCCTGGCGGATGCCGGGGGCCAACCTCATGCCTTTGGCGATCTGCTCGGGCGCCTTCAGGCGTTGCTCGAGCAGATGGAGGCGCAGGGCGTGGATCCTCGGCCCTTCCTGCGCGAGGGGCTCCCCGCGGCGGCTCGTGAGGCCTCGGGGAAACCCTGGGTGCTCGTCGCCATCTTCGAGGCGGCGAGCCGACGGAGCGCCGCGGGCCGCGGCGGCGAGGTGGCCACGCTCTTCGCGCAGGGCACCGCGCCCCTGGTCCAGTCCGCTGGAGAGGATGCTGGCGCCTTCGAGCAGCTCCTCCTCTCGCTTGAGCGCCGCCTCCCGTCCCTGCCCGCCCAGCTCGTGGGGCCAGCCGTCACTGCCGCCTGCCAGCTCGCGGGGATACAGCCTGCGCTCCTGGAGCGGGCACTCGACGTCATCCGCCACCGCCTCGATCGGCCCACGCTGGATGCGGCGGAGACCGCAGTCGCGGGTGAGCTCCCAGGGCTCGCAGCGCTGGCGGAAGAGCCCCAAGCGCTCGCTCCGCTGATGGATGCCGCCATTGGCGCGGTGGCCCTCCTCCCGGAGCAGGGACCGCTCCGAGAGCGTTTCCTCGGGCACGGGCTCGGCGCCATCGCCGAGGTGACGGGGAAGGACTCGCGGAGCGCCGCGGAGCTGCTCCCCAGGCTCGCGTCCAGCTTGCTCCGCTGGCCCCTGCTCGCGCCCGTCCTGCTGCGCTACGGGGCGTACCCGGTGGCCCGGCGCTCCCGCCACCGGCCGGAGGAGCTGCTGCGCGGCCTCGAGGCGCTGGCGCACTGGGCCGGCGCGCTGGGCCCTCAGGACACCGAGGTTGCGCTCGCTATGGAGCGCACGGTGGCGCTCTGCGGCGCCGTGGCCCGGGAGGAGCTCCCCGCTTTCCTGGAGGCCCTCGCCATGTTGCGCGAGGCCGTCCCCGAGCCGGGGCCGGCGCGGCGGCTCTTCTTCCAGGAGCTCACGACGGTGCAGGGGCTGGTCCGCCAGTGGCCGGAGGCCTGGAGCCGGCTCGTGGCGCCCATCCTGCGCACGCACCGCCAGCGCTCCGGCGTGGTGATGGCCGCGCTCTCCTGGGTAGGGGAGCGGCACATCCACGCGCCCACCGATCTGGACGTGCTTCGCGACATCGTCACGCAGGAGGGAGTCCGTGCCGCGGACATCCTGCTCAACCTGCTCCGCCCCGCGATGCAGCACGGGCTCCTGCGGGATCTCACCGCCGAGCGGGAGCTGCTGCAGCGCTACCTGCGAGAGGTCTCCTTCCCGGACGCCCGGCTGTACGCGCGCTACCGCGACATCCAGCGAGACTCCGGCACCACCGAGGCAGAGAAGCGGGCTCGCAGCGCGCTGCTCCGCGAGGAGATCGACACGCTCCAGCGGGCGCTGCGCCAGGGCGCGCTGTCTCCCGAGCAGGAGGCGAGCTCGCTGCTGGGCGTGGCGCTCTCCCACCTCTTCCCTCCCGCGCTGGGGGCCACACGTAGAGGCTACGTGGCGCTGTACCAGCACATGCCGGACCGTCCCGAGGACCTTGAGCGCTGGGCTCCGGCGCCCGAGCTGCGCCGGCGGCGGTACACTCTGGCCCGTGGGAGCTGGCAGCTGCGCGAGGATGCCGCCCTGGACCGGGGCCCGTGGGAGCTCGTGCTGGGCGTGCTGCGCGAGCTGCCGCCGGCCGAGGAGGAGCCCGCGGCGGAGCTCGGCTGGGAGCTGCTGCGCATCTGGACGGAGGGGCGCTTGGGGCGAGAGGCCACCCAGCGCACGCTCCTCGCGCGGATGTTCGCGAGGATGAAGCACGGCGGGCTGCTGCTCCCCACGGAGGCCCGCACAGCGGCACAGCTCCTGACTGTTCAGGAGTTGCTCTCGGATCAGCTCCGCGATCTGGTGGAGGAGGTCCTCCTGGCCGCCCGGAAGGAGGATCGCGAGCGCTTCAACCGGTTGGTGCAGGACAAGCTGGCGCCGCCCGCGCGGATGGGGCCGGGGCTCCTCAAGGCAGTGCAGGGGACGGTGGAGGCATTCAAGGCGGGCACGCTGAGCCCCGAGGAGGCCGCAGAGCGGCTGGCCCGGCAGCTATCCAGCTTCGAAGTAGATGCACCTTCACTGCTCGCGGCCCTCGCGCGCGCCCGCTCCCCCGAGGAGCGCAAGCAGGTGCTGGAGTCCCTCACACCCCGGAGGGTGGAGCTGGAGCCGGGAAAGGAGATCCACCGGATCCACGCGGACTTCGTGGGCCAGCTCGTCCAGGCGATGCAGCGCGAGCTGCACGGGAGCCCCGAGCGGCCCGGTGCCCTTGAGTACCGGGCGTCCTCGGACTCGCTCGTGCTGGAGTTCGAGCTCACCAAGCGGAAGGCCCATGCCGCCGTGGGCTTCTGCGAGGGAGTGTGCACGGCGATGGACGTGGCCCTCTGGAACCGGCCGGAGTTCCTCCAGTGCGTCTTCTGGGACGAGGAGGGAATCGCGAAGGGGGGCATGCACCTGCTCATCGTCGAGGAGGAGGGGAGGCGCTACCTCACGCTGCCGGGCATCAATCCCTCGGTGCGGCTGCTGGCGCGAGTGGAGGCCACGGTGTTCCTGGATGCGGTGGTGGACTACAGCTGGAGGCTGGCGCGCCAGCTCGGGCTCCATGGCGTCTGGGTTCCCGCCTCACCGTCCATCCACTCGAACCGCAGGGCCATCCACGAGGAGCTTGTGCGCCGGGAGTGGACACTCCGAGGGAGCCAGGAGCACCCGTTCAGCACGGAGCCCTACCGCTACACCTTCAGCCAGGTGCTGGAGGTGCCGGAGCGCTACCTCCCGGGTGTCCCCGCGCCGGAAGGGCGTCAGAACTGAATGCCCATGTAGAGCACCCATCCAGGAAGTATCCTTGCGTTCGCACATGGCCAGACATGCATGCGCGCCCCTCCTCCATGGGTTCACCATGGTAGCATTCCAGGTATGCGTTCCCTGAGGCTCTTGTTCCTGCTCAGCTGCCTTGCGGCATGCCGCGATCCAGGCCCGGCGAATGGGGCGGTGCGAGTCTCCGTGACGTACCTCTCACATACCCCTGAGTGCATTCGCGTCACCGCCTCGGATGCCCTGGGACACAGCGCGGACACGGACGTCCCCCGCAGTGCCTTCAAAACTCCGGACGCGAAGGAGATCAACGTCGCGGTGTTCCGCAAGCCCGAGTGGGCCCAGGAGCTGAACGTGGAGGTGGCATCCTTCGCCGCTGCCTCCGGCGATCGCTGCTCGGGCACGGTGCTGGAGCGGCGCCTCTCGCTTGCGCCCATCTCCGTCACCCCAGGCAAGGTGTCCGAGCACGAGGTGAAGCTCCAGGCCCGGGACGATGATGGGGATGGGCACGTGCTGAAGACGCCGGACGTGTTGGGCACGGACTGCATGGACTTGCGCAAGGAGATCCACTCAGGCGCGGCCGAGGTCTGCAACGGAACGGAGGACTTCGACTGTGACGGCCTCAAGGGGTGCGAGGACAGCGACTGCCTGGACGCGGCCTGTGACGACAACAACCCATGCACGGTGAACGACGTGTGTACCCGTGGGGGCGGCTCGGTGCCCCGGTGCCAGGGCACCCCCAAGCAGTGCGCGCCCCCCAACCTGATGTGCTACTACACCACCGATTCGACGTGCGATCCGGAGACGGGTAACTGCATCCACATTCAGCGGCCCGTGAGCACGGTGTGCAATGACAACAATCCCTGCACGCTCGACGACGAGTGCGGAAGGGACGGCGCCTGTGGGGGGACGTCTGAAGTCTCATGCAACAACTCTCCGGGCCAGTGCTACGAGAGCGCGGGGACCTGCCGCGTGGCCGATGGGCAGTGCGACTATCCGTTCAAGGCATCAACCGCGAGCTGCGATGACTCGAGCGCCTGCACCACGAACGACACCTGTAATGGCTCGGGTGACTGCGGTGGGCAGCCCCTGGCGCCGTGCCAGCCGAGCACCGTGTGCCACAAGTCAGAGAGGCTCGGATGCCCCGCGAGCGCGGACTGCACCGAGAGCGTTGACGCCGCGAAGGTGAACACACCGTGCGACGTCCCTCCGAGGAGCGGGGTGTGCAGGCCCGATGGAGCCTGCAGCAAATTCCCCTACATCCCGAGCAACTTCGACCCGGACGACATCGCGGCGGCAACAGGCACGGGCCCGGGCACGGACCTGCACATTACCTGCGGTACCCCTGCAAACCCGATCATCTGCGACACGGGCATCCCCGGCTGCTCGCCGCCCCCCGGGTGCTCGTTCCCCACCGAGTTGGATGTCCGGATCATCACCCAGGGCGGTGTCGATACCCTGCTCCTGCCCGTTCGTCACTTCATCATGGACCCGGGCACCGCCGTGAAGCTCAGGGGCACCCGCCCCTTGATCATCGCCGTGTACGGAAACGCCACGATCCACGGGGCGCTGCTCGCGGATGCGGACATGGAGGTGCCCGGCGCTGGAGGCAATCGCGCTGCCTGCGTGCCCTCCCAGAACGGAAAGGACGGTCAGTTCGGCTCGGGAGAGGGGAGCGGCGGCGGAGGCGGTGGGTTTGGATCAGCGGGCGGCTTGGGAGGGAAGAACGCCTCGGACGCTCAGAGCGGCGGCGGGGCCACCCTGAGCAGTACGCTCGTTCCCCTGGTAGGCGGTTGTCAGGGAGGCCGAGGAGGCGGCAATGCTTCGGGAGGCTTGGGGGG
>Ga0247825_10000082_pt1 | contig 50459 bp, 44 predicted proteins | sample 13C_Vanillin_Day_FD_194413 | JGI IMG/M metagenome (GOLD analysis project Ga0247825, IMG submission 194413) | Soil microbial communities from agricultural site in Penn Yan, New York, United States - 13C_Vanillin_Day48 | ecosystem: Environmental > Terrestrial > Soil > Agricultural land | place...
GGAGGGCAGGGGCGACGGCGCTCAGCCTCTCAGGGAGGCCACGTGAAGGTCAAAGCAAGCCGGCCAATAAGAAAAACGGGCCGGACCCACCGAGGTCCGGCCCGTTTCTCGTGCGTCGCGAAAAACCAGCTCTAGAAGTCGATCGAGGCGCTGATTCTCGCGAACCGCGCCGGTTGAATCGTCGTGGGCGTCAGCCACGCGCCCCCAGGGATGAACTGCTCGTTGAGGCCCGTCGCTACGTCCGTGTTCGTCACGTTGAAGACATCGAGCCCGATCTGCGATCGTGTCCGCCCATATCGCAGGATCTTCGCGATGCGGAAATCGATGTTGTTCCGGCGGTCCGCATAGAGGGTGTGCGGGGCAATCAGGCTCACTGTGTTGGCCCCGCTCGTGAGATTGCGCCCCAGGGGAACTGGCCCCGCGTTCGCCACAGCATTGGTCACCACGTAGTTCGCGGCCAGGGAATCCCCCGGTGCGCTGATCCACGTCCCGCTGAACTGCACGTCCACCTTCGGGATGGTGTACGTTGCGAGCCCCCGGAAGTCGGTCCGATACGGCTCCTCGATGCGGCAATACGGGTTCATGACTCCGAGGGCCGTCGAGCCGCCCCCGAGGGCCGTGACGTTCGCCGTGACCGAGCTGTTCGTCGTGATGCCGTTCGCAGCCCGTCCGTACTCGGGCAGGTTCGCCCGCACGTCGCACCCGTCGGCCAGCTTGCGGCCGGTGCTCGTGCCGCCCTGCACCGTCAAGCCGTTGCGGAGGCGCGCGGTGACGCCGACGTCCACGCCCTGCCAGTTCTCGGTCAGCGAGCCGAAGGCGTCGGGCGACTGCGCGAGCTCGTCAACCAACCCCACTGCCTGAGGGATGGGGTTGTACAGTCCGCTGACCGCGTACCCCCCTCCATTGGGAAGCCGCGAATCGAGCGGAGCGGTGATGCTGAACGGCGTGTAGTCCGCGGTGGTAGTCAACCGGTTGTCGACAACGTACCAATTGCCCCACCAGTTGCGGAAGTAGCCGACGTTCAGAGACACCCGCGGCATGAGCTCCTGCTGCACCTGGACGCCCATGCTCCAGTTGTACGGCCGCACGCCCCAGCCGTGGATCCAGTTTTCATCGAACGTCCGATTGAACACCGGCTGCCCGAGCGTCTTGCTGTCCATCGCGTCGCATTCACCGTTCTTAGCGGGGTCGCTGAGATCGCAGTTGACCACGTAGTCTTTGCTGGAATCGGTCCAACCGCGCGTCGTCTGGATCGTGGTGCGGATGAGCGGGTTGAGGTCCCAGTCGCTGTTGGTCGCGGTGATGGCTTCCAGGTACTTGCCGATGTTGAACTTGAACGCGGTCTTCCCGTTGCCGAACACGTCGTAGGCGAGACCGACCCGCGGCGTGATGTCGCTCCAGTCGTAGCCCGGCGTCGATCCCTTCGCGAAGAAGATCTCTGTCGGGGCAAAGGGATATTTCGGCCCGCCGACGCCCTGGTCCGGATAGTTCGATGCCAGGTGGTCGTACCGCACGCCACCCTGCAGGGTCAGCCGGCCCGCCGTCCACTGATCCTGCGCGTAGAGGTTGAGTGGCAGCAGGTTCCGCGTGTACTTGATGTTGTTCTCGGTGACGATGGTCTGCGTCAATTGGTTAGGCACGCCGTCGCGGAACCGCATCGCGATGAGCCGGTCGTAGTAGTCGTAGGTCTGCGACGGGTTGTTGAAGCCGCCCTGGTAGCCGAACTTCATGTTGTGGGCGCCGGTGACGTACGCCACCGAAGCGCGTGTGTTGGCCAGCGTCCCGATCAGCGACATCGTAAAGCCGCCCTGGCCGGGAGCGGTCGGGAAACGATACGCCAGGTTCGCGATCCCGTCGATCGTCCCCTGATCCACCACACGGACCATTCCCTTTATGGCCGTGCCGTCGTTGCGCGGCGCGAAGCGGTACCGCGCCTGGTACATCCCCCAGCCCGCCTCGGCCAGGAGCTTTCCTGTGATCGGCGACGACCATGACGCATGCGGCTGCCGCGACGGGATGTAGTACGTCCGCGTCGAAGCTTCGGGTGTCTGCGTCGCGGTGCCGCCCGTGCGGCCGTAGTTGTCGTCGTTGTATTGTTCGGACCAGTGGATGTTGAACTTGTTGCGCGGCGTCGCCTGCCACGTCAGGCGGACTGTTCCCTGACGCTGCACGGTCTTGGTCTTCGCTTGCTCTGACTTGTCGAAATCGACCCCCCACGCGTTCGGGTTGCCGGCATTCCTGTTCCACCACATGCCTGGCACGCTGTTCTCCGCCCCGGACTGTTGGTAGGTTGCATAGAACCAGAGTTTGTCCCGGATGATGCGGCCGCCGCCCAGCGGGCTGACGTTATAGACGTTGAGCAGCTCCGAAGGCGCACGCAGGCCCTGGGCCTTGAGATCGTCCGTGTAGTTGCTGCCTTGCAGCGCATCGCTGGAACCACTGTAGTTGAACCCTCCGCTGAACGTGTTGCTGCCCTCGCGGGGAATCACGTTGACGACGACGCCCGAGGTCTCGGCCTCGCCAAGGCCCCCCGACAAGGTCATGACGACCTCCTGCGAGCTCGCCACCTGCGGCATGTTCCCGCCGCCGCCGCTCCCGCCGGCCCAGCCCATGTTGTTGCCGTCCGCGTAGATGCGCGAATCAGATCCGCGTCCGCCGTGGATGGTCGAGGCGCCGCCCTGGAGCGTGCCCGAGATGCCGCCCGAATCAGTGTTCGTCTGCATACCCGGAATCAGCGCCTGGACGCCGTTGACGTTCCGGGAGCTCGGGATCGCCGCCATGATGTCTCTGCCGATCGTCGTCTGGGTTCGGGCGCTCTGTACGTCCACGACAGGCGTCTCACCCGTGACGGTGATGGTCTCTTCCAGGGCGCCAACCTTGAGGTCGGCGTTCACCGAGGCCACGAACGTGCCGGTCAGCTCGATGCCTTCGCGGCGAACAGTGCTGAAGCCAGGCAGCGAGAAGGTGACCGAATAGGTCCCCGGTCGCAGATCGACGACACGGTACTGGCCGGTGTCGTCGGTGACGACGGAACGGACTTTTTCAATCAGTACGGGGCTGGCCGCTTCGACCGTCACGCCGGGAAGAACTGCACCGGAGCTGTCTCTGACAACGCCCGTAATAGCGGCTTGCGCATATAGCGCGGAGGGCAAAAGCAACAGACTGAGCAGAATCCCTGAGGCCCTAACACATCTCAACATCGGTCTCCTCCTCAACGTGGAAGTTGCGAGACGACGACGCCGGCGAATAGGACGCGAAAATTCGCGGGGAGAGAACTACATCAGGGCGAAGTTAGGCCCCTGCGAGAAGCGTGTCAAGGTCTGTTTGGGCCGTCAATCGATACCCGTCCAAATTAATACAGGATTCTGGATCCCGAAACCGAGAAACGGAGAGAAGACAAAGGAAAGTCGTGGAACAGGGGTGCGAACGTTGGAGCGGGCTACGGGGATCGAACCCGTCTAACTGGCTTGGGAAGCCAGGGCATTACCACTATGCTAAGCCCGCAGCGGTCAATCACTCGAATCGGGTAATCGAGTAATTGGGTAATCGGGTAATTGATTGGGCGATTAAGTGTGGTGCGGTCGGACCTCGCCCCGCTTCCAATCCCCCAATCAATTACCAGATTACCAGATTATCCAATTACCCGATTCATCGCTGATTCAAGGGTTAGCTCCGAATCAGCGCAAGGACCTCGTCCCGCTTGTGCGCCATCATGGCCGGCGTCTTGGCTTCGAGGTTCAGCCGCAGGAGCGGTTCGGTGTTCGACGGTCGCACGTTGAAATGCCAGTCGACGTACTCCACAGACAGGCCGTCCAGCTCGTATTGATGACCGTCGGCGTACCGGGCCGCAATCGCGGCCAATCTGGCCGGCACCAAATCCATACTCGACAGTTTCGTGTTGATCTCGCCGGAGATGAAATATCGCCGGCGAAGCGGCTCGAGCAGGTCGCGGAGGCTGAGTCCCTTCACCGACATGAGCTCGAGGATGAGCAGCGCCGGGATGAACCCGTTGTCCGCGAAAAAGTTGTCGCGGAAGTAGTAGTGGCCGGTGACCTCGCCGCCGAAGATTGCGTTGGTCTCGCGCATCCGGCGCTTGAAGAACGCATGTCCGACCCGGTTCATCAAGGAGGTCCCGCCGTGCCGCTCCACCACGTCTCTGACGGCATGGCTGGCGCGCAGATCGTAAATGATCGTCGCGCCAGGGAACTTCCGCAGAAAGGCCTCGGCGAGCAATGCCGTGATGAAGTCGCCGGAGATGAACTCGCCGGAGCCGTCGATGAAGAAACAGCGGTCCGCGTCGCCGTCCCACGCGATCCCGATGTCGGCCTTCTCGGCGACGACGCGTTCGACGATGTCGCGACGGTTTTCCTCGATGAGGGGATTGGCCTCGTGATTGGGAAACCGCCCGTCGATCTCGAAGCAGAGCCGGGTCGTTCTGCACGGCAGCCGATTGAACAGCTTCGGCGCGACCAGGGCGCCCATGCCGCTGCCGGCGTCGAGGACGACGTTGAAGGGGCGGACGGCGCCGGGCTCGATGAACGAAAGCACATGCCGGACATAGTCGTCCACGAGATCCCTCGCCTCGACACTCCCTCGTCGGGCAGCGGGCGGTGGCAACGTACCGGACGCGATGGCGTGGCGGATGTCTGAGATCCCCTCGTCGCCGCTCAACGGGAACGCCTCTTTCCTCACCATCTTGATCCCGTTGTATTCCCCGGGATTGTGCGACGCGGTGATTTCGACGCCGCCGTCGTGCTTATCGTGGGCCACCGCGAAGTACATCATGTCGGTCGGAATCATTCCGTAGTCGACCACGGTGGCGCCTTGCATCGTCGCACCGTCGATGAAGGCGCTCGCCAGCGAGGGCGACGAGAGCCGCATGTCGCGGCCGACGGCGATCCGTTCGGCCTTGAGATACGAGACGAACCCGCGTCCGATGGCTCGCGCCAGGTCCTCGTTGATTTGCCGCGGATACACGCCGCGCACGTCGTACGCCTTGAAGACATCGGAATCGAAGGGCAGGCTCATGTGCTCAGAGACGGCTGTAGTCGGTCACCACGGACTTGTCGCCGAGCACGACGCCGTTCTCGACGAGCGCGTTGCGTCCCACGTGGCAGTGACGGCCAAGAATCGATCCCCTGACGACCGCCTCCTGACTGATCCGGCTGTTTGGCCAGATGATCGCCCGTTCGAGCGTGGCGTGCTCCTCAATCCAGCACTGCCGGCCGACGACGGTGTAGGGTCCGACCCGCGCGCCGGCTTTGACGACGGCTCCCGTGTCGATGAAACAGGGGCCTTCCACGGTCACGCCTTCTTCCACGCGCGCCTCTGGCGAGATCCACGCCACGGGCGTCGATGAAGGCGACGCGGTTTCCGACGTCGGGGGCGGCGAAGAGACGGAGCCGGCGGCAAAAGGCGCAGCGCGAAATCGTCCATCCATGATATCGCGGTGAACCTGCATGTACTTCTCAGGCGTGCCGATGTCAATCCAATAGCCCTGATCGACATACGCCATGAAGGTCTCGCCGCGCTCGATCAGCGAAGGGAAGAAGCTGCGCTCGATCGACCAGGGCGTGTCCTTGGGAATCCGATCGAAGGTGTCCGGCTCGAGCACGTAGATGCCGGCATTGATCGTGTTGCACGTGATCTCGTCCGGCTTGGGCTTCTCGAGGAACCGCAGGATGCGACCATCCGGGGCCGTCTCGACGAGGCCATAGGCGGACGGGTTCTCGACCGGCGTGAGGACGATGGTCGCCTTGGCCTTCCGGTCGCGGTGCAGCCGGATGACCGACGCGAGATCGATGCCGGTGAGGACATCCCCGTTGAAGACCACGACCGACTCGCGGAGCGACTCGCCTGCATAGCGCACGGCGCCAGCCGTCCCGAGCGGCGCCGGCTCCACGACATATCGAATGCCCAGGCCGCTCTCGCCGCCGTCTCCGAAGATTTCTTCGATGCGGCGAGGTTGATAGTTGAGGCTGAGAATGACCTCGTCGATCTCAGGCACCTGTTTGAGGAGATCCAGCTGATAGTGCAGGAACGGACGATCGAAGATCGGGACGATCGGCTTGGGTGTATGAATCGTCAGGGGACGGAGCCGCGTGCCCTTGCCCCCCGCGAGCAGAATCGCCTTCATCGCAACCACCGATGATATCATGTGCATTCGCGCCCATGAACCTGCCGAACGCGTTGACGGTCACGCGAATCTTCCTCGTACCGCTCCTCGTGGTCGTGCTGTTGACGAAGTTCGAAGGCCGGCAGATCTTCGGCATCTCGAAGGAACTGGTCGGCGCCGCCATCTTCGGCCTGGCGTCGATCACCGATTGGCTCGACGGCTATCTCGCCAGACGGCGCAAACAGGTCACCTCGCTCGGACAAGTCATCGATCCGCTCGCGGACAAGTTGTTGATCTGCGCAGCGCTGATCTCGCTGGTTCAGCTTGACCTCGCGCCTGCCTGGATTGTGGTCGTGATCGTCGGCCGCGAATTCGCGATTACGGCGCTGCGCAGCCTCGCGTACGCCCGCGGGCTCGTGATTCCAGCCTCACCGCTCGGCAAGACGAAAATGGTCGCCGAAGTCATCGCCATTCTGGCGTTGATCCTGTCACGTGCCGGCGATGGTGAGATGAGCGCGCTCTACTTCGTTGGCCAGGCCGCGCTGTGGGCGGTCGTCGTCGCGGCGTTGGCCTCGGCCGCCGATTACGTCCGCCGTTTCAACGTGCTTCTCAGTCCCAGGATCGCCGACATCTCCGTCGCACGGAAGCAGCGATCGGACAGAAAGGCCGGGTAGGCCGGGTTCGCTGGACCGGCCTGCCCGCAGCTCCTTCTGTGTCCGGGTCCGTTCGCGGGTTACTTGTGTCGGACGACGTAGTCGCCGCTTTGAATGGCGTCTCTGGATGAGGTGATGCGCATGACCGGCGTGCCATTCGTGACGGCGACGATCACCCCTTCGCCGACGGCCGCCAGAGGAAGGCGCGCGACGTCGAGATCGCGATAGACCGCGACGCGAGCACCCGGTGTGAGCGGCGTCATGCCGCCGTCGATCAGCATGAAATCACCAGCCGCGCCCATGCGTCGTTCCTCGTCGCCGAATTTCACGCGGCCGAGCGAGGAGAAGTCGAGCGTCGCCGGCGTGCCCGGCTCGCCGTCTGCAAACATGACCGGCGCCGAAAATGGCTCCAGGAAATCACCGGCGACGATCCCGTCACAGATGGACTGAATCTGTGCGACGGCGGTCGTCTCGTTGACCGCGACGACCTTCAGCCACCCCACGGTGTGGATCGATTGAGACCGGGTCCCAGTCCGCGGCCGCCATCCATACGCGTACGGCCGCCGGATGAAATATTCCTGATTGAGCTGGACGCCTGATTGACTGCCGCCGTCGAGGACGACGAGATCGGTAAGGCCGTACAGCGTGCGGGGCGAGGTGTCCTGCACGCCGAGGATGCGAAGACCCTCGCCCGGTGCAGGGGCTATACCCTCGGACGGCGCGCAGGCCGCCGCCACCTCCGCCCCCGCCAGGGCAGCCGTTCCGGTTTGTGCGTGAACGAGTCGGATTCCCCCTACAACGACGATTGCGCACACGACGAGTACGCGGCAGCTCCGCATCGCAAGCCTCCTCAGGACTTGGCGACCGGCTGCGACTTCAGCTCGGTGATCCGCTTGGTCGCGTCGGCCAGATATTCGCTCTGCTGGAACTCCTCGACGAGCCTTTCGTAGTAGGGGAGCGCTTCTGCTTTCTGGTTGGTCCTGAACAGGGCCTCGGCCAGGAAAAAATAGACCGCGTCGCGGTTGCTGAACCCCGGGTCTTCCTTCAGCAGCTCCTTGAAACGATCGACGGCGCCCGGGTACCAGCGCTGTCGATAGTAAAAGTAGCCGACCAGGTAGTTCGACTCGCTGAGGCGATCGCGGGCGTCGCGGAGTCGCGCCCGCACCTCGGGCATGAGCTCGCTGTTGGGATACCGCTCGACGAACCGCTGAAACTCGTTGATGGCGTCACGGGTCTGCGTCTGGTCGCGTTGCGGCGCGCGCATCTGGCGGAAGTACGTCATCCCGAGCTTGTACTGGGCGTAATCGGCGCGCGGGTTCGTCGGGAAGAATCCGAGAAACTCTCGATACTCGTTGACGGCCCGCTCGAGTCCCTCGGCTGTTCCTTCCCCGAGGTAGGTATCGCCGAGGCCGAGCTTTGCGTCGGGCCGGTAGGGACTCTGCGTGTAGCTGTCCATGATCTGACGGAAGAATTCCCGGGCCGTCAGCCAGTTCTCCTCGTTGAGCTCTTCCATTCCCCGGTCGAACAGGAACTTGTCGGGTTGCGCGGTGCCCGGAGGGACGCCGCGCGACGCCGCCGAGGCGCAGGCCGACAGCACGGCGAGGCTGACGACGAGAGCCAGTCGGGCGATCAAAGCAGGCATCCTCATTACAAAATGTCGGCCAGCCAGGCGTGCTCGGCCCTCAACCCGGCTTCCAAACCCACCTTCGGCACGAATTCAAGATCCTCGCGCGCGAGCGACGTGTCCGCGCAAGTGTGACGCATGTCGCCTTTGCTCGCCGGGTCCACGTTGACCGTCGGCTGGCGGCCGGAAATGCGGCCGATCATTGCGAGCACCTCGTTGACCGAAACGCGCGATCCGCCACCGATATTGTACACACGGCCCGGGACGCCACGAGTGGCCGCCGCCAGATTGGCCGCGACGGCGTCATACACGTATGTGAAGTCGCGTGTCTGCTCACCGTCACCATACACGGTAATCGGCTGTCCGAGCATCGTTGCCCGGAGGAACTTGTAGAAGCCCATGTCCGGGCGCTGGCGCGGGCCGTAAACCGTGAAATACCGTAGCGATACGACTGGAACACGGTCGCTGACGTGGTACAGGTGGCACAACTGTTCCGCCGCCAGCTTGGTCACCCCATAAGGGGACACCGGCTGGGGCACGGCATCTTCACGCATCGGCATCGCGGGATTGTCACCGTACACCGATGAGCTCGATGAATAGACGAAGCGTTCGAGCGTCGAGGATCGCGCCAGCACTACCGCCTCCAGCAGCATCTGCGTCGCGTCGATGTTGTTGCTGGTATAGACGTTGAAGTCCCGCCCCCAGCTGTTCCGGACTCCGGCCTGTGCCGCGAGGTGGAAGATGTGCGTGCGATCGGCGATGAGCGGACGAAGGTCTGCGTCCTGGATTCGGGCCTCCACGAGCTGGAAGCGCGGGTGACGCCGGGCCGACGAGAGGTTCCGTTCTTTCAGCTGACGGGGGTAATAGTCCGTGAAACAGTCGAGGCCGATGACATCGGCGCCCTCTTCGAGCAACCGGTCCACCAGCGTCGAACCGATGAAACCCGCCGCGCCGGTGACGAGGGCCTTCATGACAGCAGTTGCCGGACCTGTTCGGGCAGGCGGCACGGCCGCCCGTCGCGATCGAGGGAAGCGTGCACGGTGAAGCCGGTCGCGAGCACCGCCTCATCGGCGGAGCGCACGACCTCGTAGTTGAATCTCACACGAACCGGCGACAGGAGCACGCCGGAGGTCTTCACGTCGATCTCATCATCGTACTTCGCAGACTGATGGTACGTGCAGCCGGCCTCGAGGACGGGCAGCCGGTATCCGTCCGCCTCCATGTCGCGGTAGCTCCACCCCGCATCACGCAAGAGATCGGTCCGCGCCACTTCGAACCACACCAGATAGTTCGCGTAGTAGACGACGCCCATCGTGTCGGTCTCCGCGTACCGGACGCGGACGCGCGACACCGACGTCAGCGCACTCAATGTCGAGACGTCGCACTGTTGGGTATCACAGCGCTTCTTGCGGCGGCCTTCAACTCGCGTGTCGCGCGCTCGGCATCGCCCGAATGGAAGATCGCCGAGCCGGCGACGATGATTTCGGCGCCGGCCTGGACGACGCGCCCCACGTTGCTGACATCGATGCCACCGTCGATTTCGACGGGCGCGGGATTCCTGTTGCGATCGAGCAGCGCACGCACCGCCGACACTTTCTGCACGCTTCGAGGGATGAAGCTCTGACCCCCGAAGCCCGGATTCACCGACATGACGAGCACGAAATCGACATCCGCCGCGATCTCCTCCAGCGCCGCCACCGGCGTCGACGGGTTGAGGACGACGCCCGCACGCGCGCCGAGCGCCTTGATCGCGTGAACCGTGCGGTGCAGATGCGGCAGCACTTCGACGTGGACCGAGATCATGCTGGCGCCCGCCTCGACGAAGGCGTCGATGTAGCGATCGGGTTCGTCGATCATCAGGTGCACGTCGAGCGGGACGGTGGAGACCTTTTTGACCGACCGGACGACCGGCGGCCCGATGGTGATATTGGGGACGAAATGGCCGTCCATCACGTCGACGTGAATCAAGTCGGCGCCGCCACGTTCGACGGCCATGATGGCATTCCCGAGGGCCGCGAAATCGGCGGAGAGAATCGAGGGCGCGATCCGGACGTTCATCGGCTGACCTCGAGCGAAATCGGTTCCCCGGGGGCAATCCGGAAACCGCCCTGCGGGCTTTGCCGGAGCACGATGCCGGCCGCGACGCCTGGATACGGGTTCGACGCCACCACGGCCACGCGGAACCCGTGGCCACGCAGGATCTCAGCCGCACGGTCGCCGTTGACGCCGATGAGATCGGGCATCACGTAGCTCGCGCCCTGGTCGGCACGGTTCACGAGCAGTGAGACCTGGGAGGCCGCCGTTTTCGCCGCCGGATTCTGAGCCACCACGACGTCGGGCGCGTAATCGCCCGAACGGATCTCCGCAACGGCGGCCGCGATACCCGCTTGTGACACCCGCATCTGTGCGGCGCGTTCGCTTTCACCAACCAGAAAGGGGATGGTGGCGGCATTGGCGCCGGCGCTCAGCCAGACGCGGACACTACGCTGGCGTCGCGCCGTCGTCCCGGCCGCGGGTTCCTGGGCCATGACGCGCTCGGCTGCAATTTTCGGATCCAGACGGCGTACGTCTTCGACTCTGAGAGCCAGGCCGACGCTGGCCGCGATGTCGGTCGCTTCGTCGGCCGTCCGATTGGACAAGTCTGGAACGTCGACTTCGCGCGTCTTCAACGCGAGCCGCATGGATGCCGCGGCAAACAAGAAGTACGTCGCGGCGAGTGCGCCCGCGAGCAGAAACAGCTTGCCCGCGCCCCAGACGCGGGTTCGAAAAGCCATCGGGGCATAGATCGTACTACAAGTTCGGATCAGTTCAACGGTTCGACGCCGCGTCTGCGGAACACGGCGCCGAAAAACGCGTCGAGCCCATGGACGTGCGGCAGAGTGCGAAAGTGTCCCTGTCGATCGACGACGGCGGCCGGCAGCGCATCCGACACATCGCGGGCATCGACGGTGACGAACTCCGGGTGGCCGCTGAGGAAGGCCGCGGCCACCGCTTCGTTCTCTTCGGGCTCGCTCGAGCACGTCGCGTAAACGAGCCGCCCGCCGGAAGCCACGGCGTCTGCCGCATGATCGAGCATCTCCCGTTGGGCAGCGGACAGAGAGATCAGGTCGCGCTCCTCCCGACGCCAGCGGATATCGGGATCCGTGCGGAGAACCCCTAGGCCGGAGCAGGGCGCATCGACGAGCACGCAGTCGAACCGACGTGTGAAGGGCAGGGAACGACGCGCGTCGGCCTGTACGAGGCGCACGTTGGTGGCACCGGTGGTTCCGACCGTGCGGCGCAGCAGTCCCATGCGTCGATTTCGGACGTCACAGGCGATCAGCATGCCCTCGTTCCGCATCGCCGCCGCAAGTGCGGTGGTTTTGCCGCCGGGCGAGGCGCACGTATCGAGCACAAATCTTCCGGGCCGATCGCCAGCCAGCAGCGCAACGAGCTGCGACGCCTCATCCTGGACGACAAAAGAGCCGGCATCGATACCGGCGGTTGCCGTGAGCTGTCCCGCCTCGACGATGAATCCATCCGGTGCGAAGCGCGCGGATCGCAAAACGATGCCCGCGTGCGCCAGGCGAGACGCCAGACTGTCGCCTTTCAGCCGGATAGGATTCGCGCGCAGCGTCAGCGGCGCGGGTGCGTTGTTGAAGTTGAGCCAGGCTTCCGTCGCTTCGAACCCCATCCGGTCGTACCATCGGGCGACCAGCCAGCGCGGATGAGACAACGTGATGCTGAGGTAATCCAGCACGGCCGCCCGATCGTCGAAAGCGGTCGGGCGTGGGGGAATGGGCAGTCGGTCGCGCTGGCGCGAAATGGTCCGCAGAAGCGCATTCACAAAGCCGGCCGCGCTTCGCTTGCCGGCCCGTCGGGTCAGGTTCACTGCGTCGTCGACAACCGCGGACGCCGGGACGCGTCCATGGCGCAGCAGCTGATACGCGCTCAGACGCAGAACCTCCACGACCTCCGGATCGAGCCGCTCAACGGGCCGCTTTGCGAACACGCCAATCAGATGATCGAGCAACCCGCGCTGACGCTGGACACCGGTCGCGATGTCGGTCGCCAGCGCACGATCTCGCTCGTCCACCAGCGTCGACCGCGCTGACGCGACGGCCGACGACAGGTCGGCGCGGCGAGCCGAAACGGCCAGGAGCGCGTTGTAGGCCGCAACCCGCGCCGGCGCGATCATGGTGATCTGAAGCGTTCGCCCGCAGATAGAGGATGCCCGGCCAGAAACTCTCGAGCGGTCATCGACCGCGTGCCCTCGGACTGAATCTCGAGAATCTCGAGAACGCCCGTGCCCGTGGCAACGGTCAGCCGGCCTCCGGACGCCTCGAGGACCGTGCCGGGTTCGGCGGAGGCCGACCCCGCGGTCCGTCGCGCCGACCGGAGGATGAAGCGGCGGCCATCCAGGAATGTGAACGCATGCGGCCAGGGGTGTAGTCCCCGAACGAGGTCATGGATGCGTTCCGCCGACCACCGCCAGTCCACGATCCCATCATCCTTCGTCAGCTTGCGGGCATAGGTGGCGTCTCTGTCGTCCTGCGCCATCTCCGGCACCTCGCCGATCGCCAGAGCGTCGAGTGTGCGGATCAGCAGCGCCGCTCCCAGTCGGGCCAAGTCGTGTTCCACGGCCACGCTGGTTTCATCGGGGCCGATTGGCCGCGACTCGCGGGCCAGCATCGGCCCGGCATCCAGAGCCTGCACCACGCGCATGATCGTGACCCCCGTCTGTGGCTCACCCGCGATAATCGCGCGATGGACGGGGGCGGCTCCCCGATATCGCGGCAGCAGCGACGCGTGCACGTTGAGGAATCCGCGCTCGGTGACCGCGAGAACGGCGGTCGTAAGGATCTTCCCGTAGGCGGCGACGATTCCGAAGTCTGCTTTCATTGACGCGAGATGCTCGAGCAAGGCGGCATCCTTCAGCGTGGGGGGCTGAAGCACTGGCAGGCCGGCGGTCAGGGCCAGCGCCTTGACTGGTGGACTCGAGATTCTCTGGCCCCTGCCGCTTGGCCGGTCCGGTTGCGTCACGACGCCGGTCACGGTGTGCCTCGAGCCGAGCAGCGCCTCGAGAGTCGGTACGGCGAAGGCAGGTGTGCCGAAGAATACGACCCGCAGCGTTTCAGTCGTCGACCGCGTCACCATTTCCCGGCACGTGTCAGCTTCCGGATCTTGCGAAGAATCATGTCGCGCTTGATCCCTCGCAACCTGTCGACGAACAGCGTACCGTCGAGGTGGTCCATTTCGTGCTGAAACGCCCGGGCCAGGAGTCCGGTGCCCTCGCGCTGATATTCGGTCCCCATGCGATCGAGCCCCCTGACGACGGCCCTGGCCGGACGAACCACGGTCGCGTTGAAGTCCGGCACGCTGAGGCAGCCTTCCTCTTCGAGCTGCATCCCTTCACGCTCGACGAACGTTGGATTGACCATGACCATCAACCCGTCGGGTTCGCGGCCGACCGACAGATCCACGACGAAGATTCGCAGCGGTACGCCGATTTGCGGCGCCGCGAGTCCGACTCCCGGGGCCGCGTACATCGTATCGATCATGTCGTCGATGATGCGTTCGACATCGTTCGTGAGCTCGGCCACAGGCGCGGCCACCTGATGGAGTACTTGATCACCGTACCGCAGGATGGGGCGAATCATCGTGTCGGGCGCCGGAGCCGCAGCGGTTTTCCGATCGGGACCATCATCGCAACCCCGTTTTCCCGTGAACGGTTTCGCAACGTTTTATCGGGGTTTGAAACGAGCCGCCGTCCGGGACCGAAACGCGTGCCAGCTCGCCATCAGTTCGATCATGGAATCCCCGCCGAATTTCTCCATCGCAGCGTCCGCCAGGACGTAAGCGACCATCGCTTCGCCAACGACCGCGGCGGCAGTCACGGCACAGACATCGCTCCGTTCGATGGCCGCGGGGCTCTCTTCCATCGTGGTGAGATCGAGTGAGCGAAGCGGCTTCATGAGGGTGGCTATCGGCTTCATGTAAGCGGTGACCCGTACATCCTCGCCGTTGGTCACGCCGCCCTCGAGGCCTCCGGCGTTGTTGGTCGGGCGGGTGACGCCCACTGCGGCCGGCGTGCGGCCGGCCGGCAGTATCTCGTCGTGAATCCGGGAGCCGGGCAGGGAAGCCACCATCGGCCCACGTCCGACGCCGACGGCCTTGATGGCGGGAATCGACATCAGCGCCTGGGCCAGTCGTCCGTCCAGTTTCCGATCCCACTGCACATAGCTGCCGAGGCCCGGCGGCACCTCGTGGGCGATGATTTCGAAGCTGCCACCCATCGTATCGCCGGCGTCGCGGGCGCGATCGATCTCCGCGATCATCCGCGATTCCACCTCCGCATCGGCACAGTGAAGCGGCGATTCCGCCGGGATCGCGCGAACGGCCGCATACGTCAGCGCCAAGGGATCCGGCACGCTCACCGCACCGATCGAGACCACGTGGCTGACGATGTCGGCGCCGAGCTGGCAGAGGAGCTGCCGGGCGATCGATCCCACGGCGACGCGGGCCGCCGTCTCGCGGGCGCTGGCGCGCTCGAGCACGTCGCGGATGTCGTCGTGGCCGTACTTCACCACGCCAGCCAGATCGGCATGCCCCGGTCTCGGCCGCGTCACGGCCGGCCGGTCGGCGCCAGAGGCATCAGCAGGCTGCTCGGGCTCCGCGTACATGGTCCGCTGCCAGTTTTCCCAATCCTTGTTCGGGATGAGCAGCGCGATCGGAGCGCCGGTCGAAACGCCATGGCGAACGCCGCTGAGCGCTTCGGCGCGATCGGACTCGATGGTCATGCGGCGCCCGCGCCCGTAACCGCCCTGTCGCCGCCGCAGCTGCACGGTGATCGCGTCGAAGTCGAGGGCCAGGCCGGCCGGGACGCCTTCGAGAATGGCGACGAGGCCCTTGCCGTGAGACTCGCCAGCCGTCAGAAATCGCAGCATCCGCAAGTCATTCTATCCGAAAATTTTGCGCGTCTCCGAAGGCCACGCGCCCGTTTCGGGCGCGATCGACGCGGGCGATTTTCTTGCACTGCGTGCATGTGAATCGCAACGAGGAGGTCGACGTGGCCGCGACGATCGTCCGCATCGTAGCCGACCGTTTTGGCGTGAGTGACGGGTGCACCATCGATTTGGCCACCGGGGCACCCGTGGTGCTGAAGATCGAATCCGGTGGTGACCGGGCGGAGCAGACGAGGTGGTCGGCTCGGTGCCAGGGGTTCTACTCGCTGCACCATCCGCGGTTCGCCACGCTGCTCGATTACGGAGCGCTCGGGACAACCGAACGGTTCGAGGCATGGCGAAGCGGATCTCCCTGCAAGGGGGACTCGCAGAAGCTCGAGGAGGCACTCCGGAGCGCGCGTCGATTCCTCCAAGGCTCCGATCTGACGGGTAACGACGGATCGCCAGTTGACGCCCGGGAGCTCCGCGGGCGTGTTGTCCTGGTGCCCTGTTCTACGTGGGGTTACCCCCGGGAGTCTGGCGTTCCACCCTCGACGGATACATCGATACTCTCCGGCGTGCGCCGCGCACTCGCGACGCTCGACGACTGTGGCATCAGCGCGATCAACCGCCGGGCCGACCTGGTCCTCGACGATCTGTTCGCCTCGGTCACGGGCGCCCGACCGTACGTGGTGTCGCTGTCGGGCCCGAAGGGTTCGGGGCGAACGACGATGGCGACTCGTTCGGCGCGGCTTGCGCGGGTGCACGGTTTCGTGCCGATCGCTGCGCACATTCTTCCGCTCGTCGATCGCCGTCTCCTGAGCGGCCGACAGGTCTGCCTGCTGGACCACGGTCTGGCGCCAAAGACGGCGCTCTTGACGCTGGCAGCCGCGTCGTGTCGGGCGCATGTCCTGGTGCACGTGGGGAGCGCGGACGCGAGGGGTGCGTGCCGCATTCTGCTGGAATCTATTCCTGCCGCCACCCTGGCCGCGGCAGTCCGGCCTGCGGTGCTCGACGAGGGGTTGCATCGCTCGGTCGTGCGGTTGGCCGCGGTGGCGCGAGGCCTGCCGGGTCGCTTCGCGCGGCTGCTGTGGCCAGGCCTCGCGAAGCCATCGTCCGAAGGCGGAGACCGGCGAAGACAGTTCGTGTGGCGCGTCGCGGAACGCGAACCCGCATATGGCGAGGAAACGGGCGAGGCTTGCGCAACGGTCTTCGCCTCCGAGCCATCCGTTTCGTGCGTGTGGCCCGTGCCCGGCGAGCTCGTCTCGCTGCGTCGGCGCGCCGAAGCCGCGAGCGAGCTTCTCAGGGACGGTCGTCATGCGCCGGGAGTTCGCCAGCTGCGCCAGGTCATCGGTGCTCTCATCCGGCGCGGAGATCGTCCCCATGCGGCAAGCTCGATGCTGGTCCTGGCAGGCGCGCTTCAGATGCGCGGCGACACGCGCAGGGCGTTGACCGTATTGGGCGAGGCTCACGCCTGCGCGGAGCGCGCTCGCCTCGACGGCGTACTCGTCGACGTCGCCGTGAGCACCAGTCACGCCTGGACTGATCTGGCGCGACTCGACGATGCAGAAGCCACGGCTGCGTCGGCGTTGGCCGCAGCCCGCTGCATCGGAGACGCGTCTCGTGTGTCGGCCGCCTCGCTGGCTTTGGGCCGGTGCCTCTTCTGGAAAGGGCAGTACGACGAGGCCTTGACGGCGTTGAAGGCGCCGACGTCCGCGGACACCGGCACAATCGCCCCGGAGCTCGGGGTGGCGGCCAAAACCGTCGCCGCTCGCGCGTGGTTAGGGGTCGGCGACTTTGCGCAAGCCACGGCACGGGCACAGGAAGCGCAGGAAGAAGCGACGGGCCGTCACGATGCTCGATCCATGGCGCGCGCCTTTTGCGGGGCGGCGTTCGTTCATCTGGCGCTCGGCGACGAGGACGCTCTGAAAAGCGACATCAGGCGTTGCATCGCGGCGGCCACCGCCGCTCACGATCCGATGTTGGCGATACGGGCGAGGCTCCTCGGCGTCGAATTCGACCGGCGCCGCGAGCGTCGCGCGATGACCACGCGGTTCGTTCGCCGCGTATGCCGGGTGACCACAGCCCACTTGCCCCCGATAGTTCGGGCTCGTCTCGAGTTGATCCACGACCTGATGCAGTCCCCGGAACACACCGATGACGTCGTGGCGCGGCACGTCAGCCGCTCCGGGCTGGGCGCCTTGCCGCTGTACGCGGGGTTGACTCGAGGATCGACCCCGAGCCCGATACCCCAGTCGGCGGAGGACATCATCGGCATCCTCAAGCTGTGTCAGACCGCCATCGACGAGCATCGCATCCTGGTCGATCTATGCGGCAGGCTTCGAGCCCAACTGCACGCTGCCGCAGTAGCGGTCTTCATACGCGAAGGGACGACGTTCATCGATCTCGCACGAGATGGGCCACGGCTCGAGCCAGAAACGGCCTCGCGAGCCGTCGATGGCGATATTCCCGTCGCCCCTCACCAGCTGCGCGATCGGCTGGAGGCGGCGGCACCAGTGCGTTACGGCGCCGCGGTGATCGGCGCACTGTCGGCTCGGTGGACGGCTGGTACGCCGTACGATTTGAGCCGGGCCGCCAGCGTCCTGACGCTGGCGGCCACCGCCGCAGCCCCGGTGGTTTCTGCCGCGCTGGCGCGCCGCGGCCGCGCTGCCGAGCCCGCCGTCACCGATTTGATGGGTGCGACGCCGGCGATGTCCGAGCTGCGCCACGCCATCGAACGCGCCGCTAGAGCACCGTTCGCGGTGCTCATCGAAGGGGAGAGCGGCAGCGGCAAAGAGGTCGTGGCGAAAGCCATCCATAAGGTGGGCCTCAACCGGGACCGACCGTTGTGCACGCTCAACTGCGCCGCGTTGCCCGACGACCTGGTCGAGGCCGAGCTGTTCGGTCACGCACGAGGCGCCTTCACGGGTGCCATCAATGAACGGGCGGGCGTGTTCGAGGAGGCGCACGGGGGGACACTGCTGCTGGATGAAGTCGGCGAGCTGTCGCTGCGCGCCCAGGCCAAGCTGCTGAGGGTCATTCAGGAAGGCGAGCTTCGCCGGATTGGCGAGAACCACTCCCGCCGGGTGGATGTGCGCATCGTGGCGGCGACCAATCGTGATTTGCGGCAGGAGGTCGCCGCGGGCCGCTTTCGGCTCGATCTCCTTTACCGGCTCGACGTCATCCGCCTCCACGTCCCCGCACTGCGAGATCGGCGCGAAGACATCCCGCTGCTCGCCGGTCACCTCTGGCAGGAGGCTGCCGCGCGGATTGGAAGCCGGGCCGTGCTCGCCGCAGCGACGCTGGCTGCCCTGGCGCGCTACGACTGGCCAGGCAACGTCCGCGAGCTTCAGAACGTGCTGGCCGCCCTCGCGGTTCGGTCACCCCGGCGGGGCGTCGTCCCACCGGCGGCCCTGCCGCCTCCGTTCGCGGAGGCGGTTCGGGTGGAAGGGTGCCGGCTGGATGACGCACGGCGCGTCTTCGAGGAACGTTTCGTCAGGGCCGCTCTCGTTCGAAGCGGAGGGCACCGCGCGCGGGCGGCGGCGGAGCTTGGCGTCACCCGCCAGGGCTTGACGAAGCTGATGGCCCGACTCGGAATCTGAGCCTTTCTGTGAGCCAGGACAGGACCCTGGGGTTTTGCAAAGAAATCCGACCGGCGTTTCCCCTGCCCGTCATAACTTTTCGTTGACACTGTTGACGCCATCCTCCATATTCAGCCGAACGGGAGGTATAGCCGATGAAGTTGCGGACGATGGCTGGGTTGGTGGTTTTGTCCCTGGCGAGTCTCGGAACCGTTTCGGTGATGGCTCATCATGCATTCGACACCGAGTTCGATGCCAAGAAGCCTGTGACACTGACCGGCGTCGTGACAAAAGTCGAATGGACGAATCCTCACGTCTGGTTCTATCTCAATGTGAAGAACGAGAAGAGCGGGGAGATGGAGAACTGGGGATTCGAGATGGGCGGGCCCAACGGTCTCCAGCGTGAAGGCTGGTCGCGCAACACCATCAAGATTGGCGAAGTGTTGACCGTTGAAGGGTTCCTCGCGCGGAACGGCAGCCGCAACGTCAACTCGAAGAACGTGATTGTGAAGAGCACGGGTCAGAAACTGGGGGCCGCATCCAGTATTGGAAAGACAGCTCCCGAACTCCCGTAAGGCGAGGCCGCTGTGCGACGTCATCTCATCGCTGCGCTCACCGCTACCGTCGCGGTCGGTTCGTGGCCGTTCGTCGTGTCTGCTCAGGAGGAACCGCGGACGCCGGGCTCGCTCACGGCTCCTGCAGCCCAGAAGGCCGCTAGACCGGCGCCTCGCTGGCCGGACGGTCGAATAAAGCTCGGTGCGCCAACCGGCGAGCAAGGGATCTGGCAGCCGAACGGGCGACCGATTCTGGCCGAACCCGAAACCGATCCCGCTATCAAAGACGGACAAGGCCGAGGCGCATTCTCCGGACCCCCGTTTCCCGGCAAGCCGAAGGAGAGCGAGGTTCCGTATCAGGCCTGGGCAAGAGCCCTGTACCGGTTCCGCGAAGCCAATCTGTTCGAGCCGCACACCCGGTGCAAACCTTCAGGAGGGCCCAGGCAGTTCATCACGCCGGGTGGCGTCGAGTTCGTCGATCCTCCCGATACGAACCAGATCTACATCATCGACCAGGCGGGGCCGTTCACGTACCGCGTCATTTACATGGATGGTCGTCCGCATCCCAAGGATGTCGTTCCCAGTTACTACGGGCACTCCATCGGGCGTTGGGAAGGGGACACCCTGGTGGTCGACACGATCGGGTTCAACGAACGATTCTGGTTCGAACGCCAGGGCGCGCCGCACACCGATCGGTTGCATCTGATCGAGCGTTTCACGCGCACCGATCTGAACAACCTCAAGATCGAGCTGACGATCGACGATCCAGGCGCGTACACGCGGACCTGGACGACCGGGTTCTACATGCGCTGGACCGACGGCGAGGATTCGGAAACGATCGAGTACATCTGTCAGGCCAACAATCGAGCTGGCGCCTTGATGATAGGCAATACTGACGGCGTGGACCGCAACAGCCCGATCGTTCCGTAGAGCGCGACCAACATCACGGAAAAAGGGGTCTGACCTTGGAACAAGGGTCAGACCCCTTTTTCTGTGCGGCCGGTTGCGCCGCTCGATCGGCGGGCGACCGCGGACTCGCTACGTCGATCGTGTATAGGCCGGCGCCGATGATGGCGACAGCGAACCCGCGAGCTCTCTCGCGCCGCGGCGCAGGCGTCGGATTCCCAGGTACAAGCCGATCGTGCTCGACGCGAGACCGCCCAGCATCAACGTGAGGACCACGATGTCCCACAACGGCCTCCGGTTGTACCAGAACGAGAAATCGAGGCTGTGCAGACCGTTGTAAATCCAGCGTTCTACCCGATCCATGCGGTGGATGCGCGCCACGACCTGGCTGACCTCAGGATCCACATAGACCCACGTCTTGTCAGCGTCGGCGAACTTCACGCGGAGAATCGGGAGCGGCAGCTGCCTGCCGCGCGAATAGAAGTACGAGTCGTACTCCTGGAGCAATTCGCTCTCGATAACCGGGACAGTCGGCACCGCCTCGGCCATCCGCGCGACGATTGATTCGGCGCTGAACGGCGCCTGCCGCACCGCGAGCGAATCCGCGTGGACGAAGACGCGGTTTCCCTGCAGACGGCCCGCGACGTTGTATGGCTGATGCAGCCGCTCGCGCCGCCATGGCTCCGTCAGCACGCGCGCCGTGCGCACACCGTAGTACGGCTCGTCGTGGATGCGCAGGAACTCCACTTCCTTGATTGCCTCGCGGCCCGCCATGATCTGTTCCCATTTCGCCGGGTCCATGACAGGGAAGCGTGCAAGATCCACAGCTCCGCCGGTGAAAGCATCGCGTGGAATCTGCAGCCCGGGCTGCGTCGCCCAGCCGAACGGCTCCATCGACAGCAGTCCGCTGAACACCCAGGTCAGTGTGAAGACGCCAAAGACGACGCCTGTCACGTAGTGCCAGCGCATCCAACCCGAATAGGGAATCCCGCTCGCTCCACGCGGTCTGGACCACCGGTACTGCGTCACGCCGAGAATCAAGCCGAGGAGCGCCAGAACCACGCCCAGACCGGAGGTCCAGACGACAATCTTGTACCAGAGCGGCTGGTTCGCCCGAAGCGCGGAAAAGTAGAACCAGTGAGGAATCGTGCCGAGCCAGGCGAGCGTCCGGCTCCTCCGACTCGTCACCATCGTGACTTCGGCAAGCCAGGCAGACACATACACCTGCGTTCGCGCCGGGTCGTCTATCTGAAACCTGTACAGCGGCATCTGGCGACTCTGGCCGATGGTCCACTGATCGGGTTCGGTAATCGTGCCAAGCAGCGTGATGGACGAGGTCGGCACGTTCATGAAGCGGCTGGCGACCGAGGCCGCACGCGTCGCATCGATCTCCTCGAGGAGTTCACCGCTGTCGGCGAACACCGTCGTGCCGTTGACGCGATAGGCCGGTCGATCCATGACCGTCAACAACAGCGTCTGTCCGGTATCCACGTCGGCCTTCTCAGCAGCCTCGGCCGCCGTCAGCCGTACAGCGCTCAAGTCGAGCGGAGCCAGACGTTCGAGCCGCTCGTCGGGAACGAGCCGTGGCATCCCCCCGGCGTACATCATGGTTATCCCGGAGGCGAACCAGACGATGAACAACAGGCTGAGGGCGATTCCAAGGTACCGGTGGGCCAGAATGACCGATTTGCGAAACAGCGTCATCATGCACACTCTCCTGGCATGTTCACAGAAAGCCTGGCGGACCCCATAATAGCCCGAACCCCTGGTCACCTCGTCAGGATTCCTGGACGAGGGGACCAGGGGACCGTCCGCTTCCATAGGAGGATTCACGATGGCCCGGATAGCCGGCGTCCTGGCAGTCATCTACGTCTGCGCGTTATCGTTTTCGGCCGCGGCACAGCCGCCGTCCGCCGACGGACCTCGGTACAGCGGAACAGCGTTGATCCGGCCCGCCGATTACCGGGAATGGGTATTTCTCAGTTCGGGGCTCGGCATGAACTACAACGCCCCGGCCCCAGGTTCCCCGCCGCCGGCGCGGCAGTTCTTTACCAACGTGTTCGTTAACCCGTCAGCGTACAAGAGCTTCATGCAGACTGGCCGGTGGCCAGACGGATCCATGCTCGTCCTCGAAATTCGTGCCTCGTCGGGCAGCGGTTCGATCAACAAGGACGGGAGATTTCAGACCACCCTCGCCGGAATGGAAGTTCACGTGAAGGATGCTCGATTCCGAGAGAACGGCTGGGCGTTTTTCAACTTCGGGGGCGGCAAGGAAGCCGCGGAGCCGCTGGCCGGTCAGGCCGTCGCTGACTGTGTGGCGTGCCATGCGGAGCACGGGGCCGTCGACAATACGTTCGCGCAGTTCTATCCGACCATCCTGGATGCTGCCCGGCAGAAGGGCACGCTGCGGCCGGGATTCTAGTACGACCTTGTCACATTCCTCTCATGCAGGCCGGAGCAGGCTGTTTCTGTCCGAAACTCTGGATGTGACGTCGTACTAGCGGGTCCCCCTCCGGCCAGTCGTGCCCTCACGCTCCGTAATGCTGTTGTGATGAGGCGATCCACTCGGCGGGTACGTCCACGTACGAGCCGTCGAGCTCGCCGATGGTCGCGCATCCCAGCAGCTTGAGGGTGCGCACGAGATCCGAGCGCAGGATTTCGAGCGCACGAGTGACCCCCGCACCTCCGGCCGCGCCCAGGCCGTACGCGTATGCCCGCCCTGCCAGCACGGCGCGCGCGCCAAGGGCAATCGCCTTGGCGATGTCGCTGCCGCGCCGAATGCCGCCGTCGAGGAGAATCTCGGTCTGGTCACTCACGGCAGCGACGACTTCCGGTAGAACCCGTACCGTGGCGGCGACTCCGTCCAGCTGCCGACCGCCGTGATTCGAGACGACGATGGCTTCGGCGCCCATGTCCACGGCTCGTCGGGCGTCGTCTCCCGTGTGCACACCCTTGACGACAATCGGTCCGTTCCACGCCTGGCGAATCCATCTGAGATCGTCCCAGCACACCATCGACTGTTCGAGAGCGGCCCCGACGTCGGCATACAGCATGGCTCCCCGGCCGGGAATGACCACGTTGGGAAACTTCATCAAGCCGCCGTCCCGCAGAAAGCTGATCAGCCAGCCGGGCTTTCGCAGGAACTGATGGACGTAAGGGAGCATCGAAAAGGGTCTTCGCGTCAGAAGCTGCAGAACGCCATTCCGCACGTCGCGTTCGCGCAGCCCGGCGACTGGAGTATCGATCGTGACGACCAATGCGCGGTAGCCGGCCGCGCGCGCGCGATTGATGGCGGCGGTCGCCACGTCGCGGCCGCCGACGAGGTACAGCTGGTACAGCACGGGACCGGTCGAAGCCGCCGCCACGTCCTCGAGGAGACAGCCTGACAGCGTCGAGAGGATGTAAGCCGTTCCGGCCTGGCCCGCCGCTCGAGCGGCGGCTTCCTCGCCGCGTGGGTAGAACATCCGACTGCTTCCCACCGGCGCGAGCAACAACGGCATCGACAGCTTCATGCCGAGCACGGTCGTCTGCAAATCGCACGACGGGGTCGCGACTGCGCAGCGGGGGCGAAACGTCACCGCGTCGAACGCGCTGCAGTTCTCACGAAGGGTCACCTCGCGGTCGGCGCCTCCATCGATGTAGTCGAAGACCACGCGAGGGAGCCGGCGCTCGGCGGCGCGGCGCAGGTCCGCGATGTTGACGACGTGGGGGGGGCGAACGGAACGGGGCATCCAGTTACCTCGCGCCATGGTCTGCGGCTGCCTGCGCGCGCGTCGCTTCGGCAAGCCGCCACCCGAAACCCGCCTCCGTGGACGCGAGCGGCTGATACTCGCAGCCAATCCACCCGCGATAACCGACGCGGTCGATGAGCTCGAAGAGGGCGGGATAGTTTATCTCGCCGGTGCCTGGCTCGTGGCGACCCGGTTCGTCGGCCAGCTGCATATGCCTGATTCGGGAGGTATGACGCTCGATCGCGGCCGCCAGATCTTCACGCATGACGTACATGTGGTAGAGGTCGAGCTGAAGGAACAGATTCCTCGATCCGACCTCGTCGATGATCGCGAGCGCCTGTGCGGTCCCGCAGAGAAAGAAGCCGGGCACGTCCCGGGTGTTGATCGGTTCAATCAGGAGCGCGATCCCGGCCGCCTCGAGCCGCGGAGCCGCATATGCCAGGTTCTTGATGAACGTGTCGCGTGCGACGTCGGCCGACACGGCCGCCGGTCGGACGCCGGCGAGGCAATTGACGCGGGCGCAACCGAGAGCGGTCGCGTACTCGATGGCACGCGCAACCCCGGCTTCGAACTCGCCAACGCGGTCCGGCAGGCAGGCAATTCCGCGCTCGCCTGCCGCCCAGTTGCCCGCCGGGAGGTTGTGGAGGACCTGGGTCAGGCCGTGTTTGTCGAGACGCGATCGGAGGACGTCCTTCTCGTAGGTGTACGGGAAAAGATACTCGACCGCGTCGAACCCGGCCCGGGCCGCGCCCCCGAACCGGTCGAGAAAATCGAGTTCATTGAACAGCATCGTCAGATTGGCGGCAAAGTTGGGCATAGGCTGATACCCGCGTGTCGCGACATGCGAACGCAAGGGCAAACAATAGTAGACTCTCCGAACTCAGCGGTTCCGTTAAAGCGGTTATTATTGTGCGGCCCTCGACCTAATGTCCCAGGCTTGGATCCAGGTCTACGACCCCCTCGGTAACGCGTGGCTCAGCACCGCCGCGGCGGCATTTCCTATTGTGCTGCTGCTCGTCGCGCTCGGCGTACTCGAATGGCGGGCGCACCTGGCGGCACTGGCGGCCCTCGTGTCCGCGCTGGGCGTGTCGATCCTGATCTTCGGGATGCCGGTCACCAATGCCACGGCCACGGCGCTGTATGGGGCGGCATACGGTTTTCTCCCGATCGGGTGGATCATTCTCAACGCGGTCTTTTTATATCAGCTGACTGTCGCCACAGGGCAGTTCGAGATCGTCAAGGCGTCCGTTGGACGCCTCTCCAACGATCGGCGAATCCAGGCCCTACTCGTGGCGTTTTCGTTCGGCGCGTTCATCGAAGGGGCCGCCGGGTTCGGCACGCCTGTCGCGATTTCGGCTGCCCTGCTGATGGGGCTCGGCTTCACGCCGTTGTACGCGGCAGGATTATCGCTCATCGCCAACACCGCGCCGGTGGCGTTCGGCGCGATCGGCACGCCTATCCTGACGCTCGGAGCCGTGACCAACCTGTCGCCGTTCACGCTCGGTCAGATGGCAGGCCGCCAGCTGCCGTTCGTGTCCCTGATCGTGCCGGCGTGGCTGGTCGTGACGATGAGCGGCTGGAGCGGTCTGCGCGCGGTCTGGCCGGCCGTGCTCGTCTGCGGCGGATCGTTTGCCATCGTCCAGTTCGCGTGGAGCAACTTCGTCGGTCCGGAGTTGGTCGATATCGCCGGCGGGGTGGTGTCCATCGTCGCGCTCGCGCTGTTTTGCCGTGTCTGGAAGCCCAAAGACGTGTGGGACTTCCCGCAGGACAAAGCGACTGCCGCACGAGGTCGAGGAGCGGCGGCGCAACCGGCTGCTGTCCTCCTGACGCCTGCGGCAGTCCGAAGGGCGTGGATGCCGTGGCTGTTTCTGAGCGTCGCCGTCACGATCTGGGGACTGCTGCCGGCCAAGGCCTTTCTGAACGGGGGATTTGAAGGGCTGTCGGCGTACCGCGCGGGTCAACCAGCGCGTGTCAGCCCCATCCTGCAACCGAGCTGGGCCGTGCCGGGACTCGACCGACTCGTTTTTCGTGACTTTCCGGTGGAGCCCGTCGCGGTGGATCGCGCGCGCATCGACGATCCCGCATACCGAGGGACCCGGGCCGAGGCGGCTCGCTTCACGCTGAACTGGGCCTCCGCCACCGGCACCGCGATTCTCGTGGCCGCTATCGCGACGGCGCTGTTCCTGCGGGTCCCTCTCGCCCAGTTCCTGTCCGTGGCCGTCTCAACTCTCATCCGGATGCGAACGGCGCTGCTCACCATCATGCTGATGCTGGCGCTCGGCTTCGTGACCCGGTACGGCGGGACGGACGCGACGCTCGGCCTGGCCTTCACGAAAACGGGCGGTCTCTACCCGTTCTTTGCGGCGTTCCTCGGCTGGCTCGGCGTCGCCTTGACGGGTTCGGACACCAGCTCCAACGTGTTGTTCGGCAGCCTTCAGAAGATTACGGCGGAGCAACTGGGTTTCAACCCAATCCTCATCGTCACGGCGAACAGCACGGGGGGCGTCATGGGGAAGATGATCGACGCGCAGAGCATCGTCGTCTCCACGGCGGCTACGGGCCAGGTGGGACAGGAAGGCAAAATCCTTCGGTTTGTCTTCTGGCACAGCATCGCCCTGGCCACCATCATGGCCGTGATCGTGATGCTGCAGGCGTACGTCTTCCCCTGGATGATCCCCGAGTAGCGGCCGAATCGAACCCGCCGTTACTTCGTCAGCTTCTTGAGACTCGCCTTCGTCACGTTGGGGTTTTCAGTCACCGTGGACGATGTGTATATGTCGCCGGTCACCGGATCCACCGACAGGCCATGGGGCCGCCCTTCGACCTTGACGATGTCGACGATCTGATCGTTCTTGAACACAGTGACGACGCCCGCGTTGACGTCGCTGACATAGATGGTGCCGTCAGGTGCCACCACCAGTCCGCCGCGGCTCGGCGCCGCCAGTGTTTTGACGAAGGTGCCGTCCTTCGCGAATATCGACAGCCGCTTGTTGTCACTGTCGGCGACGACGATTCGTCCCTGGGGATCGATGGCCACACCGTGCGGCAGCTGAAGCTCCCCGGGTGCGGCGCCCTTGTTCCCGCCGATGATTCGCAGGAACTTGCCGTCTGGTGTGAAGCTGACGATGCGCGAATTCACGTATCCGTCCGAGACGTAGATCTCGCCAGCCGGCCCAATTGCAACGGCGTTCGGCCGATTGAAGGTGTCGTGAGAGGTGTTGTCGCCGGCAATGCCTTTCTTGCCGAGGGTCATCAGGCGCTGGCCGTCCGGGCCAAACTTGTGGACGACATGATCATTGGGATCGGTCGCCCACATCGAGCCATCGGGCGCGAAGTGAATGCTGTGAGCCTGATTGAACAGACCTGCTTCACCCCAGGTCCTGACGGGCCGGCCATCGCGCGTGAACACACGAAAATAGGGGACGGCCCGGATCATGACCACGACCGAGCCCTTGCCGTCGGCCGCGACCCACGTTGTCATGCCGCCCCATGGCGGCGGGCTGCCGGACGGCTGCCCGAAGTTGGCGGTTACCTGATAGGTGTCGAACAAGCTCGCGAGACTCGACTGCTGCGCCGACACGGTCGTGTAACTCACGGCTACTGGAAAAGCGACAAGTATCAGAAGCTTCTTCATGGGCCGTTCCCTCCCTGTCCTGGGGCATAGTATCGCGTTGGGCGCCGAACTGAGGTGATTCATTTTCTGCTGCGGCGGCTGGTGCTGACCCTGCCTGTGCTGCTGGGCGTCGTCACGCTCGTTTTCTCGCTGATTCATCTGGTGCCTGGCGATCCGGTGGAGGCGATGCTCGGAGAGAGCGCCTCGCCGCAGGAGGTTGCCGAGGTCCGGGGCCGGCTTGGCCTCGACCGCCCTCTCTACGTTCAGTACGGCGCATATCTGCAAGGTCTGGCCGCGGGAGACCTCGGCACATCGCTCAGGACCAACGAACCTGTCGCGAGGGCCATTGCGGATCGGATGCCCGCGACCGTCCAGCTCGCCCTCGCCGCGCTGGGGTTGGCCGTGGTCATCGCCATCCCGCTCGGCATTGTCGCCGCCGTCGGCGCAGGGACGGCCGTGGATTATGTGGCCACGACGCTCGCCCTTGCCGGCATTTCGATGCCGAACTTCTGGGTCGGACCGCTGCTGGCGATTCTGTTCGCCATCACGCTTGGTTGGCTGCCGGTCTCAGGCAGCGGTACGCTGGCGCATCTCGTGCTCCCGGCCATCACGCTCGGCGCTCCGTTGGGAGCGGTGCTGGCGAGGATGACCAGGGCGAGCGTCATCGAAGAGCTGCGCGAGCTATACGTGATCGCCGCACGTGCGCGAGGGGTTTCACGCACGCGCGCCGTGCTGCGTCATGCGTTTCGTAACAGCCTCATTCCGGTTGTGACCGTGCTCGGATTGCAGATGGGCTCGGTGCTGACCGGGGCAGTCATTACCGAGACCATCTTTGCGTGGCCAGGCGTGGGCCGCCTCCTGATTCAGTCGATCAATTTCAGGGATTATCCTCTGGTGCAGGGCTGCATTCTGCTGATCGCGCTGACGTACATCGTGATGAACCTGCTGACCGATCTGGCCTACGGTTTCCTCGATCCCCGCATCCGCTATGACTAGAGGCGGATGGCACGGCAAGGGGCTCTTCGCCGCAGGCGTGATCATCGTTGGTGGGGTGGCGGTCGCAGCGATCGTCGGCCCGGTTGTCGCGCCCTACGAGCCATCGGTGCAGAACCTGCCGCTTCGTTTGGCTGGCCCGACGCTGACGCATCCCTTCGGTTTGGACGAGCTCGGCCGGGATATCCTCGCGCGCGTGCTCGCTGGCGCGCGAATCTCGTTCATCGTGGCGCTCACCGTCGTGAGCGTTTCGGCCTCGGTGGGCACGGTGCTGGGAGCTGTCGCTGGTTACTTCGGAGGTGTGACCGACGACGTCGTGAGCCGGGTCATCGATGTTCTCCTGGCGTTTCCCGGCCTCCTGCTTGCGATTGCGCTCGTTGCGGTGCTCGGGCCGAGCTTTTCGAACGTCGTGCTTGCGCTAACCGTGATCGGATGGGTTGGCTATGCACGTCTCGTGCGCGGACAGGTCTTGCGCACCAGGGAATTCGAGTACGTTCAGGCCGCGCGCGCGCTCGGCGCCAGCTCGGCGCGCATCTTGTGGCGACATGTGATCCCGGCGGCGTTCCCGGCGGTGGTGGTACAGGCCACGTTGGGAATGGCGGGAGCGATACTGGGCGAGGCGGCACTGAGTTTTCTAGGGCTTGGCGTGCAACCGCCGACGCCAAGCTGGGGGACCATGCTCAGCGGAGGCCGCGCCCATCTGCTCGACGCGCCCCACCTGACCATCTTTCCCGGCATCGCGATCGCGCTGCTCGTTCTCGGATTCAATTTCGTCGGCGATGGACTGCGAGACCTCGCCGATCCCAAGCAGTTGAGGCGTTAACGGGCGTTCTGCAGGCGTGTGCAGCCTACTGTGCGCGTTTCGCCAGCGCGAGCAGTGTGCGGTTACCCGGGTCGCGTTCGAGCCCGCGCGCAATGGTCTCTCGCGCCAAAGGGTCGCCGGCGCGCAGCTGAGTGTCGGCCAGTTGCTCGAGGATTCGAGTCTCCTCCGGAGCCAGCCGGAGCGCACGTCCGAACCAGAGCACCGCCGTGTCCGGATCGTTCAGCTTGAGCGAGAGATCGGCGACCCGCAGCGCCTGCGGCACCGCGTCGGGAGCATCAGCGACGAGACTGGCATGGTCGATCAGCGCCTGACGGGCCGCGTCCAGATGGCCCTGGCGTTCGGCGACCGAGGCATAGAGAAGTAGAGAGGCGGGGTCCAGCGGGTACCTGGTGCTTGCCTGCTGGAGGGCCAGCTCGGCGGGCTCGAGCTGCTCGTCCATCAACAGCGCGCGACCATACAGCGTCAGCACTTCGCTCGTGGCGTCCGGATTCGAAGCGATCCGCCCAAGCGCTTCCAGAGCCTTGACCACATACACACGTTCGCCGTGTACCTGGGCCTGGGCAAGCCAGATCTGACCAAGCGCGCGATAGGCGGAGGGGCTCGGAGTGCTCTCGAGCACGGCGCCGAGCGTTTTGAGGGCGGCCTCATCCTGACCGGCACGGGCCTGGGCGACGCCCAACGCGACCTGCCTCTCGATCTGATCGCGGTCGAGCTCGGCAATCAGCCACAGCTGTTCCAGTTCGTCGCGACGCCGATTCTGCGCTCGGTACAAATCGGCCAGCTCCTCGCGCGCGGGAACGTGAGCGGGGGTCAAAGCGATGGCCCGCTCGAAAGCCGCCTCCGCCTCGAGAATCTTCTGCTTGTCCCGAAAACACAAGCCTTGAAGGTAGTGAGCGTCCGACACCGACGCGTCGATCCGGAGTGTCGCCGCCAGCGTTTCGAGCGCGGCGTCGACGTCCCCAGTCTGGTACCGCGCCAGCGCGAGCTTGTAGTTGACAGAGGCGGCTCGATCGTCGAGCTGCAGGTACCGGCTGTAGGAGTCCGCCGCGCGGTCGAATCGCCTCATCGCGTAGAAGGCGTCGCCCAGCGCTTCGATTGGACGCGTGGCCGTCGGGTCCAGTGCGCCGGCGGCCCGAAAATCGCGCGCCGCCTGATCGAGCTCGCCGCGCCGCTGGTACGCCTCACCCCGACGCAAGTAGGGGAGCATCGAATCGGGTCGGAGGGCAATCGCGCCGCTGTATGCCTCGATGGCGGCAAAGGTGTCCTCGGTCCGGACCGCGGTGTCCCCTCGAGCCAGCAGAGCCCGATAGTCACGGTCGCGAGCGGCGGCCTGATACGCGAGGGCGACGGCGGCGGCCATCAGCGCAAACGCGGCCGCGAGGACCAGGTACTTCCTCACGCGACCCATCTTACCCGACCCTGGGAACTTCTTACCCAGGGCGGGGAACTTTCGCGTCTTGTGGGGGTCTAATCGTTTAAGTCCCCTTCGGTGTCCCTGGGCCGGTTGCCGTGCGACGGCCTCTTCGGGCTGATATAGTGAAAGGAGTTCTCGTTACGCCGTGGCAACAACGGCATTCTCTGCCGGGGAACTCTCAGTGAAGCAGGCTCGTGTCGCCACCTGGCTGGATATCGACGGTCGTGAAGCGGCCCTCATCCAGCGCTGCGTCAACAACGACGAATCGGCCTGCGCGGAGCTCGTTGCGGAGCACCAGCGCATGGTCGTCCAACTCGCCACGAACCTTTTGGGCGATCGCGAGGAGGCGCTGGATCTGTCGCAGGACGTCTTCCTCCGGATCTTTTCCACGCTGCACCGATTCCGGGGCCAGTCGAGTCTGCGGACCTGGATCTACCGCATCGCCGTCAATCAGGCCCGGAACCGGCACCGTTTCTGGCGCCGCCGCCATCGTGCCGATCAGGTGTCGCTCGACGAACACGTCGCCGTGCACGGTGACTGTCTGTCTGGACACGAGGCGAGTCCCGACGGCGTGTTTGCGCAGAAAGAACTGGCGACCCGGCTGCGGACGGCTCTCGACCATCTGCCGTTCGATCAGCGGACGGCGATCATCCTGCGGGAGATCGACGGCCTCAGTTACGAGGAGATCGCCTTTTCCCTCGGCATCGCCATCGGAACCGTCAAGTCGCGGTTGACACGGGCGCGCAAGGCGCTGCGCCGTGATTTAGGGGGCGCGAGGACCGCATGAAGACGCTCACCTGCGCGTCGACGCGGCGTCGGCTCGAAGCCTTCCTCGACCACGAGCTTCCAGTTTCCGATCAGATCGCCGTCAGTGCGCATCTCGACTGGTGCGATGAATGCGCCGCTTTGACGTCCGAGCTGCGTGCCGTCGGCGCCGTCCTGCGGGCGACCGCTCCCGGTCGTGCGGCGCTGTCAGCCGAGGAAGCGGCCGGTTTTGGCGCGATGCTCGTCAGCCGGCTCAACGCCGAGCGCGCGGTGTCGTTCGACGTACGGGTGCGCAGCCTGTTCGAGGATCTGCACTTCCTCTACGTCGGCCTCAGCGCCACCGTGGCGACCGCCGCGTGCCTGCTGTTGATGGTCGGGATGATGCGATTCGCCACGAATCATCGCCCCGATTCGCTCGCGGCGATCCTGACGTTGATGGCGACGCCTCTCGAGTGCGAATCGATCGGCCAGGTGCCGGATCTGCTGGCCTGCCGGGCGCGGTGGGTGGAACGCTTTCAGCGCGCCAATGAAACGGCCGAGCAGGATGCGGTCTTTACGTTGGATGCCATCGTGATCCACGACGGGCGGCTGGCGAACCTGGCCGTGCTCCGGGCCAGCCGGCGCGACGCCACCGGACAGGCCGAGGTCGTGGAGGAGCTCCTCGACACCGTCTACCGGGCGAGATCCGCAACGTCGCCGGGCGAGCTGCCGGCCCCCTTACTCCGCGTCGTCGCCAAAGAAACGGTTCGGGCGACGAGGCAGGCGCCCAACGACCTGCAGTTGCCATCGCCGCAGACGCCGGTCAAGTCGGCGGCGCGCCGCGTCATCGCCTAACAATCAGCTGCCCCCGCTCTAGCGTCCTGAGGCGGGCGGATCGACGTGGGCCGTCTCGACGTTGTTCATCGAGTCGGTCGCCCGCACGGTCAGGCCCCGCTCGTTCATCACGCCGTCGATCGACAGCTCGTAATGCTCCTGGAGTGAGTCGGCGATGCCGTCGCTCGGAAACACCCCGTGCCACTGACGGCCATCCTGAGAGAACTCGACCCGCTGAATGGGGGAGTGGTCGTCCTTGACGTCGAACGTGATCGTGGTGCGGCCGCGATCGAGGCGCGCTCCGGCGACGGAGATGACGGGCGGGACGTTGTCGATATCGAAGGCGGTGCTTTCCAACTCGCCGGTGAGCGCGGTCGCGGCAGGGTTGGACGGCCCATCCGACGCCACGACTTTCACGAAATACGAGCCGTTCGGCACCGTGTTCGTGTCCCAGACGAGAATCGTGTCCGACACGGCGCGTCGGAGCACCTTCCACGCGGTTTCTCCCTCGCGGCGATAAAGGATGTCGTACACAATCTCGTCGCCGTTTTCGTCGTCTGCACGCCACTGCAGCGTCTCGAGCCCCTTCTGGTACGCGCGGCGACCCAGCGCGTTGCCGCTCCCCTGAAGCGACGCCTCCACGGCGAGCTTGCGCTCCGGCGTGGTCTGGTCCTCGAAACCGGCGAGGTCCGGCTCTCCCGTCGTATAAGGCTTCTGGAAGACGATCCCGGGCGGATGCACGGTCACGGACCGCACTTGCGGGCGCAGGTTCCGCTGCAGGTAGGCCGCCGTCACGGAGGTCAGGACGGGGCTCGCGTCGCTCCCGGTGAGCACGGCGCGCCACTGCAGATAGCGTGTCTTCGGGCTGGTGATCGGCGACCCGGCGGCGTTGGTCGAGGCGGTCGACCAGACACTCCAGGTTTCGTCGGGCGTGGCGGTGTTGCCCGATCGCGTGAACAGCTCGATTCGGCTGTTGCCCGGCGTCGTGCCGCGCCAGCTCAAGGTGCCCCACGTGGAAACCATTTGCGCATCACGGGGTTCGGATTCGTAGGTGCCGCGCGTCGCACGCTCCGCTGCCAGACGAAACAGCTTGCCCGGGTTGGCCGTGGCGTAATAGAGGCGGCCTCGCGAGTCCCTGTGGAATGCGGTCACCTGCTGGGCGCTCGCGCGTGCCAGTAGGGTTGGACGCACAGGCTCGCCTTCGAGCCGGTAGATCATCCCCCGGCCACCCGTGCCGAGCATCAGCGCGCCGCGAGGATCGAACGTGAGATCGTACGGCGAGTCGTCTCGGGACTCCCAGAGCAGATCCCAGACGCCGTCGGGATTGATGCGGTAGACCCCGCCCTTTGCCGCGCGCTGATCTTCCCTGGGCGACGTCGTGGACGCCGACGTTCCCGAGGCATCCACGACGGCGATCGACGTGATCTCCGTGGAAACCGAGACCGAGGCGATGGGCGCTCGATCGGACGCCGTGGCAGGTTCTGCCCCTGCGTCCCCGCTCGGCGCTCCGGAGGCGGGTCTGCCGCTCTGCGCGCCTACGTACAGGATCCCCTTGTCATCGAAGCGCAGTACGCGAACTTCCTGAAACGACGAATCGAGCAGGACGAACGGCTTGGCATCCTGATCCACCCTGACAACCCGGCCGGGAGACCCGGTGCCCACCATCAGATTGCCCGCCCGGTCGAAGGCGAGGGCCGTCGCGTGCATCGCATTGGTCCGATAAAAGGGCAGTCCTCGTCCATCGGGACCAATCTTGTAGATCACGCCCTTTTCGCCTGTGCCGGCAAACACGTTGCCCTTCCCGTCCACGGCCAGCGACCAGACGTACCGATCGTCGGGGTCGAAGAAGGTGGAGGCCGAACCGTCGCGTGCGACCTTGTAGATCTTGCCATCCGGTGATGTTGCGACGTACACGCCGCCGTCCGGCGCCGGCGCCATTGCGTGAACCTCGAGTTCCGGGCTGTCGAAGAACAGCGAGCCTCGTCCCTGGCCGTCGATGCGGAACACCTTGCCCTCGTTGCCGGTGCCGACAAACAACGCATCGTCGACCGCCAGCAGCGACCACAGGAAGGGCGCCGCGGTCTCGTACACGAGCTCCGTCGCCGGACCGAGCGTGAGCTGACCGTTGAGATCGATCGAGAGGTTCTCGACGTCCCCACGGAGAAAGTCCGCTTGGGACTCCGCCTGGAAAAATTTCGGAGACGAGGCCTGGAGTGACGCCAGGCACAGCGCGGCGAGCGTGAGCGCCGTCGGGAAGCGGCTGAGCGAGGTCACGTTCAGTTGGACGCGAGGTTCAGCGACAATGTGCGCGCACCGCTTAGGGCGTGCTCGGTCGGCAGCTCCCATTCGCCAATGGTGGCGTTGCGCACCGGGTTGAAGTTCCCGCCGTTCCTGTCTGCCTCGAGCACCGCGAGGACCGATGGCGGCAGCGACGACAACACTTCGCCGTTCACCACGGCCCCGGGCTGCGCACTGAGCAGCCGGATGTACAGCGTGTTGTTGCGTCGAGCGTTGTTCAACGTTTTGATGACCTGCTCGACGCTTCGAAGCTGTGGCGAGGTGCGCGATTCCCGCAATTCCAGCTGCTCCAGCCGCGATCCGTCGGTCACCGTGATCGAAAGCGCGCCGCTGGCGTGCGCGGGGATCTGCACGTCCACGGTCCGCACTTCGTCCTCTCCGCGGTACGTTCGAAGCAGCATCTTCAGCGGAACCGTGCGGCCGGCGCGCGGACGCGGATCGTCGATCCAGACGCGCTCGAGCGTGGCCCGGCGCGGTTCCTCGGCCGAAGTAATCGTGAGCTCGAGCCCGCTGACCTCCACCTTCTCGTAGTCGTTGCTCAACAGATAGGTCAGCGGGGCGACGATGTAGGCGGACGCATCGGTCGCGGACTGGCTCGTCGAGAACAGATCGTCGAACGTGATGGCCTCGTGTCCCTTGACCATGGCCTGACCGCGCACGGCGAACGTGGCGGCGCCGTACTGCCGCTCGTAAGAGCTCAAGGTGTTCAAGAGCGCCGCGTAGGTCATCAGCGGAGTGAAGAGCTGATCGTTGACGACTTCGAACCGGAACGCGCGCGTCGATCCACGCGCCTGCGTCAGATTCACCTTCACCGGAATCATTCGCGGCCCCGCCCCGAGTCGGCCCGCGATCGCGGTCGCCCGGTCTTGCAGGAATGTCCCGATGACTTCGCCCGTGCTCGACAGCTTGAAGGATGAGAACAGACTCGGGAGTACGGTATAGACGTAGGCCCGGGTCATCGGGAATTCAGTCGGACCGAGGTTGTACAGGGGATGGCCGAACGCGTAGACGCGATCTTCGTCGATGTGCGTGACGGTCCCCGTACCGCCCATCTGCAGGTCGCCGTTGACCAGCATGACCCCGATGGCGTCGCCCGGCTTGAGCGGGCCCTCGAACGGCATCTCACCCGTCCGCAGGCCGGCCGCGCCGGCCGTCGGCACAAAACCCTGCGCGCTGAACGCGCTGCTGAAGAGATCCCCGACTTCGGCGCCGAAACCGGACATCACGAGCGGCGTCGCAATTGGACGAAGCAGGGCGCCGAGCTGGCCGCCGGCCAGACCTGCGACGGCCGCCGCACCATGAAGTTCGGCGTCGCGGGGTCCCTCCGCAAACGGCCGGTTCCAGTTGAGCGCTCTCCGGATTGCCGTCGTGAGGTTCTCGGCCGTCAGCGGGAAATCGAGCTGAACTTTGGCACCCGGCGGCCGGACGCCTCCGCCGAAGGTCGCCGAGTCGGTCATCTCCGCAATCGGCGTGATTCCTGCGATCGGCTCCTTGGAGAACGCACCGAGCGCATACGAAACTGCACCGATCAACCGGCCGTCGATGTACACCGGGCTGCCGCTCATGCCGGCGATCACACCGGTGTTGGCAAGCGGCCCGCCTTCGAGACGGGCCAGAATCAGATTGCGATTGGTTCCGATCACGTTCTCGAGGACGCCGAGAATGTTCGCGCGGAATTCCTCGACACGCGTGCCCTCGAAGACTGTCCGGCCCACCGCGACCATGCCGGGACGAATCTCATCCACGTGCATCGGGCCGGACGGGGAAGGCTGAGCTGACGTCGAGCCCGGCACATTCTGGGGCGCCGCGCCGACAAACGCGCCGAGGCCGATCAGCGTGGCGAGTACTGAGAAGGGGAGTCGGCGAAGCCGCATAGGTTTGCTTCCATTATTCGGGAGAAGTGCTTGAGGGTCAAGGAGAAATGGCCGTTCCAGGTTGACACGTCCGTGCCCGTCTGGTATCGTTGCCAGCCTGGTGGCAGGTCGAATGACTGTCTCTTCGTGCACCTCTGTGCTCCGAAACGTGATCGCAGGCCTCGCGGCGTCCGCCTGGCGCTGGTACTGGTATCGGGGTGCGACTGAAGGGGCTATCGCCTTGGCTTGACCAGCCATCACGCGATCGGGAGTTGTCAAAGCCTCTTCAGCCTGAACCGGCGAAGAGGCTTTTTTTATGTCCACACCCTTGCTGTGTGTCACCGTGACGGCGCCGACCATGTCGGAATTGCGGCGCCGGCGCGACGAGGTCGCGGAGGCCGACCTGGTCGAGCTGCGCCTCGACATGGTCGGCGATCCGGACGTCGCCGGCGCGCTTTCCGGGCGACGGCGACCGGTAGTTGTGACCTGTCGGCCCGAGTGGGAGGGAGGGCGGTTTCGAGGCTCGGAGGACGAACGCCACCGCATCCTCGCCGAGGCGCTGGCGCTCGGGGCGGAGTACGTGGACATCGAATCGCGCGCCCAGTTCACGGATTTGCTCAGTCGGACGGGCGGGCGGCGTATCGTCCTCTCGCATCACGATTTCCAGTGCGTGCCCGCCGATCTGCCGGATCTCGTGAGGTCCATGCGGTCGACGGGCGCCGAGCTCGTGAAAGTCGCGGTGCAGACCCGGTCGCTCAGCGACTGCGTACCGCTGCTCGAGCTCGGACGTGCGGCCCGTCCCGAGCCGGATTTGATCCTGATCGGCATGGGCCCCAGCGGTCTGGCGACGCGCGTGCTGGCCGGACGCTTTGGCTCCAGGTGGACGTACGCAGGATCTCAGCACCAGGTTGGCCAGATCTCCGCGGCGACACTGCTCGGCGAGTACCGCTTTCGCAAACTGCGCGATGAGAGCGCGCTGTATGGGGTCGTCGGATATCCGATCTCCCATTCGATATCGCCTGCGATGCACAACGCCGCGTTCGCGGCGCTCGACCTCGATGCCGTCTATCTGCCGTTTCCGGCCGCGACCGTCGACGACTTCGTCACGTTCGCGCGCGCCCTCGGCGTCAGGGGCGCCAGCGTCACGATTCCACACAAGGTCACGATGCTCGACCGCGTCGACGACGTAGACGGCGTGGGGCGACGGGTCGGCGCCATCAACACCGTGCGCGTGGCCGAGGGCCGGTGGCAGGGGACCAACACGGACGTTCAGGGCTTCCTGCGTCCGCTCGTGGAGCGGGTCTCGCTGAGCGGTCTCCGCGCCTCCATCCTCGGAAGCGGAGGCGCGGCGCGGGCCGTCGCCGTTGCCCTGGCGTCGCAGGGATGTCGCGTCCGGGTCCACGGGCGAAGTCTCGCGCACGCCGAGAGAGTTGCCGTGCTGACGGCAGCGGAAGCGGCGCCGTTTCCGCCCGAGCGCGGCAGCTGGGATCTCCTCGTGAACTGCACCCCGGTCGGGATGTATCCCCATGTCGACGAGACGCCGATCGACGCCAGTCACCTGACGGGCCAGTGCGTCTACGACCTGATTTACAACCCGGCGAACACGCGGCTGCTTCGCGAGGCGGCGGGCGCCGGCTGCCGGACAATCGGCGGCCTCGAGATGCTGGTCGCCCAGGCGCACGAGCAGTTCGAGTGGTGGACCGGCGTCCGACCGCCGGCTGGAGTCATGCGAGAGGCCGCGCGGACGCGGCTTGCGGAGTTCATGCGCGATGAGAATTACGTCGTTTGAGGAGTTCAAGGAGCTCGCCCGCCGGGGGACGTTCGTCCCGGTCTGCAAAGAGATCGTCGCGGATCTGCTGACGCCGGTGTCGGCATTTCTGAAGATTGCCGAACACGCCGACTACGCGTTCCTGCTGGAGAGCGTCGAGGGAGGCGAGCACGTCGGCCGCTACTCGTTCCTCGGCAAGGACCCGTTTCTGATTCTTCGCGCTCGTGGCAGCAAGACCACGATGGAGCGCGGCGGCGTGACCACGGAAAGCGACCGACCGTTCATCGAGACGCTGCGTCGGTTGATGGCCGATTTCAGATCGCCGTTCGTCCCGGATCTGCCGCGCTTCACCGGTGGAGCGGTGGGCTATCTTGGCTACGGCGCCTCCTCGTGGTTCGAGCCGGTCCTCGGCGATCTCGGGGCCGGCGTCGACGGCGCCGACGATGCAGGGTTCATGCTGTTCGATACGGTGCTGGCCTTCGATCACGTGCAGCACCGCATCCTCCTCATCGCGAACGCCCGGATCTCTGGCGACGACGATCTCGAGTCGCTGTACCAGTTCGCTTGCGCGAAGATTCAGTTTCTCGAGCGCGAACTCGAGCGGAGCCTCTCGCATTCCCAGGCCGACACAACGGGTGGTCTCGAACTGCGCTCGAATTTCACGAGGGAGCGGTTCGAGGAACAGGTGCGCACCGCGAAGAGTCACATCGCCGCCGGCGACATCTATCAGGTGGTGCTGTCGCAGCGCTTCGAGGCCGACGTCGCGGTGGATCCGTTTACCGTCTACCGCGCCCTCCGCCACGTCAACCCGTCGCCGTACATGTATTTCGTCCGCATGGGCACCGTTTCGATCGTCGGCTCGTCGCCCGAGATGCTGGTCAGGGTCGAGGGGGCGCGGGTCGAGACGCACCCGATTGCCGGCACGAGGCGCCGCGGCCGGAATGAGGAAGAAGATGTCCGGCTGGGCGAGGAGCTGAAACGGAACGAAAAGGAACGCGCCGAACACGTGATGCTCGTCGATCTCGGACGCAATGACGTCGGCCGCGTCTGCGAGTACGGATCGGTTCGGGTACCGCAGTTCATGGGTCTGGAACGCTTTTCCCACGTGATGCACCTGACGTCGATCGTGGAGGGCAAACTGGCCGGCGACTGTGACCGTCTCGACGCCCTGGTGTCGTGCTTTCCGGCAGGAACGGTGTCTGGCGCGCCGAAGGTCCGCGCCATGCAGATTATCCGGGACCTCGAGCCCTCCGGACGCGGTCTGTACGCCGGCGCGGTCGGATACTTGGATTTCGCCGGCAATCTGGATTTCTGCATCGCCATCCGCACCATCATCATGTCGGGCGGACGTGCCTACGTGCAGGCAGGCGCGGGCATCGTCATGGATTCGAATCCGACCGCAGAGTACGAGGAGACGCGCGACAAGGCGCGCGCGCTCGTCCGCGCGCTCGAGCTCGCGCAGGGCGGACTCTAGGGGGAATTGCAGAATTGCAGGATTGCAGGATTGCAGAAAGTGGAAGTGCAAGGTGTGGAATGACCATGATCGTCGTCATCGATAACTACGATTCGTTCACCTACAACCTCGTGCAGTATCTGGGCGAGCTCGGGGCCGAAGTGCGCGTGATGCGCAACGACGTGGTCACGCTGGACGATGTCCGTGCGGTCAAGCCGGATGCGATCGTCATCTCGCCCGGGCCCGGGCGCCCGGAGGACGCCGGGGTCACGATGGCGGCCATCGAACAGCTGGGCGAAACGACTCCTATTCTTGGCGTCTGTCTGGGACATCAGGCCATCGGGGCGGTGTTCGGGGGCGCCGTGGTGCGGGCGTCGGTGCCGATGCACGGCAAGGTCTCGACCATCGAGCACGACGGCCGCGGCGTGTTCGCCGGAATAGACGGGCCCTTCGTCGCCTCTCGCTATCACTCGCTCGTCGTTGCCGAAGAGGGGTTGCCGGCCGACCTGATCGTGTCGGCCCGCACGCGTGAAGACGGCACGATCATGGGACTGCGTCATCGACGCTGGCCAGTCCACGGTGTGCAGTTCCATCCGGAGTCGATTCTCACGTCCGAAGGACGCAAGATCCTCCGGAACTTCCTGGGGATGAGCCACGGCGCGCTCCAGCAGGATCGGGGACATGTTTCCTGAGCTCATCGAGAAACTCGGGCGCCACGAAGATCTCACTGCGGACGAGGCTGCGGGGGCGATGGCGGCTATCATGGAGGGTCGCGCCGCCCCGGCTCAGATCGCCGGCTTGCTGATCGGCCTCGCCATGAAGGGCGAGCGTCCAGGCGAAATCGTCGGCCTGGCGCGGACGATGCGGTCTCATGCGGTCCAGATGACTGAGCGTGTCGGGCCCGTGTTCGACACCTGTGGCACCGGCGGGGATCGCTCGGGCACGTTCAACATCTCCTCGTGTGCGGCGATCGTCGTCGCCGCCTGCGGCGTGCGTGTCGCCAAACACGGCAACCGGTCGGTTTCGAGCCGATCGGGCAGCGCGGACGTCTTCGAGGCGCTGGGCGTGAACATTGCCGCCGCGCCCGGCGTCGTGGAACGTTGTCTACTCGGGGCCGATATCGGATTCTTCTTTGCGCCGACCTTTCATCCATCGATGCGCCACGCAGCGCCCACGCGCCGCGAACTGGGCGTGCGCACGGCATTCAATCTGCTCGGCCCGCTGACCAATCCCGCGGGCGCCACGCGGCAGCTTGTCGGCGTCCCCCGGCCCGAGCTCACGGAGCTCCTGGCGCGTGCGTTGATGTGGCTCGGTTCGGAACGCGCGTGGGTGGTCCACAGCGCGGATGGCATCGACGAAATCTCGACCACCGGCTACACGAAGATCTCGGAATGCCGCAACGGTTCGGTGAACACTTTCTACGTGCATCCCGCCGACGTCGGCCTCCCGAAGGCGCAGCCCGATGCCCTCCTGGGCGGGGACGCGCAGCAGAACGCGGCGATTGTCCGTGGCGTGCTCGAGGGACGCCACGGTGCGCCTCGGGACATCGTGCTCTTCAACGCCGGGGCGTCCCTTTTCATCGCCGGGGCCGCGACCTCGGTGGCCGATGGGATCGCGCGGGCCTCTCGCGCGCTCGACCAGGGAGATGCGCGTCGAACTCTCGATCGGATGGTGGCCCTCTCGAGCGTCGACGAGCTCGCCGCTGAAGCATGATGGACGAGCGCGCACCGGCCACCGGCGACCTTTTGACGGCCATTCTGGCGGCCACGCGCCGCGTGGTGCACGTCCGCCAGCAACGCGAACCGCTCGACATGCTGGCAGCGAGAGCTGAGAAGAATCGCCGTCCCGGCGGCCGTTTCCGTGCCGCGCTGGACGGGTTGTTTCCCCGGATCGTTGCCGAGTGCAAGCGTCGATCGCCGTCGCGCGGTGTGCTCAGGCACGCATACGAACCGGTGGCGATCGCACGAAGCTACGAGCGGGCCGGGGCCGCCGCGATTTCCGTGCTCACGGAACCGACGTTCTTCGACGGTGCGCTCGCGCATCTCCAGGCGATTCGAGCGGCGGTCGGTGTGCCGGTGCTGCGCAAGGACTTCATCATCTCCGAGTACCAGTTGTTCGAAGCCGCGGCGGCTGGCGCCGACGCCGTGCTGTTGATCGTTGCCGCTCTCGACCCTCCGTTTCTGGCCGCGCTCCACGCGCGGGCGGCGGAGTTGGGTCTCGATGTCCTCGTCGAAGTGCACAGCGCCGACGAGCTGTCGATTGCGCTCGACGCGGGCGCTGGGATTGTCGGGGTGAACAATCGGAACCTGAGAACGCTCGGCGTGGACGTCACGGCATCCGAGATCGTGGCGGCGCGCATGCCGTCGGGGATCGTCCGGGTGAGCGAAAGCGGACTCAAGAGTGGCTCGGATCTCGCAAGACTGCGGCAGCTTGGGTACAACGCATTTCTGATCGGTGAACGATTTATGACTGAGGACGATCCTGGAGCGGCGTTGCGAGCGCTCGCTGCCTCGATCCCGGTTCCGACCGGCATCGACGCGGGCGACACGACCGGACGTTCCTCATCGTGACGCGCAGACGGAGCCATCCACAATGGTGGTGAAGATCTGCGGCATCACCTCGACGGGCGACGCGCAAGCTGCGGTGGAAGCCGGAGCAACGGCGCTGGGCTTCGTGTTCTGGCCCAGGAGTCCCCGGTTCATCGAGCCGCGACACGCGCGGGAGATCGTCGCGACGCTTCCAGCGTTCGTCGTGCCGGTCGGTGTGTTCGTCAATCAACCGGCGGCTCACGTCAAAGGTGTGGCGGCGCTGGTCGGCCTCGGCGCCGTGCAGCTGCACGGCGATGAAGATGTACTGTACGCAGCCAGCCTGGAGGGTCCGGTGATCAAGGCGGTGTCCCTCGAGACGGGTGCGGACGCCGATCGCATCGACATCTGGCCCCGGCGAACGACGCTGCTGCTCGACGTTCACGACACGGTCCACCGAGGAGGCACCGGCCGCACGATTGACTGGCAGGCGGCGGCGGCAGTGGCCGCGAGGCGCCGGACGCTGCTGGCGGGGGGCCTGACGCCCGACAATGTCGTCGACGCTATCGAGCAGGTCCGGCCGTTCGGCATCGACGTGTCGTCGGGTGTCGAACGCGCCCCCGGCGTGAAAGACCACGCGCGCATCCGCGCACTGTTTGAGGCGTTGAATGGCCATTACCCATCGCGATCCTGACGCACGAGGCTACTTCGGCGAGTTTGGCGGTCGATACGTGCCCGAAACGCTGGTCGAGCCCATCGAACAACTCGAACGAGCCTACTTGACGGCCCGGGACGAGCCCGCCTTCCGCAACGAGCTGGCACACCTGCTGAAGCATTACGTCGGGCGACCGACGCCGATCTCGGAAGCGCGGCGGCTGACGGAGGCGTGCGGTGGCGCTCGAATCTTCCTCAAGCGCGAGGATTTGACCCACACGGGTGCGCACAAGATCAACAACGCGCTCGGCCAGGCCTTGCTCGCGGTGCGGATGGGGAAGCGGCGCATTGTTGCCGAGACGGGTGCCGGTCAGCACGGCGTCGCCACCGCGACGGCATGCGCGCTTCTCGGCCTCGAATGTCACGTCTATATGGGCGCCGAGGACATGAACCGCCAGGCGCTGAACGTGTTCCGCATGCGCCTGCTCGGCGCGGAGGTGTGTCGGGTCGATGCCGGGAGCCGTACGCTGAAGGACGCCATCAACGAAGCGATGCGCGACTGGGTGACCAACGTCGAGGATACCTACTATCTCCTGGGGTCGGTGCTCGGGCCGCATCCGTATCCGCTGATGGTCCGGGAATTCCAGTCGGTGATCGGCGCCGAAGCCCGCGATCAGATCCTCGAGCTGGCCGGCCGCCTTCCGACCGCCATCGTCGCGTGTGTGGGTGGCGGCAGCAACGCGATGGGCATCTTCGACGCGTTCATCGAGGATCGCGAGGTGCGGCTGATCGGCGTCGAGGCTGGCGGTGAGCAGATCATCAAAGGCCGCCACGCGGCCCGGTTCGCAGGCGGGAGCGAGGGCGTGCTCCAGGGCACTCGCACGTTCATCCTGCAGGACGAGGACGGCAATATCGAGCTCACGCACTCGATTTCAGCCGGGCTCGACTACGCGGCCGTCGGTCCGGAACACGCCTGGTTGAGGGGGGTCGGGCGCGCCGAGTACGAGCACGTGAGCGACGACGAGGCGCTCGACGCCTTTCAACGGCTGGCCCGGCTCGAAGGGATTCTGCCTGCTCTCGAATCGGCGCACGCCGTTGCCTATGCCGGCAGGCTGGCGCCGGCGCTCGGAGCGGATGCCGTGGTGCTCGTCAACCTGTCGGGGAGAGGCGACAAGGATGTCCAGAGCGTAGAGAAGGCCCTGGCGGAGAAAGCCTGACCGTGACCTCCCGCATTACCGAAACGTTCGATCGACTTCGGGCCGAAGGGCGGCCGGGGCTGGTGACCTACACCACGGTGGGTGATCCGGATTTGGTGCGCGCGGCGGCCATCGTGGAAGCCATAGACCGCGCCGGCGCTGACGTCATCGAAGTGGGCGTGCCCTTCTCGGATCCCCTGGCTGACGGACCGGTCATCCAGCGCGCGACCGAGCGCGCGCTGGCTGCGGGAGGCAGTCTCCGGACGGCGCTCGCGTTGGTTGCCGATGTCAGACCGCGGGTCTCGGCCCCGCTCGTCGTGTTCAGTTACGCCAACCCCGTGCTGCGCATGGGGGTCGAACGTTTTGCGCGGGCCGCCGCCACGGCAGGCGTGGACGGCGTACTGGCGGTCGATCTGCCGATCGAGGAAGCCGGACGCTTCAGGGAGACGCTGGGCGCGTCGGGCCTTGATACGATCTTCCTGTTGAGCCCGACGACCACCGAGGCCCGAATCAAGAAGGCGGCTGAACTGGGGAGCGGGTTTCTGTACGGCATTTCGAGGCTGGGGGTGACGGGGGCGCGCGACCGCGTCGCGAGCGGCGCCGAGATGCTCGTCAAGAGGATCCGGGCCCACACGTCGCTGCCGATCGCGCTCGGCTTCGGGATCTCGCGGCCCGAGCACGTCGCTGAGGTGACGGCCTATGCCGACGCGGCCGTTGTGGGCAGTGCGCTCGTGTCGTTAATCGCCGAACACGGCGCATCGCCGGATCTCCTCTCGCGGGTGGAGACGTACGTCCGGTGGCTGAAGAGCGCCAGCGACCACAGGAAGAGTTCACATGCCTACGCTTGAGGATTTTCGCAAGGACATCGATCGTGTGGACGAAGTCATCGTCCGGCTGCTCAACGAGCGCGCACGTGTCGCGTGCGAAATCGGCCGGTTGAAGAAGGCGGAAGGCGTGCCGGTCTACCAGCCGGATCGCGAGAAGGAAGTCATCGATCACGTTCGCAGCATCGCGGTCGAAGGCCCTCTCGGTCCTGACGCGATTGTGCGGCTGTTCGAGCGAATCATCGATGAGGCGCGGCGCCTCGAGCGTCGCGTGGTGCATGGAGAAGAGACACCCGAACGTGTGACCTAACCGATCGGGCAGGGGAGGCAGTGGAAGCAATGGTCGTAGTCATGGAAGAACGGGCCACGGAAGCCCAAATCGAGCAGGTCGTCGCGCGTCTCGTCGAGATGGGCATGGACGTGCACCGATCCACCGGCGTCAGCCGCACCGTGCTGGGCGCCGTCGGACAGGGGCACCCCGACAAGGGATTAATCGAAATGCTCGACGGCGTTCATGAAGTGTTGCGCATTTCCGAGCCCTACAAGCTCGCCAGCCGGACGTTCAAGTCCGATCCGACGGTTGTCACGGTCGGGGACATCCGGATCGGAGGCGACGAAGTGATCGTGATGGCGGGACCGTGCTCGGCTGAGACCGAGAAGCAGGTTCGGGCGAGCGCGGCCGCCGTCCGTCGCGCCGGCGCGAAGGTCTTTCGCGGAGGCGCCTTCAAGCCACGCAGCTCGCCATATAGCTTTCAGGGCTTGGGCGAACCAGGACTGCAGCTGCTGCGTGACGCGGCGACGGCCGAGAACCTCGCGCTCGTGTCCGAGGTCATGGACGTGAGCCAGATTCCGCTGGTCGAGAAATACAGCGACATCTTCCAGGTCGGCGCGCGCAACATGCAGAACTTCACGCTGCTGAGGGAACTGGGCCACACACGCAAGCCGGTGCTCCTCAAGCGGGGCATTTCGGCGACGATCGAAGAGTGGCTGCTATCGGCCGAGTACGTGCTGAGCGGGGGCAACACCGAGGTCATTCTGTGCGAGCGCGGGATCCGGACATTCGAGACGGCCACGCGCAATACATTCGACATTTCGGCCATCCCCGTCGTCAAGAAGCTCAGCCATCTCCCGATCATCGCGGACCCAAGCCACGGTGCGGGGCGTCGGGATATGGTGGCGCCGATGGCGCGTGCGGCGGTCGCCGCCGGGGCCGACGGCTTGATCATCGAGGTCCACAACGATCCCGATCACGCGCTCAGCGACGGAGCTCAATCGATGTATCCCTCTCAATTCGATCGACTGATGGCCGAGTTGCGGATTATCGCACCGGCGATCGGGCGCAGTATCTGCCTCGAGCCGGTCGCTCGGCGCGGCTGGGGGAGCTGAGTGGAGCTGCCGGTCATTCAGCCGTCCAGACGACCGGAGGGCCAGCCGCCGATCTTCCAGCGGATAGGCATTGTCGGCCTGGGCCTCATCGGCGGGTCGATCGCGCTGGCAGCGCGCGAGCTCTGGCCCACCTCCCTCGTCATCGCCGTGGACAACAAAGACGTCCTCGAGACCGCGATGCGCCTGCACGCCATCGATGTGGCGGCGGACGACATGATCGTGCTGGCCGAAGCGGACATCGTCGTTCTGGCGGCGCCGGCGAAGCAGAACATCGCGTTGCTGAACGTCCTCGACGAGAACGTTCGCCTCCCGGCTGTCGTGACCGACACGACGAGCACGAAACGGGAAATTGTCGCGGCCGCGCGCGGGCTGCCATCGCGTTTCACGTTTGTCGGTGGTCATCCGCTCGGGGGAGCCGCCAAGGGAGGCCTCGAACACGCTCGAGCCGATCTCTTCCGCGGCCGCCCATGGTTTCTCACTCCAACCGGCGATGGCGCCGGCTCGGCGCTGGAGAAACTGATGGCGTTCGTGCGTGCGCTCGGCGCCGAACCCAGGCTGATCGGCGTGGAGGAGCACGATCGGTTGCTCGCTTTTCTCAGCCACCTTCCACAGATCACCGTGAGCGCCCTGATGCAGGTGGTGGGTGACGCGGTCGGCGTGGACGGCCTCGCCCTCGCGGGACGCGGGCTGGCTGATACCACGCGACTCGCTTCGAGCCCGGCGGACATCTGGAAGGACATTGCGGCGACCAACGCCGATCAGATCGGCCCGGCGCTGGAAACGCTGATCGAGGTGCTGCAGGGCCTGCGGCGCGACTTGCCGGTTGGCGACCAGCTCACAGAGGTGTTCTCGATGGCGAACCGATGGCGCGACGCCCTGGAAGGATCCAAGGGCTGAAGAAGCTGGACCCTCTAGCGGTCGAAGTCGTTGGCCCGACCAGGCTGAATATGAACGTTCACCGTCGCCGAGGCCAACAGTTTGTCGTTCCGCTTGAGGCGTATCCACACCTTATTGGACCCTGGAGTGCGAAACACGTGCTCCTGGATGAAGCGGCGCCGGATTTCGCTCTTGCCCGCCTCGTACGGATCGCAGTCGATCGTCGATTCCGACTCCGTCCCGTCGCCCCATTCCCAGAGCACGGTCGGGCAGTAGTACTCCTGATAGTCGTTCGCCCCCCCGGTCAATTCTGCGGTAAGGACTATTCGTGCGGGAGAGACGCCGACGTTAGGCTGGGCCCGAACGGAAAACTTCGGGCGGACATTCGAATCGTCTTTGTTGTCGCGCTGGGCAGCAACCGGGCCAGTCGCCACAAGGACGAGACACGCGGCGCCTGCCGTGACAATGCAGCGCAGAATACTGTCCATCGGCTGTCCTCTGGCGCGAGCCCGTGCAGACGCTTACAGGCATTGTACCGGGCGCCGTGGGTGTCAGCAAGCGCTTCAGCGATAATACTGAGATGCCGGGCACGCTTACCATGACGCCGATAGCCTGCACCTCGACGCCGCTCCTGGCCCTCGAGGCCGATCTCATTATCGTGCCCTGGTTCGAGCAGGAAGACCCGTCGGCTGTCCCGGGGCTCGACGCGGCCACCGGCGGCGATATCGCCCGGGCGCTCGCGTCAAAGGAATTCTCGGGACGGCTGTTCGAACATTTGCTCACAACGGTAGCCGGCACGAACGGCCGCGCCCGACGCCTCCTGGTCGCGGGTGCCGGCTCCTCCTCTGAGTACCGCACCGAGCTGGCGCGGCAGATTGCGGCGGCGGCTGGAATCGCCGCGCGCAGCCGGCGTGCGGGACGAGTCGCCTTTGCGCTGCGCGATCGGGGCGAGCCGCTCGACATGGCTCAGGCCGTGGCCGAGGGGCTGACCCTGTCCGAGTTCAACGTCGGAGCGTATAAGACGGACGAGACGCCTCCGCCCGCCGCGCCCACCTGGACCATCGTGCTCCCCGAGCGATCGGCTGACGCAGTCGCTCAGGTTCGCGCCGGCATCGACCGGGGCCGTCTGTTGGCGGAGTGCAGCAACCTCGCGCGTGTCCTCGCTAACGAGCCCGGGAATACGCTGACGCCCCGCGAGTTCGCCCAGCGAGCCGCCGCCCTTGCGGGCGAGAGCGGCGTGGGGGTCGACATTCTCGACGAGGCTCGCATCGCCCAGCTCAACATGGGCCTCCTGCTCGGCGTCGCCCGAGGCAGCAGCGAGCCGCCCCGCGTCATCGTTTTCGATTACACCCCGTCTCAAGGCCAGTACCCGCCGACTGCACCAGTGCTCGGACTGGTAGGAAAGGGGATTACTTTCGACAGCGGCGGCATTTCCATCAAGCCGGCCGATGGCATGGAGCGTATGAAGGACGACATGGCCGGCGGCGCCGCCGTGGCGTGCGCGATGCGAGCCATCTCAATCCTGAAAGCGCCCATTCGTGTTGTTGGCGTTGTGCCCGCAACCGAGAACATGCCGGGCGGTCGGGCGATCAAGCCTGGGGACATTCTGAAGAGCGCCGCGGGCAAGACCGTGGAAGTCATCAACACCGATGCCGAAGGTCGACTGATCCTGGGCGACGGTCTCTGGTATGCGCAGCAGCTCGGGGCGACCCATCTCGTCGATGTCGCGACGCTCACTGGGGCCTGTGTCGTTGCGCTGGGGAAGAGCACCAGCGGGCTGTTCGGTACGCCGCCCGAGTGGGTCGAACACGTTCGCCGCGTCGCAAACCGTGCCGGCGACCGTGTGTGGCCGATGCCGACGTTCGACGACTATCGAGAGCAACTCAAGAGCGAAATCGCCGACTTCACCAATACCGGCGGCCGGCCAGCCGGATCCATCACCGCCGCGCTGTTCTTGAAGGAATTCACGGGCGGGCGTCCGTGGGTGCACCTCGACATCGCCGGCACGGCGTGGGCCGAAGAAGCACGCCCCTATCTCCCAAAGGGCCCGAGCGGGGTCGGAGTTCGAACGCTCGCCGAACTGGCTTTCACCAGCACCGAATGGAACTTCCGCACCTAGCACTGCTTCAACTGTTCCTGCAGAACGTTCCGGAAGGTACGGTCGTCGTCAAACTGATGCCGCCCCCCGGCGAGCTCGAACGGTTGCGCGATGTTCTGATCCGCTCCCTCGGCCTGAGCGGGACCATTGCCCTCACCGGCGTGGTGCTCGGCGCAATCGTCGGAGCCGCGGTTTTTCTGCTCCGGTATCTGCGTTCAGCCTGAAGGCTTCGGGAAACAGCCCCGCACGAGCTGGAAGGGCCGACCTACTGCTGGGCCACTCTCGGAACGCTTTTGAGGGAGCTTTGGTACTTGCTGATGGCGTGAACGAGCGCTTCGGCGATCCGCTGACGGTAAGCACTGCCGCGCAGGAGACGGGCTTCCTGGGTGTTCGTCACGAAGGAGATCTCCGCCAGCACGCTCGGCATGGCGGCGCCGATCAACACGACGAACGGCGCCTGCTTCACGCCGAGATCCTTCACCGACTTGTTCGACTTGCGCAGCCGTTCGATCATCGCTGCCTGCACGGCCGTTGCAAAATCGCGCGACTCATCGAGTTTGTTGTTGAGCGCGATCTGCTTCAGGAAGTCCGGCAAGTCTCCCATCGCCTGCCCCGAGGCTGCGTTTTCCCGCGCGGCGACCGCCGCAGCACTCATGTTGGTGGCGAAGTTGAGGAAATAGGTTTCGATGCCGCCGGCCGAAGCATTGGGGCTGGCGTTGGCATGAATTGACAGGAACAGATCGGCCCCCTCGCGATTGGCGATCGCCGTTCGCTCCTGAAGGGGCACGTAGTCGTCGGAGCGTCGCGTCAGGATGACTTCGACGCCCGGCATTTTCTCGAGCAGTTTCTCGACGCGCAGCGCGATGTCCAGCACCAGCTCGGATTCGTCGAGCGACTTGCCCTTAGCCCCCGGATCATGCCCTCCATGGCCCGGATCGATGACGATGCGGGATACGCTCAGTCCCAGCTGCCGCGCCATCGAATAACCGCCGCCGGTGTTCTTCGCGGGTGGGCTGGTGG
>Ga0247825_10000083_pt1 | contig 50428 bp, 46 predicted proteins | sample 13C_Vanillin_Day_FD_194413 | JGI IMG/M metagenome (GOLD analysis project Ga0247825, IMG submission 194413) | Soil microbial communities from agricultural site in Penn Yan, New York, United States - 13C_Vanillin_Day48 | ecosystem: Environmental > Terrestrial > Soil > Agricultural land | place...
CCCACCGGGTTCTTCCTCGCCGGCATCTACCCGGTGGGCATGAAGATCGCCTCGGGCTGGTTCCGGAAGGATCTCGGCTACGCGCTCGGGCTGCTGACCGGCGCGCTCGTGCTCGGCACCGCATTCCCGCATCTGCTGCAGGGCCTCGGGCAGGCCTGGCCGTGGCAGGTCGTGATGCTCGGCGTATCGGCCTGCGCCGCGCTCGGCGGCCTGCTGATGTTTACGCTGGTGCCCGACGGGCCGTACCTGCAGCGCGGCGCGAAGTTCGACCCTGCGGCGCTCGCCACCGTGTTCCGCTCGCGCGGCTTTCGCGGCTCGGCCTTCGGCTATTTCGGCCACATGTGGGAGCTGTACGCGTTCTGGGCGTTCGTGCCCGTCGCACTCGCAGCGCGCGGAGCCGTGGACAACGTCTCGGTCTGGTCCTTCACCGTGATCGCCGCGGGTTTCGTGGGATGCGCGCTCGGCGGGCTCGTGTCGCTCCGCGTCGGCAGCGCGCGCGTTGCGGTGGCGCAGCTCGGCACCTCGGGCGTCTGTTGCCTCCTGTCGCCACTCCTGTTCGTCGCGCCCACCCCCATCTTCCTTGCCTTCCTCCTCGTCTGGGGCGTCGCCGTGGTCGGCGACTCGCCGCAGTTCTCGGCCCTCAACGCGGCCAACGCGCCACCGGGGCTCGTGGGTTCGGCGCTCACCATCGCCAACTGCATCGGCTTCGCCATCACCATCCCGAGCATTGAGCTGCTGAACGCAACCGTCGGATGGCTGTCGGTACAGTATGCGTTCCTGCTGCTGGTGCCGGGACCCGTTCTCGGGCTGCTGGCGATGCGGCCCCTCGTGAGAAAAGCATGAATTCCGGTTCAATGCCGCGCAATTGGCAAGCAACTACCTGAACCGCACGTTGTCGCGGGTCAGCTGGCTGATCGAGGTGCAGCCCATCAGCTTCATCCCCCGCTCGATCTCGCCGCGCATTAATCCTAGTGCGTGCTCGACGCCAGCCTGGCCGGCAGCGGCCAAAGGGAAGAGATAGAAGCGGCCGACACCGACAGCCTTGGCGCCTAGCGAAAGGGCCTTCAGGACATGGGTGCCGCGTTGAATTCCTCCATCCATCATCACGTCTATCCGATCACCCACGGCATCCACCACTTCTGCCAGCTGATCGAACGAAGCTCGCGAGCCATCGAGCTGCCGGCCGCCGTGATTGGAAAGTATGATGCCCGTGCAGCCGATTTCTGCGGCGCGTTGCGCATCTGCAACCGACATGATGCCCTTCAGACAGAACTGCCCATTCCAGGATCGGACCATCTCTGCCACGTCTTTCCAGCTCATGGAAGGGTCGAGCATCTCGGTGAAGTAGCGCCCGATCGACATCGCCCCGCCGCTCATGTCGACGTGCTCCTGCAACTGGGGCAGAGTGAAGCTTTCGTGGACAAGGTAATTCAAGCCCCACAGCGGCTTGGCCGCAAACTGAAGCATTCCGGCCAGGGTAAGCCGCAACGGAATGGAAAATCCGGTCCGCAAGTCCCGCTCGCGGTTTCCTCCGGTAATGCTGTCCACGGTCAGCATCATGACCTCGACACCGGCATCCTTGGCACGTTGCAGCATCGCGCGATTGAGGCCGCGATCCTTGTGAAAGTAGAACTGGTACGCCTGTGGTGTGGAGTATCTCTTGCGCAACTCCTCCAAGCTGACCGTGCCGAGCGAAGATACGCCGAACATCGTTCCGTACTTCGATGCGGCGGCCGCAACCGCGCGTTCACCTTGATGGTGAAACAGGCGTTGGAGCGCGGTTGGAGAGCAGTAAAACGGCACCGCCAGCCTTTGGCCCATCACTGTCACGGAAAGATCGACGGTTTCCACTCCACGCAGGACGTTGGGAACCAGGTCGCAGCGCTCGAAGCTTGCCGTGTTCTGGCGGTGGGTCACCTCATCGTCTGCTGCTCCGTCGATGTAGTCGAAAATCGGACCCGGCAGCCGCCGCTTGGCCAGTTCACGAAAGTCATGAAAGTTATGGCTATCGCTCAAGCGCATATTGTTTTGGCGTGTTGTCCTCCCTTGGTGCATTTTGCGGCTGCGACCGGCCGTAGGCAAATTGATCAGCCGCTCCTAAATTGATCAGCCGCTCCTTAAGGGGAAGCGCTCCAGGATCCCGTAGGCAGACCCCTTGGAGGACACGCTCGAACTCGCCAAGACGAACTCCCGTACCGGCCAGTCCATGCTGGGCAGCGGCGGGAGCAAGGGCGGCTTCGGCGCCTTGCGCAGCAGAGTGACGTGGGCGGCGAAGGGGCGGCGCTCGAGGATGAACTCGGCGCGGTAGAGCTCGAAGTGCAGCGCCTCGACCAGCGCCTTGAGCGCGGCGGGGGTCTCGCGCGGGCCGGCCCAGACGATCTGGTTGTGCTTCCAGTACTTCGCGACTTCGATGGGCAGCGCGTGCGCGCGGCCTTCGACGCGTCGCGCGGCGGCGCTGGCCTTCTCGGGCTGCGCGGCGCCGAGGAAGGCGAGCGTGAGGTGAATCTTTTCGGCGGGCGTCGGGCGGCCCTGGAACTGCCGCGCCCAGCGCGCGAGCGCCTCGGCGGTCTGCGGCGGCGGCCATGCGGCGAAGAAGAGCCGCACCCTAGTCGGTGAAGTGCCTGCGCGTGATGTCGGCGAGAGCGCGCTCGCCCGAGTCGGCGGACTTCTCGAGCTGCGCGACGATCAGCTCCATTTCCCGGCGGCTGCGGTTCTGCGAAAGCTTCCAGCGCGTCTCGACACGGCTGACCGCGATCTCGAAGTTGACGATGCCGTCGAGCATCTGGTCGATGTACTCCTGGCGAAGGGCATCGAATCTGGGCAGCCACTGCGGGTCCATGAGCTCGATCAACCGGCGCTGCGAGGCGTATTTCGCCTTGGGGTCGTCGATCACCTTCGGCACGCCGTAGGCATGCACGGCGGTGTAGTTCCACGTCGGCACGCGCTCCTTCTCCTCGTACCAGCGCGGCGAGATGTAGGCGTGCGGGCCGGTGAAGACCACCATCACTTCGTCGTCGAAGAACTCCTTCCATTGCAGGTTGTTCTTCGCCATGTGCATGTCGATGGCGACGCCGTCGCCGGATTCGCGGATCAGCGCAGGAAGGTGCGAGCCCACGAGCGCGCCGCCCGTGCCGGTGACGAGCAGCGGGAAGTTGTTCGCGCGCATGAAGGCGAGCACCTCGGCGCGCTGCTCGATCCGGTTGTAGGGAGGCGAATACATGGCTACTCCAGGAGGACGACGGCCTGCGCGGCGATGCCCTCGGCGCGGCCGAGGAAGCCGAGGTGCTCGGTGGTGGTGGCCTTGATGTTCACGACCGAAGCCGCAATGCCGAGGTCGGCGGCGATGTTCTCGACCATCTGCGGCACGTGCGGCGCCATGCGCGGCTCCTGCGCCAGGATGGTGGCATCGACGTTCACCACCTTGAGGCCTTTGGCCTTCACTTTCCCGATCACCTCGCGCAGCAGCTCGCGACTGTCGGCGTTCTGGTACGCGGGGTCCGTGTCGGGGAAGTGGCGGCCGATGTCGCCCAGGCCCGCGGCGCCGAGCAGCGCGTCGCAGATTGCGTGCAGCAGCACGTCGGCGTCGGAGTGTCCGTCCAATCCCCTGCCATAGGGAATGGTCGCGCCGCCGATCACCAACCGGCGCCCGACGACCAGCTCGTGCACGTCGAAGCCCTGCCCGATTCTCATGCGCGCCTCCTCAGGATCGCCTCGGCGAGCGCCAGGTCCTCCGGCCACGTCACCTTCAGGTTCTCGCGGCTGCCCTGGACCAGCCGGGGATGCAGCCCGAGCTGCTCCACCGCGCTCGCCTCGTCCGTCACCGGACCGCGCGCCTGGCGCAGCGCGTGCAGCAGCAGCCCGGCGCGAAACATCTGCGGGGTCTGCGCGAGCCAGAGGCCCGCGCGGTCCTGGGTACCGTCGATTCTCTGCGCAGCTTCCCGCTTCACCGTGTCGGCGACCGGCAGCGCCAGGATCCCGCCCACGTCGTCATTCTCGCAGGCGGCGATCAATCGCTTCACGTCTGCCTCGCCCAGGCAGGGCCGCGCGGCGTCGTGCACCAGCACCCAGTCGCCCGCGTCCATGTCGTCCATTGCCGCGACCAGGCCGTTATGCACCGAGTGGCGCCGCGATTCGCCGCCGCAATAGAGCGGCTGCAGCCGGTCGCCGAACGCGCTCCAGTCGTGAGTTGCGAAAGTCGCATCGTCCGGCGACAGCACCACGAATACGGCCTGCACTGGCGGCACGCAAACTGCTCGGATGGCGTGCCACAGCATCGAGCGCCCAGCGAGCGGCGCGTACTGCTTGGGAATGTCCGTGGCCGCGCGGCTGCCGCTGCCCGCGGCGGGGATGAGGGAGAACATCCTGAGGGGAACATCTTGTTTAAATTCAGAGCGATATAATTACACGCTTTTTCGATTGATGCACCGCGATCCACTTCCCGCGCGCAGGCGATACACCCGGCTCTCGGGCTCGGCGGACGCGCTCGCCCTGGCGCGCCTCGCCGCGGCGGAGAAGCCGCTGGCGGTGGTTTCGGCGACCGCCCTGGACGCGCAGCGCCTGGTCGAGGAGATCGCCTGGTTCGCCCCCGGGCTGCGGGTATGCCTGCTGCCCGACTGGGAAACGCTGCCGTACGACCAGCTCTCGCCGCACCAGGACCTGGTCTCGGAGCGGCTCGCAACGCTCTACCGCATCCAGCGGGGCGAGTTCGACGTCGCCGTGGTGCCGGCGCCGACCGCGCTGGTGCGCCTGTGCCCGCCTTCCTATATAGCCGCGCACACGTTTTTCGTGACCACCGGGGAAAGACTTTCGCTGGAGCGGCTGAAAAGCCAGTTGGCGACTGCGGGCTACCAGCATGTCACGCAGGTGGTGGCACCGGGCGAAGTGTGCTTCCGCGGCGGGCTGATCGACCTCTTCCCGATGGGCAGCGCGCTGCCCTATCGTCTCGACCTGGACGACGACGTGGTCGATGCCATCAAGACCTTCGACGTCGACTCGCAGCGCACCGTGTACGCGGTAAGCGAGATCCGCCTGCTGCCGGCGCGCGAGTTTCCGCTCGACGAGGCGGGCCGCGCGCGCTTCCGCAGCCGCTGGCGCGAGCTGTTCGAGGGCGATCCCTCCAAGAAGCGGCTCTACCGCGACGTGTCCAACGGCGTGCCGGCCGCCGGCATCGAGTACTACCTGCCGCTCTTCTTCGAGTCGGTGGCAACGCTGTTCGACTATCTGCCGGCCGGCAGCACGCTTGCCCTGCACCACGACGTGAGCGACGCGGTGAACGAGTTCTGGCGCGATACCGCCACGCGCTACAAGATGGCCGGCGGCGACCCGGACCGGCCGCTCCTCGCGCCGCCGAAGCTCTTCATCCCGGCAGAGGAGTTCTTCCTCCGCGTCAAGGATTTCGCGCGGGTCGACCTCACCACCGGCGACGAGGACGAGAAGGACCCGGTGGTGGTAACGCAGGCGCTGCCGGCGCTCGCCGTCGACCGCCGCGCCGCCGATCCGCTCGCGGCGCTGAAGCGCTTCCTCGAGACCTCCGGGCTGCGCGTCATGGTGGCCGCGGAGTCTCCCGGGCGCCGCGAAACCATGTCGACGTATTTCGCCGAATACGGGCTGCGCGCCCCGGCGTGCGGCACGTACGAAGAGTTCCAGAAGAGCAATTCCGCTTTTGCGCTGTGCGTGTCGCCGCTTGCCCACGGCTTCATGGTCCCGGCCGAAGGCTGGGCGGTGGTCACCGAGGCGGAGCTGTATGCCGGCGTGGTGCGCCGGCGCGGCCGCGCCGCCGAGAAGCGCACCTCGGTCGAGGGCATGCTGCGCGACCTCTCGGAGCTCAAGGTCGGCGACCCCGTGGTGCACGAGCAGCATGGGATCGGTCGGTATCAGGGCCTGGTGGCGCTAGACGTCGGTGACGGGGCGAACGAATTCCTTCTGCTGGAGTACGAAGGAGGCGACAAGCTGTACGTGCCGGTCGCGCAGCTCGGGGTGATCGGGCGCTACAGCGGGGCGCAGCCCGAGGAAGCGCCGCTGCACAAGCTGGGCAGCGGGCAGTGGGACAAGGCCAAGGCGCGCGCCGCCCGGCAGGTGCGCGACACCGCGGCCGAGCTGCTCGCCCTGTACGCCAGGCGGGCTGCCAGGCTCGGGCATTCATTCGCCGTCAAGCAGCATGACCTGGAGGCCTTCGCCGACGGCTTCGGCTTCGAGGAGACGCCCGACCAGGCGACGGCGATCGAGTCGGTGATCACCGACATGGCTTCGGGCAAGCCGATGGACCGGCTGGTGTGCGGCGACGTCGGCTTCGGCAAGACCGAGGTGGCGCTGCGCGCCGCCTTCGTCGCGGTCGCCGACCAGAAGCAGGTCGTCATCCTCTGCCCCACCACGCTGCTCGCCGAGCAGCATTTCCAGACTTTCAGCGACCGCTTCGCGGAGTGGCCGGTGACGATTGCCGAGCTCTCCAGGTTCAGGACTTCCAAAGAAACGACGGCGATCCTCAAGAAGCTGGAAAGCGGCGAGATGGACATCGTCATCGGCACGCACAAGCTGCTCTCCAGGGACGTGAAGCTGAAGCGCCTGGGCCTGGTGATCATCGACGAGGAGCACCGCTTCGGCGTGCGCCACAAGGAGGCGCTGAAGCGCCTGCGCGCCGAAGTGGACGTGCTGACGCTCACCGCCACGCCCATCCCGCGCACGCTCGCGCTGTCGCTCGAGGGCATCCGCGATTTCTCGGTGATCGCCACGGCGCCGCAGAAGCGCCTCGCCATCAAGACCTTCGTCGCCCCCTGGTCGGAGGGCCTGATCCGCGAGGCGGTCATGCGGGAGCTGAAGCGCGGCGGCCAGGCCTACTTCCTGCACAACGACGTGGAAAGCATCGAGCGCATGCGCGAGCGCCTCGAGCACCTGCTGCCCGAGGCGCGCATCGCGGTCGCGCACGGCCAGATGCGCGAGCGGGAGCTGGAGCGGGTCATGCGCGAGTTCACGGCGCAGCGCTTCAACCTGCTGCTGTGCTCGACCATCATCGAGACCGGCATCGACATTCCCACGACGAACACCATCGTCATCAACCGCGCCGACCGCTTCGGATTGGCGCAGCTGCACCAGCTGCGCGGCAGGGTCGGCCGCTCGCACCACCAGGCCTACGCCTACCTGCTCACGCCGCCCGAGGAGGCCCTGAGCAAGAACGCGCAGAAGAGGCTCGAAGCCATCCAGATGATGGAAGAGCTCGGCTCGGGCTTCTACCTGGCGATGCACGACCTCGAGATCCGCGGGGCCGGCGAGATCCTCGGCGAAGAGCAGTCGGGCGAGATGCAGGAGGTGGGCTTTTCGCTTTATGCCCGCATGCTCGACAAGGCGGTCCGCTCCCTGAAAGCCGGCAAGGCGGTCGACCTGGATGGCACCGTCGATGTGACGACCGAAGTGAACCTCCACGTGCCGGCGCTGCTCCCCGAAACGTACTGCAGCGACGTGCACGAGCGCCTGTCGCTCTACAAGCGCCTGGCCGACGCCGAGTCGCGCGAGGCGCTCGACATGCTGCGCGAGGAGCTGGTCGATCGCTTCGGCGAGCTGCCCGAGCCGGCGCGCGCGCTGCTCGAGTGCCACGAGGTGCGCATCGCCGCGCGGCCGCTGGGCGTGGCGCGCGTGGACGCGACGCACGAGGCGGTGCAGCTGCAGTTCATCAAGAACCCGCCGCTCGACGGCGCCAAGGTGATCGACTTCATCCGCAAGAAGGGACGCCACGCCCGCCTCGCCGGCCCCGAGAAGCTGCGCGTCGACGCCAAGCTCCCGGCCTGGCAGGAACGCGCCGCCGCCGTGAAGGACATCCTCCACCAGCTCGCCGCGTAAATGGTGACAGTCACCACTTTCTCGCTTGGGGAAGGTCTGAAGAAGTCGCCCCCGCGAAGGCGGGGGCCCAGTGTTCTTGTTGAAAACCATGGATTCCCGCATTCGCGGAAACGATTCTCTGCAAGACTTTTTAGATGAACCTGGTCGTCCAGGGACCCGCCCTTTCGGGGGAACAGGTCGCGGCCGTGGCCGCCATGGCGGCAGCTTCGAGAGCCGAGCGAATCGGTCCGACCGCGTTACGCCTGCGCGACGCTCATAGGGGCGAACGCATCGCGGCATGGTGCGACGAGCGCAAGATCGACTGCGCCTGGATGCCGCCCGGCCGCCGCTTCGCCGAGCTCAGGCTGCTCGCGATGGACATGGATTCGACGCTCATTACCATCGAGTGCATCGACGAGCTGGGCGATCTCGCGGGCAAGAAGGCGGAAATCGCGGCAATCACCGAGCGCGCGATGCGCGGCGAGCTGGATTTTCCCGGAGCTCTCAGGCAACGGGTGGCCGCGCTGCAAGGCCTGCCCGAATCCAGCCTGCTCGAGGTGTATGAGCAGCGCCTGAAGCTGACGCCGGGCGCGGAAACGCTGTTGAAAGCCTGCAGGGACCACGGCGTAAAGGTGCTCCTGGTTTCCGGCGGCTTCACCTTCTTCACCGAGCGGCTGAAGATTCGGCTCGGCCTTGACTATACGATTTCCAATCGCCTGGAGATCGAGAACGGCCGCCTCACCGGCAAGGTGCTCGGCGACATCGTCGGCGCCGAGGCCAAGGCTGCGAAATTCCGTTCGGTCCTGGAAGAGCTGAAGACAAGCAAGCAAAACAGCGTGGCAATCGGCGACGGCGCCAACGACCTGAAGATGATGGCCGAGGCCGGGCTGTCGGTCGCCTTCCACGCCAAGCCGGTGGTGCGCGCGCAGGCAGACTGCGCCATCAACTGGTGCGGCCTCGATGCCGTCGTGAATCTGTTCGAGTAGAGCTACTTCCCGGCGATCACCATGATCTCGACCAACGCCTTCGGGTCGGCGAGCTTCGCCTCGACGCAGGCGCGCGCCGGGAGGTTCGACTTGTCCACCCAGGCGGTCCAGACCTCGTTCATGGGTGCGCGGTTGCGGATGTCGGTGACCCAGATCTGCGCCGACAGCACCTTGGACTTGCCCGAGCCGCACTTCGCCAGCAGCCGATCGATCTCGTCGAGCACCTGCTTGGTCTGGCCCTTGATGTCCTGCTCCAGGTTTTTCGCCACAACGCCGGCGAGGTACACGGTGTCGCCGTAGGCCACGGCCTGCGAAAGGATGCTGCTCTGGTCGTGCCGGGTAATGCTCATCGCTTGGTGTCTCCTTTGGAATCCTTCTCGATCTTGCGGTCTTCGCGCTTGGCGGCCTGCATGGCCTCCGGCTCGAGTTCCTCGGCGCTGCGGTTCAGGCGCACGAACACGCCCCATGCCAGGAGCAGCACCGCGGCGGCGAGGCCGATGCTCGCCACGTAGGGAAGGTGCTGCGGCGCGTCGTGCGCCACCCGGAACGTAAGCACGAGGGTTTCGATGGACAGCGCCACCACCAGCACGATCATGAAGCGCGACAGGAAGCGCCGCACGCGCGTGGGCGCGCTCATCTGCGCATCGCGCTGCACTTCCTCCTCCAGGATAGTCTGTCCCAGCTCGAGCGAGGCGAGCGCCACCGTCAGCACCGCGATGCTTTCGAGGACCGCGTTCAGCCGCTGCACGACGTCCGCGTTGCCGAAAAGCTGGATGCCCTGCCACAGCTGCATTCCCGCGATGGCGATCAGCGCCAGCGCCGCTGCCACGAAAAGCAGGCTGATGACGAAGTGGCCTGCGGGAAACAGCTTATGGATGAGCTTCACGCCTGCAGCGTCGCCTTGTCGTAGCCCGCGATGCCCTTGTAGCGGTCGGAGATCGCCTTGAGCTCCCGCGCGGAGATCACCGCGTCGATGCGCTCGAACGGGCGGTCGCCGGTGCGCTCGTAGATCTCGCGCAGGATCGCGTCGGGCGGATTGCGCCGGTTCTCCAGCACCACGTTGGCGGTCGGCTGCAGCCGCTCGGCTTCGTAGGCTTTCAGTGCGGCAGGGATGTCGCGCGATTCCTGGAGGTTGCTCGCCAGGCACTGCGCGTCGAGTATCGCCTGCCCGGCGCCGTTCGAGCCGCGCGGATACATCGGGTGCGCGGCGTCGCCGAGCAGCGTGACGCGGCCGAAGCTCCACGCGGGCAGCGGATCCTTGTCGACCATCGGGTACTCGAGCACCACCTCCGCGGCGCGGAAGAATGCCGGCACGTCGAGCCAGTCGAATTTCCAGTCCTCGGCGCCGGCGATGAAGTCCTCGACGCGCGCGGTGCGCGTCCAGTCCCAGCGCTTGTAATCCGGCGTCTCGATTTCCCACAGCCAGTTCACCAGCTGGCGGCCCTGCGCGTCGACGTTGTTGCGGATCGGGTAGTGCACCAGCTTGCCGCCCTTGAGCCAGCCCGCGCGCACCATGCTCGCCTCCGAAAGAACCGGCTTCCAGCGCGTCACGCCGCGCCACATGTTTACGCCCGAGTAGCGCGGCTCGCCCTCGTCCGGATAGAGCTGCCGGCGGATCATGGAATGGATGCCGTCGCAGGCAATCGCCGCCGCGCCCTTCACCCATCCCCTGTCTTTGAATCCAAGGGAGACATGATCCGGGGCCTGCTCGAAGCCTTCGCAGTGGAAGCCGAGCTGCAGCCGCTCGGCGCCCAGGCGCGCGCGCACCGCCTCCATCAGCAGGCTGTGCAGGTCGCCGCGGTGGATCGAGAACTGCGGCCACGGGTAGCCGGCGGCGCGGCCGAGTGGCTCCCGATAGATGAGCTGGCCGTAGCGGTTGAAGAACGCGGCCTCCTTCGTTTCCACCGCAACACGGGCGAGCGCCTCCTGCAGCCCCAGCTCGGTGAGCACGCGAATGGCGTGCGGCAGCAGGTTGACGCCGACACCCAACGGCTTGATCTCGGGCGCCGACTCGAATATGCGGCAGGCGACGCCGCGGCGGTGCAGCTCGAGCGCAAGCGTGAGCCCGCCGATGCCGCCGCCGACGATCAGGATTTCATGCATTGCCTTCAGTTTACTGCGAGGTAGGCCTTTTCCAGCGCGCCGTCGCGGGCGATTTCATCGGCCGAACCGCCCGCCGCGATGCGCCCGCCTTCGAGCACGTAGGCGCGGTCGGCGAGCGCCAGGGCGAGCCCGCTCATCTGGTCGACGAGCAGGATGGTGGCCGACTCCTGACGCAGCCGGTCGAGCGCCGCGAACAGATCGTCGATGACGGCCGGCGCAAGGCCGAGCGACGGCTCGTCGAGCAGCAGCAGGCGCGGCCGGCCCATCAGCCCGCGCGCGATGGCGAGCATCTGCTGCTCGCCGCCCGAGAGCAGGCCTGCGCGCTGGTGCAACCGCGCGCGCAGCCGCGGAAACCGCTCGAGCATGGCCTCGATGTCGGCCTGCGCGGCGTCCCTGCGCAGGAACGCGCCGAGCCGCAGGTTATCGAGCACCGAGAGCTCGGGGAACACCTGGCGGCCCTCGGGTACCAGCGCGAGGCCGCGCGCCGCGACCTTGTGCGCCGGCAGCCGCGACAGGTCCGCGCGCGCCAGGCGGATGCCGCCGGACACGGGCCGCAGCAGCCCGGACAGCGCGCGCATCAGCGTGGACTTGCCGGCGCCGTTCGCGCCCAGCACCGCGACCATCTCGCGCTCGCGCACGGCAAGGTCGATGCCCTTCAGCACCGGCTCCGCCCCATAGCCCGCCGAGAGCTGGCCCACCTCGAGCAGCGCCTCGCCCGGCGTGCCGCGCCGCACGCCCGCCGGCCGCGGCGCCTCGCCGAGATAAGCCTTGCGCACGAGCGGATCGCGCTGCACGTCGGCGGGACTGCCTTCGGCGATCTTCGCCCCCGCGTCGAGCACCACGACGCGGTCGGAGATGCCCATGACGACCGACATGTCGTGCTCGACGAGCACCACCGCCACGCCGCTCTCGGCGATGCGCCGCAGGAGCTGCGCCAGCCGCTGCTTGTCCGCGCGCGACAGGCCGGCCGCCGGCTCGTCGAGCAGCAGCACCGAGGGGCGCGTAGCCAGTGCCCGCGCGATTTCCACCAGGCGCTTGTCCACATGAGGCAAGTCGGCGGCGCGCGCCTGAACATCGCCTGTATAGCCGACGAAAGCGAGCAGCGGTTCCACGGCCGCCTCGCTGCCGGCGATCGCCAGGTTCTCGGCAACGCTCATCGAGCCGAAGAGCTGCGTCGTCTGGTAGGTGCGCGCGACGCCCGCGCGCGCGATGCGCCACGCCGGCCGGCCCTGGATCTCGGTATCGCGGATGCGGATGCGGCCGGCATCCGGGCGGTAGAATCCCCCGAGCAGGTTGAGCACCGTGGTCTTGCCGGCGCCGTTCGGCCCGATGAGGCTGGTGACGGCGCCGGGCTGCGCCTCCAGCGATACGCCGGCGGCGGCCCGCACGCCGCCGAAGGCGATGCTGAGGCCCTCAGCGGCGAGCGCCGAGCGGCTCGCCGGGCGCAGGTCCACCTCGCCGGGCGCCGCAAGGCGCGGCGCGCGCCGCCGCAGGAGCAGGCGATGCACCGTGCCCACGACGCCATCGGGCGCCGTCCACAAGACGACCAGCAGCAGCGCGCCGAAAACCAGCAGCCGGTATTCGGCCAGGCCCGCCAGCAATTCGGGAAGCAGCACGACAATCGCCGCGCCGACCAGCGGCCCCGCGATCGACCCGGCTCCGCCGATCATCACGACCAGCACGAAGAGGATGGATTGCGCGAAGCTGAAGGTCGAAGGCGTGACGAATCCGGAAAGCGGCGCGAAGAAGGCACCGGCCACGCCGGCGAACACTGCCGAGATGACGAAGGCGGCGGTCTTGATGGCGACCGGGTTGAGGCCGATGGACTCGGCGGCGACTTCCGAATCCCTGACTGCACGCATCGCTGCGCCCCAGCGGCTGCGCGCCAGGAGCCAGAATGCCACGGTGGCCACCGCTGCGAGCGCAATGCTCGCCAGTGCCACGCCGCGCTCGCCGATCGCGCCCGGCTGCGGGATGCCCATAATGCCGTTCTGTCCGCCCGTCAGGTCGCGCCACTCCACCGCCACGTGCTCCACGATAAAGCCGAAGGCGATGGTCACCATCGCGAGGTAGGGTCCCCTGACTCGCAGCGCCGGCAACGCGAGCAGCGCACCCACCAGCGCGCATACCAGCGCGGCCGCCGGCACCGCGGCCCAGAACCCCCACTTCGCCGTCACGGTGAGGATGGCCGCGGCATAGGCACCGAGCGCGTAGAAGCCGACATGGCCGAAGGACACCTGCCCGGTCAGCCCGAGCAGCACGTTCAGGCCCACGCCGACCACCGCGGTCAATGCCAGCGTCGCCATGATGTAGACGTAGTAGCTGTTGGAGACGGCGGTGAAAGCAGCGGCCGCTCCGAACGCCGCGATGAACGCCAGCCACCTCATACCTTCTTCACCTCGGCACGGCCGAATAGGCCCCGGGGCATTGCCGCGAGCGCCACGATCACCAGCGTGAAAGTCACGATCTGCGTATAGGCGGACCCGAAAAGCGCGGTGATGAGCGACTCGGTCACGCCGAAGATCAGCCCGGCGAGCATCACGCCCCAGGCGCTGGTGATGCCGCCGAGGATGGCGACGGCGAACGCCTTCAGCCCGAACAGGGTGCCCATGTCCGAATGCACGTTGAAGAGCGGCGCGATCATGATGCCGGCCGCGCCCGCGAACAGCGTCGAGGCGGCATAGGCGCCGGCGATAGCAAGCGGCACGTTGATGCCCATCAGGCGCGCCGCGTCGGGGTTCTGCACCACGGCGAGCAGCGCCTTGCCGTACTTCGTGCGCGTCGAGAAGAAATGCAGCGCCGTGGCGAGCCCGAGGCCGGCGATGGGGATGACGATCTGCAGCGCGGAAATGTTCAGCTCGCCTAGCTGCAGCGAGCTGCCCGCCCAGGGCATGTGGAAGCCGCGCGGCTCCTTGCCGAACGTGAACAGCACGGTGTTGTCGGCGATGATGCCGAGCGCCACGGTGGCGATCAGCCAGGCGCTCGAGCCGCGCCGCGCGAAAGGCCGCACTGCGAGCAGCTCCACGATCACGCCGTAGAGCGCGCACAAGGCGAGCGCGGCAAGCGCCGCCGGAAGCATGGGCCAGCCGAGCGTAATGGCGAAGGTGTAGGCGAGCACCGCGCCGAGCATCATCGAGCTGCCCTGCGCGAAGTTCACCGTGCTCGATACCGAGTAGGTGATATAGAAGCCGAGCGCCAGCAGCCCGTACATGCTGCCCAGGCCGAGGCCGGTGATGAGCGCGCTTGCAACCATTCAAATGAAACGGCCGCGCTAGGCGGCCGTCGCGAGCGATTCCCTCGAAATAGCGCTACTTCTTCATGCCGACGGGCAGGATCTGATTATCGATGAATTGCGCCCAGACGTAGTCGTTCTCGTTCACCGCGTCGTGGTTGCCCGGCGAGAACGGCTTGTCGTAGGTCTTGATCAGACCTTCGTAGCGGCCGATCTTGTAGAAGCCGTCGCGCACCTTCGGCCCGTCGGTGGCGCCCGCGGCGCGGATCGCGAGCGCCGTGAGCATCATCGCGTCGTAGGCGTTCGCCACGCCCACGGCAGGCGTCACGTCGCCCGGCCCCTTGATGTCCGCATACTTCTTCTTCAGCGCGGCGAGCACCTTCTCGCCCGCCGGGCCTTGCCGGCCGAAGAAGCTGTAGGTCTGCACGAAGTGCACCTCCTTGGCGCTCGGCCCGGCGAGCTCGGTGAAGCGGCCGCCGGCGGGGCCCCAGTGCGACACGATCGGCGGCTTCCATCCCATGCGGTCGAGCGACTTCACCACCTGCGCCGAGGGGCCGACGTTGCCGACCAGGAACAGGCAGTCGGCTCCCGCCTGCTTCAGGCGGCTGAGCTGCGGCACCACGTCGACGTCGTTGCCTTCGAACTTCTCGATGCCGGCGGGCTTCATGCCCTTGGCGCCGAGGGCCGCGATGAGCCCTTTCTCGTTCGACTCGCCCCAGGGGTTGTTCACCAGGATCATGCCGCAGTTCTTCGCGTTGAACACCTTCTGCGAGTACTGCAGCATCGCCTTGTTGACGATCTCGTCCACCGCCGAGACGCGGAACACGTAGTTGTCCTTGGCGCCGTTCTTGGTAATCGGCGTGCCCGCGGCCCAGGGACCCATGAACGGGATCTTCTGGTCGTTGACGATCGGCACGATGGCGAGCGACACCGGCGTATCGAGGCCGCCGAAGAGCACCGTCACCTTTTCGCGGAACAGCAGCTCGCGCGCCGCGATGACGCCTTTGGCGGGCGTCGCTTCGTCGTCGCGCCGCACCAGCTCGAGCTTGCGCCCCAGCACGCCGCCGCCCGCGTTGATCTCGTCGATCGCCACGCTCAGCCCGCGCGTAATGGCTTCGCCGGCACGCGCCGACTGCCCGGACAACGCCGTCACCAGCCCGATCTTGATGGTCTGCGCCCAGGCAGCGGACGCCGCAAAGCAAAGGATGGCGAGAACTGCAAGCTTCTTCATGTCGACCTCCCCGATGGATGGATTAGCTTAGCAGGACGCATGCCATGTTACGCTTCCTCGATGGATCGTCCGGCTAGAATAGTCGAAAAATATCTGCGCCTTGAAGAAACCATGGTCTACCGCCGGTGAGATCCCATCGCCGCTACGCGTATTCGCCGATCATCCGCCGGGCCGACTACAGCTGGCCGCGCAGCCGCCGTCTCGCCGTGTACATCGGCTTCAACGTCGAGCATTTCGATTTCGGCGGCGGGCTGGGCGCGACGCTGGGTCCCGCCTGCCCCGAGCCCGACGTACTCAACTACTCCTGGCGCGACTACGGCAACCGCGTCGGTGTATGGCGCTGCCTGGACGTCTTCAACCAGCTCAACATCCGGGTAGCCGCGCTCATCAACACTTCCCTCTACGACTACTGCCCGGAAGTGGTCGATGCCTTCGTCAAGCGCGGCGACGAGCTGGTCGGCCACGGGCACACCAACTCGGTGCGCCAGGGAGAGCTGCAGGAGGCGGAGGAAAAGACGCTGCTGCAATACTGCCGCGAGCGCATCCGCAAGGAGTCCGGCGTCGAGGTGCAGGGCTGGCTCAGCCCCTGGATCTCGGAAAGCGCCGTGACACCCGACCTGCTCGCCGAAACCGGCTACCGCTACAGCCTCAACTGGTGCCACGACGACCAGCCGACGCAGATGAGCACGCGCGCCGGCAATCTGTGGTCGATCCCCTACCCGCAGGAGCTGAACGACATCCCGGCGATCGTCGCGCGGCAGATGCACGCGCCGGACTTCGCCGACATGATCGTCGACAACTTCGACGAGATGCTCGAGCAGTCGCACTCCCAGCCGCTCGTCATGGGCATCGCGCTGCATCCCTACATCGTCGGCCAGCCCCACCGGCTGCGCCACCTGCGCCGTGCGCTGGAGCACATCCACCGCGAAAAGCGCGTCTGGTGGACCACCCCGGGCGCCATCTGCGAGTGGGTGGAGAAATCGGGCACCGAGTCGAGCTTCTTCAGCTGACCCCCTGACAAGGGGGTCGTGAGCCGCAGGCGAGCGGGGGGTGGTTTTCCGGACCCCCTGACAAGGGGGTCGCGAGCAACGCGAGCGGGGGGTTATTCGTTTACCGCGCGTTCAATCGCTTCACACACAGCCTCGAACCGCTCGATGACATCGGCGTTCGTGAATCGCAAGATCCGCATCCCTTGAAGTTCTAGCGACTCGGTTCTGCTTCGATCCCGCTGCATGCCGCCCTCGGTGAAATGGCTATCGCCATCCACCTCGATGATGAGGAGCAAACGGGCGCAGTAGAAGTCGGCGATGTAGCGGCCAAGCGGCTTTTGTCGGCTGAACTTGCACGGATGGGCGCTCAGGAACTCGAACCACAGTTTTCGTTCAGCCGGTGTGGGATCGCGGCGCAGTGCCTGGGCTTTGGACGTGAGGTCGCGACGGTAGCGGACATGCGGTCGAAGCGGCATATCTGCACAACGCGGTAAGTACCGGGCGGTGGACTGCGAGGGGGAAACAAAAACCAACCCCCCGCTCGCGCTGCTCGCGACCCCCTTGTCAGGGGGTCATGAAACCCAGCGGCGGGCGTTGCGGAACATGCGCATCCAGGGCGAGTCCTCGACCGAGCGATCGGGGGTCCAGGACATCTGCACGGTGCGGAACACGCGCTCGGGATGCGGCATGACGATGGTGAAGCGGCCGTCGGGCGTGGTGAGGCCGGTGATGCCCTGCGGCGAGCCGCTCGGGTTGTACGGATAGGCTTCGGTCACTTCGCCGCGGTTATTGACGTAGCGCATGCATACCAGCGGATTGCCGGGGTGCGAGAAGCTGGCGCGCCCCTCGCCGTGCGCGGTGGCAATCGGCATGCGGCTGCCTTCCATGCCCTGGAGGAAAATGGAGGGGCTGGGAGTGATCTCCACCATCACGAGGCGCGCCTCGAACTGCTCCGAGCGGTTGCGCAGGAAAAGCGGCCACGCGGCGGCGCCGGGGACGATGTCCTTCAGCGCCGCCATCATCTGGCAGCCGTTGCAGGCACCGAGCGCGAAGCTGTCGGAGCGGGCGAAGAAATCCTCGAACTCGCGGCGCGCGCGCGGATTGAAGAGGATGGTCTTCGCCCACCCCTGCCCGGCGCCCAGCACGTCGCCGTAGGAGAAGCCCCCGCCGGCGGCGAAGCCCTTGAAGCCGGCGAGCGACACGCGTCCGGCGATGAGATCGGTCATGTGCACGTCCACGGCCTCGAAGCCGGCGCGGTCGAAGCAGGCGGCCATCTCGGCGTAGCCGTTCACGCCCTGCTCGCGGAGCACCGCGACCCGGGGTTCGTTTCCGAGGTTGATGAAGACCTCTTTCGGGTCGAACGTCAGCTGCTGCGACAAGCCCGGGTCTTTCGGATCGATGATGCGGTCGTACTCCTCGCGCGCGCACGCCGGGTTGTCGCGCAGCGCCTGCATGCGGAAGGTGGTCTCGCTCCAGACCCGCTGCAGGTGGTCGCGCTTCGCGTGGAACACGCTGCGGTTGTTGCGCGTGATGCGGATCTCGTCGCGCGGATTGAGCTCGCCCACCACGTGCGTGCAGGCGCCCAGGCCCGCGCCGCGCAAGGCTTCCATCACGCGCCCGCGCTCGGCGGTGCGCACCTGCAGCACGGCGCCGAGCTCCTCGCTGAACAGCGCCGCGAGCGCCAGGTCCTTGGCGCGCCCGGCGAGCTGCTCCTCGGCATCGCGCTTGAACGCGTCGACGTCGTCGGCCGCCGCGTCGAAGGCGATCGCGTCCAGGCTGAGGGTCACGCCGCAATGGCCGGCGAAGGCCATCTCGCACGCCGCGGCGAACAGCCCGCCGTCGGAGCGGTCGTGATAGGCGAGGATCGAGGCACTCAGCGCCTGGATGGCGTTGAAGAAATTCTTCAGCAACCCGGGGTCGTCGAGATCCGGGCAGGCGTCGCCCATCTGCCCGAACACCTGCGCGAGGATCGAGCCGCCGAGGCGGTTCTTTCCCTGCCCGAGATCCACGAGCAGCAGCTCCGTGTCGCCGCAATCGGTGCGCAGCAGCGGCGTGAGCGTGGCGCGCGCGTCCTCCACTCGCGCGAACGCCGAGACGACGAGCGAGAGCGGCGCCAGCATTTCCTTGCCCTCCCAGGCGGTGCGCATCGACAGCGAATCCTTGCCCACGGGGATCGACACGCCGAGCGCCGGGCACAGCTCGAGGGCGACGGCCCTCACCGTGTCGTAGAGCGCGGCGTCCTCGCCGGGGGAGCCGGCCGCCGCCATCCAGTTGGCCGATAGCTTGACGCTCGATAGCGCGTCGATGCGCGCCGCGGCGAGGTTGGTCAACGCCTCCCCGACCGCCATGCGGCCCGAGGCCGGCGCGTCGATGATCGCTAGCGGCGCGCGCTCGCCGATGGCGAATGCTTCGCCGCCGTAGCCCCGGTAGTCGGCGAGCGTAACCGCGCAGTCGGCCACCGGCGCCTGCCAGGGGCCAACCAGCGGATCGCGCGCGCAAAGCCCGCCCACCGTGCGATCGCCGATGGCGACGAGGAAGGTCTTGTCGGCCACCGCGGGATGGCGCAGCACGCGGTACGCCGCGCCGGTGAGGGTGACCTCCGGCAGCGACAGCGGCCGGAGCGCGGGCTGCAGCCGCTGCGCCTCGCGTAGCATCTTCGGCGGCTTGCCGAGGATCATCGCGAGCTCGACGTCGACCGGGTTCTCCTTCAGCAATGAATCGGTGAGCACGAGGCGGCCGTCGTCGGTTGCCTGCCCCACGACGGCGAATGGACAGCGCTCACGCTCGCAGATGTCCTTGAAGACCGGCAGGGATCGAGGAGAGACGGCGAGGACGTAGCGCTCCTGGGCCTCGTTGCACCAGATTTCGCGCGGCGACATGCCGCGGTCCTCGGACGGGATGGCGCGCAGCTCGATGCGCGCGCCGCGCCCCGCCGAGTGCACCAGCTCGGGCAGCGCGTTGGAGAGGCCGCCGGCGCCGACGTCGTGGATCGACAGGACCGGGTTGGCGGCGCCGAGCTGCCAGCAGCGGTCGATCACCTCCTGCGCGCGGCGCTCGATCTCGGCGTTGTCGCGCTGCACCGAGTCGAAGTCGAGGTCGGCGACGTTGGCGCCCGCGCCCATGGAAGAGGCGGCGCCGCCGCCCATGCCGATCAGCAGCCCCGGCCCGCCGAGCTGCACAAGCAGCGTGCCGGGCGGCAGCGGCGCCTTCGCCGACTGCAGCGCCTGGATGCTGCCGAGGCCGCCCGCCAGCATGATCGGCTTGTGGTACCCGCGATCCTGGAATTCGAAGCTGCGAAAGTAGCCGCACAGGTTCGGGCGGCCGAACTCGTTGTTGAACGCGGCCGCGCCGATGGGGGCCTCGAGCATGATGTCGAGCGCCGACGCGATGTGCCGCGGCTTGCCCCGGCCCTCGCCCTCCCACGGCTGCACGGCGCCCGGGATGCGCAGGTGCGACACGGAGTAGCCCACCAGGCCGGCTTTCGGCCTCGCGCCCCGGCCGGTGGCGCCTTCGTCGCGGATCTCGCCGCCCGAGCCGGTCGCCGCGCCCGGGTAAGGCGAGATCGCGGTCGGGTGGTTGTGCGTCTCGCACTTGATGACCGAGTGCGTCAGCTCGCGGGAGAACCGGTAGGACAGATCTTCCCCAGGATAGAATCTTTCCACTTCGCGGCCCTCGATGATGGCCGCGTTGTCCGCGTACGCCACCACCGTGCCCTGCGGGTTCGCGGCATGCGTGTGGCGAATCATGGAAAACAGCGATTGCGGCTGGCGCTCGCCGTCCACGATCCAGTCCGCGTTGAAGATCTTGTGGCGGCAGTGCTCCGAGTTCGCCTGGGCGAACATGGTGAGCTCGGCGTCCGTGGGATCGCGTCCCATGGCGCGGTAGGCGTCCTCCAGGTACCCGATCTCGTCGTCGCTCAGAGCGAGGCCGAGCTCGCGGTTCGCCTCCCTGATGCGATCCACCGGAATGATTTCGAGCGGCCGCGGCGAGACCTGGTCGAAAAGCCGCGCCGCCTCGGCGAACGAGCGCAGCACCGTCTCGGTCATGCGGTCGTGCAGCAGCGCCGCGATGTCGCGCGTCCTGCCTTCGACGTAGAACACCTTGCCGCGCTCGATGCGGCTCACCGCGCCGAGGCCGCAGTTGCGTGCGATGTCGCTTGCCTTGGAAGACCAGGGCGACAGGGTGCCCAGGCGCGGCACCACGAGGAAGCTTTCTCCGCGTGGCGCGGACAGCATCGAGGTGCCGTCGTCCAGCAGCCGCTCGAGCAGCCCGTGCTCGTCCGCGCGCAGCTCGCGCTCGGCCTGCACGAAATAGCGGTATTCCGCCGCCACCGAGCGCAGGCCGGGGTCGACTTTCTGCAGGGACGCGAGGAGCTTCGCGAGGCGGAACTCCGAGGCCGCGCGCGGGCCGCGGAGCTGGAGGACTTGAGGCACTAGTTGCGGACCTGTTTCTCCACTGTCGTCAATTGCGCACCTTCGGGTCCTTGACCGTGCCGCCGAGCAGCAGCGTGGCGCGCAGGGATTGCGACGCCGTCCGCACGTCGGCCACGATCCGGCCGGACAGGGCCCCGCTCTGCGAGATGTCCGCGCTCGCGCCCGCCTGCAGCGCGCCGGCGCCGATCACCACGTTGCGCAGGGCGACGGCGCCGCGGTCATAGGTGCCCTGGCCGTTCATCTCGACGAACTGCGTGCGCCCGTTGACCTCCCGGCCGTCGGTACGGATGGCGCGCGCCAGGTCGAAGCTGCCGAGCACGCCTTTGCCGATGGTGAAGCTGCCTTCCACGCGGCCCGTGCGCACCAGCTTGGCCGGGTCGGCGCCGCTCATGGAGAACTTTCCGGTGCCCTCGGCGTGTCCTTCGGAGAGCAGCGCCGGCGCGAACGCCGCGGCGTTGATGGCGCGCGCCGTCAGCACGCCGTCGACCTGCCACGAGCTGCCCCAGCGCACGTTGGCCGTGCCGGAAAGCGCGCCGCCGAGCGCGGCGCCGCCCCAGGACTCGATCCTCATGCCATAGCGCGTGGCGCGGCCCTTCATCGCAAAGCTGGTGAGCGAGATCTCGGGGGCGAAGGGTAGCGCGAACGCGGCCGCGGTGACGTCGAAGTCCACGCCCTCGCCCTTCGGCAGGAGCTGCCCGATGAGCTCCTCCGGGCCCTGCAGCTGCACGGCGCGCACGCTGCCGTCGTTCGCCAGGCGCACGTCCGCCTGCAAAAGGGGCAGGGGCAGGGGCCCGTCGAGCTTCAGATCCTTGACCACGATGCGCTCCACGCTGAAGCGCGGCCCCTTCACGCGGGCGAGCAGCGTTTCGCCGAGCGCGTCCTGGCGCAGGGTCACGCCGTCGAGCTCGATGCGCTTGAAGTCGTGGGTATCGCCCAGCAGCGACGCGAGCTCGGGGTAGGCGCGCGCGGAGGCGACGCGCGTGCCCTCGCCGATGCGCAGGTCCTTGAGATTGACCTGTATCCCGGACCAGAGCGACAGCCGCGCCGAGCCGACGCGCACCGGCTGGCGCAGCGCTTCCGAGGCGGCGCGCTGGTATGCGTCCGTGGAGATCGGCATGAGGTGCAGCGCACCGAGCCCGGCTGCGACGAGGAGCAGCAGCGCGGTCGCCGCCGGCCGGCCCCAGCTGCGGCGCCGGCGCACCTTCGTCACCTTGACGCTGGCGCTGTCGTCGGCCGCCTTGGCCTTGCTCTTGGCCGCCTTGGCCTCGGCTCTTGCGGCCGCGCGGGCGCGCTGGCGCGCCTCCTTCTCGAGGCGCTTCTGCTCCTGCTCGCGCTCGCGCTGCGCCTTGCGCGACTCCTTCGGCACCGCGGCCTGGTCGCGGCGCACGTCGTCCATGTCGAGGTCCGAGTCGGTCACGCCGATGTCGTCGCTGCCCGAGGCCTCCTGGGCGGCGAAGGCTTCCACCGCGCGGCGCGCCCGTTCTTCCATTTCCGCGCGCTCGCGCTCCTCTTCCTCGCGCGCGCGCCGCTCTTCCTCCTCGCGCGCCCGGCGCTCCTCTTTTTCGCGCGCCCGGCGATCGTCGGCCTCCTGGCGCTCGCGCTCGGCGCGCTCGCGCTCGCGCCGCTCGCCTTCCTCGCGCAGGCCGCGCTGCTTTTCCTCCTGCGCGCGGCTCTCGGCCTCTTCGCGCGCCTTGGTGTCCTCGTCGTCGCGCTGCGTGAACGAGTCGAGGTCGGCCATCAGCGCGTCCAGGTTCTCGCCGCCCGGCTTCGCGGACCTGGGCTCGGGCGCCGCGATCGCGGGGAGTGGCTCGGCCTCCGGCTCGCCGGCCTCGCGCCGCGCCTGCTCCTTGGCCTTGCGCCGCTCGGCTTCCGCGCGCTTGCGCTCCGCTTCCTCGCGCGCGCGGCGCATCTGCGCTTCGTGCTCCGCGCGCGCCTTGCGCTCGGCCTCTTCCCTGGCCTTACGCTCGGCTTCCTCTCTCGCCTTGCGCTCGGCCTCCTCGCGAGCTTTACGCTCGGCTTCTTCCTTCGCCTTGCGCTCCGCCTCTTCGCGCGCCCGGCGCTCGGCTTCTTCCCGCGCCTTGCGCTCGGCCTCCTCGCGGGCCTTGCGCTCGGCTTCCTCGCGCGCGCGACGTTCGGCCTCCTCGCGCGCCTTGCGTTCTTCCTCGAGGCGCTGGCGCAGCTCCTCGGCTTCGCGCCGCGCCCGCTCGGCTTCCTCGCGCGCCTTGCGCTCCGCTTCCTCGCGCGCCCGGCGCTCGGCCTCGATCCTTGCCTTCGCCTCGGCCTCCAGCCTGGCCTTGGCTTCCGCGATGCGCAGCGCCTCTTCGCGGGCCGCCTTGGCTTTCGCTTCGGCTTCGGCCCTCGCGCGGGCCGCGGTTTCCTCGCGCAGCTTCTTCTCCGCTTCGACGCGCGCTTTCGCCTCGGCTTCCGCGCGCGCTTTGGCTTCCGCCTCGGCGCGCAGGCGCTCGCGCTCTTCGGCGGCGCGCGCTTCGGCTTCCTGCCTTGCCTTGTAAAGGGCCGCCGCCGGGTCGGCAGCAGGCTTGGGTGCCTGGAGGGGCGCCGCCATGATTCCCGTGAAGTCGAGGTCTTCCCCGAGGCTTGGGGCTGAGCCGCTCTTGGCTGCGGATTTTTTTGCCGCCGGCGCGCTCGGCCTGGGGGCGGCCGGGGCCGGGGCATTGGCCGCGGCGACTTCGCGTATGAAGCCGTCACGGTCGAGCTGTGCGATCAGCGCCTCGAATGCGCCGTCGAAAGCCTTGCCGACCTTCTGTGCCACCTCGCCCAGCGTGGAGCGCCCGTCGATCGCGGAAAGCACTGCGCGTTCGGCGCGCTTGAGCAGGCTGGTCTTGCCCGAGGCTTCCTGGACTCCCTTCCCCGACTTTGAGTAGATGGCGCTTGGATTCATTGGTTTGCGATCATTTTATCGCGCCATAGCCACCCCCGCCGGGACTCTCACATACGAATACATCCCCCGGAGCCATGTCGGTCTGGTCGAATGGACCGAGCTCGTCGCGCCGCCCATCGGCCCGCAGCACGTAGTTGCGCCCGGCCGCGCCGGGCTCCCCGCCCGCCATGCCGTGCGGCCGGACCAGGCGGTGACCGGAAAGAATTGCAGCGGTCATTGGCTCCAGGAAGCGCACCTTGCGCACTGCGCCGTTGCCGCCGCGCCAGCGCCCGCGGCCGCCCGAGCCCGCCCGGATCTCGAAGCTCTCCAGCCGCACGGGGAAGCGCCATTCGAGCACCTCGGGATCCGTAAGGCGGGAATTCGTCATGTGCGTCTGGACCACGTCCGCGCCGTCGAAGCCCCCAAGCGGCGCTTCCGCGCCGCGCCCGTATATGCCCGCACCTGAGCCGCCGGCGATGGTCTCGTAGTACTGGTAGCGCTCGTTGCCGAACGTGAAATTGTTCATGGTGCCCTGCGAAGCCGCCATCACGCCGAGCGCGCCGTAGAGCGCGTCGGTGATGCACTGCGAGGTCTCCACGTTGCCCGCCACCACCGCCGCCGGGTAGCGCGGCCGCAGCATGCAGCCCTCGGGAATCGACACCGCGAGCGGCTTGAGGCAGCCGGCATTGAGGGGGATGTCGTCGTCGACCAGCGTGCGGAACACGTACAGCACCGCCGCCATGCATACCGCCGAGGGCGCGTTGAAGTTGCTCGGCAGCTGCGGCGAGGTGCCCGCGAAGTCGATGCTCGCGCTGCGGCGGTCGGCGCCGATCTTGATTTTGACTTTTATCCATGCACCGTTGTCGAGCGGATATTCGAAGCTGCCATCCTTCAACACTCCGATCACCCGCCGCACCGACTCCTCGGCGTTGTCCTGCACGTGGCCCATGTAGGCGCGCACCACGTCCAGGCCGAAATGCTGCACCATGCGGCGCAGCTCCTGCACGCCCTTCTCGTTCGCCGCCACCTGCGCCTGCAGGTCGGCGATGTTCTGCTGCACGTTGCGCACCGGGTAGCGCCCCGAGGTAAGCAGCGCGACCGTCTCGCGCTCGCGAAAGCGCCCCTGCTCCACCAGGAGGAAGTTGTCGATCAGCACCCCTTCTTCTTCCACCACCTTCGATGCCGGAGGCATCGATCCGGGCGTGATGCCGCCGATGTCCGCGTGATGGCCGCGTGAACCGACGAAAAACAGGATCTCCTCCCCCTTTGCATCGAAAACGGGCGTAATGACGGTGACATCGGGGAGATGCGTGCCCCCGTTGTAGGGCGCGTTGAGCACGTACACGTTGCCCGGCTTCGTCTTCCCGGCGTTCTCGCGGATCACGGTCTTGATCGACTCGCCCATCGAGCCCAGGTGCACCGGCATGTGGGGCGCGTTGGCGATGAGGTTGCCCTGCGCATCGAACAGCGCGCACGAGAAGTCCAGGCGCTCCTTGATGTTCACCGAGTACGCGGTGCTCTGCAGGCGCAGGCCCATCTGCTCGGCGATCGACATGAAAAGGTTGTTGAAGATCTCCAGCATGACCGGGTCCACCCGGGTGCCGATCGCGTGCGAGCCCTTGCGCTCGTGCACTCTTTCGAGAACCAGGTGGGCGAGCGGCGTGACGCTCGCGCGCCATTCCGGCTCGACCACGGTCGTGGCGTTGGCCTCGGCGATCACGGCCGGGCCCTCGACGCGCTGCCCGGGTGCGAGATCGTCGCGCCGGTAGAGCGGCGCCGGGTGCCAGCGGCCGCCGCTGAACAGGCGAATGGTCTCGACCGGCAAGCCTGCTTTTCCTTCACGCCGCATCTTTTCCTCGACCGCTTCTCCCGCCGCCACGGCCTCCACCGAGACCGCCTCGGCGACGAGCGGCCTGCCCGGCATGAGGAAAGAGAATTGCTTGCGGTAGGCATCGTCGAACGCGCGCGCCATGTCGGCAAGCGGCGCGAGCGGCACGGCGAGAGCGGTGTCGGTGCCTTCGTACTTCATGTGCACCTTGCTCAGCAGCCGCACCTGCTCGCGAGGCACGCCTTGCGACACCAGGTCCTCGCGCGCCGCCGCGCCGAGGGATGCACAAGTCGCCTCCAGCACCGGGACGGTTTCTTCATCCAGGCGCGCTTCCACTGCCTGCTCGCGCATCGCCAGCTGGTCGGCGAGCCCCATGCCGTAGGCCGAAAGCACGCCGGCGTACGGATGGATGAACACGCGCCTGATCGCCAGCGCGTCGGCCACCAGGCAGGCGTGCTGGCCCGCCGCGCCGCCGAAGCAGCACAGCGTGTACTGCGTGACGTCGTGGCCGCGCTGCACCGAGATGTGCTTGATGGCATTCGCCATGTTGCCTACGGCGATCTGCACGAACCCCTCGGCCACCTGCTCGGCCGTTCTCCCGTCTCCAATGGTTCGCGTGAGCTCCTCGAATTTTCTCGTCACGGCCTCGCGATCGAGCGGCTCGTCCCCGCCCGGCCCGAACACGGCGGGGAAGAAGCGCGGCTGGATCTTGCCGAGCATCACGTTGGCATCGGTGACGGTAAGCGGGCCGCCGCGGCGGTAGCACGCCGGGCCGGGATTGGCGCCCGCCGAATCCGGCCCGACGCGGTAGCGCGCGCCGTCGAAGTTCAGGATCGAGCCGCCGCCGGCGGCCACCGTGTGGATGCTCATCATCGGCGCGCGCATGCGCACGCCCGCCACGCGCGTCTCGAGCTCGCGCTCGAACTCGCCGGCGTAGTGCGACACGTCGGTCGAGGTGCCGCCCATGTCGAAACCGATGATGCGGTCGAAGCCCGCGGCGAGCGACGTGCGCACCGCGCCGACGATGCCGCCGGCCGGCCCGGACAGGATGGCGTCCTTGCCCTGGAAGCGGCGCGCATCGGTCAGGCCGCCGTTGGACTGCATGAAAAGCAGCCGCACGCCGTCGAGCTCGCCGGCCACCTGCGCGACGTAGCGCCGCAGGATCGGCGACAGATAGGCGTCCACCACCGTGGTGTCCCCCCGGCCGACGAGCTTCATGAGCGGGCTCACGCGATGCGAGGCCGAGATCTGCGTGAAGCCGATGCGCTGCGCCATTTCGGCCACCTGGCTTTCGTGCGTCGGGAAGCGATAGGCGTGCATGAAGACGATAGCCACCGAGCGGTATCCGGCGTCGTACGCCTCCTTCAGCCTGGCAAGCGTGTGTTCCTCGTCGAGTGGCTCGACCAGCTCGCCGCGTGCGCCGATGCGCTCCTTCACCTCGTAGACTGCCGCATAGAGCATCTCCGGCAGCACGATGTGGCGCTCGAAGAGGCGCGGCCGGTTCTGGTAGGCGATGCGCAGCGCGTCGCGGAAGCCGCGCGTGATGAACAGCGCCGTGGGCTCGCCCTTGCGCTCGAGCAGCGCGTTGGTGGCGACCGTGGTTCCCATCTTCACCGCCTCGATGGGTTCTCCCCTCCGGGAACCCATGATCTCCCGGATGCCGGCGAGCGCCGCGTCCGCATAGCGTTCCGGGTTATCGGACAGCAGCTTGTGCGTCACCAGCGCGCCGTCGGGCCGGCGCGCCACGATGTCGGTGAACGTGCCGCCGCGATCGATCCAGAACTGCCAGCCGCTCATCGCTCCGCCAGAAGGGCGCGTATCTCGGCCAGGGCGCGCATAGTGCGCCAGTTCGCCAGGGTCGCTTTGGGCTCAGGCATCAGTATCCGAATCGTATCTTGAAGCCGTAGGGTTCGAACCGATTTAGACGTTTCCTCAGGGACTTGACGAAGTCATCCGCCCGACCCCCTCGCCGGAAAAGTCGTCTCTCATAGTGCGGCCGTACCACGCCCTGTAGGCGCACTGTCCGGGAGGCCGCCAGTCCAAGCGTCTCATGCACTGCGTACGAGTCCTCTGCAAAGTGCACTTATACAAGCGGAGGGCACGATGACCTTACGGATGTGGGCTCTGACGATGGCCATAGGCTTGGCCCTTCTATGGGGAGCTTCTGCCAGGGGTGCGCCTCTGACCGATACCTGGGTGGATCCCAATGGCGCCATATTGCTGGACTTGAGCGACATCGATCTGCCAATTCCTGGCGTCAATGATCATTACGAGTATCAGCACGACATCACCGACGACGGTCTCAACCTCGGAGACATTATTACCTCGGCGGTCCTTTACGTGACGGTCAGCGACTCGGGCGGTTCGGAGACGTACCAGTACGAAATCGGGCTGGGTCCCGAACAGACAAGCGTGTTCGGCAATGTGCCCAATAATCGGGTCGACGAGATCGCCCTCGGCCCGATGTCGCTCGCGGAGCTGCTGGACGGGATCATTGGAATATCCATTCGCATCAGCGACGATACGAACAATCAGGAAGGACTTTACTTCGTAAGTTCAACGCTCGTCGCGCAGATCGATCCGGCGAGCCCCACAGCGAGCCAGATACCTGAACCGGCCACCCTGGCGCTCTTCGGGTTCGCTCTCGCCGGCCTAGGGTTCGGTCGCAGGCGGCGCGCGGTAAGCTAGCCGCCATGCCGCGGGCCCGAGGCTGCGCGGTCTGCGCCTCGCCTGCCCTCAGTTCCTTCCAGATGCTTGAAGGCGTACAGGCACACGATGGCGCAGATCATGAGCAGGCCGGCAAAGCCGAACGGTGCGAACGGGATTCCGGTTATTTCGCGTGTCCAGCCCGCAACCCCGGGCAGCAAGGCCATGCCCACGTAGTACCACGTGTAGTAAATGCCCATGCCGAGATTTCTCGCCTCGGGTCGCAAAGCGCGCGCCGGCAGCGACATGATGACCCCGGCCGCCGGTCCCATGACCAGGCCGGTTATGGCCAGCATGGCAAGCGGCGATGGCGCCACCAGGCTGAGGGGAATGCACGTTGCCATGGCAACGAAACACACGAGCATGATGAGCTCGCCGCGGCCGGTCTTGTCGGCAACAACGCCACCCAATGGAATGGACGCAATGAGCGGCCACGTTGCGGCGCTCGCCACCAGCGCGGCGTCCGCTGCAGGCAATCCGTGGCCGGCGAGCAGGAGCGGCGCAAAACTGACAACGATAATGAAGCTGACGTTGTAAAGCGTCCACACGCCGCCGGCCAGGGAGGCAAGCGCGAGCTCAGGTCGAGTTAGCCGCGAAGCCTGCGCCTGCAACGGCGACGTCAACTGGGCCGGCGGATCCCGATACATTAGGCCGACGAGCACTAGCGCAGCAACGCACATCCACGCAGCGATCCACAGGGCGAACGACCAGGACGATGCTGCGGAAAGCGGACCGAGAAGCGCAAGCGCAAGGCCGATGCCTACCGGCCAGCTGACCACCAGGATTCCCATGGCGGTCGCGAGCTCCCGGTCGCTGAACCAATCGGCCACCATCTTCGCAAGAAGCACATTCAGCAGCACGGCGCCGGCGCCGCTGACTACCCTGCCGGCGAGCGCCACGCCGTATTCGCTCGACATCGCCGTAAGCGCGCTGCCGAGCACCATGAGCAACAAGCCGAACAAAGTTACGCGCTTATCGCCGAATCGCTTGCCCAAAAGGCCACCGGGAATGGCAACCGCCACGCCCGGCAGCATCCAGGCGCCGACCAGCGTGCCGAACAAGGCCAGGTCGAGCGCCAGGTCCCGCACCATCAATGGAGACACCGAAGCGACCGACTGGAATTGGAACGCCATGGCCGTGCGGGCAAAGAACAGCACCGCCAGGATCACCCAGCGATTGACTTTCACCGCCGCCGTTTCAGCATGGATTCGCGCTGCCAGCCCTTAGAATTCGCATCCTATCTTGAACAGGCAGGGCACTTCCCTCTGGTTCACGGTGCTGCTCGGCGTGCTGATCGCGTTGCCGGCGCTCGGCACGGACCTCTACGTGCCCGCGCTGCCGGGGCTGGCGCAGGCGCTCGGCGCGCACGCCGACGCGGCCCAGCTTACGCTGACCACCTACTTCATCGGCCTCGCGGCCGGGCAGCTGCTGTGGGGGCCGCTTTCGGACCGCTTCGGCCGCAAGCCGGTGCTCCTCACCGGCCTGGCCGTCATGCTGGTGTCCTCGGTCGTCGGCTACTTCCTCACTTCCGTGATGGCGGTTGCGGCGGTGCGCCTCGCCCAGGGTCTCGGCATGTCGAGCGGCTCGCTCATCGGCCGCACCATCGTGCGCGACCTCCACTCGCACGAGCAGGCGGCGAAGATGCTCGCCAGCATGACCATGGTCTTCAGCGTCGTGCCGATCGCGGCGCCGGTCACCGGCGCGCTGCTCGCCGGCGCGGCGGGCTGGCCGGCGATCTTCGGGGCCATGGCAGGGGTCGCCGCCGTATTGATCCTGTTCCTGAAAGCCATCCCCGAGACCGCGCCGGCGGCGCGCCGCTCCGTGCGGCCGGGCGCCATCGCGCGCACTTTCGTGGGGATCCTCGGCGACCGGCGCTTCCTCGCGCCTTTCGCGGTGATCTTCTGCGCCCACGTCGGCATTCTCGCCTGGGTGTCCAACTCGGCGTTCACGCTAGTGCGCGGCCTGGGGGTGAGCACCTTCGCGTACGGGCTGATGTTCGCGCTGGTGATGCTGGGCCAGATCAGCGGCGCGTGGGGCTCGAGCCGGCTGGTGCTGCGCCTGGGCATCGCGCGCCTGCTGCGGCTCGGCGCGCTGCTCATGCTCCTTTCGGGCGTCGCGGCGGCGGTGCTCGCCTGGGCCGGCGTCGGGCATTGGCTGGCGGTGACCCTGCCCTTCACGGTGCTGCTTTTCGGCACCGCGCTCATCGTGCCGAACGCCACCGCCGCTGCGCTCACCCCGTTCCCCGGCTCCGCCGGCGCCGCGTCCTCGGTCATCGGCGCGCTGGGCTTCACCGTCGGCGCGATCATGAGCACCGTGCTCGGGGCCGCCTTCGACGGCAGCGCGCGGCCCATGGCGAGCGCCGCCGCGCTCGCCGGCATCGGCGCGTTTCTCTTCGAAAGGTTGCTGCTGCGTGGAAAAGCTTGACGCGGTGGTGATCGGCGCAGGCGTCGTCGGCCTGGCCGTGGCCCGTGCGCTCGCCATGGCGGGCCGCGAGGTGGTGATCCTCGAGGCGGAAGACGCCATCGGCACCCACACCAGCTCGCGCAATTCCGAGGTGATCCACGCCGGCATCTACTATCCCCAGGGCTCGCTCAAGGCGCGCGCCTGCGTCGAAGGCAGGCGGCTTCTCTACGAGTATTGCGTCAGCCACGGCGTGCCGCACAAGCGCTCGGGCAAGCTGATCGTGGCGACCGACGAAGCGCAGGTGGACGAGCTGCGGAAAATCCAGGAACGGGCCCATGCCAATGAGGTCACCGACGTCGTGAGGATGACCCGCGCGCAAGCGCTCGCGCTCGAGCCCGAGCTTTCGTGCGTGGCGGCGCTCTACTCCCCGTCCACCGGCATCATCGACAGCCATGCCCTCATGCTCGCGTACCTCGGCGATGCCGAGTCGCGTGGGGCGATGCTCGCGCTGAAGAGCCCGCTAGAATGGGTTGAAATAAAGCAAAATGCATTCGAGTTGCACGTGAAAGGGAGCGACCCCATTCACGCCGGCATGCTGGTCAACAGCGCGGGGCTGCGCGCGCCGACCGTAGCGAGGAGCATGCAGGGTTACCGTGCGGAGCTCGCCCCGCGGGAGCTCTACGCGAAAGGCAACTACTACTCGCTCGCCAGGCGCTCGCCGTTCTCGCGCCTGGTGTACCCGGTGCCCGAGCCGGGCGGCCTCGGGGTGCACGTGACGCTCGACCTCGCCGGCCAGGCGCGCTTCGGCCCCGACGTGGAGTGGGTCGAGCGCATCGGAGGAAAGGAAGACTACGCCGTCGACCCTCGCCGCGCCGAGCGCTTCTATGCCGCGATCCGGCGCTACTGGCCCGGGCTGCCGGACGGCGCGCTGCTGCCCGGCTATGCCGGCATCCGCCCCAAAACCGCCGGGCCGCGCGACCCTGCACCGGACTTCCAGGTGCAGGGGCCCACGGTGCACAGCGTCCCCGGGCTGGTGCATCTCTTCGGCATCGAATCGCCCGGCCTCACCGCGAGCCTGGCCCTCGCCGAGTCCGTGGTGAAAGAACTAGGCTAAGATTCCGCGACCTACAGGAGGAGACGTAATGAAACGACTCGCCGTTTTCGCCGCCCTGACGCTCGCCGTTGCCGGCACCCAGGCCCAGACCAAGTGGGACATGCCCACACCGTACTCCGACGGCGAATTCCATACGCGCAACGTGAAAGCCTTCGTCGAGGACATCCAGAAGGCGACCGGCGGCAAGCTCGTGATCCAGGTGCACTCCAACGGCTCGCTGATCAAGCACCCGGACATCCTGCGCGCGGTATCCACCGGGCAGGTGAACATCGCCGAGTTCCTGCTCGGCCAGTTCGGCAACGAGGACCCGGTGTTCGCCGCCGACAACATCCCGTTCGTGGCCGCGGGCTACGATGCGGCGTGGCGCTTCTACCAGGCGCAGAAGCCGGCGCTCGAGAAGAGCCTGCAGAAGCGCGGCATGCGGCTGCTGTACTCGGTGGCCTGGCCCGGCCAGGGCATCTACACCAAGGAGCCGCTCAAGTCGATCGATGACCTGAAGGGCACCAAGTTCCGCACCTACAGCCCGCAGACCGCGCGCCTCGCCGAGCTGCTCGGCGCGAGCCCGACGGTGATCCAGGTGCCCGAGGTGCCGCAGATGTTCGCCACCGGCGCGGTCCAGGCCATGATCACCTCCTCGGCCACCGGCACGTCGACCAAGGCATGGGAATTCGTCAAGAACTACTACAAGACGAGCGCCTTCCATCCGAAGAACGTCGTGGTGGTGCACCAGCGCGGCTTTGCGGGCTTGCCCAAGGACCAGCAGAACGCGCTGGTGAAGGCCGCGGCCACGGCCGAGAAGCGCGGCTGGGAGATGTCGAAGGCGCGCGAGAAGGAGGGCGACGAGACGCTCGCCAAGAACGGCATGAGCGTGCGCGAGCCCGATGCCGCCATGAAGGCGCGCTTCCAGAAGATCGGCGAGCAGATGGCGCAGGAGTGGGAAAAGAGCGCCGGCGCCGAAGGCCAGGCGATCCTGAAGGTCTACCGTAAGAAATAGATCTTGAGGCGGTTCCTCGACCGCCTCTACGCGGCGAGCGGCGCGCTCGCCGCGGTCTGCCTAGCGCTCATCGCGCTGGTCATGCTGCTGCAGGCCGGCATGCGCGAGCTCGGCCTGTTGTTCCGCGGCGCCGACGACATCGTGGCCTGGCTGTGCGCCGCCTCGGCCTTTCTTGCGCTCGCCCATACCTTCCGTCGGGGCGAGCTGGTGCGCGTCGGCCTGGTGATCGAGCGCCTGCCAACCAGGCCGCGCCGGGCCGCAGCGCTCGCCGCCCTCGGCCTCACGGTGCTGTTCGTCGGCTACATGGTGTACGCCGTGTTCCGCTTCGTCTACCAGAGCTGGCTGTTCGACGAGGAGGCGCAGGGGCTGATCGCCATCCCGATCTGGATCCCCCAGCTCTCCTTCGCCGTTGGCGCGCTGGTGCTCTTCATTGCCGTGCTCGACGAGTTCGTGGTGCTGGTGCGCGGCGGCAAGCCCGCCTACCAGGCGGCCGAGGAAGCACGCGCCGCGAGCAAGGATTTTTCCGAGTCCCTGTGAGCGCGGTCAGCATTTCGGTGGTCCTCTTCGCGATCCTGCTGGTGCTGCTCGCGGGAGGCGTGTGGATCGCGGTGGCGATGGGCGTGGTGGCTTGGCTGGGGCTGCAGTTCTTCACCACCTCGCCGCCCGAAGTAAACCTCTTCCAGGCGTTCTGGGGCTCGAACGCCTCGTGGACGCTCGCCGCGCTGCCGCTCTTCGTGTGGATGGGGGAGATCCTGTACCGCACGCGGCTCTCGGACGAGATGTTCGAGGGCCTCGCGCCCTGGCTCGGCTGGCTGCCGGGGCGCCTGATGCACGTGAACATCTTCGGCTGCGGCATTTTCTCGGCGGTGTCCGGCTCTTCGTCGGCCACCTGCGCCACCATTGCCAAGGTGGCGCTGCCCGAGCTCATCAAGCGCGGCTACGACGAGAAAACCTGCCTCGGCTCGCTGTGCGGCGCCGGCACGCTCGGCCTGCTCATTCCGCCCTCCATCATCATGATCGTGTACGCGGTGGCCGCCGAAGTATCGATCCTGAAAATGTTCGTCGCGGGCGTGCTGCCCGGCATCCTGCTGGTCGCGCTCTTCTCCGGCTACATCGTCGTCTGGGCGCTGCTCAATCCCGCGAAGACGCCGCGCCACGTGGATGACCTGACGCTGATGGAGCGCATCCGCAAGGCGCGCAACCTCATCCCGTGCGTGCTGCTCATCATTTTCGTCATGGGCGCCATGTTCACCGGCTACGCCACCGCCACCGAGGCGGCGGCCTTCGGCGTGCTCGGCGCGCTCGTCATCGCCGGGTGGAGCGGCTCGCTCACCTGGGAGAACTTCCGCGCGAGCCTGATGGGCGCCACGCGCCTGTCCTGCATGATCCTGTTCATCCTGGCGGGCGCCGCATTCCTCAGCTCGTGCATGGCGTTCACCGGCATCCCGCGCGCGCTCGCCGAGTGGGTCACCTCGCTCAACGCCAGCCCGTTCGCTCTCATCGCCGTGCTCGGCCTCATCTACCTCGTGCTCGGCACCGCGCTCGACGGCATCTCGATGATCGTGCTCACCACCTCCATCGTGCTGCCGATGGTCGAGGCGGCCGGCTTCGACCTCATCTGGTTCGGCATCTTCATCGTCATCCTGGTGGAGATCGCCGAGCTTACGCCGCCGCTCGGCTTCAATCTCTTCGTGCTGCAGACGATGAGCGGCCGCGATTCCAACTACGTCGCCTTGGCATCGATCCCGTTCTTCTGCATGATGGTGCTTGCGCTCGCCATCGTGATCGCCTTCCCGCAAATCGCCACCTGGCTCCCCGACGTGCTGCTCGGCGCCACCCGGAAATAAAATGGGGACGGACCCCATTTTCCTTACTTCCGAGATCCGCCGCATGGAGCGGGAGACGGGCGTCGTCCTGCCGAGCCTGATGGAGCGCGCGGGAAGCGCGGCTGCTGATCTTGCGATGAAGCTGATCTCCGAGAAGTCCAGGGACGTCCTGGTGCTCGCCGGCCCCGGCAACAACGGCGGCGATGCGCGCATCGCGGCTGCCCGGCTGCAGGAGAAGTTCTTCCGCGTCACCGTGGCCACCAGCCCGCGCGAGCTGCCGCTCGACCGGAGCTGGGGGCTGGTGATCGACGGCCTGTTCGGCATCGGCCTCGCGCGCAACATCACCGGCGATTACGCGGAGCTTGTGCAGTTCGCCAACCGGCAGGACTGCCCGGTGCTCGCGCTCGACGTGCCGAGCGGCATCCAGTCCGACACCGGCGAGGTGCTCGGCTGTGCGGTGCGCGCCACGCACACCGTCACCTTCATCGGCTTGAAGCCCGGGTTGCTCACGCTCGACGGCCCCGACCATTGCGGCGAGCTCCACGTCGAGACGCTGGGAGTGGAACGATCCAAGGCATCGGCGTGGGTGGCTGGCCCGGCGCTGTTCAAGGACGCGCTCAAGCGCCGGCCGCTGAACTTCCACAAGGGCATGGCCGGATCGCTCGGCATCCTCGGCGGCGCGCGCGGCATGACGGGCGCGGCGTTGCTCGCGGGCCGGGCGGCGCTGAAGCTCGGCGCGGGACGGGTGTATGTCGGATTCCTGAAGGAAGAGTTTCCCGTGGACTTCGGCGCCCCGGAGCTGATGCTGCGCCACGCGGACGACGTGCTCGGCCTGGATCTCGACGCGGTGGTGGCGGGGCCGGGCATCGGCCGCAGCGAGCACGCGGCGACGCTGGTCGGCGCGGTGCTGGCGAGCGAGCTGCCTTGCGTGCTCGACGCCGACGCGCTCAACCTCATGGCCGAGGACGGCAACCTGAGCCAGGCCTGCGCCCGGCGCAGCGCCGAGACGGTGCTCACGCCGCACCCCGCCGAGGCTGGCCGGCTGCTGCAGCTCACGACCGGCGCAGTGCAGGCGGACCGCCTCGCCGCGGCGCGCGCTCTCGCGCAGCGCTACAACGCGCACGTCGTCCTGAAGGGCAACGGCAGCGTGATGGTCGCGCGCGACGGCCACCTCTTCATCAATACGACTGGCAACCCCGGCATGGCGAGCGCCGGCATGGGGGACGTCCTTTCCGGCATCGTCGGCACGCTGCTCGCGCAGCGCCTGTCGGGCGAATCGGCGCTGGTGCTGGGCGTGCACCTGCATGGCGCCGCGGCGGACGAGCTCGCCGCGGCAGGCCGCGGCCCGATCGGTCTTATCGCGAGCGAGGTGACCGACGCGGCGCGCCGCTTGTGGAACGATTGGCTAGCACGCAGCGATGCATGATTGGCCGGGTGCAAGCGAATGGCTGTCGTACCGCACGTAGGCGAAGTCGCTTCCGAAAACTACGTCCTTCGGCTCGCACGGCTCGCAAGAAGTCATGAACGCTCCCAGGATGCGATCGGCCCGCTCGTGATGCGGAATAGCGGATGGGCCCTGGGCCGCACTTGCATGTTGGCGCGGTAGAAGGCGGGATCGCGCAACCGCTGCTTCGCCAGCAGCCGCTGCCATTCGTAGTCGAGCTGCCCGCGCGTCACCAGGATGGGCTCGCAATCGCAGCGGCGGATCTTCGAGCGATCGAACGCGTGGCCGCGCCGCGCGGCCTCCTCGTGCACCGCCAGCAGGTAGGCATTGCGCCACAGGGCCACCAGCCCGCGGGTATCGAGGTACCGGGGATGCACCGTCCAAAGCCGCATCCTCACACTCTATCGCGCAGGAACTCCAGTACCGCGATCTCGTCGCGACGCAGGGCGGCGCCGTGGCGGCGGCGGCGCGATGGCTTCTTCGAGGTGAAAGGCGGCAGCGGCACGATCTCGCCCATGAGGTAGGCGCCGAGCAGCGCCGGATGCACGTAGTACTTGCGGCACACGGCGCGCGTGTTGCCCAGGCGCTCGGCCACCGCGTCGATGGCGCGCAGGATGTTGCGGTCGGCTTCGCGCCGGCTCGACGCCGGTCCCATGGCGCGCAGCTCGACGGCGGCGAGCATGGTGCCGCCCCAGGTGCGGAACGCCTTTGCCGTCACGTCTCGCCCGGTGAGCTCGCGCAGGTAGGCGTTGACGTCGTCCGAGGACACCGACTGGCGCTTTTTGTCGGCGTCGAGATACTGGAACAGCTCGTGGCCGGGCAGGTCCTGGCAGCGCTGGATGATGCGCGCGAGCCGCGGGTCGGCGAGCGCGATGCTGTGCTCCACGCCGCTCTTGCCGCGGAAGCTGAAGCGCAGCGTCGGACCGTCGACCTTCACGTGCCGGCGGCGCAGCGTGGTGAGGCCGAAGGAGTTGTTCTCGCGGGCGTACTCGTCGTTGCCGACGCGGATCAGCGTGCGATCGAGCAGCCGCACCACGGTGGCGAGCAATTGCCGGCGGGTATGGTCCGGAGCGCGCAGGTCGCGCTCGATGCGCTCGCGCAGCCGCGGCAGCACCTCGCTGAACTCCAGCATGGCGTGGAACTTGGTGCGGTCGCGCGCCTCGCGGTAGTGCGGGTGATAGCGGTACTGCTTGCGTCCCCGGGCATCGCGCGCCGTCGCCTGGATGTGGCCGGCGGGATCCGGGCAGATCCATACCTGGGTCCAGGCAGGCGGGATGGCGAGAGAGTTCAGCCGTTTGCGCGTCCCCCTGTCGGTGATCCGGTTGCCGTCGGGAGCGTAGTATGCCCAGCCGCCGCCCACGCGCCGGCGGGTGATGCCCCGGACGCCGTCGTGCACGTAGCGCAGCCCCGCGCGCGTTGCCGACTCGCGGTGCTCGGCCTTCAGCCTTTGCGCTATCGACTCGCCGTTCAGTCCGCGCTGATTCCCGCGCTGCGGATGAGCTTTGTCCATTTTTCTATGTCGCTCGCCACGAGCGCCTCGGCCTCGCTGGCCTTCACGCGCATCGGGAAGGCGCCGCGCTTCTCCAGCGCCGCCGGCACTTCGGGCGTGGCCATCGCCTTCTCGAATGCGTCGCGCAGGCGAGCGAGCACCGGCGCCGGCGTGTTGGCGTGGGCGAAATAGCCCACCCACGTCACCTGCTCGAAGTCCACGCCCGCCTCGCGCACCGTCGGCACGTCCGGGTGGTAGGAAATCCGCTGCGGCGCCGAGACCGCGATCGGCTTGACACGGCCGTTCTGGATGTGCGAGCGCGCGGTAGCCGAGTTGTCGAAGAACATGTCCACGCGTCCCGGGATCAGGTCCTGGTAGGCGGCCTGCGCCCCCTTGTAGGGCACGTGCGTGATGTTCACGCCGGCGAGATGGAACGTGACCGCAGCGGCAATGTGCTGCCCGGTGCCGTTGCCCCCCGAGGCGTAAGTGAGCTTGCCCGGATTGGCGCGTGCGTGGTCCACGATCTCGCGCAGCGACTTGAATGGCAGGTCGTTGCGCGCCACGAGCGTATAGGAGAACGTCGCCGCAAGCCCCACTACCTTGAAGTCCTTCGGATTGTAGGGGAGCTGCTTGTACAGGCCCGGGTTCAGCGCGAGGTTCGCCGACGCGCCGAGCAGCAGCGTGTAGCCGTCGGGGTCGGCCTTGGCCACGGCCTCGGTGCCCACGATGGTGCCGGCACCGGGCCGATTCTCCACGATCACCGCCTGCCCGAGCTGCTGCGAGAACGGCTCGGCCATGGTGCGCGCCACCGCGTCGAAGCCGCCGCCCGGCGGCTGCGGCACCACCACCTTGATCACGCGGCTCGGAAAGGCTTGTGCGTGAACCGCCAGGGCGAACGCTCCCAGGCAGATACTCAGGAGGATTCTCTGCATCACTCGCATCGGTAGTACGCCTCGGTATGTTGCCGGCTGATGGCCGGAAGGTCCTCGGGGTCGCTGCTCTTCGAGACGCGCGGCTCAAGCTGCGCGAGGCGTCGCTGCAGCTTCGCCGTGTGCGGGTCGCTCTCGATCCGGGCGAAGCGCTCCCTCTGCGCCTTGGTGCTCTGTCCCTGCACTTCGGCGAGCGCCATCTCGCGGCGCAGCTTGCGCTGCTCGCACAGCACCGGCTCGAGCTCTCTTGCGATCGTCATGAACTCCCTGGCGTCGGGACTCAGCGCCCATGCCGGCCATGCCAGAAGGCATGCCACCCCTGTGAGTATTCTAATCACCTACCCTGCCCCGCGCGATTTCCTCCGCCGTGGCCGGCCTGATCGAAACGATGTCGAGGACGAAGCGCAGCGCCATGCCGGCGAGCGGATGATTGCCGTCGAGCACCACCTTGCCGCCGGCCACGTCGGTAACGGTATAGCGCCGCTCGTCCTCCTCCACCTCCATGCCGACCGCGATACCCTCTCCGTAGCGCTCGACCGGCTCCAGGCGCACCAGGCTCGCATCGTACTCGCCGAAGGCCTGCTCCGGCTCGAGCTGCAGGCGCACCGATTCGCCGGCGCGCTTTCCTTCCAGCGCGCGTTCAAGGGCATCGAGCAGGCTGCCGTAGCCGCCGTGCAGGTAGGTGATCTCGGAGGGCGCGGAGAGCCGCTCGCCCTGCGCGTCGTAGAGCTCGGTGCGCAGGCCGACGACGGTGTTGCTGGCTACCAGCACGAGAGGTGGCTCGCGCGCTAGGAGCGCAGGCGCCTCACCACGTCGAACACTTCCGCGGCATGGCCGCGCGCGTTGACACCGTAGGCGGCGTGGCGGATGACGCCCTTCTTGTCGATGACGAAGGTGGAGCGTACCAGGCACTCGCGGCGCACGCCCTCGACGTCCTTTTCCTGGATCACGCCGTACTTGCGGCACACCTCGCCCTCGGTGTCGGACAGCAGGCCGATGGTGACGCCGTTGCGGTCGCGGAAATCGGCGTGCGTCAGGCAGTCGTCGCGCGACACGCCGAGGACCACGCAATCGTGCTTGCCGAACTGGTCCTCGTGGTCGGAGAAGTCGGTGGTCACCAGGGTGCATCCCGGCGTGCCGTCCTTCGGATAGAAGTACAGCACCACGTTCTTCTTTCCCTTGAATGCCGACAGGTCCACCGTCTGCATGTCGGCATCGGGTAGCGCGAATTCCGGGGCGATCTCGCCTGGCTCGAGCATGGTGCGACGATTCTATGCCAATTCATTTCCACTTTGACAAGCGCTTGTGCGCCTCTGTAGTGACGGCGCTACATATAATCGCCGGCGATGACATCGCCATTGCTGGGCGGAATGGAGCCGCGCGAATTCCTGCGGCGCCATTGGCAGAAGCGGCCGCTTTTCGTGCGCAATGCGCTGCCCGGATTCGCCGGCGTAATCGATCGGCGCGCGCTCACCGCGCTCGCGCGGCGCGACGATGTCGAATCCCGCATCGTGGAGCGCCGCGGCAGCCGCTGGCATACCGTGCACGGACCGTTCCCGCGAATTTCGTTCAAAAACCGCAATTTCACCCTGCTCGTGAGCGGCGTGAACCTGCACAGCGAGGCGGCCGATACCCTGCTGCGGCGCTTTTCCTTCATTCCGCAGGCGCGGCTGGACGACGTGATGGTGAGCTATGCCGCCCCCGGCGGGGGCGTCGGCCCGCATGTCGATTCGTACGACGTGTTCCTGCTGCAGGGACGGGGCCGGCGCCGCTGGAAAGCAGGCGCGAAAACGTACCTTTGCGCTCCGGGTGACCTTCTCTACCTGCCTCCCGGCGTGGAGCACGACGGCATCGCGCTCGATTCCTGCTATACCTGTTCCATAGGCTTTCGCGCGCCGCGCGGCGCCGAGCTGGGCGCCGCGTTCCTCGACTGGCTGCACGAGCGCGGCCTGCCGGATGCGGTCTACCGCGATCCGGACCTCGCGCCCGCCAGCCGTCCGGCACGGCTGCCGCCCGAGATGCTGCGGTTCGCCCGACGCGCGCTCGGGCAAATCCGCTGGTCGCCGCGCGACGTCGAAGACTTCCTGGGTCGCTACCTCAGCGCGCCGAAGCCGCACGTGGTTTTTGCAGGCGGCAAGGGCCGCGGCGCCTGGGCGCGGCTGGATCCGAAAACGCAGCTGCTCTATTCGGGCGCTCGCTTTTTCATCAATGGCGAGAGCTTTTCCGTCCCCTCGCGCCACCGGCCGGCGATGCGCGAGCTCGCCGACCGGCGCGAAATCGAGGCGGACCGGCTTGCCGGCCAGGCAAAACTCATCCGAGAATGGCAGCTTGCAGGATACTTGCACCTCGTGAACACGCATGGATGACGCGGTCTACCAGCGCTTCGACACGCGCGAGGGCTTCCACGCGGCGGTCGACCGCCTGCTGGAGCAGCCGGGGCGCGAGCTGCGCATCTTCGATCCCGACGGCACCGCGCTGCGGCTCAACGAACCGGCTGCCGTGGGACGCCTGGAGGGCTTTCTCCAGGCCAGCCCCACGCGCCGCCTGTACATGGTGCTGCACGAGGTCGACCACGTGCAGCGATATTGCCCGCGCATGATGTCGCTCCTCGCCCGCTATTCGCACGCCATCCAGATCAATCGCACCGAGGAGGAGATCCGCGAGCTGCAGGACGCCTTCCTGGTGCTCGACTCTGCGCACTATGTGCGCCGTCCCGTGGCGGCGTTCTTCCGCGGCAGCATCGGCCTCGCCGACGAGAACGAGGCGCTCGCCATGCGCGGCCGCTTCAACGAGATCTGGGCCGCTTCCTACCCGGCGGTATCGAGCACCACTCTGGGCCTGTAGAATTCGCGCCGCCGCCACACTCAGGCGGTTCAACCACAGAGGAAAGAAACCATGTTGAAAGCACTGCCACTTGCCGTGGCGGCGGCGCTTGCGCTCGCCGCCTGCGGCCAGAGCGAAGCTCCGAAGAAGGCCGCATCCACGCCGGCGCCGTCCGCCGGCGCCAGCAGCGCGCCGGCTCCGGCGCCCGAGGCGAAGAAGGACGAGCCGAAGGTCGAAGAGAAGAAGGAGGAAGAGAAGAAGTAGGGCGCTAGAGCAGGTCTCGCCACCCGAAGCCTTCGTCCTGGGTGGCGAGGCCGATCCAGCTTGTCTCGCAACCGAGCGCGCGCGCCAGCGCCGCGCGCGCCAGGTCCGGCCGGTTGTTGTTCTCGGAAAGGTGCGCGCCGACGAGGTGCTGGAGCCGCGAGCAATCGAGTGCGGCGAGCAGCCGCCCCGAGTCCTCGTTGTCGAGGTGGCCGAAGGGGCCGGCGATACGCTCCTTCAGCCAGCGCGGATAACCGCCGTTCCACAGCATGTCGCGGTCGTAGTTCGTCTCGAGGACCAGGGCGTGCAGCCCGGACAGCACGCGCGCCACGTGCGCGGTCGGCGCGCCGATGTCGGTGAGCACGCCAAGCCTGCGCTCGCCGTCGGAAAGCACGTACTGCACCGGCTCGCGCGCGTCGTGCGGCACGGTGAACGGCGCGACCTGCAGGCCGTCGACGAAGAACGACTCGCGTCCGTTGACGAACACCATGCGCACGCCCTCGACGACCCTGCCTTCGGCCTTCATCGCGCTCATCGTGCCGTAGGTGAGGTACACCACGATGCCGTGCGCCGCGGCGAAGTCGAACACGCCGTGCGCATGGTCGCCGTGCTCGTGCGTGACCAGGATGCCGCAGATGTCGGAGGGCTGCAGTCCGAGGCGCGCGAGGCGCCGCTCGGTGTCCCGCAGGTTCAGCCCGCAATCGACCAGCACCGTCGTGGCGGAGGCCGCATCTCGTGCCTGGGCTACCAGGGCGTTACCCCGGCTGCCGCTGGCGAGCGAGGCGAAGCGCAGCAACTTCCTACTTCAGCTGCTCATGGAGGAGCGACAGGATGCGCTGCGCGGTGCGCGAGCTTTCGGCCCCGCCTTCCTTGTTGAGCACGTTCACTTCGCTGCGCTGCTCGCCCTGGAGCACCTGCACGCGGTACTGCTCGGCCTTGACCTTCGAGTCGCTCGAGCCGAACAGGCGCGACAGGAAGCCGCGCTGCGCATCCTTGAGCGCCATCTCCGACTCGGGGTCGGCGTAGCGCACGAAGTACAAGCCCTTCTGCCGGTCTCGGTCTTCGACCGTGAAGCCGACGCGGTCGAGCGCAAGGCCGACGCGCCGCCAGGTGCGGTCGAATGGCTCGTTCACCTGCAGCGCCTCGCTGCCGTCGCTGCGCTTCACGAGCTGCGCGCGGTCTGACTGCTCGCCGGCGCTCAGCGCGAGCTTGGCCCGCTCCTCTGTAGTGCCCAGCCGGACCATGAGCAGGCGCAGGAACTCGGCCTCCAGGCCGGGGTCCGACGGCCGCGGCTGCCACGCCGTCTGGCCCTCGTTGCCGCGCTCGGTTCCACCGCTGTAGACCTCCTGCATGCCGCGGTGGCTGATGAAGATTTCGGTGCCCATGCCGTCCGCCGTGCGCTCCAGGCGCGTGCGGAACTTGTCGCGCTCGGAGGTCGAGTAGACATGGTCGGCGAACTTGCCGAGGAGACCGCGGATGCCGTCCTGCGGCAGGTTCGCGCGGTTCTCCGCCCAGTCGGTCTCGATCACGCCGGCTTCCGGGATCTCGTGGCGGATGAGGAAGCCGCGCTCCTGCCAGAAATCTCGCACCACGGGCCAGACTTTCTCGGCCGGCTCCTGCACCACCAGCCAGCGCACGTTGCCGTCGCGCGCCACGCGCATCTGCTCCACCTGCGGCAGCACGCCACCCGTGCCGACGCGCACCTGCTCCTTGCGTTCCTGCTGGTAGCCGGACAACGTGGCCGAGCGCGACTCGGGCAGCGCATAGCGGTTGTCGCGCGGGGGTGCGGTGAGATCGGGCGGCACCTCGAGGGGCGGCAGCGTATTCGTGGTCTTGTAGTCCACCTTGCTGTCGAACATTCCGCTCAGCGTGCTGCAGCCGCCGGCGAGCACGACGACGAGTACTGGGGCGAGCCGTCGCATTTAACCGCGGCCTTCCACCACGCGCAGCCCTTGCAGGGCGATTCCCGCCTCGTGCAGCGCCTCGCGCACCGTCTGGTGGAACTTCTCCGACAGGGGCGCGAGCGGCAGGCGCAGGCCGTACTCCGTCATGCCCATCTCGGCGAGCGCCCATTTCACGGGAATCGGGTTCGCTTCCACGAACAGCCGCTGGTGCAGCGGCAGGAGACGCAGGTTCAGCTCGCGCGCCTTCTTCACGTCGCCGACCAGCGCTGCGGCGCACATCTGGTGCATGGGCTTCGGCGCCACGTTGGCGGTGACCGAGATCACGCCATGCCCGCCGAGCAGGATCAAGGCGAGGGCGGTGGCATCCTCGCCGCTGTAGATGGCGAAACCGCGCGGCAGGCGCCTGACGAGGTCGGTGCCGCGCTCGATATTGGCGGTGGCGTCCTTGATGCCGATGATTCCGGGCACTTGGCAAAGCCGCAGTACCGTGTCGTTCTGCAGGTCGGCCACCGTGCGGCCCGGGACGTTGTACAGGATCATCGGCAGGTCCACCGTCTCGGCAATCTTGCGGAAATGCCGGTACAGGCCCTCCTGCGTGGGCTTGTTGTAGTAGGGCACCACCGAGAGGCAGGCGGTGGCGCCGGCCTTCTTCGCCGACTCGGTGAGCTCGATCGCCTCGGCGGTGGAGTTGCCTCCGGTGCCGGCGACGATCGGAATGCGGCCGCGCGAGTGCTGGACGGCGAGGCGGATGAGCTCCTTGTGCTCGTCGACGTTCACGGTGGGCGACTCGCCGGTGGTGCCGACGACCACGATGCCGTCGGTGCCCTCGGCCACGTGCCAGTCGATCAGCCTGCGGAACGCGCCGAGGTCGAGGCGGCCGTCCTCGTGCATCGGCGTAACGATTGCTACCAAGCTTCCGGTAATCATGCGGCGATTCTAACGCTTCCCGCGTCTGCCCGTAGGGCGCAGATGCGCTGCACCACGGCCCGCTTGGGGTGCTCCACCCTGCCCTGCTCGAAGGCGACCACGGTGAGCGCGGCGAAGGCGCGCAGCAGCTCGCCCGGACGCAGCAGGAAATCGGCATTGGACGGCCTGCCGTAGCGCTCGTTGCCGGCCATGAACGTTTCGTAGATCAGGATCCCGCCCTCGTCCAGGCTGGCTTCGAGGATCGGCAGCAGCGGCCGGTGCAAATAGTTCGTCACCACGATGGCGGCGAAGCGCTGTCCCGCGAACGGCCACGGCGCCCCCTCCAGGTCGGCTTGCACGAACTTCGCTCCTTCGATGGCCTGCGGCTCGCGATCGACCGCAATCACCCCCACCCCGCGCTCGGCGAAAAGCCGTGCGTGGCGGCCGGACCCGCAAGCCACGTCGAGCAGCGGACCTCGCTCCACCAGCCCGGCCCAGCGCGCGACCCAGGCCGACGGCGCGTCAACCGCGTGCAAGCGCAGCCCCTTTTTCGCGCAGGATTTCCCGCAGCACCGAGCGATGGCAGCGATCCTCGCGCTCGCAATAGCAGCCGACGGAAAAGTCGGCATGGCGCGAGAGCTGCGCGAGCAGCTCGAGCAGCTGGCGCGGCGCCGGCTCGGCCATCTCGCGCCGATAGTCGCGCATGAATCTCTTCCAATCGCTCGTCGCCCGCTTCACGAGCGGCGCGCTCGGCGAAAGCAGCGGCAGCCACAGGTCGTAGTAATCGCGCCGGGCGAAGTCCGCCTTGGGCACCCCGCGCGGCGGGCGCCGCACCGTGCCGAGGCGCGGGCCCTCGCCCCGCGCCCGTGGCGTTCCCAGGCGCACTACCCGGATGGCCATGGACCTTCGCCCTCGAAGTGCCGGTTGCAATGCTCGCAATGGTAGCGGGCGCGCTCGAGGAACGCGCGGCGCGCCGCCAGCTGGCGCGGCCGCAGCAGCAACCAGGCGACGATCGCCAAGGCCCCCAGGCCGGCGTAAGCCTCGCCCTCCCCGCGCGGCGCGATGAGATACGCAAGAACCAACGCAACGCCCAGCCAGAAGACCAGCTCCACCCCGACATACAAAACCACGCTCCGCAGGTCCGGGATGTCGATGCGGCGCAGGACATTCCCGCAGACCGGGCAGCGTGCGCTCGGACGGCCTGGAACCACTATGAAGGCAGCTGGTACTCGATCTTGCCATCCACGTCCTGGATGACTTTGCGCTTCCTCAGCTGCTCTATCAGGTGCTCGATCGCTTCGTCTCCGAGCTGGTTCGCAAAATGGGCCTTCAGCGAAGTCCGGAGTGTCTTTAGCGTGCGCGGCTTGGCCGCCCTGCGCTTCATCAAGTTTTCGATCGCCGCCTGGACACGATCGCTGATCGAGGCGCCAAGTCCGCCCGCTGGCCTAACGACGTCGGCGATGGACACGGATCGGCAGCACGGAATCCCTTTCTGGTTGACGTGCCGGATAAGCGGATCGAACCCCTTGTCGTTGGAGATGATGTAAAACTCCGCGTCCGGGGCCTGCGCGGCCAGACGGCCAATGTAGAACGCAATGTGGAAATCCAGGGCATTGCTGCCGTTGCCGTCGATCTGTATGTAGTCGACGTCGCGTCCAAAAGCCTGGAGTGCGCGCGCGATGTCGAGCGGAACCTTGACCTGGCTTGCTCCGAGGAACACCTTGATCTTCAGGGCGCTGCCGTTCAGGTCGCCGACGTTCTTCAGTTGAACATTCTCGAAATCGACCAGCACGTACTTGGTAGCCAAGACGCCCTCCCTTGTTCTTGTGCGGCTACCTTACCCGCCGATCGCGGACCAGGCAAACGGACGGGCGGAGAAGGGGGAAGCCAGTCTGCGCGCAACTTCTAAACTGGGTTTCCGCCTTCGCGGGGACGACTTTTCGGACCTTCCCTGGATGGATGCCGTCTGCCCGGCTTTCGGGTACGGTACGCATCGATGGCCGCCCGGCCAGCGTGTCCCATCTCCTCCAGCTTGTCGTCCCAGCGCGAGCGGTGGCCGCGGAGCGCCTTGACGATCGACTCGGCCACCACCAGGTTGCGATACCACTTCTTGTTCGCCGGGACCACGGTCCACGGCGCATGCGGGGCTGAGGTCTTCGCGATGGCGTCCTCGTAGGCCTTGGTGTACTCGTCCCAGTAGTCGCGTTCCTGCCAGTCCTTGGGGTTGAGCTTCCACGCCGCCTTGGGGTCCTTCTCCCGATCGAGCAGGCGCTCCTCCTGCTCCTCCTTGGTAATGTGCAGAAAGAACTTGAGGACGATGGTGCCGTGCTCGGCGAGAGACCGCTCGAAGCCGGCGATGTGCTCGAAGCGCGCCTGCCACAGCGCGCGCGGCACCAGGTCGTGCACGCGCACGACCAGCACGTCCTCGTAATGCGATCGATTGAAGATGGCGAATTCGCCGAGCCGGGGCGCATGGCGATGCACCCGCCAGAGGAAGTCGTGGCTTCGCTCCTCCTCGGTCGGCACGCCGAACGAGGTGACCGCCACGCCCCGCGGATTCAGGCAGCCGACTACATGCTTGATGGTGCCGTCCTTGCCGGCGCCGTCCCGGCCCTGCAGCACCACGAGAACGCTGGTCAGCTTGGCGCCGAACATGGCGTCCTGCAGCTCGAAGAGCTCCTCGCCGAGGGCGTCGAACGCCTTGCGCGCCTTCTGTTTCGTCATCCCGGCGGGCGGGTCGGCGGAAAGGGCGTCGAGCCGTATCCTCTTCATCGAGGAAGGATAGCAGCCGAGCGCGCGACCGGGGCCTGACCCCGATTTCAGCCGGATACGCGCTAGAGAAGCTTTGAAATAGTCGTCCCCGCGAAGGCGGGGATCTATTTTTCGCTCATAAAAACATGGTTCCCCGCTTTCGCGGGGAAGACGAAACGCCGCTTTTTCAGAGCTTCCCTAACGGCGGCGCGGCGAGCGGATGCGCGAGCTGATGGGAAGCTGGACGCGGAAGGATTCCTTGCCGTGGTACGCGGCGTAGTCGCGCGTGCCGTCGGGCAGGGTGCGCCAGCGCCGGTGCGCCCAGCGGTAGCCGGGAGGCGCCGGCTCTTCCTGCGGCAGCGGCGTTCCCTGCAGGACCTTCCAGGCGGCGGCGATTCTCTCGTTCGCCGCCGCCTTGCCGGCGATGACGACGAACACCGCTGCCATGCCCGGCGCGCTTTCGTGCAGCCAGTGGGCGTTGGTGTCGACCCACGGGCCGATCGCCGGGTCGGTGACGAACATCTCGCCCGCGACCCAGCCCAGCACGCCGCCGCCGATGGTGACGATGATCGGGTAGCGGGTCATCAGCTTGAGGACCAGCGTGCTGCCGTAGACGATGAGCGGAATGCTGATGCCGAGGCCTATGATGAGCAGCAGCACGTTGCCCTTCGCCGCCGCGGCGACGCCGAGCACGTTGTCCAGGCTCATGATGAAGTCGGCGATGATGATCGTCTTGATCGCCGCCCAGAGCTGCGTGTGATCGTCGATGTGCGCCTCTTCCTCCTCGGGGATCAGCATCTGGATGCCGATCCAGCCGAGCAGCAGCGAGCCGATGATCTTGAGGAACGGCAGGCCGAGCAGCAGCACCGCGAAGAAAGTGAGAATGACGCGCAGCGCGATGGCGCCGAAGCTGCCCAGCATGATGGCCATCTTCTGCTGCTTCGCCGGCAGCGAGCGGCTCGCCAGCGCAATGACCACGGCGTTGTCGCCCGAGAGCACGATGTTGATCATCATGATCTGGCCGAGAGTGACCCAGAAAAACGCCGAAGTAAGCAGGTCCACGCCGTCAGGATACTGACGGCGGATTACCGCAAACCCTACCGCAAGATGACGTTTACATTACGGCGGCGGGAATGCGACGCTGAACGTGTTGCCCACCCCGTCGCTATCCTCGCGCAGCGTGATCTCCGCGCCATGGATGCGGGCGATTTCCTGCGCGATGGCGAGGCCGAGCCCGCTGCCGTCTTTCGAGCTGCCGAGCAGCCGGTGGAAGCGCTCGAACACCCGGGCGCGCTCGCTCTCGGGTATCGAGGGCCCGTCGTCGTTGACCTCGAGGACGCGCCCGGCGCCCACGCGCACGGTGATGCGGCCGCCCTCCCGCGTGTAGCGCACGGCGTTGTCCAGCAGGTTGTCGAGCAGCTCGCGCAGGCGCGACGCATCGCCGCGAACGGGCGTCGGCTGGCCGCTGCCCTCGAAGCCCAGGTCGATGCCGCGCTCGAGCGCCGGCGGCACCCAGTCCTTGGCCACCGCCAGCGCCAGCGTGCCCAGGTCGAGCGGCACGAGCTGCACCGCGCCCGCAGCCTCCGGCTCGTTGCGCGCCAGCGAGAGCAGCTGCGAGGCGAGACGGGCGAGCCGCTCGAGGCCTGCCTGCGCACCGCGCAGCGACTGCCGCGCGCGCTCCTGGTCATCTTCGCGCAGCGCGACTTCCAGCTCGGTCTTCACCGCGGCGATCGGCGTCTTCAGCTGGTGCGCGGCGTCGGCGACGAAGCGGCTTTGCAGCGTGAGCGCCTGGTCGAGCCGCCCCAGCAGGTCGTTGAGCGACTGGACCAGCGGCATCACCTCGGCCGGCACGCCCGCCGCGCCGACCGGTCCGCGGTCGCGGTGCGAGCGCTCGGCAAGCGCGCCGCGCAACCGCTCGAGCGGCGACAGGCCGCGCACCACGCCGATCCACACGACCGCGCCGGCGATGAGGATGAGCAGCACCTGGGGGACGATCACGCTGAGCAGGATCTCGCGTGCCAGCTCATTGCGCTTGTTTTCGGTCTCGGCGACGCGCACCAGGGCGCCGTTGCCTTCCACGCGCAGCGCCACCACCCGCACCGGCGCATCCCTCATGCGCGCATCGTAGAAAGCTTCCGCTCCCCGTGCGGCCGGGATGTCGTCCCCGGCGAGCACACGGCCATCGGGGGCGGCGACCGAAAACCAGATCCGGTCCACCGGGTCGGAAACGAGCACCTTGCGGGCGTCATCCGGCAGGTCGAGCTCCAGCACCCCGTTCGCCCGCCGCAGGTGCAGCGAGATCTCGCGGGCGATCTCGAGGAGCGAGCGGTCGTAGGCACGCTGGGCGAAGCTGAGCGCTACCCGGTAGCTCACGAAAGTGTCGGCGGCGAGGAGCAGCAGAAGCGGCGCCAGCACCCAGACGAGCAGCTGGGTGCGCAGCTGCGGCGGCCTACGGCGCATGCGCCCTGTCGATCAGGTATCCCATGCCGCGCACCGTGCGGATATCGGCGCCCGAGCTCTCCAGCTTCTTTCGCAGGCGATAGATGAACACCTCGACCGCGTTGCTCGTGGATACGTCCTCCCAGCCGTAGAGCTGGTCGGCGATCTGCTGGCGCGTCACCACGCGCCCTTCGCGCAACAGCAGCAGCTCCAGCACGCCCAGCTCGCGCGCCGACAGGTCGAGCGGCTGCCCGTCGCAGTACAGGCGCCGCCCGGCGACGTCCAGGCGCAACCGCCCGTGCACCAGGTCGGGCTGGGCGCTCGCGTTGGAGCGCCGAATGAGCGCACGCACGCGCGCCTCGAGCTCGGCCAGCTCGAAGGGCTTGGTGAGGTAGTCGTCGGCGCCCAGATCGAGCCCCATGACCAGGTCGTCGACCGAATCGCGCACGGTGAGCATCAGCACCGGGACGGTGGCGCGCCGCTGGCGCAGGCGCCTGAGCACCTCGAAGCCGTCCATCTGCGGCAGGCCGACGTCGAGCAGCACCAGGTCGTATCGCTGCGTAGCGAGCGCCTGGTCGGCCTCGGTGCCGGTGCGCGCCGCCTGCACCGTGTGCGCCGACTGGCGCAAGGCGCGCGTCACGGCGCCGGCGAGCATGAGGTCGTCTTCCACGAGCAGGATGCGCATCGCCCCGGATTATGGGGCAGCGGCGTTCAGGCGAGATTGTGCTTCTTTTGCTGCTGCAGCTCGAGGGTGGCGGGGACGCAGAGCGTGCGCAGCTGCTCGATAGCGTCGGCCAGGCGCGTGACCACCTGGTCCACGCCCGCCTCGGCGAGCCGCGTGCGCGCGCGGTCGATGTTCTCGCTGGTCCACAGCGCGACCAGCACCTTGACGTCGGGAAAGCGCTGCTTGAGCCGCTTGGCCAGGTAGGCTGCATGGATGGCGGCGCGCG
>Ga0247825_10000084_pt1 | contig 50086 bp, 42 predicted proteins | sample 13C_Vanillin_Day_FD_194413 | JGI IMG/M metagenome (GOLD analysis project Ga0247825, IMG submission 194413) | Soil microbial communities from agricultural site in Penn Yan, New York, United States - 13C_Vanillin_Day48 | ecosystem: Environmental > Terrestrial > Soil > Agricultural land | place...
GAACTACACCGACACCCCGCCGAGCAGCGTGCTCACCGCATCGATGGTCGCCCTCGTCCTCGCCGTACCGACCACCTCGCTGTGGGGACTGCTCGCAGACCGGTTCGGTGCCCGCTGGTTCTACATCGTCGGCCCGCTGTGCGCTGCCGCGGCCGGTGTCCCGTTCTTCTCCGCCCTCGAGAGCGGATCGATGCCGATGATGATTCTCGGGTTCTTCATCCTGATCAACCTCGGACACAACATCTCCGCCTCGGTGCAGCAGACCTGGTTCACCGACATGTTCGACGCCCGCATCCGCTACAGCGGCGCAGGCTTCGGCTACGCCGTCGCCGGGGCCGTGGGCGGCTTCGTGCCCCTGACCGCCACCGCCCTGCTCGGCGACAGCGGAAACTGGACCCCGGTGGCCATCCTGCTCGCCGCCGCGTCCCTCGTGGCGCTCGTGACCGGACTGTGGTCGTACAAGTGGACCGGGCAGGGCCGGCGATGACCGACACCCTCTCGTGCGATCTGCTCGTCATCGGCGCCGGAGCCGGTGGCCTCGCTGCCGCCGTCACCGCCGCCTACCACGGCGCGAACGTCATCGTCGCCGAAAAGGCCGATGTCTGCGGCGGGGCCACCGCCTGGTCGGGCGGATGGATGTGGGCGCCGCGCAACCCCCTCGCCCGCGCCGACGGCGTCGACGAGGACATCGAGTTGCCGCGCACCTACCTGCAACACCGACTCGGGACGAACTTCGACGCCGCCAAGGTCGATGCGTTCCTGGCGGAGGCGCCGCGCATGGTCGGGTTCTTCCATCACAAGACCAGGCTGCAGTTCGTACCCGGAACCACCATCGCCGACATCCACGGCGGCACCCCCGGCGCCGGGACCGGACACCGCTCGGTGGCACCCCAACCGATCGACGCCTACCAGATCCCCGCCCCGGCTCGGGCGAAGCTGCGCTGGCAACTCTACGAAACCTCGTTCCTCGGCATGGGAATCATGGCCGGCCCCGACCTCCAGGCGTTTCTGCACGCCACCCGCTCCCCGAAGGCCTTCGGGCACGCCGCACGTCGGGTCACCCGGCACCTCATCGACCTGGCCACCGCACGCAAGGGCATGCAACTGGTCAACGGCACCGCCCTGATCGGACGGCTCCTGTCCTCCGCCGACGCACTCGGCGTCGACATCCGCGTCTCGTCGCCGGCACGCACGCTGACCACCGACGACTCCGGGGCGGTGACCGGAGCACAGCTCGACGGCCCCGACGGCCCGGTCACCATCCACGCCGCCCGGGGAGTGATCCTCGCAACCGGTGGCTTCCCCAGCAACGTCGACATGCGCAAAAAGTACTTTCCGCGCACCCCGACCGGGCGTGAACACTGGACCCTGGCCCCCGACACCACCACCGGCGACGGGATCGCGCTCGCCGAATCCGCCGGCGGCCGCCTCGACACCACCCTCGCCTCACCGGTCGCCTACTGCCCGGTCTCGCTGGTGCCGTACCGCAACGGCAAGACAGGTGTCTTCCCGCACATCCTCGATCGCGGAAAGCCCGGTGTCATAGGCGTATTGGCATCAGGTAAGCGGTTCGTCAACGAGGCCGACGGCTACCACGACTACACCACCGCGATGATCGACGCCGTTCCCGACGGGCAGCAAGTGTGCTCGTGGTTGGTCTGTGATCACCGGTTCCAGCGCCTGTATCCGTTGGGAATGTCCAAACCGCGCCCCATCCCGGTCTGGCCGTACCTGCGCTCGGGTTACCTCAAGACCGGTCGCACCCTCACCGAGTTGGCACAGCAATGCGGCATCGACCCCGCCCAACTCCACACCACGGTCGCATCGTTCAACGACAATGCCCGACGCGGAGAGGACCCCGAATTCCACCGCGGCGAAACGATGTTCAACCGCGGCTCCGGGGATCCGGACAACCCGTTCCCGAATCCCTCACTCGCCCCGCTGGAGAAGGGACCGTTCTACGCCGTCAAGGTCGTACCCGGAAGCTTCGGGACCTTCGCCGGTATCGTCACCGACGCCTCCGCGCGTGTGCTCGACGATTCCGACACCCCGATAGCAGGTCTCTATGCCGTGGGATCCGACCAGGCCAGCGTCATGGGCGGGCACTACCCGTCCGGCGGCATCAACATCGGACCCGCCATGACCTTCGGATACATCGCAGCACGACACGCCACCAGCGCCACGGATTCGGAGGAGGAGTCCGGCAGCCCCAACGTCCGTGACACACAACCGGCTGGTTGACACCCAGTCAGCGGTCGGACGACGCCGGCGGACGATTCGAGAACGTCACCGGCGCCGCCCGTCCTGCCGATGTTCGACGACATCAGGGCGCAGCGCTCTTTCGGCACGACCCACCCGCCCGCCGCTTCCGTAGTCCCGATCAGATCTGTGAATTCTTATGAACTGTCGTGAGTATCGCCAATGGCGCCAAAGGCGTCGCGCCACCTGGATCGAAGCCAACCGCACACGCAGCCATCCTGATACCGAGGCGGAGCACCTCATCGAGTTCGCCAGGACGTGGGCACCATACGGGGGCGCTGCCGAGGAGGAAATACTTGTGCACTTCGGCATGACAACATCCCGATTCATCGAACGATTGTGGCAGGTGATCCCCGAATCGAACTGTGCCCAAAACGAGATACGAAATTTGGCGAACGCATACCCTCACCAACGGACCGGCGACCTAGAGCGCTGACCGTCCGACAGGTCGGAACCTGAGTGGACATCGGGATAGGCAAAGCCGTCGACAGGTGCGACATGTGGAATCGCCACGACAGTCGCATTCTCGACAGCCCCTGACTGTTAAGGGAGGGTTCCAATGGCTGTGCGGCCAACTCAGGGCTTGGTTGTCTCATCCTCATACACACGCGCTGACGAGTTTGAATTTAGTTTAGGTGTGGTCGACACTGGGGTCGGATGGTCTGGGTCAAGCCGGAAAGCGAATCTCCTGCAACTGAATCTTCGGTGCTGCGTCTAGAGGTCCTACATAGAGCACGTGTCCGGGGTCGTCTCCTGCTGATGTCTTCGGAAGCCCACTTCGCACTCGTGGCGAACAGCGCAACCGCGGTGGAGTGACGGCGATCGCTGCGGCGAGGGAGATCAGCACTGGCCCGCCGCATCAGACGATCTCCCGGGAAAGGGCGTCGAAGGAATGGAGGGCGGTGTGTTGGAAGGCAGGTACGAGCGCAGGGGTGATTGTCCGGGTGGCGGCTTGGATTGGCGAGGCAGTTAATCCATCGGCGACGGCGGCTGCAACGACTCCCCACCCGTTCAGAGGAAGGACACCGATGGCCATCAGTATCGCCGGGCTCGTCGCGGCGATCAGTATCAGAACCGGACGGATCCGCGGTGGCTGATTCTCGTGTGCGCTTCCCAACTGCGAAACTGGGTCATCGGGGAGGTTGACTCGCGATAGACCCACATCAATTGTGTTCTTCGAGACTGTCGCAACCGATCTCGTCTAAAATCTGCTTCACTCTTGCTTCGAATCGTTTGGTTGACATTCCAAAGTTGACGAAAATATCCTCCTCGGCTGGACCCCCCTAGGGGGCGCATCTCCGCGCAAAGGTGAGTATGTCCTCGACTTCTCTACTGCGTTCAGGGAGTTGGGTACGTCGGCGCTCTGCCTCACGTCGTCTATCGCGCCATCGACGGTAACGACGGATCTCCATCTCAACTGGTGTTGTTCGCGCAATTTGTAGATCCGGTGTTTCCCCCTGGCGTCCCCCGGTTTCGGTTGCTGACATGGCATTCTCTGTTTCGAAGTGAAGACCTGTGTCTAGTCGACCAGGTGGCGGGGGGAATCGCAGGTTTCGGGGTTCGGATCGACCGAATGTGTTGGTAAGGACGGTGTGTGATGATGCTGTACGGCGAGTGCCGCCAGAACGGATGAGGAGTACACCCGGTCAAGGGTCGCAGCATCGCAGGGGACGACCGGCCGCTGCTGGTGCCGTTGTATCGCGGCCAAAAGTAGTCGTCGGTACTCGGCGACATCGATGCCGAATTCGGACTGGATCGTTCCGGGTGTAGGTTCGCCGATCGGTGCCCAGAAGATCGCGAGATCGAGGACGTCGTCGAGATGAACGCGTGGCGCCATCATGGCCGCTTTCTGGCTTGTTGCCGGAGCCGTTATTGCACCCGTGGGTGGCGTGGTGATGTGCGGTTTGTTGCGCGCGATCTCTGCGTCATCGCCTCGCGGTCATTCTCGTGTGGAGCGCGACCGGATTTTGAGGATGATCAACTCGGAATCGTTCGCGTCGCTGAGTGTGCCGAGAAGAGTGAATGGCTGACTATCTGCCAGGGGCGCCTCGTGCGCGAGTGTTTGTGCATATCAATCCTGAGGGTCTGGGATCGTGAGCTGCCTCGCGGAGTGTCGAATGTATTGCGGGCCAGTGCTGTTAGTTCGAGCGAGAGTGGTTCCGCCTGCTCGGCAGCTACCGATGGGCGACTCTGTCGTGTCGGATCTTTGGGCTGCGACCGATTCGCCGGCGAGATGGCCCGGATTGGTACTTAGGAACTGTGCGGTGACATCAGGGTCGACGATATGCGCGGTGCTCCATCGTTCGGTTGCGTACGTTTGTGCCGCAACCGCAAGAAGCGATCCTGCATTCGGCACGCGGCGGCGCAGGACGATCGACATGACTGTGATGACGGCATGGATCAGAAGGAATAGCACTGTGAACGGTCCTGCTGGTCGGAGATTAACGATATTTCGGTAATAGTGTGTCGTTGCGCGTGATTCGCACCGTGCTGGCGCGGCCCGTGGCACGACCGGGCACGTCAGGACCGCTGTTCCTGCTCCACGACCCAGCGTAGGGCGCGCCTCACCCGGCCGGTGACGGCGTCGCGATACCGCACGACGCCGCCGGGCGAGGAAGGGGAGCTACGCGGTGACTCTGTCGGTGGCCACGGTGTCGTCGTCGAAGGTCATTTCCGGTGCGGGCCGGCGGAAGCCCTTGGTCAGAACGGCCAGATAGACAACGCCGATCGCCAACCATACGCCGCCGATTTGGAGAGCGACGTCACCGAGCCTCGTGAGCAGATAGACGGAGACGGCGCCGCCGATGACCGGCATCACCAGGTACGAGAAGAGGTTGAGGGTGCGACCGTGTCTGTGCTCTCGGACCAGGTGGGCGATCACGCAGACGTTGACCACGGCGAAGCCGAGGAAAGCACCGAAATTGATGAACGAGGTGGCTGTGGTCAGGTCGAGTTTCATGGCGATGACACCGGCGGCCGCGGTCAGCAGCAGGTTGTTGACCGGGGTGCCGGTCGTCGCCGACAGCCTGCCGAAGACGGCCTTGGGCAGTACGCCGTCGCGTCCCATGACGTACATGAGGCGGGCGGCGGACGCCTGCAGGGCGATGCAGGAGGCAATGGATCCGGCGATGGTGACGAAGTTGATGATCTCGGCGTACGTCTCGCCGCCGACCTGGACCTTCAGGTGGTAGGCGGCCGCGTCGACGTCGGTGAACAGCGCGCCCGGGTGGACGAGTTGCATGACGAATGACAGCACGATGAAGATCGCGCCGGCGGCGATGACGCACCCGACGATGCCTCTGCCGATCGTCCTCGCCCCGCCCCTGGTCTCCTCGCCGAGTGTGGAGAGGGCGTCGAAGCCGAGGAAGGAGTACGCGGCGATGGCGGCGGCCGCAGTGACCGCGCCGATCGAAGTGCCGGAGTTCCACAGGGCGTCCGTGGCGGGTGCGGAGGAGCCGTGTTTGCCGAGGAAGACGACACACAGGGTGGCGAAGAGGACCAGCGACCCCAGAGCGATGAACATCAGGACCTTGTTGACGCGGTCCGCGAGTTTCATGCCGAAGACGTTGATGGCGGTGGTGATGCCCACCGAGACGATCAGCCAGACCCACTTGGGTATGTCAGGGAACTGGGCGTTGAAGTAGATCGCCGTGATCAGCCAGCCGACCATCGGGATGAAGAAGTAGTCGAGCAGCATCGCCCAGCCGGACAGGAAACCGATGCGGCTGTCGAGCATCTTGCGGGCGTAGGTGTAGACCGACCCGGAACCGGGCACCGCGCGCGCCATCTTTGCGTAACTCAGCCCGGTGAGCACCATCGCGAGGGTGGCGACGGCGAACGCCGTCGGGGCCACGCCGCCGCTGGTGGCGGCGACCACGCCGAAGATCGTGACGACGATGCCGGGGGATATGTAGGCCAGGCCGAACAGGATGACGGAGAAGAGGCTCAGGTCGCCTTTCAGTCTCATGGTGTTCCCAGTTGTCTCGCTGTTCATCGTGGTGGCTCCTCGGTGGTGTGGGCGGCGTTCCAGGTGGCGGGGTCGATACGGCCCCCGTACAGCGGGAGTTCGAGGGGCGCGTCACCGGGGCGGAACTGGTCCCAGACGCGGTTGAGGCCGGCGGTGCCGTAGCGGCGGACGTTGCTGACCTCGTCGAGGTCGATCACGTCGGTGAGGGTGGAGTCGCCGGCATCGACGGTTTCGGCGCGCACCGTGCCCTGTGGATCGACGACGAGGCTGCGGCCGATCCCGGACGGGGCGGCGGAGTTGACGCTGGCGACGAAGACCTGGTTGGTGATGGCGTTGGCGCGGCTGAGGACGACTTCCTGCGTGCGGTCGCTCGTCGGGGTGCGGACCACGTTGACGATCAACTCTGCGCCCATCCAGGCCAGATGGCGGGAGACCTCCGGGAACCAGGTGTCGTAGCAGATGGACAGTCCGATACGGCCGACCCCGGCGAGGTCGACGACCTCGAACCGGTTGCCGGGTGCGGTCGTCTCGTAGGGGCGCCACGGGCAGATCTTGCGGTACGCGGCGAGGCGTTCGCCCTGCGGCGAGTAGACGGGTGCCGTGTTGTGGATGCGACCGTCGGCGCCGCGTTCGTAGACGCTGCCGGGTACCAGCCAGATGCCCAGGTCGCCCGCGAGTTCGGCGAGGGCAGCGTCCCGTTTGCCGTCGAGCGGCTCGGCGGCTTTCTCCGGCGCGGCCGGAACGCCTGGGGCGCTCTCGCCGAGGTGTAGTTCGGGGTAGACGACGAGGGCGCCTGGTGCGCGCAGCTTCACGCGCCGCTCGACGTCGGAGGTGAAGCCTGCGAGGTCGTCGGCCGGGCGGCCGGGCGCCTGGGCGAGGATCAGGGGCAGGGGGCGGGTCATGCGGGGAACACCAGCCAATCGAAGGTAGGGCTCTGGAGGGAGCAGTTGATGGTGGTTCAGGCGCCGGGGGCGTGGGCCGGGCGGCCGGGGTGAGACAAGCGTGGGCCTCGTCACATATAATTTCAAATACTTTCTAGGGCTGACTTACATGCCTTTGAGGCATGCAAGTGCCATGTCTCCTCCGTCTTCCGAGAGGCCACTTCCAATGGAACTGCGGGTGCTGCGCTACTTCCTGACCATCGTGGAGACCGGTTCCGTCACCAAGGCCGCCGAGGAGGTCCGCGTCGCCCAGCCCTCGCTGTCGCGCCAACTGCGCGGCCTGGAGGCGTCGTTGGGCATGACGCTCTTCGACCGCGGCGGCAGACAGCTGATCCTGACCGCCGCCGGCCGGCGCTTCCTTCCGTTGGCCCGAGATCTGGTCGCCCGAGCGGACGCCGCCGAGGCCGCAGTCGGAGCACTTGCTTCCGGTCGCGCCATGCGGATCACCGTGGCGGCGCCGCCCACCACCATCACGGACGTGATCGCACCGTTCCTGGCCACCTGGGGACCGGAGGATCCGCTCGTCACGGTGCAGGCGGAGAGCCCGGCCCGCGCGTACCAGGCCCTGGGGAGGGGCGCCGACGTAGCCATTTCCACGGCGCCTCCGAGGCGCCGTTTGGCCGGGCTGCCCGTGGCGCGGCTGCCGCTGTGGGCCTATGTGCGGGCCGACCACGCCTGGACGAACCGGGACGGCGTCACGATCGGGGAACTCGCCGCGGCGCCCCTCATCGTCCTCACCCCGGCGCACGGCACCCGACGCGTCCTGGACCATGCCGTGCAGGACGCCGACGCCTCGTACGACATCGTGCTCGAATGCGACACTCCGCACGTCGCCCAGGCCATGGCGGCGTCGGGCCACGGAATTGCGGTGGTCTCCGACGATCCCCGCTTCGACCTGCACCCGCTGCTCATCCTCGACGGCGCGGGCGAGCCGCTGCAGATCCATCTGCACGCCGCGTGGGACCCCAGCCACTATGCGCTGCGCAGCATCGAGACCTTCGCCACGGGGCTGTCGCGCTTCTGCGTCGAGCAGTACGGGCCTCAGGTCACCGCCCGCGGATGAGCTGGACGTATACCTGGCGGGCAGCCTGATCAGACCGGACAGGCATTGGACGGCGGCCCCGGCGGGCCCCAGGATGCGGCGATATCCGTATCTGTTGCCGGCCCGAGAGGACACCCACCATGCCAAGACCCTTCTATGCCCGAGGGCTGAGCCGTGCCATCGTCGTTACCGTCGCACTCGCGGCGGCGTGCACCGTCTCGCCACCGACGATCGCGGCGCCCGCCGAAGCCGTGCCCGTACCGGGCGATCCGCTCACCGGAAGCGGGGCGGTGAACCGGACCGAACTCACCGCCGGCCAACTCACCGAGGGCGCCGCCACGGACACGGTCCCCGACAGCGCCTTCGCACTGCCCGCCCAGGCAGCACCACCCACCCACAGCTTCGAAGGCACCCTCACCCTCAACGGTCTCTCCGCCACCGGCGGCTTCCGCGTACTGAAAGACCCGTACGGATACGGAGATACAGCGGCCACCCGGCACCTGCCACCGGTCGACATCGCCCTCGTGCAGAATGGCAGCCACCTCGTCCCGGCCAAGCGCGGGTTGCAGTACACGGGGAACCAGGCGTGGAACCTGGCGGTGGGCCCCGGCCGTGCGTGGAACGAGGACGGCGACGGCGAACGCACCCGCGCCTCACTGCCTTTCGCGCTCGTCGAGCGCAACGCGAACTGCGTGCACAACGGCGCCCTGATGTTCCTCTTCGACGCCACATCGGTCTCCGAAATCCGCTACCAGATCACCACGGAGACCTGCGAATACTTCCAGCTCGACATGTGGGGCCAGGTACCGGCCGACTACCGGCCCGGGCCCGTCGACGGCGCCGAGAACCTGCGCGACGCGTACGCCGCCGAGGTCGGGGACCGGCTCCCGACCAAGCCCATCTCGGCGCTGGCCACCGACTACCCGGACAGTGGGGTAGACGTAGCGAAGTTCAGCGCCGGCATCACGCCGTCCGCACTGAGCACCTTCGGCTTCTACTTCGGCGGAGTGCACTATGTGGGCAACTGTCGGACCCGGCAAGGGGAGTACCCATTCTGCGGCCAGATGCTGTTGCCTTCGTACTCGACCGCGAAGTCGGCGTTCGCGGGAACAGCCATGCTGCGGCTGGCGAAGCGCTACGGCCCCGCCGTGGCCCAGGAGATGCTCTCCGACCGAATCCCCGAGACCGCCGGCAACACCGCCTGGAGCGGCGTCACCCTCGACCAGACTCTCGACATGGCCACCGGGAACTACATCTCGCACGGCTACGAGACCGACGAAGCGGGCCCCACCATGGCGGACTTCTTCGCAGCCGAGCCCTACGCCGACAAGATGCGACTCGCCCTGTCCTTCCCGCGTAAGGCCGGCCCCGGCAGCCAGTGGGTCTACCACACCTCGGACACCTTCCTCGCCACCCGCGCGATGAACAACTACCTGCAGGACAAGGCCGGTTCGGACGCCGACATCTTCGACATGCTCCGTGACGACGTGCTCGAACCCGTCGGCGTCGGGCCCGACTCGCTCGTCTCCTCCCGCACCGACAACAGCCCCGGCGGAGCACCCTTCGGCGGGTACGGCATGTTCTGGACGCAGGACTCCGTCGCCCGGTTCGCCAAGTTCCTCAACAACGACCACGGCGCCGTCAACGGCACGCAGATACTCGACCCGGCACTGCTCACGGCCACCATGCAACGCGACCCGGAGGACCGGGGCATGACCACCACCGGCGCCAAGCCCATGAAATACCAGAACGGCTTCTGGGGCCAGGACTTCACCTCCGCCGACAACCCCGCCTACACCAGCCCCTTCTACGTACCGTTCATGTCGGGGTACGGCGGCATCACGGTCGCGATGATGCCGAACGGCGCCACCTACTACTACTTCAGCGACAACAACGAGTTCAGTTGGAGCTCCGCCGTCGCCGAGGCCGCCAAGCTAGCGCCCATGCCCGTCGAGGCAGTTGGTGCGAGATAGACCCAGCGAACGTACCCTTATCGGCCTGGGATGCGCTTCGCCTGACTATGGCCGTTGATGGGGTTCCCCACCCGAACCCCTTCCAGGTTCGATCGGAGACTTCATCCAACGGCGCGCTCGTGGTCGGCACCACCGCCGACGACGAGGTCGTCGCGCAGGTCTGACCTGCGGTGAAGGTGACATGTATCTGTGTGCGATTAAGGATGAGTATTCGAAGAAGGTTCTGGGGTGGGCGGTGGCGGATCACATGCGCACCGAACTGGTCCTCGAAGCGCTGAACATGGCTGTCGACGAACGTGGCGGAGACGTCGCAGGCACAATCATGCGCTCGGACAGGGGAAGTCAGTATACCGCCGAGATCATGAAGCAGGCGTGCGCACGGTACGGGTTGCGGCGTTCGATGGGCGCGACCGGCATCAGGTCATGCTCGAAGCGCCTGGCGTTGCGCCGGTGTGGTGGTCGCGGGTGGCTCCGCTGATCGTGGAGACGATGACCGCGCGCTGCGCCGAGTGGGTTCGCTGGTTCAATGCGGACCGGTTGCATTCGTCGAACGATCGGGTCTGGTGCGGGTTGGTTCGACATCCCTCCACTTCGTGGATGCTTCCCCGCCGTGGAGGGATGTCCTCACACTGGAGGCGTTCTCGATACGAGAAGTTTCGCAGCGACGTCATCGCCGTCGAGGATTATTTGTGCGGATGGGTGAAAGCGCGACGACGGCGTCAAGACAGGTGGCGCCTCGACCTCGAACTCAGGCGAGCCCCCGAACTGAAAGAAGCCGCCAACCGATCAAACCGCTGCGAGAATTTGAGGGGACAAGTCGCGCAGTCGCCGATCTCTCAGTAGGACAATCCGAATGAGCGCGAACCACTACCTAAGCATCGTTGATGATCTGTACTCAAATCAGATCGTCGAATACTCGATCGACTCGCGCGATGTTACCGAACCTCGTGGCGCGATCGACCGTCTGCGGACCTCATTGATCACGCTGCCGAACGAAACCGACCGCTCGGCACATTGCGTGTCGTTAGTAGGCACCAAAAAGTTCCTAATTGTCACCCAACTGTGACGGACTTAACGTCTTCGGTGACTCGATTTCCAACCGTAAGGCGGTCAGATGCAGACGAACTATGCCGAAGAAGATGTGTTGAAAGATACAGACGATCTACTGTTTTCGTCTCTTCGAATCAATACCACGACGGTCCGTAACAGGTTTCTTCTTCCTGCCATGCAGCGTGGCTCGCGTGGGTACAAGCCAACTGTGGGCATGGCGGATACGCTGCGCTCGACCGCTGAACGGGGCCCGGGAATAATCATTTCCGAGGGGGCCGCACCTGACCATCCGGCGGGGTACTGGCAGCCGGCGTTCAGCATTCTCGGCCGTGACACCATCAAGGAATGGGGACATGTCGTCCGTGAGGTCCTCAGTACCGGCGACGTAGTCTTATTGATGCAGCTGTGGCATCCAGGTGCCCTGCGACTGGTTGTCGACGGTATTGAGAATCCACATCCGGACCATCCTGCATGGAGCCCATCAGGATTGATCCAGGAGGGCCGTACCAACGGTGTTGCAATGTCGAAGCAGGACCTTGAGGATACCAAAAATGCATATGTCGAGAGTTCGCTTATCGCCCAGCGGCTCGGCGCACACGGGATTGAGTTGCATTGCGCTCATGGCTACCTGTTGGATCTATTTTTGTGGCATGAAACGAATAGGCGAACCGATGAATACGGCGGTGAAACCCTAGCTGACCGCGCCGCATATCCTGCTGAAATAGTTTCGGCAATCCGTGCTGCGACGGGCCCTCAATTCATAATTTCAGTGCGTTTCTCGCAATGGAAGGAGGTGGATTACGGAGCCAAAATCGCGGCGCATCCTGACGAACTGGGACCGTTTCTGGAACGTTTGCAGCAAGCGGGAGCCGACGTCTTTCATGTGTCGGCTCGCAGATTCGACGCTGTCGCCTGGCCGGAACTCGACTCTAGACGGAGTGTCGCTTCCTGGGTGAAGACAATGACAGATCGCCCGGTCATGACGATCGGCAGCGTCGGGTTGTCCACCGATCTCGCGAGTGATGTCTTCGACAACCAAGACCCCGTACTGCAGGTGGAGGATGACATCATCCGTGTACGGCGCGGTTTGGAGGCCGGCGACTTCGACATGATCGGGGTTGGTAGGGCGCAGATTTCGAATCCGGACTTCGTCGAGCGCGTACGCAGGGCCGACTATTCGAATTTACGAGACTTTCGAAAATATCGCGATTTGGCCGAGGCATACGAAAGCTACTCGCATGAGGGGCAACTCGTGGACCAGTCGCGAAAGAAGGATTAATCGATGAGCCTACTATGTGAATATTGTCAAACCCTAGGAGTTTTATTGTGACAACCGGGACGCCGAAGTACTGGTGGATGGAAGGGCTTTTCAATCCCCCGCCCCGACCTACTGGTTTCTCGACAACTGATCGAGATGAGTTCGATGTAATCATTGTCGGTGCCGGAATGGCGGGAATGTGTGCTGCAATTTTGGCTCACGATCGTGGTGCCGAGGTCCTTCTATTGGAGGCATCAGATGAAGTCGGCGGCACAACTTACAAGTCCGGCGGGGCGATGTGGATTCCAGACAACTCACTTATGCACGTCTTAGGAATTCGCGACGATCGAGATAGCGTCTTGCGCTACGTGGTCCAGGTCGCGCATCCCGACCAGTATGACGCCGATGCCGAATACTACGGCGCAGAAGAGTGGCAGTGGGAAACAATAGGCGCGTTTTACGACAACGCCGCGAACGCGATTGATGCGCTGGTTGCGGCAGGTGCCTTCCGGGTCACCACCTGGCCATCCTTTACGGAACGGTATCCAGCCATTGTCAGTTATCACCCGGAATTGGATAACTCTATTCAAGGATTTTTCCGGCATCTAGGACCAGCGCGAGAGGACGGCTCCGCTGCACCTGGAGCAGATTTGGTCGATCAACTGGGGGTAGCCGTTAGAAGCCGGGGTATCGAGGTGCGCACAGATCATCGTGTGCAGCGGCTGCTGCAAGATGAAACTGGTGCAGCCGTCGGAGTTGGGGGGACGTGGGGTGATCCCATCTACGCGAGACGAGGGGTGGTTTTCGCTAGCGGTGGCTTTGCACATAACGCGGATTTGATCGATGAATACTGGCGCGGGCCGCTTTACAGCAGTTGCGCAGTTGCCACCGCACAGGGTGATTTCATCCCTATCGCGCGCGAGGCCGGAGCTGAACTCGCTCACATGCAGAATGGCTGGCTGTACGAGGACATCTTGGAAAAGGCTGCCATGAATCGCGTGAACGAGGATAAAGGTATTCCCGTTCCGCCCGGAGACAGCATGATTTATGTCGATCGCAATGGTAACAGGGTGGTCAACGAGAAGCTTGTGTACCAGGACCGAAACCGCGTCATATGGGACCGCGACAAGAACGGCGACTATCCGAACAGGGTTCTATTTATGGTTTACGACGATTACGTCGCCCACGACACCAAGCCGACCCTGTTCTGGGATAAGTTTCGCACCCCTAAGCCTTACATTATCGAAGGTCAGACATGGGAGGAGATCACCGAGCGCATCGAGGCGCGCTTGAAGAGTCTCACCTCTGTCATCGGTGATTTCGAATTGGCACCTGGCTTCGCCGAGCAACTGGGGCAGACGGTCGACAGATTCAACGGCTTCGCCCGCGCTGGTGTCGACGAAGATTTCCACCGTTGCGAGAACATGTCCGAATACGACTGGCATGGCATCCCGAGGCCAGGTAACGAAAAAAATCCGGGAATGTTTCCATTCGCCGAGACCGGGCCATATTACTGCGTGCTGATCTGCGGGATGGTGCTGGACACCAACGGAGGGCCCAAGACGAATTCGAACAGCCAAGTCTTGCGTTCGGACGGGTCCGTCATTCCAGGGTTGTATGGGGCCGGAAACTGTGTTGCATCAATAGCCGGTGATGGCTACTTATCTTTAGGGAGCACACTCGGGCCCGCCGCCACATTTGCGTACCTCGCCGCCGAAAGTGTAGTGCAGGAGGCACCGCGCGATACTGAAGCTGCTCGTGCGCGGTACACTGCAGATACGTTGACGACCAGCCAAAACAGCTAGATAGTCACTCGAATTCAGCAGCTACGGTCAGCGTTGCGTGTTAGCATGAATCGATACTGACACGCGACGTTGGCCCATAGTTCCTCCAATCGAGACAGTCTCGAGCGGGACCAAAATCGCCCGAGAGGTCGCGTCGGTCTAAAGGGAGTAACCTATGGGCGCGGATTATGAATCGCACCGGCTTTCCGCAGTGGATCGGATGATGACAAGGATTCGTGAAATTCTCCAACAAGCACCTGCGGTAACTGACGAATCCGAGGAAATATTCGGATTCGTAGCGGCGCTGCTTGTCGAATTTTCTTGGAATCGCAGTGCGCCGGTTGTGGGCATCGTAGGACACGTTGGCAATTACTGGAGAAACTGGCTCTTAGTCATATTACGTGTCGGACCATTGCGTCCGTCGATGATTCAGCGGCTACTGGACACAATGGACCCGTCACACCCGTTGTCGCAGAAAATACTTACTCACAATCTTCGGATGCTCGAACGCGATGGACTACTAAGCCGGACCGTGGTCGCCGACGCGCGGAAGCACGTGGTGTATGACCTCACGCCACTAGGTCGGAGTCTGTCCGACCTAGTGATGAACCTGATCGAGTGGGGATATGCGCGATCAGACCAAATCAATTGCGCACGTGCAGAATACGATGCAGCTAACCACGATGGCGGCGCAGGCGAAGTGTGAGCGTCATCCACCCCGGCCTCCACGGGTTATCCGCTTCTGGTTCTCGGCGAGTAGACCATCGAGGCGCCGGGTATCGGCAATCATGTCGCGACGCATCAACACCGCATAGCGGGCGTAGAAACCCTGCACGACCCTTCGAGAGTTCCTGCGACGCACGCCACAACGACCAGGGCTCCAACTAGGGGATCCCTTCAGTTACAGTCCGTGCGTGAGGCGTTATCGCTGGTTGTGGAATGCGTGTGTGGTCGCGAGCGCCGTTGCAGTCCCTCGGGTGTTTTGTTGGGAGACGCTTACGACAACGCTGTCCTCGGTGCGACGGTCACCGTCCTGCTAGGTGATGCGGTGATCATTGGAGTGGTTGCTATTCGGGGCGGCGTGCACACCTCCGTCGATGAGGAATCGAATCGCCCCAGTGGTGCTCGTGCGGACCCGAATCGTAAGGACCATTCCTGAAGTAGGCGTGCGACGCAGCGGACAGTCAAAGCTTTATCCTAAATGGTCGCGGTGGCGGCTCGCCGCGGATAGGCCGGCCGCGCACCGATTCCGGGCTCACCGTGGTTGGTGCTGAGGCCCCGCCGTTCGCCTGCCGCAGCCTTGGGCGACTGGCGGCAGTGAGACCTCACCAGCGGTGCGTCACGGTTCAGCAGGTGGGGTCTCTTGCTGTCAGCCATCGATTGGTTCGGAGAGCGGCACCGGCTGAGGCAGCCCCGGATAGCGTCGACCGGATACGACCCACCTTGCGTGGCGTCCCCGGATCAGTGCCTGAGGCGGCCCTGGACGCCCGCGGTTCGGCGGTCTCGATCATGCATCTCACACATGGTTCGCTAGAACTTCGTGCTATTGCCCACGTCACTCCCAGCAACGAAGCTTGCAACGTGCCTCGCTCGACTCCGGCTCATGCTGACCCCGTCAAGCCGCACCGCATGGACAAAGATTCGTGATCTACAACCGGAGGAAGATGTGACCCAAATTGTCATCAGTGGAGCCTCGGGCGATTTGGCTCGCCGCGTGACGCAAGGGCTCCTCGAAAGAGCTCCTCTGTGCAACCTGACACTTGTGACTCGATCGCCCGAGGCAATCGAAGCAGGCGGCCCGAACGTCAGCGTGCGGACGGGCGATTACGAGAAGCCCGAGCTATTGGACGAGGCGTACCACGGCGGAGACATCCTGTTTCTCATCAGTGGGCTCAATCTCGGGCGGCGGACAACGGAACACCGTAATGCGATCCGCGCCGCGGAGAAGGCGGGGATACGCCATATCGTCTACACATCGGTCGGCGGAGTACAACCCGGCAACCCGGCGCTCTCAGCCATCGACCATTACCAGACCGAGCTCGATCTCCGGGCGAGCGGACTGTCGTACACGATCCTGCGCAATGCGCTCTACGCGGAGATCGTCAGTGCGATCTGGCTGGCACCTGCCGCACGCGACGGCGTACTCGAAATGGCCACCGGCCACGGTTCCTTAGCGCCCGTCTCCAAGGTGGACGTCGCGCGCTGTGCGACCGCAATCCTTGCCGACCCCGCCGACCACGATGGCGCTGTCTACGAGATCACCGGTCCTGAACTGTTGAGCATGGACGACATTGTCCGACTTGGTTCCGAGGTCTTCGGCACAGAGATCGCCTACAAGCCGGTATCGGAGGAGGAACGGCTGCGGTTCTTCGACTCGGTCGGTCTCCCGCGGACGTACGACCCGAACATGCCCCCCAGCGCCGAAGGCCACATGTGGGCCAGCGACGAGCTGGTGTCGGCCGATCTGGCGGTGGCCCAGGGCTACCAAGCACTGCTGTCCGGACATGTCGAGCAGATCACGGGGGAGGCGCCCGCGCCGTTGCGATCCGTCCTCGAAAAGGTAAAGGACACCCCGTACGACCGAATCGGTTCGGCGTCCTGACCGCTCGCACCCCGAGCGGAACCACATATCACGTCAGTGCGTTCAGAAAGAGAGTAATAGCGCCATGAGTGTCGACCATGCGGTCCAGCAAGGCCCCGGAGCAGCGTCCGTCGGTGACGTTCCTTCCTACCCCGACGTGCCGACCTACCTGAACATCCTAGGTAGCCTCCATATCTGGGAAGGCGACGGGTGGAAGAAAGAATCGATGTCGTGGAAGACCGGCGCGTACATCGCGTCGAATCTCAGCGGCATCCCCGAGTTCACCTTCAGTGGACCCAACGCGCGGGCCTTGCTCTCACGGCTCAGTATTAACAACGTCGACAAATGGCCCATCGGCAAGTCCAAGCACCTCGTCATGCTCGACGAAAACGGATACATCGCCAATCACGGTCTCACAGTGCGCGACAGCGAGGACTCGTATCGCCATTTCGCGGCGATGCCCTGGGCCCTCTTCAAGGCCCCGTCGCTGGGACTAGACGTAGAAATCGGTATGCGGGACATCTTCATCTTTCAGGTGGCGGGCCCGAAGTCGCTGCAGATACTCGAACGCCTCACGGGTGAATCGTTGCGCTCCCTGCAATTCCTGGGCATTCGGCGAATCCAGGTACCCGGAATCGATGCCACGGTGGAAATCGAACTGTCGCGAATCGGGATGTCGGGGACCCTCGCTTACGAGGTGCGTGGACCCCTCGAACACGGACCAGCGGTGTTCGACGCCGTGTACCGGGCGGGCGAGGATTTCGACATCACGCGCCTGGGATGGCGGACTTACGTCGTGAATCACACCGAGGGTGGCTTCCCTCAGCAGGGTTGTACCTTCCTCCCTGCTGCTTTCGCCGACCCGGAATTCGTCTCTCATCCCCTCTTCGGAGCTGCTCTGCCGCCCAAGCAGGTGAGCGGCCACTTGAGTGGGAGCGCAAATCCCACCGACATCACGGCGCGCCTCCGCACCCCCTTCGAAGTCAACTGGGGATGGATGGCGAAGTTCGACCACGACTTCCTGGGCCGGGAAGCCCTCGAGGCGGAGGCTGCCGCACCGCGCCGCAAGACGGTGGTCCTCAGGTGGAACAAGGAAGACGTACTCGACGTGTTCGCGTCGCAGTTCGAGCCCGGGGAGGAATACCGGCACTTCGAGTTCCCGACGACGCCGCAATCACCAGCGGGCGACCATGCGGACATCGTCACCAAGGACGGCAAGCAGGTGGGTATATCATCGCTGGCCGTCTACTCCTACTACTTCCGCGAGATGATCTCCCATTCCACCATCGACATTGAACTCGCCGAGATCGGCACTGAAGTCGTCCTGCACTGGGGCAACCACGGCGAACGAATCAAGCAGATTCGCGCGACGGTGGAGCGGTTCCCCTACCTCGACCTCCCGGCGAACAAGGATGTCGATCTGGAGTCGTTTCCGTCAGGAGTCGTCGCGCACTGAGTGCATGACCGACTCCGACCTACTCGTCCCGTCACACGATCCTGGCGGCGACGACCACTTCACACGAAAGGACAACAGCACGATGTCACGAACCAGTCGCGACGTGGTCGACCTCGGCACTTTGATCGTGCAAGGCGACGACCGTCAGGGAATCGTCGCGGCGGTCTCGTCCTTGCTCGCGAAATACGGCGCGAACATTGTCTCACTGGACCAGCACTCGACCGACCCTGCCGGCGGCAGATTCTTCCAACGCACGACGTTCCACTTGGAGGACCTACCGGCACAGATTCCGTCCCTGTCCGACGAACTCGACAACGTTCTAGGCATGTTGGGACAGTCGTACAGGTTGACTGAAGCTCGCAAGCCGAAGCGCGTCGCCATCATGGTGTCCAAAACGGATCATTGCCTCCTCGACCTCCTATGGCGGCAGCGTCGTGGCGAAATCCACATGAACGTGGGGATGGTCATCGCGAACCATCCCGATCTCGGGGACGACGTTCGCGGATTCGGCATTCCGTTCATCCACATCCCCGTAAACCGGGCGTCACGGGCACAGGCGGAGGCGGAGCAGTTGAAGCTTCTCACCGACAACGTCGATCTCGTTGTCCTCGCTCGCTACATGCAGATTCTGTCCGGTGATTTCTTACAACAGGTGGGAGTGCCGGTAATCAACATTCATCACTCATTCCTGCCCGCTTTCATCGGTGCGGGGCCGTATCAGAAGGCGAAAGATCGAGGCGTCAAACTGATCGGCGCCACGGCCCACTACGTGACCGAGGACCTCGACGAAGGGCCGATCATCGAGCAGGACGTCGTGCGGGTCTCGCACGTGGAGACTGCAGCTGAGCTGCAACGAAGAGGTGCGGACGTTGAGCGCCAGGTGCTTTCTCGCGCCGTTGCCTGGCACTGCGAGGACCGGGTAATCAGAGACGGGAACCAGACCGTTGTCTTCTGATTCTCGTCTAACCACGGTAGGAGAGGGAGTCGGCATGTCGGCCCGATTGCTGAACGGCCGCGAGGTGTCGCGAGTCATGCGCGAAAAGCTTGGGACCCAGGCACAGCAATACTCGAGGGACTTCGGTCGGCGTCCGGTTCTGGCGACGGTACTGGTCGGCGACGACCCCGCCTCGCACACCTACGTGCGTATGAAAGCCGCTGCCTGCACCGAGGTCGGTATCGAATCGCGCCGAGTGCATCTCGACGCGGGGTTGAGCACGAATGCTGTCTGCGCGGAAGTTCGGGCGCTGTCTGAAGATCCCAATGTAGATGGGATTCTTCTGCAGCACCCGGTGCCACCCGGAGTGGACGAACGCGCTGCGTTCGACGCCATCGATCCGGCGAAGGATGTCGACGGTGTCACCCGAGACTCGTTCGCGGCCATGGCATTGGGAACCGCGGGCTTCGAATCCGCAACCCCCGGCGGCATCATGAGATTGCTCGATTCGTACGCCATTGCACTCAGTGGGCGGCACGCAGTCGTGATAGGTCGCAGCCCGATCCTCGGCAGACCGATGGGAATGCTTCTGCTGGCTCGTGACGCGACGGTAACCTACTGTCACTCACGCACTGCGGATCTGAGCTCCCACGTCGAGTCGGCCGACCTAGTCGTGGCGGCGGTGGGGTCCCCCGGACTGGTCCGAGGCGAGTGGATCAAACCCGGTGCTGTCGTGATCGACGCAGGCTACGCGGACAACAAAGGTGACGTCGACTTCGACTCGGCGTCTCGCAAGGCGTCATACATCACGCCTGTGCCAGGGGGCGTCGGCCCGATGACCATCACCACGCTGTTGGAGCAGACAGTCCGCGCCGCGCGAGAGCGCTCCATGAGCTGATCGATTTGTCCGGGTGTTCTCGTGCAGCGAGACGACTGCCGGAACGGAAATCCTCGTTCTTGCGCCGACCTGTACGCGCCTTGCCGATTCTGGTTGTCGTCGTCGTTGTCATGCGGCAGCGCGAGAACCGCCCACTGCAAAACGCTGTCCACGTCAGTGCGGTAGGTCGGCTTGTTCAAGAATCGAGGTCATCGCTTACTCAGGCCAATCCGGCGCCGGCGCGTTCCGAACGGGACCACACAACTGAGATGGACGCCTCGGCTCGTGGGATCGGCGATATCCTGGGGGAACATCGTCGAGAGGTGAGCAATGTGGCGTTCGTTGGCCGTGCCTCGAGCGGGATGAATCGATGTAATCGATGACTGATGTCGATCCGTTCGCGACGCAGCGCGACGTGGCCGGTTCGGTCACGGCGGAGCTGGCTGCTGCCGGATTCGAGGACGCCCAAGAGATCGGCAGCGGAGGGTTCGGCGTCGTCTACCGCTGCACGCAGGCTGCGCTCGACCGCACCGTAGCGGTGAAGGTCCTCACCGTGGACCTCGACGAGGAGAATCAGGCACGGTTCCTGCGCGAACAGCGCGCGGCAGGAAGGTTGACCGGACACCCCAATATCGTCAACGTTCTCCACGCCGGTGTGACCGACAACGGTCGCCCCTTCATAGTGATGCCGTACTACCCCCAGGATTCTCTCGATGCGCAAATCCGACGTCGCGGACCGCTTCCACTGGACGAAGCGCTGCGGCTCGGAGTGAAAGTAGCGGGCGCCCTGGAGACCGCGCACCAACTGGGAATCCTTCATCGCGATGTCAAGCCCGGGAACATCCTGTTCACCGACTACGGTGAGCCGGCGCTGGCAGATTTTGGGATCGCCCACATCTCTGGCGGGTTCGAGACCACTGCGGGCATTGTGACGGGTTCACCGGCGTTCACCGCCCCCGAGGTCGTGGCCGGCCAACCAGCCAGTCCGGCCGCCGACGTCTACGGTCTCGGTGCGACACTGTTCGCCGCGATGACCGGGCACGCAGCGTTCGAGCGCCGGAGCGGAGAGCAATTGGTCGCCCAGTTTCTCAGGATCACCACAGAACCCGTCCCGGATCCCTGCGAGCACGGCGTTCCGCACGATGTCGGTGCGATTATTGAAGTTGCCATGTCCGCAGACCCGGGGCGTCGTCCGTCCGTCGCGGAACTGGGTCAGCAACTCGAGACTTCCCAGCTTCACCACGGGTTCGCGGTCGACAAAATGGCCCTGCGCACCGAAACGGGAGTGACACAAGAACATGAAAGTAGCCCGCCGATACGCACACATTTGCCCGCGGCAACAGATACGTTAGCCGGACGCCGGGGGTCCCCCACAGGTCGTCTGCCCCTGGAGTTGACCAGCTTCGTTGACCGCCGCACCGAACTAGCAGAGGCGAAGAACGCGCTGTCGACCTCGCGACTGGTGACGTTGACTGGGATCGGTGGGGTCGGCAAGACCCGGCTGGCGTTGCGGGTCGCCACCAAACTGCAGCCCGATTTCCCTGACGGTGCGTGCCTGGTCGAGCTAGGTGAGCTTCGTGACGAGTCACTGTTGGTGGGCATGGTGGCGAGTGCGTTGGGACTACGCGACCAGTCGACGAAACCAATACACGAGGTACTCGTCGACTTCCTCGTCCCCCGCAAACTGCTACTGATACTGGACAACTGCGAGCAGATTGTGGATGCGGTGGCCGAGCTCACCGAAACCCTGCTACGCAGCTGCCCCGAGCTTCGGATCCTCGCGACCAGCCGTGAAGCACTCGACATCGGCGGGGAAGTGGCGCAGCTGATCCCGCCGCTGCCTGTACCGGATCCCGATCACCTGCCCAGAGGGCTGCCCCGCAATGACGCGGTAACGTTGTTCGCCGAACGGGGAGCCGCCGCCGTCCCGGGGTTCGCAGTCACCGAGGCCAACAAGGTCACCATTGCCCGGATCTGCCGGCGCCTGGACGGGTTGCCCCTAGCGATCGAATTGGCTGCGGCCCGGATGCGGGTGATGACGCCCGAGCAGATCGAGCAGCGGCTGACGGACCGTCTCGCGTTGCTAACGCGCGGCAGCCGGAACTTACCTTCACGGCAGCAGGCGTTACGGATGTGCATCGACTGGAGCCACGGATTGTGTATGCCGGTCGAGCAACGGGTGTGGGCTCAGCTGTCAGTGTTCGCCGGCAGCTTCGAAATTGATGCTGCAGAACAGGTGTGCGGCGGTACCCTGACATCGGAGGCGCTACTCGATACCGTGACCGGCCTGGTCGACAAGTCGATTGTGACCCGGGTGGAGTCGGGCGACACGGTACGGTTCCGGATGCTCGATACCGTGCGCGACTACGGCCGCGAAAAGGCGCACGAGACCGGTCAATATCCCGAACTCTCCCGCCGACACCGAGATTGGTACGAGCAGTTGGTGATCAAAGCTGAAGGTGACTGGATCAGTCCCCGACAACTCGCGTGGATCAACAGACTCGCGCTGGAGCAGCCGAATCTGCGAGAGGCGCTTGAATTTTCGGCGTCCGATAGTCCCGAAGCCGGAATTCGCATCGCAGCCGCGCTCTACCACTACTGGTATACCCGGGGGTTGTTCAGCGAGGGGCGGCGCTGGCTCGAGCGCCTCCTCGCCTGTCAGACCGGCGCACTTACCCGAGACAGGGCCAAGGCGTTCTTTGCGTGCAGCCTCCTGGCCGGCGTGCAGGGCGATCTTCGCGCCCAGGCCGCCTTGGTAGAGGAGTGTCGCACTCTCGCCAGCCAGACGACCGACCCGATGCTACACGCTCACCTCGATCTGGCCGCGGGGGCCTTAGCACTGTTCAGTGGAGATCTTCCCGGCACACGCTCGCATTTCGAGAATGCCATCGAGGCGGAAGCCACACAGGGAGACCTCACCTTCCAAGTCATTGCTCTCGGCCCCCTTGGAACGACTTACGCACTACTGGGCGATACGGAGCGGGCCATCGAATGCTACGAGCGCCTCCTCGCGATCACCGAGTCGCGGGGAGAATTCGTGTATCGGTCGTATGCAATGTGGGCGTTGGCTGTTGCGGTTTGGCGGCACAATGACCGCGCGCGAGCGGTACGGCTACTCGAGCAGGCACTGCAACTCGGTCGGAAAGTTAAAGACTGGTTGAGCACCAGCTGGTGTCTGCAAGCGCTGGCATGGATCGCAGCCGAGGAACACAACCCCCGCCGTGCGGCCGTATTGTTGGGAGCCGCAGAGCAGCTGAGCCGATCGGTGGGAAGTCCAACAGTGGTGGTATCCGCCCTGGTGGTCTACCAGGAGGAGTGCGAAAAGCAGACCCGCCAGGCGATGAGCGGGCAGGCGTTCGCCACGGCCCACGAGCGCGGTGGGGCACTCGGTTTCGACGCTGCCGTCGCCTACGCGCTGGGCGAGCAGGTTCCGCCGACATCGATATCCGCTCCTAGCTCGACGAAACTGACGAAGCGGGAACATGAGGTCGCCGAATTGGTCGCCGAAGGGTTGACCAACAAGGAAATCGCTGCTCGCCTTGTCATCTCGCCACGCACCGCGCAGGGGCATGTCGAACACATCCTGACCAAGCTGGGATTCGGCTCACGCGCACAGATCGCGGCATGGGTCGTCGAATCGCACAATAGGCCCTCCTGAACCACCGACCGACACTGGACTGCTGAATGCCGGCCTGGCGTACAGACAAGATCGACGATGCCGCGGTCGAACGCGCTTGTCGCGTAGCGCAGATGAATCGGCTACAACACCGCACGTCCTCCTGTGTCAAGCCCCTAGATCGGAATCCGCGGTGTCATTGGGGTTGGTGGCACCAATTACCTCACTGGCTCTCTCGGCACCGAGTACATAACGTACGGGCTAGAGTCTGGTCCTGGATTGTTGGTCGTGCTCGGGCATGTGGTGACATGGGGATACGCGCATTCGAATCGCGGCCTCCGGTTCCCACTTCCACGCTCGTATGAGGAGGAGCGGCACGTGACTGCGATAGTGCTCGCGGGACCGGGTAGCGCCAGACAACGCGAAGGGCACGCTCTCGGCCGACCGCGGAGTGCCTGCCCTTCGTCCGTATGTGTCGCGTAGGTCAGTGCTGGTATGTCGCCAGGTCTCGGTCCTTGCTCTCCTTCGTCAGGACAATGAACACTGAACTGACCACGGCGAGCGCGATCATGTAAGCCGCCACCAGGCCTGTGCTGCCGTCCGTAGCAGCCTGCAACGACACGAGGATTACGGGGGTGAAACCCGCGCCGAGGAGCGTGGCTGCCTGGTAGCCGAGAGAGGCACCCGTGTACCGAGCGGATGTGCCGAACTGTTCGGCGATGTACGCAGCCATCGGCCCGAAAGTCGCCGACTGGAACACGCTGAAGCCCAACACGAAAGCGAGTGCTACCAGTACCACGTTCCCGGAGGACAGCATGGACAGGATGGGGACGACGAACACCGCGAACCCGGCGAGGCCGGCCAACATGACCGGCCGACGGCCGATTCTGTCCGAGAGGCGCGCGAATCCCAGCAGTGCGAAGATGGCGATGAATTGGCAGATCGCGAAACCGATGAGGACGTCCGACCGTGTAGCACCCGACCTCGTGGCATAGCCGATGGCGAATGTCGCGAACATGATCTGTATCGCGACGCTGGCCATGCATCCCCCGGCCACGAGGACGACGTTCTTCGGACGGCGCAGGATGCTCATGAGCGGCGGCGGCGGCGGCGTGACCGGGACAGTGGCGGAATCGCGCTCTGTGCGCCGCGCCAAAGCCTCTTTGAAGACTGGGCTCTCCGAAACTCGACTTCTGATGAAGAGACCGAGCGCGAGGAGGACAGCGGAGAGTAGGAACGGGATGCGCCAGCCCCACAGGAGGAAGTCCTCCTCGGGCAGCACGGCCACGATCGCGAGTGCGATGGTGCCCAGCAAGGAACCGGTGGGTGCTCCCGCGTTGGTGAATGCCGCGGCGAATCCGCGTCCGCGTCCACCGACGTGTTCCAGCGACATCAGTGTGGCGCCGCCCCACTCGCCTCCGATGGCGATGCCTTGGCTCACGCGTAGCAGGACGAGAATGATCGCGGCCCAAGAGCCGATGGCTGACGCAGGAGGAACGAGCCCGATCAGGAACGACGCGCTGCCCATCACCGTCATCGAGACGAGCAACATGGACTTTCGGCCATATCGGTCCCCGAAGTGACCGAAAATTATGCCGCCGAGCGGGCGCGCGAGGTATCCGGCGGCGAACGTCCCCAGGGATGCGATGGTGCCGGCTACAGGCGTGAGATCGGAGAAGAAGACGGGCGCGAACACGATCGCCGCAGCAGTCGCGTAAAGCAGGAAGTCGTAGTACTCGATGGTGCTGCCGAGGTAACTCGACAGCACCACTCGTCGAATCTCCTTCTTCTTCGTGTCGGCGTCGGTGACGAGCGGCGGGTCCATGCTGGGAGTTGGTCGTAGTGGGGTCGGATCGACGGGTGAGCTCATGGTGCCTTCCTTGTGGGGAGTTCGAGGGCGCGCGCTGCTGCGTAGTGATCGCTCGAACCGGAGGCAACGGCGGCGGGAGACAGTCGCGGGCCGCGGTGCGCCGGCCGCCCCCGCCCGGCTCGGATGCTGCCGCCGGGCGAGCCGAAGGTGACGGACATCTGGTGAGAGAAAGTGGTGCCGAGACCCGTGTTTTCAGGAGATGGCGGCGTCGATCTTGTCGTAGCGGACCTCACGCACCCGCTCCATTACGGAACGGAGCGGCTCTGGGGCACGCCCGGTGATTTGCTTTACGTGATGGCTCAGAAGAGCCTGGTAGCCCTGTGCGACAGCCACTTCGGCGGAGACAAGTTCGTCGCTGGCCCATAGGTGCCCGTCCGGGCTAGGGGGCATGTTCGGATCGTAGGTGCGGGGAATCCCGATCGAGTCGAAGAATGCCAGCCGGTCGCGTTCGGTGATCGGTTGATACTCGATCGGTGTCGAGTGGATCTGCGCGCCGAGGGCTGCGATCTGATGAAAGTCCAGCAATTCCGGGCCTGTGATTTCGTAGACCGCGCCGACGTGGCGGGCGGGGTCCATGAGACAGGCGGCAGCGCTACGCGCGACGTCGCCCTTCGCAACGGGAGCCAGAAGCCCATCCCCGGTTGCCTGGGCCAAGATTCCTGACGGCACGGCGGGTGCCACCAGGATGTTGCTGACGATCTCCGCGTAGAGGGCGTTCCGCAGAATGGTGTACTTGAGCCCCGACGCGCGGAGATCCAACTCCGTCTGATGGTGGTCGATAGCGGACAGCGCAGGATTGCCCGGCTGCACACCGCCGACCGAGGTATAGACGATGTGACCGACGCCTGCCTTTTGAGCTGCTTCGATCGCGCCGCGATGCTCGGAAATTCGACGTCCGAGGTTGAGGCCGCTGATGAGGAAGAGTGTGTCGCCGCCTACGTAGGCTTCCTGGACAGAGGCTGGGTGCTGGTAGTCGCTATGCCGGATCTGCACAGTGTCGGAAGCGAGGCCAGCCAGTTTCTCCGGTGTGCGGGTGGTGAGGATCAGCTCCCGGTGCGGATCGGCTGCGAGCAATAGGCCCGTTACCCTCCGGCCTAGGTCACCCGATGCTCCGCTGATGATAATTCGACTCATGTGCACTCCTCGTATGCACGGCCCTGATCCGCTGGGCCGCCTTCGCTCAAACTGGTTGTGATGCAAGCTACATCGGACCACCGTCTGTGGCGTGGGTCCACATCCAAAATTGTCGTCGTTGTCATGCGCGGTGAGTATCGACCGCAGCCGATGTGTTTGGCGTATGAGGTCCGCAAACTTTGTGCCATTGCGACGAGGCGGTCGGCATCACATGCTGGTGTGGTCCGACGTGATCGCAGTCACTAGCAGCAGCCTGATCGCGTCCTACCGAGTGAAGAGAGACATAACATGGCACAGCTCGCCAGCACGGAACTGCCGGATCGCGACAAGATCCAGGTCTCGGATGCCGACCTCGTCGCCCGGGCTGCGGCCCTCGTCCCGCTCATCCGCGAGTACGCGGAACAGGGAACCAAGGACCGCCACATCGCACCCGAGGTGATCGACGCAATCTCGGAGGCGGGCTTGTTCCATCTCATGGTTCCCACGCGCTGGGGAGGCCAGGGAGCGTCGTTCAAGACTGCGGTCGACGTGACCGCCGAAATCGCCCGCGGTGACGGCTCGACCGGTTGGGTCACCGCACTCATGATGGTGGCGACCGGCTTCGCTAGCACGTTCTCCATGCAGGCGCAGGAAGATGTGTTCGGGGTGAACCCGAACGCGAGGATCTGCGGGATCTTCTCCCCGGGTGACCGCAGCGAGCCCGTCGAAGGGGGCTACCTGATGAGCGGCCGCTGGCCCTACGCCTCGGGCTCCTTCGCCGCCCAGTGGGCCAGCCTGACGATCACGCTGGAGGATGGTGAGCAGGGAATGGCGCTCGTCCCCGCAGAAGCCTTCACCATCGAACCGACGTGGTTCGTCGCCGGCATGCAGGGAACGGGTAGCGACACCGTTGTGGTCAAGGACCACTTTGTCCCGGAGTACCGCGTGCAGCGAGTGAAAGACATGTTCGCGTCGAACTTCCGCTCTCCGTTCACCGAGGAGCGGACGGCATCGATGCCCTTCAACGCCGTTGCCGCCGGCATTCTGGTTGCGCCGCAGATCGGACTGGGACGTCACGCCCTCGAGTTGACACGCGCGAAGCTTCCGCTGAAGCCGGTCGCGTACACGGCCTACCGCCAAGCCAAGGAGTCGCCTACCCACCAGATCGGTGTCGCGAAGGCGGCCACCAAGCTGCGCCTTGCCGAGATGTTGATGGCTGGCATGTGCTCTGACATCGACACCGCCGCCGAAAGCCACCAGCTGCCCAACTTGGAGGTGCTCGCGCGCATCCGCAACGACACAGGCGTGGTGGCGGAGCTGGTCAAAGAAGAGATCGACTACCTCCTCACCGCGAACGGTGCCGGCTCGTTCGCCGACGTCAACGTGCTCGGACGGGTGTGGCGCGACAGCGAGACCGCGGCCCGGCACGCACTCGTGACACCCGAGATCGGGCGCGAAGCGTACGGACGTCAGCTCCTCGGAAACGATGATCCGACCATCGGATTGTGAGATGACGATGACCTCCGCCGTCGAAGGGAAGGTGTCCGATGTGCTGAGCCCAGCCGATTACAGACGGGTCATGAGTCACGTCCCAACCAGCGTCTCGATCATCACCGCGATGACCGACGCGGGACCCACCGGAATGACGGTGGGTACCTTCACCTCCGTCTCGCTCGACCCGCCGTTGGTCGCGTTCTACGTGGACCAGGGTTCCACGACCTGGCCGGTGCTGGCTGAAGCCGAGTACTTCGGAATCAACATCTTGAGGTCGGGATGCGGAGATGTGTGTCGGGCGTTCTCGCGACGTGGGCAGGATCGCTTCGCCGGTGTGGTGTGGCAGCCCTCAGATCGGGGAGTGCCCCTCCTTGAGGACGCGATCGTCACCGTGGAGTGCTCGCCGCACCGCGTCGACCGCATCGGTGACCACCTGCAGGTAGTGGGTGAAGTCGAGGATCTCATTCAGCAGGGAATCGACGAGCCGTTGATTTTCCTGCGGGGCGGTTTCGTCGACATGTCGGCAATTGCCGGCCGGTCGGTGGAGGCGTGATCTCCGAGCACCTCGAGATCCAGCTCCGTCCGGGAGCCGGCGGCGATCTCGAGGCAGCTTTCGACGAGATCCGGTCGCTGCTTCTGGCAGCGCCGGGATGCTCGGAGGCAACCTTGTCTCGGAGCGTGGATCGGGACGAGACGTATCTCCTTCGCGCTTTGTGGAACCGCGTGGAGGATCACACCGAGTTGTTCGCCGCGTCCGCTGCCGGAACGCGCGTCCGCGAGTTGATTCAGCCGCTGTGCGCTGCCGTACCACGGGTCACGCACTACGAGCACTGACTCCGCCGCGCCGTCGGGGCGGTCTCGCGTGGCGCCCTGGCATACGCAAAAGCTATGACCGGTCCGCCATATTGATATTTGTCGGATAGCTCATCCGGGTCAAGAATGTGGTGTACGACATACCGACCGCTCCTGCAGCTCAGGCGCAACGGTCGCAGCCATCCCAATCACGAAGGATTCTCGCGATGATCGAGGTCAAAGTAGATTTCGCGCGGTGTGACGCGAACGGCACCTGTGCCGCCCTCATGCCCGATGTGTTCCAGATCGCCGACAACGGCCTACTCGAGCAGGTCGCGACGACCGTGCCGGCCGACCGGGACCAGGATCTCGACGAAGTTATCCTCTGCTGCCCGATGGGGGCGATCTCGCGCGCATGAGCACACTTCACGCTTTCGACCCGTTTGCACCCGACTCGCCCAGCCACACCGGTGGTTCCGCGGACGGCGCGTCGCTCGTACAGGGCGACTACGGATACGCCGTTCTCGACTTCGACCTCGCGACCAAGGTTCTTCGGGACACCCGTTTCATCAATGCCGCCCTGACGTTGATGGAACAGTTCGGCATCACCGACGGGCCCGTCCATGACTTCCGTGCCAAGAGTCTGATCATGGCCGAAGGCCCCCGACACATGCGGCTCCGAACCCCGTTGGCGCGCTTCATGGGTCCCACCACGGTCGAAGACATCCGCGCGGTCCTGCGCGGCATCCTCGAAGACATCGATCCGGGAAAGGACGCCGCCGGACCTGTCGATTTCCACGCGGCCGTCGACCAGAAGATCCCCGCGAGGGTGTACTGCCACTTGGCGGGCGCGCCGGCCGAGGACGCCCCTGTCGTGGCCAGTCTGTCTGCGCGGACACTTGCTCTACTGCAAAGGGATCCGAGTCTTACCGAGTCAATACTCAAGGCCTACGACGAATTGTTCGATTACCTTGGCGACCTGATCGCGCGCAAGCGGCAGGCCGGACTCGGTGACGACATGCTGTCTTTCCTCATTCGTCAGGAGGCCGAAGGAAAACTGACCTCCGAGGAACTGCTCAGCGAAGCGACGGCGATGCTCGAAGCCAGCTCCGTGAACACGGCACACCAGACCGGTCTCGTGGTATGGACGCTGCTCCGTGACAGGGCGGCATGGGCCAGGCTCGTCGAGGATCAGTCGCTGATCCCGGCCGCCGTCGTCGAGGCCTGCAGGTTGTACCCCCGCCCCGGCATCGTCAGCAAGATCGCGTCGGTCGACATCGAGCTCGACGGCACGGTCATTCCCGCCGGGTCCGACGTGCACGTCGCCGTCTGGTCGGCGAACCGCGATCCAGAGCGTTTCGCGCAGCCCAACGCGTTCGACCTCGATCGAGAGCGAAACCAGCCGTTGACGTTCAGCACCGGTCTGCACGGATGCCTGGGTCAGAGCCTGGCGAAGGTCGAGATGGAAGAAGTGGTGCGCTACCTTTTGAACCACTACCCCCATGCCAGAGTCGTGGAGAACGGAACCGACATCGGACACGCCGGCGGCAGGTGGCTGGTCGGATCTCTGGCCGTGGACCTCAATCCCTCAACGACGGCGACGACATCGTGACGAGCGACTCCCCGTCGCTGACCGAGCGGCTCGCGACGTTCTGGGCTCGAACAGGCTACGACGATCTGCCGAAAGACGTCGTCGACGGAATCAAGGACCACATCCTCGATACCTTGGCCGTCGCCCTGGTCGGCACGACAACTCCCGAAGTGAGCGGTGTCGTCGACGCGCTGTCACGCTTCTCGGCCGGCGATGCCGGCAGCCTGGTGTGGGGGACCGGCACACGCCTCACCCCGGCGCACGCAGCCCTGGTCAATGGAACTTCCGCGCACGCCAGAGATTTCGACGACGGAGGCGGGCCCGGTCACGCGGGGTCGACCGTACTGCCCGCGGCGCTCGCGGTGGCCGAAAAAGCAGGGAGTACCGGTCGGCAGGTCATCGCCGCCACGGTCGCCGGTTACGACATCGGGTATCGAACCCTGCAAGCGGTCGGCGGATTCGCAGCACACACAGACCGAGGATGGCATTCGAGCGGCACGATGGGCAGCTTCGCCGCGGCGGCAGCGGCAGCGAAATGCCTCGACGCGGATAAGAATGCCTTCGCCGATGCACTGGGAATCGCCGGATCGTTCACCGGTGGGGTGTGGGCATTCATCGACGACGGTGCCTTGACCAAGCGTCTGCACCCGGGCAAAGCGGGTGAGACGGGTGTCGACGCCGCCGTGCTGGCGACCGGGGGAATCACCGGCCCCCGGCGAATATTCGAAGCGAAGTGGGGCGGCCTCTACGCTGTTATCGCCGGCGGCACCGGCCATACCGATCGGGCGCTGACTGGACTGGGGACGGACTTCAACGTCGCCTCGTCGTACCTCAAGCCCTACGCGTGCTGCCGCGGTTGCCATTCGGCCGTCGACGTGATGAAGGACCTCGTGACGAATCGGGGCCTGACGCCGGAAAACGTTCGCTCCATAGTGATCACTGCAGGTACGACCGCGGTGAACATGCTGTCGGTGTACCCGATCGACACCGTGTTCGACGCCCAATTCAGCCTTCCCTACGCGGTGAGCCTCGCGCTGTGCGCAAGCGCCCTGGGACTCGATGACTACGACCCACCACGGCTGAACGATCCGCGGATCGCCGCGACTTTCGCCAAGGTCTCCATGCGCGTCGACGACGCCATCGAGATCGAGGACGGACCCCGGTTGGACATCGAGTTGACCAACGGCGAAACCCTCGTCGTCGAGGCCGGGAACCCGACGTATGCACGTGGGTCCGCTCAGAACCCGATGACACACGACGAGGTCGTCGCGAAGGCAACGCTCTTGCTCGAACCTCTCGGAGGCGACATCGCCTCCCGGTTGGTGGCCGCCGTCGAGGCACTCGACGACGCACCCAACCTGTCCGAACTGCTGTCCGTTCTCGCCGCCGAAAGGGTGCCGACCCCATGACTTCCCCAGACAAGATCGCACGCACGGAGGTCATCTCGGCCGAACCGGTTGAGGCGATGGCTGCGCTGCTGGACATCGATGTTCCTCATGCGATCGGTGACACGGTGCCACCGATCTGGCATTGGCTCCACCTGCTTCCCCGCGACGCTGAGAGCGACCTCGGTGAGGATGGCCACCCCGTTGTCGGTATCCCCGCGCCTCCCGGCGGTGGACGCCGCCGGATGTTCGGTGGTGGCCGCGTCACCGCCTTCGGCAGTCTACGTATCGGCGAGCCCGCCACGAAGGTGACGTCCATTGCCAAGTCCGTGGACAAGGTGGGACGCACCGGCGCCCTGACGCTCGTCACGGTTCTGCAGGAGATCACGCAGGGCGGTGAACTGATCATCCGCGAGGAGCAGGACATCGTCTACCGCGAGGGAGGGTCGACCCCGCTTCCCACGCCTGCTCCGTCGTCGGCCCAGGTGAACGGCCCCACGCTGTCCCTCGCTGTCGACGAGAAACTGTTGTTCCGTTTCTCGGCACTGACTTACAACACGCACCGCATTCACTACGATCTCGATTGGTGCCGCCGAGAGGGATACGACGGCCTGGTGATCCATGGGCCGTTGCTAGCCTTCATGATGGCCGAGCACATGCGTCGACAGGACATCTCGTTGCAGGGCAAAACATTCGGATACCGTTTGGTGTCGCCGATGACCCGCCCGCAGACCTTCACCGTGGTTCCGCACGTCGACGGCCTGGAACGCGGTGCCGAAGCACACAGCGCCGCCGGTGTCGTGTGCGCCACCAGTACGGTGACGGGGAGCTGATCGCTATGTCCACCACAACGGACGTCCTCATCGTCGGAGGATCGGTCGCCGCTATCCGCGCGGCCGAGACCGTTACCCGGCATGCGCCCGACCTCGGCGTCACCATCGTCAGCGACGAAGCGCATCCCCCATACGAGCGTCCTCCGCTCTCGAAGATCGGGCTCGGCGACGACCTGGATCTCGCGGCGTTGACGTATCCGTCCGTGGCGGATCTGCGCGCACGGGGGGTCGAGTTCGCTCTGAACACCCGTGCCACCGCACTGGACGTGGCGGGTCGCCGCGTCGTCACGTCGAACGGCGAGGTCGAGTATGGAGCCGTCGTCATCACCACCGGGTGCGATCCCATCTTCCCGGAGATGTTCCGCGGGCTGCCGGACGTGTTCGCGCTCAGGCGATTCCAGGATGCACAAGCCTTGCGTGCCGCGGTGTCCGATCACACCAAGTCAGTCGCTGTGATCGGAGCCGGATTCATCGGCGGCGAGTTCGCGGCGACGTTGGTCAAGGACGGCCGCGATGTCACGATCGTCGACCTCGCGGAGAAACCCCTCGGGCGCTTCGGCGACCAGGTTGCGGCGGCTTATGCAGCCCTGCACCGTGAGTCGGGAGTGACACTGCGCCTAGGTGACGCGGTCGTCGGCGTCGAGGACAGTTCGGATGGCCGCGTGCTCCGTCTCGCCGGGGGTGACACCGTACCCGCGGACGTCATCCTCGTCGGTATCGGCGTGCGCCCGTCGACCGAATGGCTGGAGAATTCCGGAATAACCCTGAACAACGGTGTGGAGTGCGACGCGCACTTGCGCGCAGCGGATCGTGTGTACGCGGCCGGTGACCTCGTGCGCTGGCCGAACGGTCGGTTCGGTACCTCGATGCGCGTCGAGCACTGGACCAACGCTGCGGAGCAGGGGCGTGTCGCGGGAACGAATGCTGCCAATACGGTGTCCGGGCTGCCGCCCGTGGAATGCGTCACCGTTCCGTACTTCTGGTCGGATCAACACGGTGTCCGCATCCAGTTCTCAGGGTTTCTGACCGGTGCCGAGGAGATCGTCGAGAGTAAGGAACCGGGCGGTTCGCTGTTCGTGTACAAGCTCGGCGACACCGTGACCGGAGTGTTGGCATTCGAACGTCGCGCGGAATTCGTCAGGATTCGGGCGATGCTGCGACGCGAAACCCGCTGGGACACAGTTCAGGGAATGCTACCCGTCGGGTCCTCGCTCGTCTGATCCGGGCTGGTGGGGTCGTGGTTATCGAGGTTCCGGATAATGTCGCCGAACCGTTCGGCGACGGGGGTGATGACGCCGTCTCGGCGGCTCACCACGCCGAGCGGAAGGTCCGGCCATCCCTCTTCGACGGCAACTTTCGCCACGCCGGGATGCTGTTCGGCCAGCTCGCGACTCAGAACGGACACCCCGACACCGGCAGTAACGAGACTGGCGGCCGTTTCGACGGTAGGCACGGATATCACCGACGCCGGGCTGCCTCCTGCTGTTGCGAACCGGTCGTCCAGCAGCCGGGACAAGCTCCGTGCGCCCGGTAACCGCGACGGAAGGACCCACCGTTCGTGTCGGAGGTCGGACAGGTGCACTCGGTCCTGCGTCGCGAGCCACGATGAGCGCGGCACGACGAGAGTCAGCGACGAGTGGGCGATGATCGTCATGGAGAACGCGACATCGTTGATCGTCGGCAGCGGCTCCTCGGCGAGAACGGGCACGACAGCGAGGTCGAGATACCCGGTAGCCAGGTTCTCCAGCAGCACTTGGGGATTGGCATCGGTGAGCTCCAGTGTGATGCGCGGGTGTTCGGCGAGGAAGACCGCAACTGCGGCACTGACGACCCGCCACATCCCGATCGGCTCCGCGCCGATCCGAAGATCGCCCTCGAGGCCCTGCCCCATTGACCGAAGCGCGGAGGTGATTCTCTGTTCTTCGGCGACGAGCCGCCGGCCGGCGCTTTGCAGATAGCGGCCCGCATCGGTCAGGGCGATACCGCGAGGGTGCCGGTCCAGCAGGCGAACGTCGAGCTCGGCCTCCAGCTTCGTCATCGCGCTGCTGAGAGGCGGTTGCGAGAGGTGCAGAATGCGCGCCGCCTCGGTGATGGACCCCGCATCCGCGACGGCCAGAAAGTATTTGACGCTCCGGATGTCCATGCGCCAAGTGTATGGCAACGGTGCTGCAATGGTATTGGCCTTACGGGGCCGAGTAAAGGATCGTGAACATCGGAGCGACAGCCCAGAGTTGTCGTGAACGCAGTACGGAGGAATCGTGCAAGAAGACCAGCAGGTAACAATCGTCGGAGCCGGGCCGACCGGTTTGCTGACCGCGCTGGGTTTGGCCCAGCACGGAATCAGTGTATCGGTGGTCGAGCGTGCGCCCGCGTTGCAGGACACACCGCGAGCGATCGTCTACCACTGGTCGACGCTGGACGGTCTGTCACGGCTCGGCCTGTTGGAGAAGGCATGTGGGGCGGGCTTCCTCAAGCAGGACTATGCATATCGGGTTCGAGACACCGGGGAGATCATCTCCTACGGGCTTGCTGCCCTGAACGGCAAGGTCGAACGACCGTACAACCTGCATCTGGGGCAGGGTGCGCTCGCCAAAGTCATCCTCGAGGAGCTCGACACGTTCGCCAACGCGCGGGTGCTGTGGGACCACGAGGTCACCGGCATCGATCAGGACGAGTCGGGCGTGACCGTCTCCGTGCGCGGCGTGGACGGCGACACGGTTCTCCGGTCGCAGTGGCTGGTCGGAGCGGACGGTGCGAGCTCGGCCGTTCGACGCACGTTAGACCTGGGCTTCGAAGGTATGACGTGGCCGGAGCGCTTCGTGGCGACGAACGTCCGCTTCCCGGACGACCGCGACGGCTGGGCCCAGTCGACGTTCTACGTCGACGATGTCTACGGGGCAATCATCGCGAAGATCGACGAGTCCGGCGATCACGGGATGTGGCGCTACACCTATATGGAGGATGCCTCGCTTCCGGCCGATTCCATCGACGAACGCATGCCGCGGTTCCTGTCCGCCGTGTTCGGACCCGAAGTGGCCGCCCGGACCGAGGTGGTCGCGGCATCGCCGTATCGGATGCACCAGCGTTCCGCGTCGTCGTTTCGAGCCGGCAGGGTGCTTCTTGCCGGCGACGCCGCGCATGCGACCAATCCCACAGGCGGACTGGGGCTGACCATGGGCTTGTTCGATTCCTACGCGCTCATCGAGGGCCTCGGGGCAGTGGCGCAGCACCGCGCCGACGACGAGGTGTTGACCGCGTACGCGGACCAGCGTCGGGCCGCGTTCGTGGACAAGGCGAGTCCGCGCGCATCGTCGAACAAGAAGCTGCTCTTCCACTCGTCGGATCCCGTCACGCGCGACCAGGACCTCGAGATGTTCCGGCGCATGTCTCGCGACCCAGAATTCGCCGCAGAAGTTCTGTACTTCACCAAGACCCTCGAAAGTCCGTCTCTGCTCTCGTCCGTGTAGGACGCGCCGCCTCGGACGCCACTCGAAACGAAAGAACTGCAACATGAATCCTCTTGATGGACTCACGATCGTGTCGTTGGAGCAGGCCGTCGCCGCTCCCTTCGCCACACGACAATTGGCCGACCTCGGCGCGCGCGTCATCAAAATCGAACGACCGGTCGTCGGTGATTTCGCGCGAGGCTACGACGAGACCGTCAACGGCCTCGCCAGTCATTTCGTGTGGTTGAACCGGTCCAAAGAGTCCGTGGCCCTGGATCTGAAGAGTGCGGAGGGCCGAGAAGCGGTGCAGGCTTTGGTCGACCGGGCCGACGTTTTTGTTCAGAACCTCGCCCCCGGGGCGGCGGATCGGCTGGGGTTGGGCGCCGAGGAGCTCCGTGCTCGGAATCCGCGGTTGATCCACGTGTCCATTTCGGGTTACGGAACGGGTGGGCCGTACTCGTCGAAGAAGGCGTACGACCTGCTCGTCCAGTGCGAAGCTGGCCTGGTATCCATCACCGGTACCGAGGACGAACCGTCCAAGGTCGGTATCTCCATCGCCGACATCGCGTCGGGAATGTACGCGTATTCGGGTGTGCTCACCGCCGTGATTAAACGGGAGCGCACCGGCGAGGGCGCCACGATCGAGGTGTCGATGCTCGAAGCGTTGTCGGAGTGGATGGGCTTTCCGCTGAACTACGCGATATACGGGGGCGCGTCCCCCTCCCGCACCGGAGCCCGGCACGCGGCGATTGCTCCATACGGTCCCTTCACGTGCGGCGACGGCAACCAGGTCTTCCTCGGCATCCAGAACGAACGGGAATGGGCGACGTTCTGCACCTTCCTCGGATCGCCGGAGCTGGCGCGAGACGAGCGCTTCGTGCGCAACTCCCTGCGTGTCGAGCACAACGCGGAGTTGCGCGCCGTTATCGAGGGGGTCTTCCAAGCCTTCACGGCCGAGCGGGTGGCCGAGCTACTGGAAGTGTCGGGTATCGCCAACGCTCTGCTGCGCACCATGGACGGTCTCGCGGAGCATCCGCAGCTCGAAGCGCGGGGCAGGTGGCGCACCTACCAGTCGCCGGTCGGGGAGTTGCGCGCCCTGATTCCACCCGTCACCATGTCCGATTCGACCCCCGTCATGGGTCCGATCCCGGACGTTGGGCAGCACACCGAGGCGATTCTGGCGGAGTTCGGGATCGCACCCGAATCCACGGTTCCGGCGGGGTTCTGACCGTGTCGACAAGTGTCTCCGCGCTCGCGGAGACCACGGCGCGAGTGCAGGAGGCCACGACGTTTCTGTTCGTTCCCGGGAACCGCAGCGACCGGTTCGACAAGGCGCTCGCCACCGGGGCGGACGTCATAGTCCTCGATCTCGAGGACTCGGTGGCACGAGGAGACAAGGCCACAGCGCGAACCGAGGTCGTGCGGTGGTTGTCCGAGGGCGGACGCGCATGCGTGCGCGTGAACTCGGTGGGCGACCCCGAGCACATCGGCGACGTGGATGCACTGTCGGATCTGCCGGGACTCACCGCTGTCATGGTCCCCAAGGCGGACGATTCCGTCCGGTATCTCGATCTCCGCCAGCGACTCCGGTGCCCCGTCATCGCGCTGATCGAATCCGCGGTCGGTGTGGACCGGTCGGGAGTGATTGCCGCCGACCCGGGCGTTGCACGGCTGGCGTTCGGCCATCTGGACTACGCCGTGGATCTCGGCGCGGAACCAACGCGTATCGCGATGCTCCACGCTCGGTCACAGCTGGTGCTCGCGTCACGAGTGGCGAACAAGCCGGGACCGGTGGACGGGGTGACGACGGCACTGAACGACGGTGCGGTTCTCGCCGACGACGTCCGCTATGCCATCGAACTGGGCATGGCCGGCAAGCTGCTGATCCACCCGTCGCAAGTAGAGCCGAGCCGTACGGCTTTCCACCCCAGCGACATCGCCGTCGCTCACGCACGGAAGATCGTCGACGCCGCTGCGTCGGGTGCGGCGGTGCGTGTGGACGGCTTCATGGTCGACGCGCCGGTGTTGGCCCGCGCCCACGCGGTTCTGCGCGCTGCGGGCGCCCCGACCCCCCACGTCGACTGAGACGATGCTGGTCGGTACGACGCCGGTCAGTACGACATAGACAGGATTTGGTCGCGGTCGTACCGGAGATGCGGATGCTGCTCGCGCAGATGGTGCTGAACCTCGTCGACCAGAAGGTCGTCGGTGCGCCCTTCCATGAGCTCCCCGCACGGACATTGCACGTAGCGTCTTCTCTCACCCGTCATGTCTCGACAATAACCGGCGGTCAGGTCTCGGTGTGTCCTCCCATATCGCTCAACCAGCGACAATGCGTCCAGAGTATGAGGACGGGGAACATCCTGGCATTGCGATGACGGGCACGTCAGCACAGGATCGACAGTGATCGGGATCTCGCCGGTGCAGGCGACAAGCCGGCCGTATGCGCCCGCCGACACCGAAGTTCGGGATCACGCGACCTCGCAGCAAGGAGAACTTATGTCCGTCACCGTCGACCGGCCGAGCAGCCTCGACCGCACCCGCTTCTTCATCGACGGCACCTGGATCGACCCGGTGCGCACAGAACTCCGGGACCAGATCGAGGCTGCCACCGGCGAGCGCATCGGGGTGGCCGCGCTCGGGAGCGAGGCCGACATCGACGCAGCCGTTCGCGCCGCCCGTCGGGCCCTGGACGAGGGCCCATGGGGCCGAACCACGGCTGCCGAGCGCGCCACCGTGCTTCGTGCTTTCGCTGACGCCCTCGACGCCCGAGCGGTTGACACGGCAACGCTCGTCAGCCGCGAAAACGGGATGATTCTCGGGCTGTCGCAGGCACTGAACGGCGGAGCCCCGGGGGCTCTGCTGCGCATGTACGCGGACATCGTCGAGAACCTGCCGCTCGAATCGGTCCGCCCGAGCCAGGCGGGATCGACCATCGTCCGCCGCGTGCCAGTGGGCGTCGTCGGTGCGATCGCTCCGTGGAACTTCCCGCAGGCCCTGGCGATGTTCAAGATTGCGCCGGCGCTGGCCGCCGGGTGCACCGTTGTTCTCAAACCGTCCCCCGAGACTGCGCTGGACTCATATGTATTCGCCGATGCAGCGCAGGAGGCGGGCCTGCCGCCCGGTGTCCTCAACATCGTCCTCGGCGACCGCGACGCCGGCGCGGCGCTCGTCTCACACCCTCTGGTCGACAAAATCGCGTTCACCGGCTCGACCGAAGCAGGGCGCATCATCGGTCAGGAGTGCGGTCGGCTGCTTCGCCGTTCCACTCTGGAACTGGGCGGAAAGTCCGCGGCCATCGTCCTCGAGGACGCCAACCTCGAGACCTTCCTCGCGGGCTTGGACAACGCATCGTTCCTGAACAACAGCCAGACCTGCACGACGCAGTCACGCATCCTCATCGCACGCTCGCGCTACGACGAAGTGGTGGATGCCGTCGCGAACTTCGCCGACTCGTACACACTGGGCGACCCGCTGGACCCGTCGGTAACCATGGGACCCATGGCGACCCCCACCCACCGAGACAAGGTGCTCGGCTACATAGACATCGCGAAGAACTCGAACGCACGCCTGGTGACGGGCGGTGGTCGGCCCGACGGTCTCGATCAAGGATGGTTCGTCCAGCCCACGGTATTCGCCGATGTCGACAACTCCGACCGTCTGGCGCGCGAAGAGGTATTCGGTCCGGTCATGGCTCTGATCCCGTTCGAAGGAGACGACGAAGCGGTCCGAATGGCGAACGACAGCAACTACGGCCTCGGTGGATCCGTATGGAGCGTTGACGAGGATCGCGCCCTCGGAGTGGCTCGTCAGGTCCGCACGGGCACGATCGGCCTGAACTACTACACCCTTGATCTCGGCGCACCCTTCGGAGGATTCAAGGACTCCGGCCTCGGACGAGAACTCGGCCCCGAGGGCCTCGATCCCTACCTCGAGTACCAGTCCGTGTACGCCTCGACGCGGTACCTGGAGTCGACCACGTCGGCCGGAGCTGCCCGGAACGCAACGGCATCCAGCCCCGCCGAGGTCGTCGCCGCGTACTTCGCCGGTGTCGCCGCCGGCGACGCCGCCGCGGTGGCGGACCTGTTCGCCCCGGATGCCCTGTTGCATAACGCAGCGGGCACCCTCTCCGGCGCGGAAGCTATCGGACGCATGTACGAAGGTGGCTTGAAGGCAGGGAAGATGATCCCCTCGCCCAGGACACCCGTCGTCGACGGGGAGAACGTGTCAGTGGAGATCGACCTGAACGCCAACGGCTCGCAGATCGTACTGGGAGATTTCTTCACCGTTCGAGACGGCAAGATCACTCGGCTCGCGATCTACAGTCTGACCCCGGACGGCGGGCGCCTGCTCAACGACGTGGGTGTCGATCCGTCCAGCCGCACGCCGTAATCGGTGGCAGTGACCCCGGGTCTGTCAGCACCACCACACCAAGCATCAAACGATCACAGGGAGCATAATGAAGATCGCAGTCTTCGGTCCGAATCGACGAGTCGGCGTTGTCGTGGGCGATGACGTCGTCGACGTCAACGGTGCGTACGCCAAATATCTGACCGAGCGCACGGACAGCGTGCGTCCGGCGGCGCGAGCGGCGCACGAGGTGCCAGCCGAGCTGAATTCCTTCATCGAGCAGGGGGACGACGCACTCGCCGGTGCAAACACGGCGCTCGACTTCCTGTCGGAGGACAGCGACAAGACGGGCGTCGACGGCGAACAGCTCGTGTTCCCCCTGAACGCAGTCACGCTGCACGCGCCGATCGAAGGGCAGTCGCGAATCTTCGCCGCACTGGCCAACTTCGCCGACCACATGCAGGCCGCTGCCGACAACACCTCTAACGGGAGTGACAAGGCAACCCTCGACCGGCTGGTGTCCGGTGGTCCGAAGTACTTCATCAAGGACCCGCGAGTCGTCTCGGCCGACGGTGACGACCTGGCCTACCCGCGCCGGACCAACCTGCTCGACTACGAGGCGGAAGTGGCCGTCGTGATCGGTAAGCGTGCCAAGGACATCGCGGCCAACGACTTCGGTTCGTACATCTGGGGTTACACGCTGGTCAACGACTGGTCCATCAGGGATAACGTCTCGTTCGGACCGGACTTCCAGTACTCGAAGAACTTCGATGGCGCCGCAACGGTTGGTCCCTGGATCGTCGTCGACGAGAGCCTGGATCCGCAGGACATCCCGGTGGAAGCACGCATCAACGGCGAGGTTCGGCAGAGCGGGAACACCAAGTCGATGATCCATAGCTTCGCCTCGCTCGGGGAGTACCTGTCCAGGGATTCGACGCTGTTCCCCGGGGATCTGATCAGTGGGGGGACGCCCAAGGGGACGGCCGTCGATTCCAGCACCCGCGACGCCGAGGGGAAGTTCGCGGACGATTCGCTCTTCCTGAACCCGGGTGATGTTGTGGAGGTCAGCTCCACCGCACTGGGCTCCATCACCAACACGATCTCCGGATCGCGCGGCGGGAAGAAGTAGTCATGGCCGCGAAGAAATACTCGGTCGGTGGTGTCTCGTACGACCGACCATTCAAAATTCGTCGTCTCAACCATTTCGGCATCAGCGTCACTGACACCGGAACAGCCGTCGGCTTCTACCGTGATGTCCTCGGCTTCGTGGTCGCAGACATGCTCGATCTGCAGAAGTACGATCCCGGTGTGTGGTTGGACGGCCTGTCCGACACCAAGATCTACTTCCTGCGGCACAACAGCGACCACCACACGCTGGTGCTCATGCCCCGTTCGTGGGTGGACAAGAACGACAACCCTGCTCGGGACGACATCACGGTCAACCAGATCACCTGGCAGGCAGGATCGTTGCGTGAGGTGGTGCAGGCTAGGTTGTGGCTCGAGGAGCAGGGCTCCACGATCGAGCGGTACGGCCGCGACCCCGGTTCCAACTGGCACACCTACTTCCCAGACCCCACCGGTCACACCAACGAACTCGAGTACGGCATCGAGCAGGTGGGCTGGGACGGCGTCAGCAAGCCGGAAGTGATGTGGCCCTGGGCCAACGAACATCCCGCGCTTCCCACGAAGTCGGAGGCGAGCGAGCTCGAGGAAGCCGAGGAAAAGGGCATCGACCTCACCTCGGGGCACCGCTGGATCGACACGCTACCCAAGACCTACGACGTCGGCGGAGTGTTGCTCGCCCGTCCCTTCAAACCGGTCCGCATCGGTCCGGTCAGCATCTTCGTTGCCGATCTCGATGCGGCGGAACACTTCTATACCGAAACGCTCGGACTGGTGAAGAGCGAGGAGTCGACCGTCGAGGGTCACCGCGTGCTCTTTCTGCGCGCCAACACCGAACACCACAGCATCGCACTCTTCCCGCTCGAGGTCCGGAGTGCACTGGGATTGAGCGACAACACGACCCTGCTGTCCTTCGGCGTCCAGCTCGGTTCCTACGAGCAGTTGCGGGACGCGAAGACCTTCCTCGAAGAACGCGGCGTCAAGCTGATCGATCTGCCGCAGGAGATTCACCCGGGCATCGACTACGCCATCCACGCGGTCGCGCCGGACGGTCACGTGATGCAGCTCTACTACTACATGGAGCAGGTCGGGTGGGACGGCACAGTGCGCTCACCTGAGAGCCGACGCCGCGTCGAACCCGGAGTCTGGCCCGAGACGCTCGAACCCATGTCCGATACCTATGGCGGCGAAACGTTCTGGGGTCCGCTCGGGTGACCACGCATCCGACCATCACCATTCATCGTCATCACGAAGTGAGGAAAGTACGTGCCTGAGCACAACGCTGAGAGGCGAGTCGCGGCGGTCACCGGTGCAGCGCAGGGACTCGGCGCCGAAATCGCGCAGCAACTCGCCGAAGACGGATTCTCCGTCGTCCTCCTGGACATCCAGGAGGACGGGCTCGAGACATCGAAGAAGCAGATCGAGACCATCGTGTCCGGCGTCGAGGTGCTCACGCTAGCGGTCGATCTAACCGACGAGGTAGCCGTCGTCGCTGCGTTCGAGAAGATCGACCAGCGGTTCGACCGTCTCGACGCACTGGTCAACACCGCCGGAGGCAGCGGAACGGATCCGGTGCGCTCGCTCGACGACCTCGGCGCCGACGTCTGGCGGCGGGTGCTCGACAACAACGTAACCAGCGCCTTCCTCTGCAGCCGACAGGCAGTGCCACTCATGCTGCGACACGGCTACGGCCGGATCGTGAACTTCTCGTCCGCGGTCGCCAACGGCCTGGCAGGTCCCTCGGGCACCGTAGGTGCCCGGCTGCCGTACGCCGCATCGAAGGCTGCGATCAACGGCTTCACGAAGCAGCTGGCTAAAGACCTCGGCGCAACGGGCATCACCGTGAACGCGGTCTCGCCCGGTCTGGTTCTACCGACCGCCGGCCGGGTGCGGACCATCTTCGAGGCGCTGTCCGACGAGACGCAGGACGCGACACGCGCAGCTATTCCACTGGGCCGCACAGGAACCGGTACGGAGATCGCGGCCGCAGTCGGATACCTCGTGTCCGAACATGCCGGTTTCACGTCGGGATGCATCCTCGCGGTCGACGGAGCTGCATCATGAGCGACGTGCTCGACGTGCCCCTGGTATTCGTTCCGGCGCTGGGATCGGACGCTCGCTCGTGGCGGCCGGTAGCCGACATCCTCGGCGACAAGGTAACCAGCGTCGTGGTGCGCGGTCACGGCAGTTCGATCGAGGACATGGCCGACCGCGTACTCGAGCAGAGCCCGCAGGAATTCTTCCTCGTGGGAAACTCCATGGGTGGGTACGTCTCACTGGAGATCGCGCTCCGGAGAACGGGTCGCGTGCGAGGCCTGGTACTGCTCAACTCGTCCGCAATCGCTGCCGATTCCGATCGGCGCGCGAATTCCCAGCGCCTCGTCGAGAAAGTTCGAGCAGGGGAATTCGACGAAGCGGTGACAATGATTTCGAGCGCTGTCGCCCCGCAGCGGCCGGACGTCGCCGAAGCCGCGGCCACGATGGCGCGAGATCTCGGTGACGAGGTGTTCATCGCACAGCAGACGGCCGTGTCGAACCGACGCGACCGGCGCTCCGAAATCGCCACGCTCGACGTGCCCACACTCGTGATCGTGGGTGAACACGACGCGATCACCCCGCTCGCGCTCGGTTCCGAAGTCGTCGACTCGGTCCCGCATGCGGAACTGGTCGTCCTCCCCGGGGTCGGCCACCTCTCGACTCTCGAAGCGCCGGACGCCGTGGCTTCGCACCTGCTGTCCTGGCTGTCGCGCCAGGTCACTTCCGCGAGGACGGGGCTGTGATCGAGTTCGACCACACCACACTCGGGCAACGGGTGCTGTTCGCCCGCGGGCAAGCGGTCGACAACATCGTCTCGGCCGTGGGGGACCTGTCCGCGTCGCGCGTGCTGCTCGTCGCTGATTCGTTCGTGACGAGCCTCGCGGACGAGATGGCTCACCGGGTACCGGTCGTGGCTCGGATCGACGATGTCGTCCAGCACGTGCCGGTCGCGAACGGTCGCGCTGCTGTCGACCTCGCGCGTTTAGAGGCTGTCGACGCGGTCGTGTGCATCGGCGGCGGCTCGTCGACGGGGCTCGCCAAGTTCGTTGCCCGCGACACTGGGATCCCGATCGTTGCCGTCCCGACCACGTTCGCCGGCTCCGAAGCCACCGACGTGTGGGGACAGACGGACGGGGATCGCAAGACCACCGGATCCGATCCGAAAGTTCTGCCCCGAGTCGTGGTCTATGACGCGGCTCTCTTCGCCTCGCTGCCCGCCCGACTGGCGGTGGCGTCGGGGCTCAACGCCGTCGCCCATGCGGTGGACGCTTTCTGGGCGCCGCGTGCCGACCCGATCGACACGGCACTTGGCACCGAGGGCCTCCGTGCGCTCGTTCCCGGCTTGCGGGCTATGTCCGAAAACCCTGACAATCTTGACGCGCGAGAGGCCACGCTCTACGGGGCCTACCTCGCGGCCGTGGCGTTCGCCTCGGCGGGCAGCGCGCTGCATCACAAGATCTGCCACGTTCTGGGTGGTGCATTCGGGCTGTCACACGCCGACACGCATGCCGTGGTGCTGCCCTACGTGATGGACTTCAACGGCCCCGCCGCGCCCGATGCAGCGCGCCGAGTGTCGGACGCCCTCGGTGGCTCGTCGGCTGCACGCGGGCTCTACGACCTCCGCCGGGACCTGGGTGTCGTCGACTCTCTCTCACAGTTGGGTATGCCGGAGGACGGCATCGACACCGCCGCCGAGCGCATCATCGCGGCGGTTCCTGCCTCTAACCCGCGCCCGGTCGCGCTGGCCGATCTGCGCACTCTTCTCGCCGCCGCGTGGGCGGGCGACCCGATCGATGAGCAGGAGCGAGTATGACGATCGAGCAGGAGCGAGCGAACGCCGAGCTGAACCCGTCGACCGAGCAGGCCGCGCGTGAGCAGGCACTGGTCGACACCGTCCTCGGCTCGTTCGGCGAATCGCCGAACGCCCGATTGAAAGAAGTCATGAAGGCGGTGGTTCGGCACGTGCATGCCGCAGCCCGCGAGGTCAGGCTCACCGAAGCCGAATGGAACACGATGATCGCGTTCCTCACCGAAACGGGCCAGACGTGTACGGACACCCGGCAGGAGTTCATTCTGCTGTCCGACGTACTCGGACTGTCCATGCAGGTGATCGGAATGAACAATCCATCGGTCGCGAACGCCACCGAGGCGACGGTGTTCGGCCCGTTCTTCGTGGAAGGTTCACCCCGAATCGAACTTGGACAGGACATGTCGTTCGGCGCGAAGGGGGAGCCGTGCTGGGTGACCGGCAGTGTCCGCGACGTTCACGGTAAACCCGTTCCCCGCGCGCGTATCGAGGTGTGGGAGGCGGATGAGGACGGGCAGTACGACGTGCAGTACGGCGACGACCGCGTCGCGGCACGTGCGCACCTTTTCGCCGACGACAGCGGGGAGTTTCGATTCTGGGGTATGACTCCAACTCCCTATCCGATTCCGCACGACGGTCCGGTGGGGCGGATGCTTTCGGCCGTAGGTCGTTCCCCCATGCGCGCGAGTCACCTGCATTTCATGGTGACTGCGCCTGGCTTACGGCGTTTGGTGACTCACATCTTCGTCGACGGTGACGAGATCGGCTGGAAGGATGCCGTGTTCGGCGTGAAGGAGTCGTTGATCAAGGCGTTCGAGCGTCACCCGTCGGGACCCACTCCCGACGGGCGCGTGGTGAACGGCTCGTGGAGCGACGTCACCTTCGACATCGTCCTCCCCCCCGGGACCTGATGGTAAGGGTCACTCGTCCTCTCGGTCGATATCCGAGCTGGCGAAGTGGCCCGTCACGAATTCGAGAAATGCTCTCGCTGGGGTTCCCGTCGGCCCGTAATTCCGGGTGATCGCGCCGTAGAAGCGAAATGCGTTGGCGTCGCTGATCGGAATCGTGACCGTCGGTGACTGCTGATCGGCCTGGGGAACCGGCACGATGGCGATGCCGCGGCCGTGCCGGACCAGTGCGCGCAGCGTGGACAATTCGGTGGCTTCGATACCGATGGTGGGAGTAAGGCCGGCTTCGTCGAAGAGGCGGTCGACGACTTGGCGCAGCCCGTAGCTCGGGCCGAGAGCGATCATTGGCCGCCCAGCAATTTCGGCAATGGTGATGGACTCGCGATCGGCGAATTCGTCCCCGGGCGGGACTTCGAGACAGAGAAGTTCTCGGCCCAGCGGCACCCAGGCCAGATCTTCCGCGTTTGGTCGAGGTGCGACGAACCCGACGTCGATCCGGCCGTTTCGCACGGCGTCAACTATGGCGTCCGCGGCCCCTCCCTCGAGTTCGAACGTGGTCAGCGGTGCAACCAGGTGGTATTGGTCCAACAGGGAGGGGACGAGCCAGGATCCGAAGGAATGGAGGAATCCGAGGGACACCACTCCGCGCTCAGGATCCACCAGAGTTCGGATCCGTTCTTCGCCCTGGGTGAGCTCCTGCATTGCTCTGACCGCGTGGGCCCGGTAGATCTCACCGTATTTGTTCAGCCGGATCCGGTTCTGATTCCTGTCGAATAACTTGACGCCCAATTGACGTTCGATTCTCGCCAGTGCACGCGACATAGTCGGCTGGCTGATGTGGAGATGTGTGGCGGCGTTGGTCACGTTCTCGGTTCGCGCCAGGATGACAAACCATTCAAGCTCACGTAATTCCATGGTTGTAAAGCACTTCCTCTCATAGCGCCAAAGGCGTATCGGTGTCCACGACCCGCAGACGAACCGCGTGTCCACTCGGATCGGACAGCGCCTACCCCAAGGTGGTTCCGCCCAAGGTCGCAACGAGCGCGCTCGCGGTGTCAAAGTTGACGAAGCCTGCACGGTGAAGTTCCGGAACCGTCACCTGGGCAAGAAGTTCCACGGTGCCAGCGTTCCAGAGAGGGAGAAGCGTGACCCCATCTGCGACTCCCGCTGTGCGGATATCCGCGGCCAAACATGCGAGACCACTCGCTGTTCCCACGAATCGCAAGGTTGTCGGACTAGAGGGGGTCGCCAATTCGAGTTCTCGAAGTGCCAGCCGCGCCTTCCGCGCAGTCGAAGCGAGCAGAATTTCGACGTCGAGCAGCACGAAGGGCCGATTTGCGGATGCCTGCGCGTGGTCGACCAGCCTCCTTGCGTACGCGTCCGTGGCCAGTTGCAGATCGCGGGCACGGAATCGTTGCGTTCGTTCGTCACCGGGTGGCGCAATTCGGGATGAGGCGTCCGGAGCGGTCCGGCTGCGTTCGTATCCGACCGTGAAGGCAGGATGATGGCCACCGTCGACGAGATCGACTGCGACGTGAACGTGCCGCTCGCGGAACGTCGCCGATCCCACGGCGGAGAGGTGACCTAAGCCGCGCGCCGCGGCGGAAATTTGCTCCCCGAGCGGTCCCTCATTCGGGCACGACACGTATTCGGTACTCAAGCCGACACCGGCCAGGCGCCAGGTACTGCTGGCCGCAGCACCCGTCTCGGAGTTCCTTCGGACGGCGCGCGGTCTGCTCGCGCCGGAATCGCCGAGACACCGGCGACGAATTTCAGGAAACGCCGTGCGGCCTGGCTACTCGGACCATGCCTGCGGATGACCGCCCCGTAGCACCGGAACGCAGTCGGGTCGCTGAGCGGGACGGTACCAGTGGCGGACGGGTGTCCCGATGGGGCGGCGGGCACGACCGCCACGCCCAGTCCGGCCGCGACAAGGGCATGCAGTGTGGGAAGTTCGGTGGCTTCGAGCGCGATGCGAGGCCTGAACCCCGCCTCCCGGCATAGGCGGTCCGTGGCCTGGCGTAGACCGTGTCCAGCCTTCAGTGCGACCATTGGCTCGTCTGAGACATCGGTCATCGCGATATGGTCATGGCCCTCGAACGCATGGCCCGCGGGAACCCTCAAACACAGGGCCTCATGCCCGAGCGGTATCCACACGAGATCGTCCGCGGCCGGCTCAGGAGCTACGAAGCCGATATCAATTTTCCCCTGCCGCACACTGTCCACCACGGAATCGCAAGCACCCCCATGTAATTCGAAGGACGTACTTGACGCGACACCGCGATACCTCATGAGCAGATCCGGTATCAGCCACCCACCGAAGGAATGCGCAAACCCAAGCGACACCGAGCCTCGATCCGGATCGACCAGGGTGGCGATCCGTTGTTCCGCACGGTCTAACTCGTTCAGTGCCCGTAACGCGTGGGCCTGGTAGAGCTTGCCGTACCTGTTCAGTCGCAGCCGGTTCTGGTGGCGGTCGAAAAGCTGCACTCCAAGCTTGCGCTCGATTCGGGCCAACGCCCGCGACAGGGTCGGCTGGCTGATATTCAACCGTATCGAAGCCTCCGTGATGTGCTCGGTTTCGGCCAGCGTCGTGAACCACTGAAGCTCGCGCAATTGCATGGTGAACCTGCCTAGGGGAGAACGCCGTCGCTGGCGGATACCTACCGGTGGTCCAGCGCTGGGGTTCCAGTCGACAATTAGGACCATCCCTCGCACCTGGGTCCTCGGGATGGGAACTCCACCTTCCCCCGCGCGGCATGTCCGTGACAGCGTGGGAACACCTAGAAGCTACGTAATTGGGCATCTACGTACCCTGTGACATGGGACACCGATCCGGGGACGCGCGTCACGCCTTCTTGCCGAGGGCGGCGGCTGCCCACAGACCGGCCTCAGTGCGTGATTTGACGCTAAGCTTGGCCAAAATGTGCTCGACATGAACCTCGACTGTGCGCGGAGAGAGCACCAGCTTGCCGGCAATGGCACGATTGCTGAGACCCTCCGCCAACAGCGCCGCTACCTCCGTTTCCCGCGGCGTCAGCAAGCCAGCCGCAGCCACCGTGTCCGTCGGGTCCGATGGGACGGCGGCGACCGACCCCAGCGCCAAGCGCATCCGCTGACCGCGGTCCAGTCGCCGACCGATGTCGTGATGGCGGGCGAACAGGTCGTCCCCGAGCCGATCCTGGACGGCGGATTTGATCGCCTGATAGCGCGAGCCAAGCATGCCCGGTACCTCAGTATCGACAATGGCCAGCAGTTCAGCGACGACGCCCAACATCTTCGCCGCCTTCTTGGGATCGCCGTCGTCCAGCGCGATGCCTGCCATCAGATCGAGGACGACTGCACTGCCGAAGTCATCGTGATAGTCCCATCGCAATGTGAGGCTCTGCTCGGCGTACTCCTCAGCGACATCGAGGTCCTGACGCGTCCACGCGTCGAATCCCAACATCCACAGCGAATAGGAGCGGCCCCAAGTATCGCCCAGACGTTCGCTTCGTTCGACGGCTTCCCGGCCGGCGTCCGTGGCACCTACATGATCTCCGGATATGCTCCTGACGAATCCGAGCAGGAACAAGGTCATCAGCAGACCCTCGGCATCCG